>Ga0208297_1001582_pt1 | contig 19247 bp, 22 predicted proteins | sample LMS_cellobiose_e_FD_187367 | JGI IMG/M metagenome (GOLD analysis project Ga0208297, IMG submission 187367) | Rumen-fistulated moose microbial communities from Alaska, USA - LMS_cellobiose_enrichment (SPAdes) (version 2) | ecosystem: Host-associated > Mammals > Digestive system > Stomach > Rumen... | reverse complement strand
CGGTCGACCGGGTGGAAAAAGCCATCGAATGGATGAAAGACCAAGGCTTTCGGCGCTTCGGGATCATCGGGCAGTCCCAGACGGCGATGCTCTCCCTGATCGCGGCGTCTCTGATTTCGGATATCACGCTGACGGTCGCACTGGCACCCTGCGATTTTGTGATGGAGGCAACGAAAACGACCGGCGGTGTGGAACGTCCGACAGACAGGTCTTTTGCCGTCTGGAGCGGGCAGCCGCTTCCCTTCCACCGCTTCACGCAGCGCGGAGATGAGCTGAGCGCCGTCATGAAGCGGGACGGAAAAGCGACAGGCAATATGTTTTATGCCAGAAATCTGTTCGCGGAAAGCGAAAAGGAAAACCCGCTGACGGAGGAGCAGATGATCCGTGTGGAGAATATCCACGGAAAGATCCTCTTTATAGGGGCAAGAGATGATGCCATGTGGGACACCGAACGGTATATTGAACGAATGCGGTGGCGCATTACCGAAAGGAACCACAGCTGCAGCGTGGAAACACATTTTTATGATCACGGCACCCACTACGTATTTCCCCAGGGCGTGATCACGAAAATGCTTCCTGCCTCGTCTTTTTTGATCGGCCTTATGTTCCGGGAGGGAAAGGTCCATAAGAAGGAATGCAGACAGACGCGGGAAGATATCGAGCGGGTCGTGCTGGATGCGCTCCGGGAATGGAAGAAACAATCATGAGAAAGAAAAGGATCTGATCAGACGTATCCTCGCACCTATGGTCTGGGGCACATGGATCGGCTGGATTCTGACCGCACTCGGGATCGTTCTGATGCTGACGGTCAGCAGATGGTTTGTGATCCCGGTGCTTCTGACCGGGCTGTATGCAGCTATCGCCACACGGCTGATGAGGTCGTACAGAGAAATACAAAAAGAGTTGAACTGCGAATAGCAGCAAGGAGAATACACAGATCGTAAAAGAGGAGGGTAAACAGATGTCACTGAAATATGAGTTTCTAAAGCGTGCGGTCAAGGCTGTCGGTCTGAAGAAAAAGTGGATCGGAAAGAGCGCGGAGGATCTGATTGAGGCAAGACGCAGGAGCAACGCCAAGATTACGGTCCCGAAATTGAAAGACAGCGCCTTTGATATTTCCACGGCCGATGTGATGGGCTTTCAGGTTCTGCAGATGATTCACCGGCAGAAGACGGAAAAGGCGAACCTGTTCCTGATCGGAGGCGGCATGATCAGCGCGCCGAGACCGGGGGCTGTCAAAAAGGCGTTCCGATTTGCAAAAGAAACCGGGCTGGATGTGTTCGTACCTTATTATCCGCTATGCACGGATTACCCGCTGACGAAGGCCTATGAAATGATCCATGCGACCTACAAAATGATGCTGGAGCATTACGAGGCAGAAAATATATCTGTACTCGGCACGTCCTCCGGCGGCAACCTGGCGCTGGGAATGGTGCCGTATATAAACGACGGCCACGGCGACACGCCCATGCCCGGGTACATCATGGCCATCTCTCCCGGGACCTGCGCAGAAACGGACGAGGAATGGCAGCGCATGCTGGAGCTGGACAAAGTGGATGTGGCGATCCCGGCTTCATACATGAAGACAGCGGAGGAGATCATGCGGCACGGAGACGACAGCGTACCCGATTACATGATCTGGCTGCAGAGGGCGGACTTCACAGGCTGCCCGAAAGTCACATTCATTTACGGCAGCGATGAAACACTTTACGCAGTGGCGCCTTCCTTTGAGAAGAAAATGAAGCAATACGGCGTGAATTATGAGATGATTGTCGGCGAGGGCATGTTCCATTGTTATCCTGTGTTCCCGATCTGCAAAGAGGGCCGGGACGGCTGGGACATGATGATCCAAAAGATAAAAGAGAACGTATAAGGGGTGACCAGTATGATACTGACGATATTTCTGACAATTGTATTTTGTGTGGCTATGGCGCTGATTTATTTATTTGGATGTTCTTTCACTGCATTGTGCCTGGATTTTGAAGGAAATGGCCGCAATTACCATGGAGAAGGGAAGACTGACGCCGTTCTCCGGCTTTCTCTCTTATTTTGAATTTTGGGATATGCATAGAGTCTTGACGTTGACGCCTGTAACCGTCAACGTGCCTGCCTGGAGCAAAAACTGCCTCCGGACCTATTGCATTCTCCTGAATCCCGAGTATAATAGCCTTATCTGAAACGAACCGTCTCAGTAAAGATGAAAGGAATGCCGCCATGAGAACGAAAAGCCAGCAGTTGATGAATGAAATCAGCGCGTATGTTGATCAGTACTATAACGAGCGGCATACCGTGCCTTCGGTGAATGAGATCGCCAGGGGCGTCGGTGTTGCCAAGGCAACTTCTTATCGCTACCTGGTTGCCATGAATGAGCTCGGTATGCTGCGCTACGATGGCGCTTCTCGAACCATCGTGACAAAGATGATCAGCAAGTTCTCGGAAAGCACTGTTCCGGCACCGGTCGTGGGATCGATTCCCTGCGGCAGCCCGGAAGAGGAGGAAGAGAACATCCAGGAGTATGTAAGCCTTCCCGTGTCCCTTTTCGGGAAGGGTGAATTCTACATCCTGAAGGCATCGGGCGATTCCATGGTGGATGCGGGCATTGAAGACGGGGACATGGTCGTGATCAGAAAGCAGCAGGAAGCGTCCGTCGGTGATATCGTAGTCGCGCTCGATGAGAGCCGGGCCAATACGCTGAAGAGGTTTGGCGGGATCGATGAAGAATCCCACTCTGCCGTTCTTCTGTACCAGAACCGGGAGAAGTATCCCGATAAACGGATCCTGGTGAAGGAGCTTATCGTACAGGGCGTCGCCAGACATGTGATCAAGGCGCTGTAAGCTGCGAACATTCAATCTGCCTGTTTTACAGGCAACCCGGAAGGGAGGGGTTGACTCATTATGACATACGATATACGCTGCCCGGTCTGCGGAGCAGTGAACCGCGGTCTGTATCTGGAAGAGACTGACGGGTGGATGGAATGTGAGAAGTGCGGAAATGTCACGCAAAACACGGAACATCGGCAAACCGTTCTGATACCTGTATTCCCCAGGTCTGAGAACCGCAAGGACTATCAAATGACAGACCGTCTTGCGGCGGGAGCCTGATATATGGAGGAAGAGAGGATCAGAAGTGGATGAGAATAAAGATACCTGGTATCCATTTTCCTGGCATTGTCCCAACTGCGGCTGCCAGCTGACAGGATACAAAAATGCGGAAGGCATCATCAAGGTGGAATGCGGCAGGTGCCGTTCCGTATCGGTCAGAAAGGTGATGGGGCGTCGCCACAACCGGATCGATGTTTACGCTCCGAAGGGACAGGTCACGATCCATACGGACGTATCGTTCCTGTAAAGACAATTAAACGGTATACGACGGAAAGGCCGAGATGAAACAGGCTGCATAAGTTCTTCTCCAGGTCAGTACTGAGGAATCATCCGGAAGGTTAAACCAGACATATTACATGAGAGGCCTCCGGCACGGAAGGGATCACTATACCCATGTGATCTCCTCCGGCCGGGGGTCTCTTTTCTTTTTCCCTGATTCCCCGGCAAATACAAAAAAACTATATCGAAGGCCTGACATGCATTAAGGGCTGAGGATACATATGCCAGCGGTTTTGAGAGCTTCATTTTCAAAATCCTGCATCGGTACCCTTTCTTTAGTGCACCCTTTTCAGGCGATAAAGAGCGGTCCGGATCCTGGCTGTGTATCTTCTGCTCTCCGCAAACAGGCGGAAAGGACAAGGATATGTATTTTAACCAGGTGGAATTCGGAAGACGGCTTCAGGAGTGCAGAAAGCAGAAGGAACTCACTCAGGAAGAATTGGCGGAAATGGTCGGCGTCGAGAAACAGCATATCAGCCGAATTGAGCGAGGCGTTGCGGCCTGTTCCATTGACCTGCTTCCGGCTTTGTCAGTCACACTCCAGATCAGCACAGATTACCTGCTGATGGGTAAGAGCATCGACAAGGAATTGACCAGAACGCAGCTGCTGTCAGTGATCTCGCAGCTGACATTAATCACTCAAGGACTCTGACATGAGAAGAATCCCCTGAAGCGTTCGCTTAGGGGATTCAGTACGTCATTCAAAAGCTTTTGGAATTGTTATGGCTTTAGGGATGTGATCGGGATAATAAACACCCCGGTCTCAGGATCTCTCATGACAGTATCCAGATGGCCAACGATTACACACATAAATGCCGGCTTCTTCTCAACATTGTTCTGAAATTTGGTCAAACTGCTGATAGCGTCTTGGATGCTGCCGTCGCTTAGTTTGATTTCAAAAGCAGCATATTCCCCGTCCTTAAATTCCACTATTGCATCTACTTCATCTCCGGAGGCGTTGTCCCGGAAATGATAAAGATGTCCCTCCAGATAGTCGGCGTATATACGAAGATCCCTCTCCACCAGTGCTTCAAACATAAGTCCAAAAGTTTCATGGTCATTCAACAGCTTAGGGACAGTCAGATGGAGACATGCGCAGCTTAGGGAGGGGTCTGCCAGATGCCTTTTTGCGGATTTTCCGATTCGTGATGAGGAACGATAGTGTATGCTGAAGGCTTCCTGATTTGTAATAAGAAATAAGCTGTCAAGAACACCGGTATAGTCCGCAACGGTATCCCGACTTTCTATCAATTCATTGCCGTTTTCATACTCTTCAATATCCCTAACCAGGGTCTTGTCTCCGGCAACAGAAGATTCATGCCGGGCAAGGGCCCGAAGAAGCATACGCATCTTTTCCGGGCTTCTTTTTCTTGTCTGGCGTTCATGCATATCCTTTGTAACAATAGCTTCAATATAGCTTTCGGGAATGACGCCGATATCTTCCTCAGCCATATCAATGTTCTCTGGCCAGCCGCCTCTGATGATCAGCCTGGCAAGCTCATCAAGTTCAACTTTTCGCACAAAGCCTTCCTGAATCTGCCCCTGGCGCATTCCGGTTAACGAAGCCTCTCCTGATGAGTCACCGGATTCATACAGACTCATGGGATGCATGCGCAGTGGTGCTATCCGTCCGGTTCCGGTATGATATACCCTTTTTTCTCCACGTTTCTTCTTAAGCGAAGTTGACCCGGTTAGGATAAACTTCCCTTTCTCACGATCGCTGTCACATTCGTTTCTTACAGCATCCCAGATCTCGGGAACGATCTGCCATTCGTCAATTAACTGAGGCCTTTCTTTTGTGAATATATATTTCGGATCAACGAGAGCATTGTTTCGAACACTTTTGTCTGTTACATAGGAAACGCTGTTTGCATGGTTAAGACTGGTCCAGGTTTTTCCGCACCATTTTGGCCCTTCTATAGAGACTGCACCGAAAATCCTCAAATAGTGTGAGATTCGTTCGTCTATCAGCCGTAGCTTGTATCCATCCTTCGTTAAGCTCATGCTTTTCACCTCCAGTGCAGTTATTGTATCACGTCATTGCGCACTTTTCAAGATGATCGTTACGCACTTTTCAATTATTTTATTCCGCACAATTCAGAGATTGTGCTCGGCGTTTTTCAAGCAGTATAAAAAATGGCCCTACGAGGGCTACTGAGTGGCCCTGCCAGGCCCACGGCAAACGACTTTTTCTCCTCTAAAATATGACTCGTAACAACCGAGTTGTTACAGAAGAAAGAAACAAAGCACCTTGACAACCGAATACACATTCATCAGGTACGAACCTGTGATGAGGAGCCACATCAGCAGTGAACGCGAAGACGGTCGAAAGATCAGAGCGGCAGCTGGCCTGTAAGAGCCGGACAGTCCCCGGATTAAGGCGAAGATCCATCACAGCATAATGAGACTTCCGCCGCGAGGCGGCTCTGTGAGAACCACAGAGGGGTAAAACGGCCCATGGATCCGGTAAGCTGCCGGACATCTGATGATTTCCCAGGCAGGCAAAGAAGCCTGTGTTTCCGGGGGTGCCGAGGACAAATACGGAAAGATCATACACGAAATTATCGTCCGAAAGGACGTTATTGGTGGAGCGGGCTGAGCGCCTGCTCCGTACATATTCAAACAAAGGAGGAAATGACATGACAGAAGATATTGTAAGACCGTTTGAAGAGAAAATGGTTAGCAGCGCTCTTCTGGAGATCCCCCGCAATACATATCAAAGGAACCTGAATCCGGAGAGAGTAAAACGGATTTCCAATTCCTTTGACGAGCGGATCGCCAATGAGCCAAAGGTCAGTTTAAGAGACGGCCGTTACGTCGTATTCGATGGCCAGCATGTGATCGCAGCCAGAGTAGACAAGAACAGCGGTGAGGAGCTTCCGATCCTCTGCAAGGTTTACTCCGGGCTCAGCGACCGGGAAGAAGCTTCGCTCTTTGCAAACCAGACAGGCTTTGGTGTTCCGCCCAGCATCGGGATGAAGCTGAGAGCTCTGGTGTTTGCCGGAGATCCGGAAGCGGTGAACTTCCTGAAAGCGACTGAAGAGATCGGTCTCCGCATAGACTACGGTCAGCACAAAGGAAGAAAACGAGTTGCCTGCATAGCAGCTGCACTCACCGAGTACCGAAAGCTTGGCCCGGCCAAATACCAGGAAGCCATGAAGATGATCCTGGACGGCTGGGACGGTGACCCGGATTCCTTGAGAGCTGAAACGGTCACCGGCGTCTGCCGCTTCGTGGATCTCTACAGCGGGGAATACGATCCCAAGCGGATGGTCAAGCGCTTCCGCACAGTGGATCCTTTAAAGATCTACCGCGACGGCAAGGCCATGGGAGACAACCTCCCAGGCTATAAGAAGTATCTCTACCAGGTGCTTTTGATCTACAACGGAGCCAGCAAGAAAGCTGCGCTGCCGATGAAATTCTGAGGAGGCGGAACTGATGCGATACAAAGACAAGCTCTATCGCCAGCCCGGAACTGTGAAGAACTGGATCTGGAGACGCGGTGATATTTATCTGGCGAACCTGAATCCCTTTAAGGGCTGTGAGCAAGGGGGAACCCGCCCGGTTCTGGTCCTCTCGAACGACATCGGCAACTTCTTCAGCCCGTTAATTACCATTGCTCCGATCACTTCCCATCTGAAAAAGCTGGATCTGCCGACTCACGTTCTTCTGAAGGATGTCAGGGGCCTGACTACGGACTCCGTTGTCTGCCTTGAACAGATCAAGGGGATCGACAAGCTGAGAGTTCTGAAGTATCTCGGCAAGATCAGCAAAGAGCAGATGGAAGAAGTCGAGGAAGCTGCAATGGAGAGCCTGGGGATGCCGATTCCGGAGTGTGTAGATGCTCCATAACATACCTTCCTTTCTGAAGGGGGATGCAGAAGAAGCATCCCCCGGATACATAAACATATGGAGGTGACAATCAATATGGAAAAACTTCTTACAAGAAAAGAAGCAGCGAGGCTGCTTGGTATCAGCATTGCCACTTTGGATCAGGCAAGAGCAAACGGATTGGTCTCATTTGTCCAGTACTGCGAAAACGGCAGCGTGTATTTTACGGAGCTGAGTCTTCAGGAATACGTTGCCCGGTCAACCCATAAAGCAAAACCGAGAGAGGTCAATACTGGGACCACCTTCAGAAATCCGAGAAATAGCGTGCGAAGGTGACATCCTTGAGCCTGTCAAGGGCTCTCTGAGAGAATATAGTCACAACTGAAGGAGGAGGTCACGGCAATGGCTAAAAAGAGAGTACCATATTTCAACTACAATACCGTAACGATCAACGGCCATCAATATTTCAAAGCGTATGTCATGAATGCGGATAAGAAGCTGGTTATCGTTTACGGCAAAACCATTGAGGAGCTCTGCCAGAAATATGAGGAAGCAGAAAACCGCACAGAAAATGATGAATTCACCCGGCGATCACCTACGGTTAAGGAATACTGTGAAAAATGGCTGTTGATGCAGTCTGCAAACGTCAGGGCAACCACATTAATTGATTATACATCCAAGGTGAACCGACATATCATTGCTCCTCTCGGGCATATGCGGATGGCAGAAGTCACAGCAGACGACATTAAGCTTGCACTTGTCCCGGTTTCCAAGAAATCTGCGTCGGTTTTTAAGTCCGTCAACATACTGTACAAGTGCATCTTCAATTCAGCAGAGGACAGCAAAATTATCACCTATAACCCAACCAGATTCCTGTCCAATAAAGGCGGAGGCATACCTCAGAAGGATCGTGAAGCACTGACAGATGAGCAGGTTGCATTGCTGCTTGATACTGCCAGAGGGCTTCCTCCGTATGTATTCATCATGCTTGGCCTCTATGCCGGTCTCCGCCGAGAAGAGATCTTAGGACTAAAATGGGAATGTGTATTTCTGAATACCGATGCGCCATATATTCAGGTTCGGAGAGCCTGGCATACAGAAAACAATAAGCCCGTCATTATGACTGAACTGAAGACAAAGGCAGCACGTAGAGACATTGCAATTCCCAACTGCCTGGCAGAGTGCCTCCGTGAGGCGCGGGCTTCGTCAACATCGGAATATGTTGTGTCGAATCGAGAAGGTGGACCGCTGACATATACCGAGTTCAGAAGCTTGTGGCGGTTCATTGTAGTTCGCACAGCAAAGCCTCGGAAAGCCAAGAAAAAAGTAGGTGGAAAGTATGTAAAGTACATGCTGTATCCGCAGCTTGGAGAGATGGCACGTAATAACGGGAAGGTGCAGTATACACTGGATTTCGAAGTAACACCCCATCAGCTTCGGCACACTTATATTACGAATTTGATTGCAGCCGGTGTGGATCCAAAGACGGTTCAATATCTGGCAGGTCATGAAAGCAGCAAAATCACTATGGATATCTACGCCAAGGTCAAATACAACAAGCCAGAGGAAGTCGCAAAAGCACTTACCGGTGCCTTTGCAATGTGGACAGGCACAGACGAAAAATAATACTGAAAGATCAGGGGTGAGGATCATGGATCCTTGCCCTTTTTCTATACATACAGGTGACATCCTGGATTACAGCCGTTTCTTTTGAGAAAATGGCTCCACCATAGTTTAAGGAGGATTAAGACATGGCAAAAAAGAACACAGAAAAGGCACCTCTTCCTGCTTTTACAAGAGTGAAACGGGGAAATTACTACTATCTCAGATCGTTCATCTATGATGCTGATGGCAAGCGGATCGCTATCTACGGAAAGGACGAGACTGAATTAACGGAGAAAATTCTTCAGGCGCGTAAAACTATAGAGGACATGCAGTTCAGGAAGGTCAATCCAACTGTACGCGAGTATTGCGAGAAGTGGCTGGAGATGCAGGCAGCTCATGTAAGACCAAGTACGATCAGAGGATATGCCCTGACCGTCAGAAAATACATAATCGCGCCATTGGGCGATTTGTATATGTCGGACGTCACCGCTGATGACATTAAACTTGCCATGGTCCCGGTATCGAAGCGATCTGCAGATGTGTACAATAAGGTCAACATGCTGTTCAAGAGCATTTTCTATTCGGCTGAGTACAGTAATCTTCTGGCAGATAATCCGACCAAGAATCTCAATGCAAAGGGAGGGATTCCTAAAAAGGAAAAGGAAGCCTTGACTGATGCACAGGCAGCGCAGTTACTGGAGACAATCAAGGATCTGCCTCCGTACACATTTGTGATGATCGGCCTTTATGCCGGGCTTCGCCGTGAGGAGATTCTGGCGTTAAAATGGGACTGTGTCCATCTGGATGGGGCAACGCCATATCTATCCATAAGGAGGGCCTGGCATTCAGAAAAGAACAGGCCTGTCATAACGACGGATCTAAAGACGCCGGCAGCCAAGAGAGATGTGCCCATCCCCGAGAATCTTGCAGATTGCCTGAGAAAAGAAAAAGAGACGTCGATCTCTGAATTCGTCATTGCAGATAGAGATGGGCAGCCTCTTTCATATTCTCAATTCACCAGAATCTGGAACTATATCAAGGTTCGCAGCACCAAAGAGAGAACCCTGTATAAGTATGTGAACGGCCAGGCAATCAAGAAGAGATTCAAACCTGAACCCGGACAGAGATGCGTCAATCGTGAAAACATCGTTTACTGCCTGGACTTCACTGTGACGCCGCATCAGCTCCGTCACACATATATCACCAACCTGATCTATGCCGGAGTGGATCCCAAAACCGTGCAATATCTTGCCGGTCATGAAAACAGCAAAGTGACTATGGACATTTACGCAAAGGTGAAATATAATAAACCCGAGGAGCTTTCATCGGTGGTCAACACTGCATTGAAAACGCAATCCGATGATACTCCGGGCTAAATACAGCGCCAAAGACTAGAAAAAAGAAGTAGTTAAGTGCTGAGACAACAAATCTGGAAAACGCTCAAAATCCAGTAAAATCAAGGGGTTCGGAGCTAGACTAAAGGGCAGTACGGCCTCAAGAAAGCAAGAAGAGCTTCTCAGTTCTCCAAGCGTTAATCGAGTCCTGTACGGCGAGATTCATCGAAAGATCAAAACCCGGAACCTTTTGGTTCCGGGTTTTTCGTGCAGGAAAAAGACTGCTTTCCTCTTGATTTTCTACCGTGCGAGGAATATAATGAGAAAATGGTTAGAAGCAACTAACTAATGTTTGCCAACGCAAATTACGCTGCAGCGACCGTGAGGAAGATATTCTGTGAAGGTATATGAGTTTGGGAAAGAACATACGGGAGTTTTTGTCATGTTCCAGTGCGCGGCAGAGCCCTGGTGGGTCTTCAGGGCTTCCGCCGAAGAAATGGCGAAGGACTATCATGTGTATCTTATGATAGCGGACGGCCACGATGAGCTCGGCACTGAATTCGTTTCCCTTGAGAAGTATGCGATGGACGCCGCGGAGTATCTGAGAAAACATAACGTCAGACAGGTAGATGGTATGTACGGCGTATCCATGGGCGGCGCTGCCGTGATCCGCTTGCTGGCGACGGAGGACATTTCCGTGGGGAAGGCGATCATCGACGCCGGTATAACACCATATCCATATCCCAAACTGATCTGCAGGCTGATCTCCGTGAAAGACTGGATCACGGTCATGCTCGGCACCAGATCTCTCAGGCTCATGAAGCTTGCTTATCCGCCGGAACGATGGACACCAAAAGGCGAAGAACCGGAGACGCATTACCGGGCGCTGCATCAGTTCTTTAAGCATCACTATTCGGCCAAAACGATCTACAACGTTTTCTGGTCCACTGATAACTACTCCATGCCGGATCATGCCCCGCGGGTAGATACGAAAATAGAGTACTGGTACGGCGAAGAAGAAAAACGGGCAAGAGAAAAGGAACATGATATCGAATTCGTCGGACAAACTTATCCACAGACCGTATTCAAAGAGTTCAAGGGCCTCGCTCACGCGGAGCTTGTCATGATGTTTCCGGAGCGGTTTGCCGCAGAAGCAAAAAGGTTTCTGAACGAATGAAGAGGAGGGCAAAATGCTGCTGACGATCTTCCCGGGAGCTTCTGCGCTGGCGGCGTGGATCTGCACGTCATTTTGATGGGAGACTTTTTATGAAAAAGCAATTATTCAGAGTAGGATCCGATGGATACAACGGCGCGTGGTATCCGGCGTCTGCTGAGAGCAAAAAGGGGATCATTCTGATGCTGGGCGACAGCTCTGAGGATCACCTGGCCAAAACCGGAGCGAAGTGGCTGGGGAAGCAGGGCATCCATGTGATGGCCATGTCGGCGGACAAGAAAGACTACGGCCACCACAACTATCCGCTGGAGCGGTTTGGGAAAGCGATCGGCTTTATGAAAGCGCAGGGATGTGAAAAGCTCGGCGTGGTCGGGGCTTCTACCACCGGGATGATGGCGCTTTTGGCGGCATCCTATTATCCGGAGCTGTCAATGACGATCGCGATTTCCCCTCCGGACTTTGTGATGGAAGGCTTTTACCGCGACGGCAAGGACGGCATGGCCGAGCGGCCGGGCGATCATGAATCCTCTGTGTCATGGCAGAACGAGCCGCTCCCTTATCTGCCTTACGCCTATCGGCATCCGGAATACTGGAAAAAGATCCAGGAGGAAGCAAAGGCGGGTGGAGACAAGGTCGCCTCGCGGAAGATGTTTGACGAATCCGAGCGAAGGCATCCGGTTCAGGAGGCTGAGCGGATCAAGGTGGAGAACATCCGGGGGAAGATCATCTTCATCGGCGCGGAGGACGACGTGCTTTGGGACACTTGCAGATACATCCGCAGGATGGAAAACCGCCTTGCTGAACTGCCGCATGAATGTACCTACGAAAGCTGGCTCTATGAACACGGAACGCACTTCGCTTTTCCGGAATCCATGCTGAAAATGATGCTGCCGGTGGGCTCCGGACTGCTGGTCTCCTTGATGTTCAAGGCCGGGAGGGAGCACAAAAAAGAGTGCCGGGAAGCACGGCTCGACATTGACCGGAGACTGAAAAAAGCCCTGGCGGAATGGTAAGGAGGCATGACAAGTGAGGCTTGGTCTGCAGATACACCGCTGAAGCACTCCCGGACCCGGATATGCGGGAATTCGGGAAAGAAAACAGCCGGAATATCGTGCTGATGGACGATTGTTTTCAGAGTCTGAAAAAGGAGCGACAAAATGATGTCTGTGAAGTATGAGATCCTGAAGCGGCTGGTAAAAGCCGCGAACATCAAAAAGATGTGGACCGGCATGAGCACGGAAGAGCTTCTGGAAAACCGGCGAAAGCAGAATGCAAAGAACCGGATCCCGGACCTGAAGGACGAGGCGTTTGATATCAGCCGTATCGAGATCATGGGCTGCCCTGTGCTGAAACTGATCCACAGGAAAAAGGCAGATAAGGCCAACCTCTTCCTGATCGGCGGCGGGATGATATCGGCGCCGAGACCCGGTTCCGTCAGGAAAGCGCTTCGATTCGCGAAGGAAACCGGCCTGGATGTGTTCGTCCCCTACTATCCGCTTTGCACGGAATATCCGCTGACCAGGGCATATGAGATGATCCATAAGACCTATCGGGTCATGCTGCAGGACTATAAGGCGGAGAATATCTCCGTGCTCGGAACGTCCTCCGGCGGAAACCTTGCGCTCGGAATGGTGCCGTATATCAACGACGGCCATGGAGATACGCCTATGCCCGGCTACATCATGGCGATCTCTCCGGGCACCTGCGTGGATACGGACGAGGAATGGCAGCGGATGTTGGAGCTGGATAAAAAGGATGTCGCGATCCCGGCACAATACATGAAGACGGCCGTGGAAGTCATGCGGCATGGGGATGACAGTGTCCCGGAGTATATGATCTGGCTGCAGAAGGGCGATTTTACGAACTGCCCGAAAACCACTTTCATCTACGGCAGTGATGAGACATTGTATGCCTGCGCCCCTTCCTTTGAGGCGGCTATGAAGAAATACAAAGTTGATTACAGGATGATCGTCGGAGAAGGAATGTTTCATTGTTTTCCGGTCTTCCCTATATGCAGAGAAGGCAAGGAGGGCTGGAAGATGATGATACGACTGATGAAAGAAAATACTTAACACACCAGAGGTATTTACAGTTCACGATATGGCTGTGGATATAAAAAACTAATAAAAAACAGGAGGAATTGAAGATGTCTATCGGAGGAAAAATCGCGCTGTTTCTTGGAGGAACGCTGTTTGGTTCAGCCGGGCTGAAGATCTTGTCCAGCAAGGATGCCCGCAAAGTATACACGCACACAACAGCAGCGGTCCTTCGCTGCAAGGAAGAGGTGATGAAGCATGTGGAGCTGGTTCAGGAGAGCTGCTCAGACATTCTTGCCGACGCGAAGCAGATCAACGCGGACCGTGAAAAGGCAGCGGAAGCAGAGTACATTAAAGAAAGCGTACAGGCATGAGATTTCAAATCATGCATGAGTCACCCGGCAGGATGCGGCTCAGGGCAGATGTGCGGTCAATGAGCCTTAAGGAGGCAGATATCCTGGAGGCCTGGCTCCGTGTTCAGCCAGGTGTAGATGATGTGACCGTTCATGAAAGGACCTGCGGCGTTATTGTGATCTATCGCGGAGAGCGTTCTGAGATCTGCAGGATGCTTTCCGGCTTCACCTATGAAAACGCAGGAAAAGTGCTGGATCCGCAGACACACAGCAGCCGGGCCATGAACCGGGAATATAAGGAAAAACTTGTCTTTCAGGTCATCCGCCATTACATAAAGCGGCTTTTCCTGCCGGTCCCGCTCAAAAGAGCGATCACGATCCTCACGACCATACCGAGATTTGTTCAGGCTGTAAGAGTGCTGTCATCCGGCCGGCTGACAGTCGATGTCCTTGATGGGATCGCCATCGGAGCCTCTCTCCTGACGGGTGACCATCAGACAGCCGGTTCTGTCCATTTTCTGCTGAATGTAGGTGAAACGCTTGACGAATGGACGCATAAAAAATCTGTCGAAGATCTGGCAAGGAGCATGTCCCTGCAGGTCGACAGGGTCTGGCGCCTTAATGAAGACGGAAAACAGGAGATCGCTCCGCTTGGCAGCATCGTTCCCGGAGACAGGATCATCGTTCATACCGGACACGTCCTGCCCCTGGACGGGATCCTGGATGAAGGTGATGTCATGCTGAACCAGGCGTCGCTTACCGGAGAGAGCGTTCCCGTGGCAAAGCATCCCGGATCGGCGGTATATGCCGGTTCGGTCGTGGAAGAGGGCAACTGCGTGATACGCGTTACCCGTGAGGCCGGAGAAAACCGTTACGACAGGATCGTTCGGATGATCGAGGATTCCGAACGCCTAAAATCCGGCGTAGAAAACAGGGCGAGCAATCTCGCGGACAAACTGGTTCCATGGTGCCTGGGCGGTAGCCTGCTCACCTGGCTGCTCACGCGAAATATTGCCAGGGCGGTATCGGTGCTGATGGTTGATTTTTCTTGTGCTTTAAAACTCTCCATGCCGCTCAGTGTCCTGTCCGCAATGCGGGAGGCCGGACGTCACAAGATCACCGTAAAGGGCGGTAAGTTCATGGAAATGATCAGTAAAGCAGACACAGTGATCTTTGACAAAACAGGAACACTTACCAAAGCCTGCCCGACCGTTACGGAAGTCGTTGCCTTTAATGGAGAAGATAAGCTGGAAATGCTGAAGATCGCCGCCTGTATGGAAGAACACTTCCCGCATTCCGTTGCCAATGCGGTCGTAAAGGCGGCTGCAGATCAGGGACTCGATCACAGTGAGATGCACAGCGAAGTGGAATATATCGTTGCACACGGCATAGCCACAACGATCGGAGATCATCGAGCCGTCATAGGAAGCGGACATTTTATCTTTGAAGATGAAGGCGTGCAGATCCGTCCTGAAGATCAGGAGTGCTTTGAAGGGCTTTCCCAGTCTGTTTCATGGCTCTATCTGGGTATTGGCGGTATACTCTCTGCAGCGATCGGGATCTCTGATCCGCTTCGTCCGGAGGCACGTCTTGCCGTTGAAGCTCTGCATGCAGAAGGTATCGAAAAATCCGTCATGCTGACCGGGGATAACCGGAGAATGGCGGGAACCATCGCCGCGCAGCTTGGCGTTGACGAATACCGGGCGGAAGTCCTTCCCGAGGATAAAGCTTCCTATATACAGGCAGAACATGAAGCCGGAAGGTGTGTGATCATGATCGGTGACGGCATCAATGATACACCGGCGCTTTCCCTGGCAGATGTGGGGATCGCTGTGGGAAGCGGCGCCGTCATCGCCCGGGAGGTCGCGGATGTGACTATTGCCGCAGAGGATCTTCGGGAGCTCGTTTGGTTAAAACGGCTGAGCGATTCCCTGATGCGCCGTATCAATCGGAATTACCGTTTTGTGATGGGCTTTAACGGCGCATTGATCCTGCTTGGCGCCTTCGGGCTCCTGGCTCCGTCGGCAAGTGCGCTTCTGCATAACACGTCGACGATCCTGCTGAGTATGGATTGCCTTACGGAATTATTGAGCAATGAGGAGGATGAATATCTATGAAAAAGCATCGATTTTTTGCCTGGATGACGGTCATTTGTTTTCTGCTCACCATGCTTACAGGTTACAAGAAGCAGTAAAGGTTAAGGAGCGTGTTCGATGCAGTTTGATGAGATGGGGAACAAGAGCGGGAAGACGTTGATGCTGCTGCCTGGAACCGCCTGCGATTATCAGACGAATTTCGCTGCCGTACTGGACAGGCTCGGAGCGAAGTATCACCTGATCTGCGTTAACTACGATGGCTTTGACGGCAGCGGTTCAGTTTTTTCGGACATGATCACGGTCACGGAGAAGCTCGAGAAGTATATAACGGAACATTTTGACGGCAAAATAGATGGTACGATCGGTTCTTCTCTGGGAAGCAGTTTTGTCGGCCAGATGATCCAACGGGAGAACATCCATATAGATCACGGGATCTTCGGAAGCCCTGATCTGGACCAGAGCGGCAGATTCAGCGCATGGCTTCAGTCAAAACTGGTGGTGCCGCTTCTGACCAGCTTCACCAAAAGCGAAAAGAAGAAGACAAAAAGCAAGGAGAAGCTCAAGGCCGCTTTCGAGATGAACGATGAAACGGCGGAACGGTTTATCGACTGCTTCGCTAAATTTGATCCTGTATCCATAAAAAACGAATACTACACCGATCTTTTGACCTGGCTTCAGGAGGATATCCATGTGGAACATACCAGGGTTCATTTCATCTATGCCAAAAAGATGGGCGAGAAATATCTGAAACGTTACAAAAAGTATTTCCGTGACCCTGATATACGTGAATTCGATATGCAGCACGAGCAGTGGCTGTTCGGCGGAGAACAGTATACGCTCCCGGTGCTTTCGGTAATTGACGAATTTATGGGAATGCCGGTCTGAGGCAGGAGGCATGACATGAAATATATCGGCATGCCCATGGGGATGTGGGTGTTATTCAGTAAATCGTTCCGGGACAAGCTGATTTCCGTCTTTGGATATGGTGCAGGAGAAGCCGATAAGATTTCAGCGGCTGCGAAGGCAAGATATCAGGAGATCATCGCCGGGCTGCCTGAATTCGAGAAGGCGGACCGGTTCAGGATGAATATCGTGAACTGTGCGATGCTTTCCGCGTTCCTTCTGAGCATGGAGAAAAAGCCGGATGTGGAGCGGCTGACAGATTACTATACACAGGCGATGATGATCAGCCCGATGAAATGGTTTTGCCGCTTGGGCGGAAAGCAGAAATTCAGCGATAAAGACATTCGGGGCATGAAGGCAACGGCTGCCTTGAACGCCGCAGACCGCAATCCCTATTCCTGGAATATGGAGTTCCGTCCCTACCCGGATGGGCGCGGCTATGAGGCCCGGTTCACCAAATGCGGTATCTGTACACTGATGAAGGAACTGGGTCTGTACGAGATGGTTCCTGCAATGTGTCATCTGGATTACACCATGAGTGAAGCAGGCGGAGCATCCGACTTTGTTCGGAAGTACACGCTGGCCTCTGGCGGCCCGTATTGTGACTGCGGATATAAAAAGAAAAGATATGAAAAGAAAGGCTTGTTCGGGCGGAGATGAAATATCATATTGAAACAAATACGGTTCAGGAGACGCTGGTCATCCCGCTGTTCGGGCGGCTGGTATGTTCCGAACGATTCCCGGAGCTGTTCTCGGACCCCGAAGCCAAAAGGATCTGCGACTCGCTGGACTATGACTTCGCTAAGAGGCGAAAGAAGATGGAATCTCCGGCAGGGCTTTTCGGTGCACTGGAAGTAGCCCAGCGTCAATATGATCTTCGCTGTGAAGTGGAGGCGTATCTGAAGGAGCATCCGAAAGCAGCAGTAGTCAACTTGGGCTGCGGTCTGGATGATACCTTCCGCAAATGTGACAACGGCTTATGCCGGGGCTATAACATCGATCTTCCGGACGTGATCAAGGTGCGAAATGAACTGCTTCCTGCAGGAGAGCGTGAGCAGAATCTTGCCTATGATCTCAACGATTACGCTTGGATAGAACAGATCGACGCTGCAAACGGTGCGGTTTTCTTTGCCGCAGGGGTATTCTATTACTTCAAAACCGAGGATGTAAAAAGATTGTTTACTGCCATGGCGGAGCACTTTCCCGGTGCGGTGCTGGCCTTCGATTCCTGCAATGAGCGCGGTGCAAAGCTGATGCGGAAAACCTGGCTGAAAGAAGCCGGTATCACTGACGTCAGCGCGTTCGTCTCACTGGAGAATGAAGCAGAGCTTCGGGGATGGAGCGCTCATTTTTCTTCTGTTACAGCAAAGAGTTATATGCGGGGTTACCGGGATATCTACAAAAACGTAGGACTGTTCCATAAGCTGATGATCCGCTTCTGCGACAGTCTGGTAAGAATGAAGATCGTAAAGATCGGGTTCAGAACGTGACGAATGTGCAGAGTATTGCTGTTTTCCAGTGCAGAAAGGACAGATGAAAAGATTTGGCAAGAAAAGATTCGGAAAATCAGAAAAAATCCATGGGCCTCATGTTTCGCGGCAAAGAAATCTTCAAGCCGCTGAACACCGGAAGGATCGATGAGCACGTTGCATGCGTACGGGAGTGGATCGCTAACATCTTCTTCTACACGAAGAACGGCATAACGATCATGATCGACGCGGGGTATAACTACGAAAGGCTGGCCGAAAAAATGGGCTGGCTGGACATCGATCCGGCTTCCATCAAACATATCCTGATCACTCATCAGGATACCGATCACGTCGGCGCGCTCGAACCGGACAGCGAATGCCTGTTCAAGGATGCGACGATCTATCTCAGTGAAATCGAAAACCGCTACATGACAGGAGAAGTCAGGAGAAAAGTGATCCACGGGCTGTATAAGCTGCCGATGGTCAAATGCGACAACAAAAAGGTTTTGCTTGGCGACGGGCAGATCCTGGATCTAGAAGGAATCAAGGTCGAATGTATTCTGGTGCCCGGACACACGTGGGGGCACATGGTCTATCTCGTCGATGATGAATATCTGTTTACCGGAGACACTCTCTGGTTCGGAGCAGACGGCGGGTACAGCTTTATCAGCACGCTTGCCGAGAGCAATAAGATTTCGGTGCAGTCATTGGAAAAGCTGGAAGCGGATCTTAAGAGAAGAAGCGGCAGAATTAAAATCATTACCGGCCATACGGGATGGACCGACGATCTGGAGTTTGCCTTCCGTCACAGGACGGAGCTTTGCGCCCCGTTTAAGAAACGTATGCACGATCCCGACGCGCCGTATGACGGATATGAAGAATCTGACGATACAGAGGAAAAAGCACGAAGCGTCATTTTAAAGAAGCAGATCGATCATACGCCGAAGCAGTAAGGAGGGGAGGCAAATGCTTTTAACAATTTATCTTGCGATTGTGATCCTTGCGGCGGTCACTGTGATGATGCTCTCTGCGGTGGCGTTTATCCAGGATGAAAAGATGTTCTCT
>Ga0208297_1001576_pt1 | contig 19397 bp, 18 predicted proteins | sample LMS_cellobiose_e_FD_187367 | JGI IMG/M metagenome (GOLD analysis project Ga0208297, IMG submission 187367) | Rumen-fistulated moose microbial communities from Alaska, USA - LMS_cellobiose_enrichment (SPAdes) (version 2) | ecosystem: Host-associated > Mammals > Digestive system > Stomach > Rumen... | reverse complement strand
TCTATCTGGTTACGATGAGAGTAAGCGATAAATGGACGATGCCGATACAGAATTGGGCGTCTATTTTGGATAATCTTATGATACACTTCGGGGACAGGGTCAAATTGATTTACTGACATGGACCTCGGCCCTCAGGCTACAAAAAAGTTTTGAGGGGTTTACACAAAATTTGCTGCGCTACCTTTTCTGATGTCATTATCAGGTCGGCATAAGCCCCCGGTTTTACAGCGCCAAGTTTTCCGCTGCGACGCAGTATGCGCGCCGCATTGCCCGTAGCCGCCCGCAACGCCTCTTCATTCGTCAAGCCGCCATCGTGCAGCGCCTTTATTTCTTCAAACATGCACGGGTGGGGCGCGTTCGGTGAACCGGCGTCGGATCCCGCACCAATAAGCACTCCCGCTTTTTTCGCATATCCCAGAGATCTATGGTGAGCCTCAATTACAGCCTGTGATTTTTTGCGGGCATATTCCGGGATATTATCGCTGTCTGCCAAATGGCTGTATATGAAGAAGGTGGGAACTAAAGCTGTGCCCTGCTTTGCCATTAGTTCCGCCATATCCCGCTGGATATAGTGCCCATGTTCTATGCAGTCAATACCTGCTTTCAGGCACGAGCGTATTCCCTTTTCTCCGAGCGCGTGGGCCGTCACCGGTATTCCGCGGCGATGGGCTTCGTCTATTATCATATCAAGCTCTTCCTGACGAAGTTCTGTATCGTCGACGCCCTCGCCCTCAGCTCTTCCGTAAACTCCGCCGGTCGCCGAGATCTTGATCACGGAAGCGCCCTTTGCAACCTGTTTACGGACGCCCTTCAGCGCTTCCCAGGGCCCGTCAACCGGCATACCGTGGAATGGATCATGCCCCCCGGTCATTATCAGGGACATGCCGCTCCCGAAAATGCGTGGCCCTCTTATCTGCCCGCGGGCTATCGCTTTTGACACATGAAGGGAATCGTCATTTGGCGAACCCAAGTCGCGTACGCTGGTTACGCCGTTTGACAAATACTTTAATGTATTACCTACGGTCTCCATCAAGTTTTCTTCGGGCGATGAATGCATGATATCCGTCGCCGGATCGGTTTTGCCGTTCCAGGTGAGGTGGACGTGCAGGTCTATTAAACCGGGCATCAGCCAATTTCCGTTTCCGCTTATTACATCTCCGCAGCCTGATGTGCGCTCTTCTGTGCGAGGCTCCACAGATTTAATGAGTTCCCCATCAGTGACTACGTCGTAAAGTCCTTCAAGCTGCTTTTCCCCGTCAAAAATATGAACATTGCTAATCAGCATCGATCATTATCCCCTCTTATTCACTTGATGATATTATACGGTCTGCCGCGAAGTTGGGCAAAGCACAGCAGGGCGTGATTAATCGCCTTATTTAGAGATTCTTATAAATCACGCCCTCTTTCATGACGAAGCTGCATTCTGAAAGGGCGTCAAAATCGCTCAGCACGTCGCGACGCCATCCCGCAATATCCGCAAGCTTGCCCGGGACAATTTCGCCAATGTCGCTGCGGCCTACTATCTTGGCATTTGCACTCGTAGCTGCGACAAGCGTGCGCAGCGCGGGAACCCTGCATTTCGCCTGTCTGCGGACAAGTATCTTGAAATCGTCGACGCAGCTCGTCGGCGCCGATGTGACGGCTATATACATAATTTTTGCCGCTTGTTGTGAAAATATATTTCTCGTACCGATTCTATTCAATATGATATGCTAAAAGGGTCATGTAATAAAATTTTGTAGTTTTTGATATAATTGAATTCACTTTTGCTAAGATATTTCAGAGGAGGGATTTTCTGTGTATATCCGCAGCACTAAAAGGAAGCAGCAGGCGTTGGAAACAAAGAGCCGCGTTTTTGACACGGCACACAGAATGTTTCGTGATAGAGGCTTCTATAACGTTACTGTTGAAGAAATAGCGCAGGAAGCGGGAATATCTGTCGGAACTATTTATCATCTGTTCAAAAATAAATATGATCTGCTCTTTGCATGGCACTTCAAGCTTGACGAGAAGTACAAGGAATATTACGAAGAATTAAAGAAAGATCCGAAATATCAAGAAGCGGGGACGCTTGAGCTGCTGAGGGAATGGTTTCTTGCCGTCCATGAAATTTGCGCAGATTTCGGCATGGAATATATAAGCGTCATATATGCCTACATGCTTTCTGATAAAGACTTTGCCCGAACAATGACCGACCGCGAACGCACTTATTTTAAGATAATCTTGGAACTCGTAGAAAAAGGACAGAGCGAAGGTTCTATAACAAAACGCATGGCCGCCGAACAGATCGCCTCCGACTTCACAGTTTTGAGCCGTGGGCTTTTCTCCGCGTGGGCTATAAACAACTCAAAGCTCTCAATGCGCGAGTTCTGCAAATCGCCGCTTGATATTTTTATACGCGGCGTAAGCACGGCATACGAAAATAAAAAACTTGATTGAATCCGGCAAGAAGGGCCGCTGCCGAGCCCGAATTTCGCTTAGCGCAGCGGCCCTTTTCGCTTAGTTTTGCTCCGCTTATAAGTCGATATAGCTCTCAGCTTTATACCGCACGCCCTCTTTCATTACGAACGAGCAATCACGAAGCGCATTTTCGTCCTTAAGCAAATCTCTCTTCCAACCGGCGATGTCCGCATATTTACCGGGTTCGATGGTACCGGCGATCTTTTCGACGCCGCAGATCTCCGCGTTGTTTTTCGTCGCCGCCTGCAATGCGCGGAAAGGATCCGCCCCGCTTCTCAGCCATGAGCTGTATTCCCAGCCATGTTCAAAATTGTCGTGTACCGTGACAAAGTCTGTGCCATATCCAAGTTTGATATTACTTTCAAGAATCACTTCGCGCCCCTTGCGTAAACGATCCTGATAGACATGGAGCTTGTGGCAGAAAGCAGGCGATTTCATTGCCATGCTCTCTTCATCTCCTTCGATGGCGTCCTGATACGGGCAGAACGTCGGGACGAGATATGTTCCCGTATCCTCAAACATCTTCGCCGTCTCTTTATCCATCAACGAACCGTGCTCCATGCCCTGAATGCCGTAGCCGATAAGCTTCTGCATCAGACGCGGTCCGTAGACGTGCGCCGTCACTCCTATTTTTAGTTCTCTTGCCGTGTCAAAGACCGCTTCAAATTCGCAGTCGCTCATCTGAATATCGTCGGGATCGTCGTTCGGAGTTGCGAATCCGCCCGTTGCCATTATTTTGATGAAATCTGCGCCAAGTTTTTTGTCTCGGCGTACTGCCGCACGGAAAAAGTCCGGCCCGTTGCCTGTTCCCGAATATGTACTTTCAAGGAAATCTGCAATTGCGGGGTTGTTTCTCGCAACCTGCGACATATCTCCGTGGCTTCCGGAGCTCGCGATAAGATGCGGAGCGACGACCATTCTTGCGCCAGGCAGGTATCCTTCATTGATCGCACGTTTTACGTCGAGCTCGTATGATTCGCGGAACCAGCCTATCGAGCGTATTGTCGTAAACCCGCCGTAAAGCGATTTTTCCGCCGTATGATATGTGGCAAGGGCTCTATAGCCATTAGAATTATAGATCGTGTCAAGGTAAACGTCGCGCCAGTGGAAGAACTGCGGATGCACGTGGGCATCGATGAGCCCAGGCGTCACCGTGCGGTCCGAAAGGTCGATGACTTCCGTGCCTTCCGGCATCGGCAGGTTGCGTCCGACTTCTTTGATGTATTTTCCGCAGATAAGTATCTCAGTGTTTTCCTGAAGAGCGGGCTTTAAGCCGTCGTACATTTTTCCGCATTTGATTTTAACGAATTTTTCCATCTCTTTGTCCTCCTTGTATATTAATGTCAGAGACGATTTTTGTCCGTTACCGTAACTTGTTTCGTATGTTTATGCGTCTGCTGCCGTCAGAGCGTTAAACTGTGTCGATCAAACTGTGCCTCGAATAGCTATGATTTTTTGGGTTGCGTGCATAGAGAAACGAGCACCAGGACGATAAACGACGCCGGAAGCGCGACGTAGATCGTCTGGAGGCCTGTTGCCTTATAGAGCGTAGCTTCCCATGCGATCGTAAGGGCCGTACCCACAAACATTGAAGCGACGCCTCCGGGCTTTGTGCATTTGTTCCAAAGCAGTGCCCCGACGACGGCTGGAGTCATGCCTGCTGCGTAGATCGTGTATGACCAATATTGGATCGCAAGAACTGACGGGAAGAATTGTAGAATAACGTATGCAAGGACGCCTGCGATAAGGATGAACCAGCGCGATGCGCGCATTTCGTCGGCGGGCGTCGCTTTTGGATTGATGCGCGTTCTGTAAATATCGATCGTGAAATTTGACGCTCCAGAGAGAAGGTAAGAGTCTCCTGTTGTGATCGTGAACGCCGCCGCTGCAGAAAGAACGCCGCCGCCTATTATTGTCGGCATGAGCGTCGCCGTTGAAATGAGCGCCTGTCCCGCCCTGATATTTCCGCCGAACCACTGTTTTGCGCAAAACGCATAGATCGCAACGACCGGCATGATTATGCAACATCCCGCCATACTGCCGAGAAGTCCGGCGCGCGCCGTTTTAAGGTCTTTTGCTGCGTTGATACGCTGATAGTAGTTCTGGTCGCCGATTGTGAGGAAGAACAGCGGCAGATAGCCGCCGGCCCAGCCGATCAATGTCTGCCCGCCGAAGAACGTCAGTGATTTAGGATCGTTTACAGCGGCATTTTCAATTACCCAGCTCCAGCCGCCTATTGCGTTGAGAAGGAAGGGAATGCCTATAACAAGGCCGCCGACCATCAGGAATGCAGACAGTGCGTCCGTTGCGGCGACTGTTCTCAGACCGCCTGAGAATGCGAGGGCGACGACGACCGCGCAGCATATCGCCGTGCACGTCTCGACTGAGATACCGGTAGTAGCGTTGAGTATGAATCCGAGCCCGCGATATTGGTATGAAACGATCGAAACCATTGCGAGCGCAATGATGATGCCGGCAAAGAAACGTGCATTTGAGCCGAACCTGTCTTCGATCATCTCAGCGACCGTGGTATGACCGCCGGCGCGAATCTTCGGCGCCGCAAAGTAAAGGAACGAGAAGGAAAGAATGGGGGGGACTACAAAGAAAATACCCGACCATAAACCATAATTGAACGCAAGGCTGTTGCCGCCCCCGGAAATCGTGCCGTTCCCTGTGAATGTTGCAAGCATCGTTCCTACTGCGACAATTTTACCAAGCGAGCGTCCGGCAAGAAAGAAATCCGCTCCGCTCTCTTTTGCGGCGACGCTTTTCTGTTTGTTATAGAAATGAAGGCCTACCAAAAGAAGAATTGCGAGGTACGCGACAACGATAGCCAACATTGCCGGTTGATGTACTAGTGTATGCATAGAATTCACTCTCCCATATTTTTTATGAACTATGAAACTGACAGCAGCAGACAGCTTTATACTCTTATTACTTTACCAACTCGCCAAGCTTATAAACGGCGCAGAGGTCTTCAATGTATGCCCTTGCACCTTTTTCAAGCGGATTTGCCGCAAGTATGACAAAATCCGCAAGCTTTGCCGCTTCAATCGAGCCGAGCGTTTTATCCACTCCGAGAATTCGTGCGGACTCATAGGTTGAACATCTAAGGACTTCCGCCTTCGGCATCCCGTAGTCTTCCATTACGCACATTTCCATGAGCCCTGACGGATGTGGGCCAAAATTTGCCGACCCGGCGTCGCTCCCCATCATGATCTGCGTCCCGATTTCCATCGCCTTTTTGAATATCGCGCGCTGTTTTTTTGTTACGCCTTCTGATTTGTCGACAATTATGTCCGCAACGACGCCGCGGCTTTCCGAAAGAACTTTATATACCGCAACCGTTGGGACCCATGTCTGATCGTGGGCTTTCATGTGGAGGAGGAGTTCCTCATCAAGTTCTGCGCCGTGCTCGATCGTGTCGATGCCAGCATAGACGCATTTACTGATCGCATCGTGGGAAAGGGCGTGGGCTGCGACTTTAATGTTAAGACGATGCGCTTCACATGCAATTGCCTCCAGCTCTTCCACAGAGTACATACAGGGGCCGAGATCTTCAAGTCCTGCGGCTCCGCCGCTCGCCATTATCTTGATCCAATGCGGCGGCGCGATCCTGTGAGCAATAAACGCGCCTTTAAGCTGTTTTATTTTTTTGATCAATTCACCTTTTGTGTCGCAAATCGTGCCTATCATCGGGCAATGGCCGTATGAGCCCTGGATCGCGCCTCCGCAGGGAATCACGCGGCTCCCCTGAATGTAGCCGCGGTTGATGGACGCGGCAAGCGGAATTGCCGTATCGTTGCATGAGCCTACGTCACGAACCAACGTAACGCCTGCTTTGAGTGACTTATTCGCGTTGGAGCAGCCCTTTGCAAAGCAGACGAAGTCTCCGTCGGCGAGCGTATCCGCCATAGGGTCCGGCGATGTCCCATCCCACACGAGGTGAACGTGCGCATCGATTATTCCGGGAGAGATAAATTTTCCCTCGCAGTCGATGACGGGTTCATCGATACCAATAGGCGACGATGTCTCCGCGAACCTGCCATCGACGATATAAAGCAGTTTGTTTTCTTCAACCGTACAGGTTTTGACATTAATGACATTTGCGTTTTTTAAAAAGAAGCCTGTCATAATATCAACTCCTTTGCTATTTTGAATAAATTCACCGAATGCATTTTATAAATCATTATATAGTCAAAAATTTCCTTGTCAATATTAAACATCTTTGTGAAATGTTTAATTAATTGTAATATTATTTATTAAGATATTGTATAAAGTAAAATATCTGCGTAATTTTATTTGTAGAATCAGGTATGGGTATTCCGACCGCAATTTTTATGTTTCAAGACATGATATAATTTTTATTAGCTGTTACGGAGGACATTAAACTTAGGAAGCCCCCCTCATATACTCGGCGTAACAGGAAATTAGACGAGCATAGAGATGCTGTTTTGAATATGCTGAGCAACGGCGCCGTAAACGGGGCCGACGTTGGGGACTGTGACGATCTGAGAGCCATCTTTGTCATATAAGCCTCGATCTCCACGTTTCAATTATTTACGACAGGCGGCCGCCGCAAATCGTTCCCGCTTTCCATCGCGCCCTAAAAAAAGATGCGATTCTCTCATCATACGCCGTTTACGCCATGCGAAGAGGAAATTTGAATCGCCCTTTATGGATTTATATCCACCGAACATCGCGCGCGGAATGCGGCGATGAGCTATAATGTCGTCAGTCTGCTTTAAGGGGCTGAAACGAGTGAAAAAAGACAAAAGGGAGATCACAAGCTCGCTGACCCATCTCGCGGGAGCTCTCGCCGCGCTGACCGGAACGATAAAGCTCGCCTGCGGCGCCTTTGGCCGCGGCGGGACGGCGGCTTTCGCGTCTGTGCTGATATTCGGGATAAGCATGGTGCTGCTCTACTCCACGGGCTCGATATATCACTGCTGCTGCGCTGTGGGAGCGCGGGCCGCGCGTTTCATGCAGAGGCTCGACCATATGGCGATATTCCTCCTTATCGCCGGTACCTACACTCCTATATGCGTCGTCGCCCTCGGCTATCCGCTCGGCTATGTGATGCTTTCGCTCGCCTGGGGCGTCGCCGCGGCGGGGCTCATAATGAAGATTTTCTGGATGCGCGCTCCGCTCTGGCTCTCCTGCGCGCTTTACGTCGCGATGGGATGGATCGCCGCGTTTTTCGTCGTGCCGATAGCGCGCGCCCTGACGGCGTCGGAGATGGCGTGGCTCATAGCCGGCGGGCCGGTGCGTTCATATTCGGGTTCGAACGTCCACGGCTGAGAATTTCCTGGTTCGGCTCCCACGAGCTCTTCCACCTATTCGTGATCGGCGGCTCGCTCTGCCACTATATAACGGTCGCGAAGTGCCTCGCCTGAAGCGCCGCGCGACGCATAATATATCCGCCGGCGCAGAGGCCGTTGTTTTCATATCGGCGTATAGGACGATAGAAATTCGTATATAATTATAAAAAATCATGAACTATGCAAAAGCGCGGCTGGAGGTGACAAGGTTGTTCCTGAGTGAGGGCGAGATAATTAAGAGGCTGCTGCTTGCGGCGTTCTTTGGAGTTCTCTTCGGCTTAGAGCGAAGGCGCAGGCATAAGCCCGTCGGCGCGCGCACGCACGTGCTTATCGCGGTCGCGGCAGCGACGCTTTCGATGATATCCTCCTACGGCTTCAACGAAGCGTCTACGCTGGCTGAGCAGACGCTCAACTTCAGGAGCGATCCGGCGAGGCTCATGGTCGGCATGCTGACCGGCATAGGCTTCATAGGCGCCGGCATTATATACAAGGGGCCGCAAGGCGACATAAAGGGGATAACGACCGCCGCCGAAGTCTATCTTATGACGGTGCTCGGCATAGGCGCGGGGCTCGGCCTCCTGCGCCTCACAATGATATCCGGCTTAATCGGCTATGCCGCGCTGGCCTGCTCCCAAGAGACGTTCCGCGAGATCCGCGCGAGGATGCGCTGGGAGAGGATGCGGAAGCGCAGACGAAAGTAACCGGTCTCGCAGAAAAAAGCGGGGCAAAAAAACAATCTAAACGGGAGGCAGAAAGATGAAGATAGCGGCGTTCAAAGTTGAAGAGTGGATGAATCAAAACGAGACGAAAGCGAAATATAACATCGCCGAGACCTGCGTCGACTCGGTGACGCTCGACGAGCTCTTCCGCCTGGCCGGGCGCGACAGGAGGGCGTTTTTCGACGATTTCTCCCAGCGCCGCCTGACATACGGCGAGATATTCGGCGCCGCGGCTCTGAAGGGGGAGATAGCGAAGCTTTACGCTTCCATATCGCCGGACGACGTCGTCACGACACACGGCGCTTCGGGGGCGAACCACCTCGCGCTGTATTCCCTCGTCGAGCCGGGCGACGCGGTAATCTCAGTTATGCCGACCTATCAGCAGCTGTATTCGATTCCCGAGTCCTACGGCGCGCAGCTGCGCGTGCTGAAGCTGAAGAGGGAGGAAAATTTCCAGCCGGACCTCGAACGCCTGCGCTCGCTCGTCAATAAGAGGACGAAGCTCATATGCATCAACAATCCGAACAACCCGACCGGCGCGCTGATGCCCGAAGAGACGCTGCGCGCGATAGTCGAGATCGCCCGTTCGGCGGACGCCTACGTCCTGTGCGACGAAGTCTACAGATTCCTTACTCAGGAGGAGCTCTATCAGCCTTCGATAGCAGACCTTTACGAAAAGGGGATCTCGATCGGCAGCGTGTCGAAGGTCTTCTCGCTCGCGGGGCTGCGCCTCGGCTGGATAGCGACGAGAAGCGCCGAAGCGATGCACGAAGTTCTGCTGCACCGCGACTACGACACGATAAGCTGCGGCATGATAGACGAAGCGCTCGCCACGGTCGCGCTGCAGGCGAAGGAGGCTTTATTAGCGCGCAATAAGAGGATCGTGCGCGAAAATCTCGCGCTGCTCGACGAATGGGTCGCCAAGGAGCGGCGTTTCTCCTATGTGAAGCCTCAATGCGGCACGACGGCTCTGCTCTACTGCGAAGCCGACATTCCCTCGGAGGAATTCTGCTCGCGCCTCCTTGCCGAGACGGGCGCCTTCCTGACGCCCGGCTCGTGCTTCGACGAGGAGCACTGCTTCCGCATCGGCTACGCCTGCAATAAAGCGGAACTCGAAGCGGGGCTCGCCAAGCTCAGCGAATTCACTAAAAAGCTTTAGACGCGCCTCCGCGCCGGGATCGAAGCACGTCGGAATGGAAGCAAGAAAACTCTGTATAATCGGAAACGCGCGCACCCAGCAGAAGAACCCGATAACGGCGCGCTTCTCGCACTTTTTTATCGTATTCATCGTCGAGGCCGAGAGCGGCATGATATTGGACCTCGACGTCACGGTGATGCTTAAGGCGACGGGAGATTTTATAAAGGAGCTCTTCATCGGGCGCTCGCTCGCCGACGTAGACAAAGAGCTTATAGAAGCGATACGCACGACTTATCTCGCGTCGTCGCAGAAAGCGCTTCAGATGGCCTACATGGAGGCCGTCAAAAAGTACCGGACGTGGCGCAGCGAACACGGCGTGGGAAAGTTCGAATGAAAACCGTCCGTGCAAACGCGCCCTTGAACGTTGCGTCGCCGTCTGGGCTGTCTCCGCAGCTTCAAGGCCTATGGTGAAGCCCGGCCGTCGGCCTCGCCGGCAGGCAGCGCCCTTTATTTGCGACGCTGGCCTATCAAGGCTTACTCTCAAGGGCCTTTGCGTTTATCTTCCTGCCCGAATCTAAGAGCTTTTGATTTCGTTATCGGACTTTTTCAGCGGCGGCTGCAGCAGCTTATAAAGCTCCGGCCTGCGCATAGCGAACGCCTTTATAAAATTTTGCGCGTCCGTCGCCTCATCCGGCTCGATATCTACGAAAGCGCCCTCCTCGCCGGCGCTTCCCTCGTAAAGCGCGCGCCCCCACGGGTCTATCACCGCGGAATGTCCTCCGAAGGCCTCGGAGTTCGTCACGCCGACCCTGTTGCAGGCCGCGACGAACATCATATTCTCGATCGCACGCGCGCGAAGAAGCGTCTTCCAGTGATCGATTCGCGATGACGGCCACTCCGCGGAAATAATGCAGAGCTGCGCTCCGGCGAGGGCGCCCATGCGCAGCCACTCGCAGAATCGCAAGTCATAGCAGATCGCGAGGCTGATCTTTACGCCGCCGAACTCAAACACGCAGAGCTCGCTCCCCGCGCTCAGATACCTATCTTCATCCATCATCGGCACAAGGTGCGCCTTGTCGTAATGCGCGACAAGACGCCCGTCTGGCGAAACGACGAGGGCGCGGTTCACCGCGCCGCGCTCCGTAAGGGCGAGCACCGAGCCGCCGGCGAAGCAGACGTTATACTTTTGCGCGAGCCCGCCGAGAAACTCCGCCGCCTCGCGCGCCTCCCCGTCGCCGTACTTCTCCGCCCTGCTTATCACGTAGCCTACGTCAAAAATCTCCGGCAGCACTACGATGGTCTCCAACTCCGACGGCCTGTGATGCCTTTTCATCCACCCCGACACCGCGCGGAAATTCGCCGCGCGATCCCCCAGCTTCACATCGATCTGCGCTATACCTATACGAAGCATAAAATCACACCTCTATCAGAATTCAACATCCGCTCGGACAATGCAGCCGAAGCAAGAGCTGTTCTTCGCTCCGAGCCCGCACTCCAGCGCGACGGAAAGCAGGCCGTTCGGCCCGGTTACTTTGAAAGTACCGCTCCAGCCCTTTATCGGAAAAGTTTTTCCCCTGTCGTACATCGATACCTGTTCCCGCACCTCGCCTAACGGAGTAATTTCCACCCTGCCCTCGGGTATCTCGGCACCTGGATAGAGCGCGCGGAATTTTTTTATCAGATTGTTATGAACAGATTCCGAGAATTCTTTTTGATAAGGCGTCAGGTATACAGTATATTTCCTTCCGTCTTCCCTCTGCGACGCAATGTAGCATGTAATAGGGGAAAGGGTTTTTACCGTCATTTCCTCCCCATCTGCCGACATTTCCGCCGCTTTTATCTCTTCACAATAAACAAGGTTATTTCCTATCCTGATTTCTCTGCTTGCAAGCGCTCCGCAGGCGACGCCGTCGAGGGTCTCTGCGACCGGAGTGGAGACGACGATGCTGATAGGCAGAGCAAATTCTATTGAATCGGCTCCGATTTTAGGCGCCGTTTTAGAGCTGGGCCAGCCTATCGCAAAGAGCTTAAGCGGATGCCCGTCCACCACATACCCCTGATCGTGGAGGAAATCCCCCCATTCGGCGGGAAGCAGGCGGTAGACCATCGACTGGAAAAGATGCAGATTGGCGCGCGGCAGCTTTAAAACATTTGCCTCGCTGGAATTTATAGACAGTGAAATATGCAAGACGATCCCTCCGTCCCCACGCCGAAAATTCCCACCTGATTTCAGAGTAACATGATAACGGGGTTTTGGGAATATTTAGGTATAAATTTTCAAAAAGTACAATTGTAAAAATATATCATTTTTGTTATAGTAATACTGTAATATGTTCTCGTGAAATTTGATTCTGCTTTACTACAAGTATTTGGTTTTTGCTTTTAAAAGTAATAAATTGTCAGCATAACAGGGGTGAGAATTTTGGGATTCTTAGACGCGGTCAAAGATATTGGCAGAAGAGAAGCCGAGAAATACCAAGACGAATTTTCGGACATCGACAGCTTCGTTGAGATGCCTGCCGATAAGCTGACTCAAGAAATTCGCGTGTGGCTAAAAGTTGAGGACGTTCAGGCTGAAACGCTCAAGGTTCTTGGAATTTCTAAGATCGACATAGCGGAGTTCGGCAGCGGAAATGACGATGAAAGGATAAAAAAGCGCAGGTACTTGTACCGCGCACCGGTCGGGGCCAATGTGAAGTGGCGTTTTTCGCCAATTTATAAGCTGGGAAAAGGCTGCGCAAACGCCAAAGATGCTCTTCTTGGAAAAGGCGACTCATGGAGAAAAGATACGGAAAGCAGATTTTACAAATTATATAATTCGACGCTATATGCTTTTGAAAAAGAAGGAGCCTTTTCAGAGGGCAGCGTTGACAAGATTATGGAGTGTCTTAAAGAAAATGTTGAGAGGATCGCCGAGCTCTGGAATGACAGACGTTCCTCGTACCTGCTCATATTTTCTCCAATATCCGAAGACGGTCATTTTATGTATCCGCTGGATGTGAAGGCATACCTCTCATACTTCCGTTCCAGATTAAAAGAGCAGGGGGCTGGGGGAGGCGGCAGCTCGCAAAACGGCTCCGTCGGTGAAAAATTATGCGCTCTTTGCCGCTCCCAGACGTCCGAAACGGTGAATTTAGATAAAATATTTGCGTTTGCGACATTTGATAAGGAGAATTTTCTCCCCGGCATTAAGGCGTCCGACAAAAGCAAGGGGAAAATGTTCCCGATATGTCAGGATTGTTATAAGGCATTGTCCGGCGGCAAAGCATGCATCGATGAGAAATATTCCGATTCAAAAAGTATATATGGAGTGAATATTTATGTAGTCCCTGAACTGATTATGGGCAATGCCAACATGGGACACGCCGTACAGTTTAACGAAGATTTTCTGAGCAAGGGGCTCAGCAACGAAGAATACTTGTCGAAAAGAATTATGAAGATGGACGACAGCGTTGTTCTGCACTTTGTGTTTTGGGAGAAAAACCAAGCGCAGGAACGCTTGCTGTTAATGGTTGAAGACGTTCCTCCTTCCAGGCTCAAGCACATCGAAGAGACGTGGGGCATATCCGCTAATGCGACAGGCAGGTCTGATTTATCAAACGACGGCAGTGCAAACTCGCGTCTGTACAGAATTATAGGACTCATGTGGTCAAAAGTAATGGAGCTTGCAGGTAAAAGCGATAATGAACGAAATTATGCGAAAGACTGGATGCTTGGAATAGAGGGCAAAATATTATCGGGCGAATGCATCAATGTTGACGAGGTAAAAACGTTTTTTGTGTCGAGGCTGCAGGGGCTGTGTGCGGACCATGAATGGGTGCAGAACAAATCGAAGTATTTTGCGCGAGATGTTTCCTGCATCATAGATTTTCTCTATCGACTGAACGAGGAGGATTAATTATGAAGCTTGATTTTCTGAACGAAATGAAAGACCCTTACCTTGCCACAACGGAGGGGCGTGGCGTATTTCTTTCTGGAGTCGTACTTGGCGTGCTGGCCGTTGTGCAGACGCCGCCCGGCAGTTCTATAGACGCGGCGCCTATTTACAAACAGCTGAATTTTGGGCGCATGCAGCGAAGGGACATTCGCGGCCATATTTCGAAAGCGGCAAAGCTAATTGATATTTATGTCAAAAATATGGGCAGAGACGATGCTTCCGGTGCTAAGCAGGAGGCTTTCGGCGGGATAATGAAGTGCGTAAACCTCGCCGAAAAATTAAAAGCGATTGCGGCGGAAGCCGGAGAAATGCTTCTTACATGCGGAGAGAGGGATTTGGGAGTCGACGGTAATTTTGTTTTTTCCGTGGCGTTTCTCAACGCGGAAAAATATTTTTGGAAGTTATTCAAGAAAGCTGAGGAGGAATAATATCATGTCATTTAAAAACCGCAGAGAGTATCTTTTCGTCTATTCGGTAAAAGACGCGAACCCGAACGGAGACCCGCTGAACGCCAATCATCCCCGCTACGACGATGAAAGTTCCGCTATCCTCGTCTCGGACGTGCGCGTCAAGAGGACCGTGCGAGATCAGTGGATACGCGACGGAAAGGATGTCTTTGTCGACGGTGAGCCTAAGACGCTCGCCACCAGGGTTGAAGAATTGAAAAAGAAGCACAACGCGGCTACGGGTAAAGAGGCGTTGGAACACTGCATAGACACGAGGCTCTTCGGCGTTACGTTTGCCCTTGGCAAAGAATCATTTTCATGGACCGGACCGGTCCAGTTTAAATGGGGGCGTTCACTGCACAAGGCAAGCGTAATGATGATACAGGGGACGGCCGCTTTTGCCAAAGATGAATCAAGCGAGCAGCGCTCGTTCCGCAATGAATATATCGTTCCATTCGCTCTGATTGCTGACTACGGCATAGCAAATCAGTACGCCTCCGAAAAAACAGGCGCCACCGACGACGACCTGGAAGCGCTTTTTAAAGCGCTCTGGAGCGGTACATGCAACCTAATAACGAGGAGCAAAATAGGACATACCCCGAGGCTGCTAATAGAAATAAAATATGCGGATGGATTCAGCGGCGCGATCGGGGCGATGGATGAAAAAATATCCATTAAAGATTTAAACGGCGCGGAAATGAGCGCCGACGCCCAGATGGCTATACGCGGCTGCGGCGAAATAATTCTCGACGCTTCAAAGCTCTGCGCCGCGCTTGAAAAGGTTAAAGACGAGATCGAAGCCGTAAGGATAATAAAAGACATGGCTCTTAATATCGGCGAACTGGAAAAGATTAAATCGCTCCTTGGAGGTAAAGTATCTGTTGAAGAGAGGTGAGCCACATGGCGGTGATATTTGATTGTTCGTCGGATATTGCAATGTTCCGAAAGCCGTATACCACGACGTCGTCGGTCTCATTCGCCTTTCTGCCGCCAACCGCCGCAGCCGGGCTTATATGCGCGATTATAGGAGAAGACAATGAGTCTGCGGACGACGGCTGCAACGCGGCTTATTGGCTCAGGATGGCTGGGACGAGCATAGCCGTCAAAATATGCAGTCCTGTGAGGTGGTTCAGAGGCGCTTTAAATTTCTGGAATGTCAAAGAGCCTCAAAAATCGCCGCATATTCAGGTAAAGCATCAATTTTTGTATGCGCCGAAATATAGGGTTTTCGTTAAGGGCACGCTTGAAGAAAGGCTGAATGAAAAACTCTCAAAGGGAGAATTCATATATACGCCGTATCTTGGCATGGCCTACGCAATATCGGATATCGCCTATGTGGGCAAGTGCGACGACGTTCCTCTTGACAGCTACAGCGGCACGGTGGACAGCGTAATTCCTCTGGCGGAGGGAGTATCGGTAGATTTTTCCGCGACAAAGAGAATATTCAAGGAGATAATGCCGTTTGAGTTTGACGAAAAGCGCGCGCTGAAGAACTCTTTGCAAGTCCTATACTCCGACGGCGTAAACAAAATTGTTCTGAAAGAGAAGGGCAAAGCAAATGTTGCCAGATGCATGGAAGACGTTATTGCTTGGTTCCCTGAATGGTGATTTGGAAAGCCACCCCGGACACAGGCTGACAGATCACCTCCTGGAAAGCTGCCGTCTTGCAGAAGCGCTGTTAAAACGGCACAGCCTTGGTACGAGATACGAAAAAACCGTTGTCCCGGCAGCAGTAACACATGATGCCGCGAAAGCGCAAAAAGCTTTTCAAGAACATCTGCATGGAGGCAAAGGGGTTGAGCATGCGGCCCCTTCCGCCTTCTTCTCGCTGCCCTTAACCAAAGACGGCGAGATATCCGACGCATTCATAACCGCGGAAGCTGTAAGACGGCATCACACACACCTCCAAAACTGGAACGATATAAAAACTGTCTGGGCAAAGGATGGCTTTATGAAATGGCTTTCCGAGATGCGCTTACTTATACCTGACTGGGAGTGGGAAGGCTGCGATGCTATCGCCGAAGATATAAGGGATTTCCTTTTCGACAACGTTCCGGAAGATGGTGTGAACGAAGCCGAAATCGCAGGCTACTGGTTCCGCCTTCGCACCACGCTTTCTCTGCTTGTCGCGGCGGACAGGATGAACGCCGTCGGGATCACTTATACGGAATTTCAGCCTCTGCCGGATTTCCAAGAAAAATCTTTCATAGTCCGGGGGCGGGTCGACCTTTGGCGCGGGGAGACGGCGAAGAAGTGCTTCAAGAATATCAAAAGCCTTGATATGACGGAGGGCATTTACACATTAACGCTGCCGACCGGCGCGGGAAAAACAAATATCGGACTCAGAAGCGCGCATATGATCGCGAAAAAGCTCGGCTATGAAACGATCATTTACGCCCTGCCCTTTATATCTGTCGTGGAACAGAACGCCGACTTTGCGCGCGAAGTCTTTGGTGAAGATTATGTGCAGGAAGATCACAGCCTTGCCTTGATATCAAAGGACGGCAGAGAGGGAGCGGCAGAAAAAATTCAGGAAAAGCCGTGGAAAAGGCTGTCGACCCTCTTCCGTTATTGGAACTCTCCTGTTATTACAACTACAATGGTGCAGTTATGGGATGCAATATATAACCCCAAAGCGACAGCTTCTATGGACTTTCACCGTCTGAGCCGCGCGGTCGTCGTGCTGGACGAACCACAGGGTATAGACTCCAGGCACTGGTATGAATTTGGCAAAACGCTTTCCTACATCAGCAAAAATTTTGGTACGGTTTTTGTCCTGATGACTGCTACGCAGCCCGTAATGGTGCAAGAGGCAAAAGAGCTTGCGCCGAAGACGGCTTTTCCTGTAAGCCGCCATGGATATAAATTTATCGGCGGCGGCTATCAGCTGTCGGAACTGCCTGAGCTTTTGCGTGGGGATCGCGTGGATTTCGCTGAAAAATCCGGAATGGTCGTCTTAAACACCAGACGCGCGGCGCTTGATGCATATAGGGTGCTAAGAGAATTTCTCGGAGAAAACACTTATGTGTTGAGCGGCTGGATGACGTCTGAGCATAAAAGGCGCGTCATCAAAAAAATAGCTTCGCATATTAAAGCCGGAGAACTATGTCATCTTATAGCGACGCAGACGGTTGAAGCTGGCGTCGACCTGGACTTTGAATGGGTCTTCCGAGATGTGGGGCCGCTCGATTCCATTATTCAAGCCGCCGGACGCTGCAACAGAAGCGGGCTGCACGAAAGAGGGCTTGTCATGATTGCGGAGCTGAATAATTCCAGCGGCAAGCCTTACGCTTCGATGGTCTATGACTCTGTAACGCTTGATACCACAAAAGAATTTCTGCATAAATACCCGGAGTTTGACGACGGCGAGGTGACCGCGATTGTAGAGGAATACTATGATGAGCTCACTTCAAAGATTAAAAACAACTCTATGTGGAAGAGAATCGAAGAAGGCGAATGGGAAGATTTTACTCCTCTGTTTAAAAATGAAAGGGAAGAAGTGCCCGTCTATGTCGACAATGGCAGGATAGATACGCTTTTAGCAGAGCTAAGGGATTTGAAGCCATCATTAGAAAACAGAGAAAAAATCAAATCTTTAAGGAACGAATTGTCCCAATACTCTTTTGGTGCAGATAGGAAGCTCATGAACAAATGTAGGGAATCGATCGTCGAAACGAGCATAATAGGCGGCAGCCAGACTAAAATTGAGGAGATCGGCGATATGGAGTACTACATCATCAGAAGAGACGGCATCGGCGAAAGCGATACCTCCGTATACCACACGGCGGCCGGTTTTCAACCCCAGGACGAGCCGGCATGCGATGACATATGGTAGAGGCATTGTCGCGCAAGAGTAAAAGAATGGAATTTTCTGAGAAAAGCGCTATAGGCGGGACTTTGCTGTGGTATTACAGTATTTGCCGCAGAGAAGTATGGCTCATGGCGAGAAAAATTGTCCCTGAAGAAAGAAACGAAGATATCGCCATAGGCCGCCTTGTCGACCAGAACAGCTATTCGAGAGAAAAGCATCAGATATCTTTTAGGGACAATAAAATCGATTTTCTTCAGCAAAAAGACGGAATGCTCGTCGTCTCAGAAATCAAAAAGAGCAGCCGCGCAGAAAAAGCGTCGATGCTGCAGCTTGCGCATTATTTATACGAATTGGAAAAAGAGGGATTTGCGGCAAGCGGCGTCTTGCTCTATCCAAAAGAAAAAAAGAGAACGGAGGTTGTCTTAACCGACGCTCTGCGCAGGCAGCTCGACGCGGCGTACGCAGAAATAGAAAAAATATCCGCGTCGGAAACGCCTCCTTTACTAACCAAATGTAAGTACTGCGCAAAATGCGCTTATGGCGAATATTGCTGGAGCTAAATCGCTGAAAGGGTGGAATGCTTAGATGGGCAAGACTCTTTATCTCTTAAGCAACGGAGAACTCAGGCGAAAAGATAACACTCTCTTTATCGCAAGGGAAAATGAAAGTCCAAAGTTCCTGCCCGTTGAGACGCTTGATGAAATAAACGTATTCGGCGAAGTTGAGTTTAATAAGAGTCTGCTTGAATTCATCTCGCAGAAAGAGGTCATACTGCACGTTTACAACCACTACGGCTATTATGTAGGGACGTTTTATCCCCGCGAACACCTCAACTCTGGCGCGGTGATACTTGCACAAGCGTCGCATTACACCGATAGTGCGAAAAGAATAAAAATAGCATCCTCTTTCGTGAGAGGCGCGATCGAAAATATGAAAAGGGTCATGGATTACTATAGGCGTAGGGCCGCAATCGACACCGAGGACATAGCGGAGTTTCTTGACGGTTACGCGGAGCAGGCTCTGGAATGCGCGGGCGTTGCCGAACTTATGGGCGTAGAGGGCAACGCGAGAGAAAAATACTATGAGTTTTTTGATCGTCTGGTAAAAGATGATGCCTTTAAAATGCTCACAAGGACGAGACGCCCTCCGACAAACCGCATGAACGCGCTCATAAGTTTTTTGAACACTATGTGTTACACTTTAGCGTTATCGCAGATCTACCGCACGCACCTCGACCCACGCATAGGATTTCTGCACGAGACAAATTTCCGCCGCTTCAGCCTCAACCTCGACGTAGCGGAAATTTTTAAGCCGATACTGGTTGACAGGCTGATATTCTCTCTCATCAACAAAAAAGAGATTCAGGAGAAGCATTTTGAAAAACAGAGCGGCGGCGGAATTTATCTGAACGAAAAGGGACGCGAAACAATTCTGCGCGTGTCAATAACCAGAGAAAATGTCACTCTAATTGTTCTGAGAAAATGTCACCCCCTCCCTGTTTGTGTGTTATTATATATAGCAGGTTTGATTTTAAATCCACCCCGCCAGGGGTGGTCCGAAGCAGG
>Ga0208297_1001573_pt1 | contig 19466 bp, 20 predicted proteins | sample LMS_cellobiose_e_FD_187367 | JGI IMG/M metagenome (GOLD analysis project Ga0208297, IMG submission 187367) | Rumen-fistulated moose microbial communities from Alaska, USA - LMS_cellobiose_enrichment (SPAdes) (version 2) | ecosystem: Host-associated > Mammals > Digestive system > Stomach > Rumen... | reverse complement strand
GACGTAACGGGCTTCCAGTGATGGAGCAAGCACCCAGGCAATGATCTTACGGGAGTAAAGGTCCATGACGCTGGTCAGGTAGGCGAATCCCTGGTGAGTATAGACGTAGGTGATGTCGGTACACCATGCATTGTTTATGCGAATTTCTGTTTGCCATGCAGTGTAGTTGAGTTCTCCGGTCAATGGCTTTTTGAGACGGGTCATCAAAGTGCCGTCGCCATCGGATGGCAGCCCACCCGCGTCCATCAATCCACCATGGTGCCCGGCGACAGCAAACATGGCTGGAATATCGCCAAATTTTCTGGCTTCCAAGGCGCCTGCCGTCGAGTGGTCCACCTTGATCGTGTGCTCAGGATCGCGCATGCGCCGCTGCCCTGCCGGGCTGTATTTTCCTATGTCATGCAATAGGCCGGTTCGTTCAGCATGTTCCGCCGCCTCAAACACCGCCGCGTATTCACCGGCGCGCTGGCCCACGCCATTTAGATGGCCCTGGAGAGACTGTTCGCGACCGTCGCCGCTTTTGTGAGCGATATACATGGTGCATGCTTTCCTTTCAGACCAACTGTTTTAGAATATAATGAACTGGACAACTCGTTTTATTCAATGATTGATTGTCTAATCATGTTGTTTGACATAATATGTGTTCTTGCCCTTGCCCACCGGCTTAATTAGTTTTCCTCCTACCATTTTTCTCAGCATACGCACAGCCGTCGCCGTGCCAACCTTCATGCGCGCTTCGACATCCTTGCGGGTTATGGATTCTTGTTTCTCAAAAATGCTGAGGATTTCTCTTTCCGCTTGTGTTGTATGAGGCAATGATGGTTTAGCAGCCTCTTCTGATATTTTCGGCAGCACGACTTTGAACGCGTTGCTCGTCGCCTGTATGCCGGGCTTTTGCTGCGCATTTTCATAAGCCGACTGGATCTTTCCTATGCCCGTCCCGTAGGCCTCAATCAAATCGAGTCGGTAGAAGATATTCGCCAGCTTGGGATTTCTGCACACTGAAAGCCCAAGCAGAATGTCGTCGAGAGAAATGCCATGAACGAGCCCGCCAACCGACACAAACTCCATTCGATCTGTGTATATACTGATTAACGTGCTGGCGGAAAAGGAATAGTCCCGATGAACAATAGCATTCAGCAGCGTCTCACGCAGAGCAACGTCGGGATAGTCTCTGTGATCGACGCGGTAAAGGCCCTCGAATGAGGCGCGCGTCTGGTTGTGCATGTTCAGGTATTCATACGCGTCATTGAGCTGCCTGAGCAGCGAACCGCCGAACTCGCGTCTGTCCTGAAATGTCTGCCTGTCCGGCCCGCCAAACACAGCCGCTTTGATGATATGGGGGCATTGATCGGAAAGAAGCAGGCCAAGGTTCGTATAAATGCCATCCTGACCGATCGGTCCCAATGTCTTCATTTGAGTTGGTCCAAAATCGAGCTTGCGAGCAGAGAAAACAGCACCTGCTTCAGTGAAGGTCAGTCTCTGATTCAGAGAACGCATGTCCTCAAACGCATCGCCGTCGGTCTCTTTGATCATCTGCCGAATGGCACTTTCGCTGGCCGGAACAGAAGACGTTCCCTGACGAATATATACGCCTTCCGGTCTGAGCCCTTTTGAGGCCAAATAGTACGGGCGTGCCGTTCCGCACTGAACATGAATGGCGACGACCTGCTTTTGATCCACATCAAGCGTCTCATAGTGCAAGAACATGGTAATGTCCGGCCTGACCGCATCCCGCACACCGTTGGAAATGCGCTGAATCAGGCGATCTGCGTCAGAAACACCGACGATTGAGCCGTCGTCATCGACGCCCACATAAATATCTCCGCCGACGGCATTGGCCATGGCGATGATCTCCTTGCGGATATCTTCGGTATATTCCCGCTTTAACTCCACCGTCTTGCTCTCCCGGAACGCCATCGAATCACCTCATTGTTATTCTGATCACATTCTAATCATTCTATTCGGTTTTGTCAAGATCAGATTTAAAGAACGGCAGACCTTTGTCGAAGGAAGTTCGAACGAGGTGGGGCATGTGCACGCCCATGTCGTCGTCATCATCCAGTATGACGTACTTCCAATCCCCGGGGTGCCGGTTGAACCAGGCGGTGATATCATCGCCGCGCTCCCCGCCGACATAGGGTGTCTTGTCATAAATCTCCATGCCGAACTTCTCCAGCCATTCCTGCAGATGTAGATAGGCGACGGGGATCTGCCGCCAGGAAGAGGATACGACGATGACCGCGCCAGTGGAATCCAGGATGCGCCTGAGTTGCTCCAGGGAGGGCTCGAAAAGCAGATCATCATGATAGACCCGGATGCCTTTGTCGAACATCTCAATCGCCCAGGTGCCATTGTTGAGCACACCGTCCACATCGAGAAAAATCACTTTGTTTACTGCCAGACCTCCTTCCGATGCCGGGTTCATATATTGTTGCACAGATAAAATCTCACGCAACGTCTGCCAGTCGTAATTACAGAGGTTTTACCCATAAAATTTCCTAATACGACTGGGCGTCGTTGCGGAGAGGTGTACTTTGCTGTAAAATACATGGTGAGGGAGAATCACAACTGTGATATAATATGAGCATGGATAAGAAGACGATTATTCTCGCGGTGTTGGCCGTCGTAGTGGTTATGAACATTGTTGCCTTTGCACTGATGGGACATGACAAGAAAAGAGCACGTCAGGGGAAGTGGCGCGTACCGGAAAAGACGCTGTTTTTGGCGACGGCCTGCTTTGGAGGACTGGGCGGCGTGCTGGGGATGAAGGTGTTCCATCACAAGACGCAGCATTGGTATTTCAAGGTGTTCTTTCCGGTGCTGTTGGTCGTGCAGATTATCCTGCTGGCGGTTGGTGTGTATCTGTTGATGCGATAGGTGGGTTAATACGGTATTTGTGGTGGGAGTTATGAGCAATATTATTAGATTGAACGAAACAGCGCCAAAGGATCAATGGATCGTCATGTCCAATCAGGGAACGGATTGTTTGCTTGATCTTCTGATTATTGCGGCGGACGCGTTTCATCAGACAAAGCATCAGGAAGAACTGGTGTCCTTTCTGAAGGATCAGAAAGACATCAACGCTATTGCTCCGGGAACAGCCGGTTTCGATCTGGATGAAATGCCTTGGAAGGAAAGAACCTTGAAAGAAGACCTGGACTTTCTGCTCCGCGTGGCTGCCAAGGCGGAAAGCGAAAGCGCCTTTAGAGAATTGCCCTATGAAACAAACCGTGATATTGTGTCTCCTTGGCTGAAGCAATTTGAGCAGTTGATCAGACAGAAGATAACAGAAACTGAATGACAAACCGGGATTTATGGAGATGCAGAAAATGATTCAGAAAATATATTCATTTGATGAATACGAGGATTTTATCCGGGAACTGGCTGGGCACCCGTTATATTCCGATCCTCATTTTACTTATGACAAGGATAATCTCTATCGTTCTCTAAAGGCGAAAGACGAATACGCTTTTGCTGTTTCAGAAAATGGAAATACTGTGGGACTTTTTGTCTGGATCGTCCTTCCGGATGATCGATATATCGAGATGCTCATAGGATTTACAAAAAAAGAAGAAGCATTTGCTGAGATGCTTTCCTATATGGAGCAGAACTATTGCGGATACCATATGGATTTTGTATTTAATCCGCTGAATGCCGCGATTTCCCGACCGCTAAAAATGAAAGGGGCGACATTTGATTCGGAACAGCAGAAGATGCTTTTTACGGGACCTACACCGAATGTATCAACCAGTCAGATAGAACTGCTTTCGGAAAAGTGGACGGAGCAGTACTGTAACCTTCATAAGGCCGACACCTATTGGACAGCCGAGAGAATTCTGTCGGCTCAGGATAGCTTCAGAGTCCTGCTGGCCATAAAAGACGGACAGGTTCAGGGATATTTGGATGTACAATACTGCCATGAGATTAATGAGATATATGACCTGTTCATAAAGCCTGAAGCCTCGCAGCAAGGTTATGAGCTGGCATTGTTGGGGAAAGCGATAGAATTGAACAGGCCGCATCAGATGATGGTAGTGGTCGATGCTGATGCCTGGGCAGAAATAGAATTATTTACCGCTGCGGGTTTTACCAGGATGGAAGGCCAGAACAGCATTACCGCTTCATATCAATCAAAAGCAATATAAATTCCAGTTTGTCGAGGAGACCGATATGAACAATAGCATGGAGACAAAGTATTACATCGTTGCCCGCATCGACGGGGACTATGCCTGGCTGAACCGCACGGACGCGGAGGAGGAGCCGCTGTTCATTGCGCGTGCCCTGCTGCCGGAAGAAATTGATGAAGGAACGAGGCTGAAGTATGAGATGCTTCAGTATGAGATCCTATGAAGATATACATTGACGCGGACGCCTGCCCGGTGACGCGCATCGCCGAACGGGTGGCGAAGGAGTACGACATGGCGGAGGTGGAAGCCTGCGTGAAGGCATTGCTGTAAAAGATTAAATACAGGAGGAATACAACATGAAGATCACCATTCTGAACGGAAGCCCCAGGAAGCAGAACACCGCCGCGATGGTCGAAGCCTTCACCGAAGGCGCGAAGGCCGCAGGGCATGAGGTCGAAACCATCCAGGTCGGCAAGCTGAAGATAGGCGGCTGTCTCGCCTGCGAATACTGTCATGGCAAGGGCGAGGGCAAGTGCATCCAGAAAGACGACATGGAGAAGGTCATGCCCGCCTATCTGGGGAGTGACATGATCGTGTTCGCCTCCCCGATCTATTATTACGCCATGACGGCGCAGATGTACGCGGCCATCCAGAGGATGTACTGCATCGGCAAGCCGGCGAAGGCGAGCAAGGCGGCGCTGCTGCTCAGCTCGGGCAGCCCGAATGTCTATGACGGGGCTGTCGCCACTTACAAGCGCATGCTGGCGCTGATGGGCATCGAGGACAAAGGCATCTTCACCGCTGCCGGAGACGAAAACGGGTCCGAGGTGAAGCTTACGGAGATCCGCGAATTCGCCAAAGCGCTGTAACTACCCGGGAAGAATACAAACAAGCCATGACCACAGGCGTCGCAAGGCCGTCTGTGGTCACGAGGCAAATGGGGAAATGGGAATGACGATATGCTATTTCACCGCCACCGGCAACTGCCTGTACGTGGCCCGCAGGATCGGCGGCACGCTGCTCTCCATCCCGCAGCTCATGCGGCAGGAGAGGATCGAAATCGAGGATGACGCGGTGGGCATTGTGGCCCCGGTCTACGCGGTGGAGATGCCGATGATGGTCAAGGCGTTCCTGGAAAAGGCCAGGACCAGAACGGACTATTTCTTCTTCATCTACACCTACGGCATGGGCTACGCGGAGGCGTTCACCCACGTTGAAGTGACGGCCAGGAAGGTTGGCCTGACGCTCAGCTACATCAACGCCATCCAGATGGTGGATAACTACATCCCCTTCTTCGACATGCAGGAGCAGATCGACACGCTGCCCGCGAAAAACGTGGAAGGACAGATCGAACGGGTGATCCGGGACATCGCGGAGCGCAGGCTGAAGCCGGTGCGGGTGACCGAGGCGAATCTCGCGGAAATGGCGCGGTGGACCCGGAATCACGCCGCCAATATCCTGAAGAAGGACACGGCGCTTTCCTATACCGTAAACGACGACTGCATCCGCTGCGGCATCTGCGCGAAGGTGTGCCCGGCGAACAACATCGCGGTCACAGAGGACGACGTACACTTTTCCGATCACTGTGAGGTGTGCTACGCCTGCCTGCACAACTGTCCGAAGCACGCCATCCACATGCCGATGGAGGCGGGAACCACGCAGTTCAGAAATGAGCATGTGACCGTGAAGGATATCATCCAGGCCAACGAATAAAAGGAGGCAGTACGTCATGAAACAGGAACTGAAGGCTATAAATAAAAAGATCGTCGTCGTCAACGCAGGTCCCAGGAAGGGGTGGAATACGGATACGCTGATCACAGAGGCCGGAAAGGGCGCTCAGGACGCGGGCGCAACCGTGGAAAGGTTTGATCTCTTTCGGCTTGAGAAGTATACCGGCTGCATCTCCTGCTTTGGCTGCAAAAGCGAGAAGAACAAGGGCCGCTGTGTCTGTCGGGACGGACTGACGCCGGTGCTGGATGCCATCCGGGAGTCGGACGGGCTGATCATCGGCTCTCCGAATTACCTGTCTGAAATGACGGCATCCTTCCGGGCGCTATACGAACGGTTGATTTTCCAGAACCTGACCTACAATGTGGAGTCGCCCTGTTGCAATCCACACCCGATCCCCGTGCTGCTGATCATGACCAGCAACGCGCCGGACACCATGTACATGGATCTGTTGCGGAGCTATCAGAGGACGCTCAGCGGCTTCGTAGGACCTACCCAATTGCTTGTCAGCGGGGATACACTCCAGCTCAGGGATTATAGCAAGACTGATTGGCCCTGGACGTTGTTCAGCCCGGAAGAAAAGCAGCGTCGCCATGAGACGATCTTTCCGCAGGAATGCCGGAAAGCCTATGATATGGGCGCTGCACTGGCCCGCTGAACATAAATAGAAAACTCTGGAGAGGAGGAATTCACAACGAGCACTGGAACCATCATCTGGATCATCGTGGCCGTTCTGGTCATCTGCTGCTTCACCCATCGCCGGGTGATCAAAGCGCTGGTGAAGCATGAACCCATGCCCAAGGCCCCGAAGTGGCATTGCTGGGTAAAGAAGGAAAACCGGCAAAGCTGATGGTGCTGCAACGCAAGGGTAGATATTGCATCATGATTGTCTGTCTCCCGAACATTGATGGGGTTTACGACATTCCGTCGCAATCCCCCAAATGAACTAAAACCGGGTGCACGGCCACTTCTGCGTGGAGAAGTTGCACCCGGTGCGGGTACATCCCCCGATTCTTTCCCATGAGTTTTATCGGCAACAGTCGCATCCGCTGCACCCGGTCAATGCACCCGTTTTTGCAATCGTCCCTTGTACCAAAGTTGGAGTGCAGAGCCAGCGAGCTCATCAGAAATGATGGGTTCGCTTTTCTTTAATCATGACCACCGGCCTAGCCGGTGGTTTGATTAAGACCCTGTAAGGGCCAATTACCGGCTGCGCTCACGCGCTATGAAAATCCGCCTTTTGCACCAGTTCCCCCAGGACTGCCAAAGCAGTTTTTGGTGTGTTCTATGCTTCCTTTGCATTGATTCGCAATCATCGCACTAGAACAGGGCGGAACGATTTTACTCATAGCTATATGCTTTCCGGAACCCCGCTCAAAGCGGGGGCTTTCATTGTCCATGCAAAACCCGGCCCACCTTTCCGGCGGGCCGGGTGCGAATCAGTCGTCTTTCAGCTGGTGCTCAAAGAAATCGAGCACTGCCCTGACAGCCTCCGGATGAACCGCGTCGAAGTTCATCATCCGAATCTTATCCAGAATTTCGGTTTTGCGGTCATGCCTGTCGAGCTTGCGCGGCACGATGTCGTCATACATTCTGGAGAGCAGGTCGACCATCTTCTGGTTGGTTTCCTCGCGGGCAGAGATGATATTACCGATCGCAGCCGCCCGCTCCGCGCCATCACGACCGCCGCCAGACTCGTTGACCGGCAGGTCACGAATCTGCCCGATCACCGTGAATAGCCTTTCGCCCTGTTCGGTGATGCGGTCGATCCGCGCCAGGATGTCGGCCGCCGTAACGGACTGCGCGGCAGTGACCACAGCGATGGAATTCTGCGCGTTCTGAGCTTCTCCCACATTTACCGCTTCGGTGTTTTCCATATCTGCACTTTTCATAACCATATCCTCCAAATCTGTTCGATCCGGCGGACACGCCAGGCAGATCATATTCTCATCCAGCCAGCGTGCCCTGCCCTGTTTAACCAGACCTTTTGCACGCTTTGCCCATGTGGGCGTGAGTTGATTGCCTTTTTCATCCACGACAATGACGTTTTTTTCGATGGGTGTCATCCCCCTTGTCGTTTCTCGCGCGCCGTTTTTAGTGATGGGTGCCTCCCCCTGCGCAGGGTCATTATATAATACGCGGAACCCCCTGTCAAGTATTCTCTCGCAGAACGTGGAAAACGTTGATCTCGGCGCTTGAATCGGTCTGTCAATGGGCTGAACAACAAATGGAACAGTGTGCTTGCTACGGCTCTGGGGGAGAACCCCGGGGGCAACTTGTTTTGCGTATAGACCTGATTCTCCATCATCTGATGAAAAACAGCCCATTTCACGGTGCCTCAGAATGTTTGGATTCAGCCAAAAACCGGTTTTGATTTGGTTTTTGATGGATGGTACAAACATTGTCAAGAGAGACAGCGAGATTCCATAATGGGTCCCGCTTTTTCTATGCGTAATATACATAATTCGCGTTATCAACCGGTTAATCAACGGCGTGATTTGTCTCTCCCCTCCCATGTTTAACCGGCCGTTTTTCCATGTTCCGAACAAATGAATGAACAATTCACTCATCCTGCAGAAATTCTTCAAGCTGTTTCACCGCCGCAGGCAGGCGGCTTTCCTCTTTCTTCGCGTACACCTTCAGCGTCATCTCCGGCGTGCCACAGCCGCAAATCCAGTCAATTTAATAACAGAGCAGCCGCCCGGATCGCTCCAAACGGCTGCTTTCCTGCTCAAAATTGCCTCCCCGATGGTGTCCCCTATTTCAACCGCCTTTCGTGAAGAACCTCATTTTTGTTTCCTCGCCTTGCCTGCTGCCCGGGTTGCATCCGACAGTTTTCCGTGAAGGACCAATTTGTTTCCCTTCCCTTTATGGCAGGTCGGGCCTGCCGCAGCCCTGTCCCAGTCTGTCAGTACCCCACCTTTTCCCAGCATTCAAACGGCGCGGCGACTTCCTCGCTGATATAGACCTGCGTCTTCATCGTCTGCAGCATCGAGCTGGGCACCAGCGGCGTCACCGGGCCGTGGGTCACCAGGCGCGACGTCATCCTCTGCCAGGATGAGAAGGTGTTGTTGGTCAGAAGGGCGTGCACTTCGATGCGCTCCTTGGCCCGCTTCACGTCCACCGGCCCGATCGTCGCCGCCCTGGGGGGCACGCTGGCCACATAGCCCGATTGTCCGAATACGCCGTGCAGGCTGTTCTGCGCCACCGTCAGCGGATGCAGCGTCACCAGCCGCGCTTCAAGATTCAGCCATTCCTCGATATCGTCCCTCACGAAATCCGCGACGGGATCGATGAACGCGACGTGTCCCGTCCAGCCGGGAGAGGTGGATATGATGTCCGCGCCGCCTTCCGTCACGTCGTTGATCAGCTTCGAATAATGGCCGATGTTCGCGTTCGTCGGATAGTGCACGTTCTCCAGCGGCATCCGCAGCTTCGGGTCGATCTGGTACACCAGGTACTTCAGCATGGAATGCACAAAGCCCGCCTCGTACGTCTCCGGCGCGATGTTGCCCTCATCGTCCGCCCATTCGTCCTCGGCGAAGATGTGCACCTTCGAGCAATCCACCTGGAAGTAGTTGATCAGCTGGGTCAGCGGAATGTAGGTTTCTGGCTCCGGATTGCCCAGGATCATTGAGAATTTCCTGCCGGCCTCGCTGGCCTCCTTCAGCCGTGAAAACAGCGTGGCGATCAGCACGGGGTGGGGATTCATCATGACCTTCACGCGGAATTCCGGATGCTGCCAGGGCTCGTGCTGCTCCAATTGCTCGCGGGTCAGCAGGCGCACCCGTTCGCAGACTTCCCGATCCTGAAAGGGCACGTAACTGCCGGACTTGAAGTTGAGTTTGGTCGCGGGATCAAAAACGATGTCTTTCATGGCTGTTCCTCTCCTTTTATAAAAATGGTTTTCACGTTCATTTTGTAATCCGTCAGGATGAGATCCGCCCGCTTGCCCACGGCGATTTCCCCGCGGTCGGCAAAGCCCACGGCCCCGGCGGGATTTCGCGAGGCATAGCCGAAGACGTCCACGATGGACGCGCCGGTATGCTTCATCATATTGCGCATGGCCACGTTCAGCGTCAGCTTTGAGCCGGCAATCTCTCCCTCGCAGTCAAAATTGATGTCGTTCACACCCTCATAGCCGGGCGGCGCGGGCGCGTCGGATGCGTAGGCGTCGGAAATCAGAATGATCCGGTCGTCGCCCTTGACCTTCCGGATCAGTCTCAGCATGAAGGGATCGACGTGGATGCCGCGGCTGTCGCAGATGAGTTCTGCGTACATGTCCCTGTGATAATTCACGAATTCATCCACGCAGACGCCCTTGACCTCGGGGTATTTCTCGATGGTGCCGGTGGCGTCGGTGTGGTGGGTGCCTATGCGAAGTCCCAGAGGAAGCAGCGGCTCCATCTGGAACGGCTCCGCTTCGCTGTGCGCCACGGCGAACACCGCAGCCGGGTCCGCCCGTCTGACCGCCTTCACATACTCCAGAATGTTCTCCCGCTCCGGCGCCAGGCACCACACGCGCGCCAGCCCCGCCGCCGCCTCGATGATGGGCATATAGTCGTCACGGCACACCGGCCCCCGCCAGGGATTGTTCTCCTTGTCGCAGCCGAATTTGGGATTCAGGTACGGCCCTTCCATGTACAGACCGCCGATGTTTGGACAACGCGGGTCAGCCATGGCGGAGCGGATCGTTTCGATGCCGTCCAGCCATCCCTGCTTATCCATCGAGAAGTAGAGCGCGGGGAGAACCGTGGTCGTGCCGGCGCGCAGGTGATACTGCGAGACTGTGACCGGATCGTCGACAAAGAATACCCGGTCTGAGGCGTGCGTATGAATGTCGATCAGCCCGGGGCCAAGGAACAGCCCGTTCGCGTCTATTAATTCGCAGCCCTCCGGCGCCTCGAAACGGCGCATTTCGCCAAAGCCGGCGATCAGGCCGTTTTCAATCAGCAGGTATCCTTCGGGGACCAGGTGGTCCCGAAGCACGAGCTCCGCATTGACGATCGCTTTCATGGCAGTCACACTTTCCGGCGCAGATCGCCCAGCAGCGCCAGGCCTTCGTCAATAATCCGCTCCGCCACGCCGGCTGCGTAGACCGAACTGCGCGCCTCATAGCCGCCCTCGTCATAGGCTTCCCGCATGGGGAAGTAGCCCTCGTAGCCGTTGGCGATGCATAAGGGCAGCACCAGCCCCCAGTCCGGCGCTTCCTTCAGCGCCCGTCCGATCCCGGTGAAGGGTTCGCCCGGCAGGCCGATCAGCGCGACATCGCCGATTCGGGCGGCGCTCAGCGGCATCCTGAAGGACGCGGGGCCGTGCTCAAGGCGCAGCATGCGTTCCGCTTCGGCCACCACCGTGGTCAGCTCCATGCCTGTGAAGGGTATCTCGGCGTCGCGCCCCTCCCTGTGCAGCGCGTCGTATTTCCGCGCCGTATCCAGTTGTTCGGGGTTTGGAAGGTTGGAGGGGACCTCTATGTATCGGATCTGGCTGTCCAGCCGGTTCACGTCCTGCCAGCAGACCTTTTCATAGACCTGCAGCACCGCGCCGGCCACCGCGTTGCCGATGTGCCGCGCGTGTCCATAGCCGCGATCCACATCGTCAAAGTCATGGAAGAGGTCGTTTTTAAAGCCTTCGGATGGGTGGACATTCACGTGATTGACGTCGCCTTCCGCGCCGTTGAAGAAAACACACCGGCAGTTGTCCAGGGCTTTCTCCACCCGCCTGCGCAGGAAGCCCGGCCAGTCGGCCGAGATGACGCAGCCGCCCACGACGTCGGGATGGTTGCCAAAGTTGACCAGGACGATGTCCGCCGCTCCTTCGCGTTCAAAGCGCAGCACATTCACCCGATCGTCCACGTCTCCGATCGGCTCCAGAATGTCGGGGTTATTCACGCCCGGGTTGGTTCGAATGCCGCCGTCCTTCATGCGAAAGCGCCGAACAAACGCCACATTCGGCGCGTTTCCCACGCCCCAGCCCATGCGCGCCGGCTTCAGATCGTCCAGCGCAAGCCTGGCCGCGTCGGCCAGCTTGGCCTCAAGCCAGCCGGTATATTCGCGGATCAGAGGGTCGTCGCTGTCCTCCCAGTACGGCCCCGTATGCGTGTGCGTCGACGAGATGATAACCGATTCCGCGGAAACACCCGTGGCGGCGGCAATTCGTGCCCGACAACGGTCATATATCGTCGTGGGCGCGATTCCGCAGTTGTCCACCGAGATCAGCAGCAGCCGCTCCCCCTCGCTCCTGACGGCCAGCGCGTTCACCTCCAACGGGTCCAGCACGCCTTCAGCGCGGCGAGGTACGTAATAGCCGGAGATCCCGATGCCCAGCACCGGGGTGATGTCCAGCCGTCCGAAACCCGCTTCCAAGCCCTTCATGACACGACTCCTTTCCCTCCGTTTTGTCCTGTTTCAAAGAAACGGCAACCCAAAAGACCGGAAGATCGAGGAGAGAAACTGGCAGAATAATCTGCTTTACCCTCAGTCAAAACCGGTCCATACAAGGTCTCAAAGGCAGCGCCGCCATTCAGACGGCGTTTCACCACTTTTGCAATCCGCCGGATATGGGAATATTAACTGAAATCTATTATGGCACAGACGGGGAGAATTTGCAACATTTGTTTTCAGGATAATGCTCTGCGTCATGTTTTCAGGATAATGCTCTGCGTCTCGGGAGATTTTAATGGTGACGGCTATACGGATCTGGCCGTGGCGTGCCATAAGGAGTATGGCAATCACAATTCGCATTCCTCCATCTTCTGGGGCGGTCCGGAGGGCCTGTCCGACGAGCGCAGGACGGTGCTTCCCACCACCGGCCCCCATGGCATGTGCACCGTGGATCCGGGCAATATTCTGGATCGGGGTCCCCGGGAGCATTATACCTCTGAGGTGTTTGACCTGGCCGCCGGCAGGCGGGTGCGGTCGATGAGGCGTTATGAAAACGTCTGCTTTGATTATTCCGCCCACGGCGCAGATCGCGACGGCACCCTTCGCCTGACGATTGACCATGTGGGGCGGGAGCGCGTGCTCTTCGGCACCGATTACCCGGGCGAAAGCCCCGCGGGCGATCTGGCGGCGGCGTTTCATGAGGATCTGACGGACGGGGAATTGGAAGCCTTTCTGAACGGCAACGCAAGGCGGCTGCTGAATATGTGATTGACACGAGAGGAGAGATAAGGATGGAGACGAGACGTTACTGTCACTGCGAAGCAGTTTATACGGATGCAGTATCCCATTTTGTTGCGGTAGACCGGCTGCCGGACGGCTGTTTTCGGTGGGCGGCTTCGGGAAAGTCAACGCGGGTGGTTTTGTCAAGGACAATACGAGCAACTGGGCGCAGTCGGCCTCTTCCGATCAATGCGTTGATCTGCTGCGCAAGGTTGGGCAAATTATGCCGGTTATGGCGCTGACCAATCTCGGCAATGGGCGCGGCATTCCGCTGTCTGTGTTCGGCAAACTGATTGAAGAAGGCGCGCCTGGCTTCGTGGGCGTCAGGGATGACATGTGTGGGCCTTATGGCCGCCGCCTTGCCGCCCTTCTGGACGGTCGGTACGCGTTTCTTTCGGGAGGCCGGGCGGAAAACCATCTGGACGTCGCGCCATACCGCCCGGACGGCTATCTGTCCATCTTCATGCGCTTTCTGCCCAACCTGGCGTGGGGATACTGGAAGCGGTATTGCGCGGGTGATTATCGGGCCTGTGCTCGCCGGATAATACGCTATGAGGTTCGTTTCATGGATTTCATTGCAAAAGAAGGCATCCAGTTCGATATGGCGATTCATGCGTTGATGGCGCGGGCAGGTCTGTGCGAGAAGTGGCGGCGCATGCCGTATGAAAGCGCCAATAACGCGCAGGAGGAGGCGCTCGGACGCCTGTGGGAGGAGCTGACCGGGCCCGAGGAATAATCGCCAAGGGAGGGCTGACCGATGTTTGCATTGAACCGTCGCGCGAACCTGCCGAGAGAATACCGGATTGCAAACCATTCCTGTATGACGGGTTGAGGCACGGACTGTACGAGGAAGCGCCGGACTTTCTTGAGTGCGTGTCAGCCTTTTGCGGGCAATCACAGGGAGCGGACTGAAGATCGTAGAATTATGGAAAGGAAAACCATGAGGTCATCCTGCTGCTCCACGGCGGCGGACTGTCATGGTGGAATTACAGATCGGAGGCGGGGCTGCCGGGCGACCGCGATCCGTCGAATACAATCGACTTTGGAAACCGCTGAGCTCGCACATTGAGTTCTACGGCATGACGGCGATCAACTTCCGCACGACCTCGCGACGATGGCCGTCGCCTCCGGCGTAGACATTCGCACGGCACAGAGCCTGACGGGGCATTCGACGCCGGAGATGACGCTAAAAGTTTATACGAAGCAAGAGGAAAGCCGGCTGCCTGCGGCGGTGAAACGGCTCGAAGAATTTCTGCAGGATGAGTGATTTGTTCATTCATTTGTTCGGAACACGGATAAATGGCCGGATATGACAACCGATTCCGTGCCGTACTTACGAAGCTTCCGCTGCAGTTCCTTGGCTACCGTCGGTTTTCCCGCTGAAGACGGGTTGTTCAGCAAAAGCAGTTTACCTGCGAAACAAATCTCATAATGGAATACCTTCTTTGTAATGCTTGATATACTGGGAGGGGGTACAACCGCAATGATCACGAAAAGCCGTATGAAAGTATGGCATAGTATGAAACCCGTTTTCAAAGGCTGCCTCTGCGATGCCTTTTCTACCATGAGTGATGGCCAGCTTGACGCTCTCGATACGCAGTTCTATGAGTTTTTCCGTGAAAGAACAGTTATACAGATTATGGAGTATCCTATTCACCTGTCTTGTAGATACATGGAGCAGATTCGCCAGATCATTTATGCAAATGTCTTTACGATACTGTTCGGCAAAGAAAGACTCGATGATTAGTTCCTGCTGGATGTCATAGGCACTGTATTCGCTGTTCCACTGCACATCCTTGTCAGGGAGAAGATATCGCATAATGGTCAATATGAGCGAAGACGTTAGCGCGGAAACGTGACTCATATACCCTGGTTTGCAGCTGTCAAATTCCCGACTAATTCGAGTGAGCAGCGTATCCACCCAATGGTCTTCTTCCGTCAATACCATTGGAGCGAACAACGCCTTCGTGAGGCAGCTTAATTCATCTGCTCCCTGCGGCGTATCTTCTGCGGTGATGTCAAAGGAAAAACTCCTGTAGGAGGAAGTTGGAGATGAGATAAAGCAATGATACATTAGCGGCGGCGTAATGAACAGATCGCCTTCGTGGACAGGATAGTACATGTCACCGGCATAAGCAGTTGCATCTCCTCCGGAAAAAACGCGCAGTTCAAAGTATCTGTGATTGTGAATAAGAGAGAAAGCATGGCTATCGGAAGTGATGAAGTCACTTAACATGATGGCGGTCACCTGTAGGTGGCCTATGTGAAAGACCTGTTTGAGTGACGTAATTTCACTCTGTTTATTCATAAAAATACACCTCATTCGTGCTTGGAAACTGTTCTCATAATGTATTATACCCCCCGGTAATGAGACCGTCAAGCAGGTTTCCAACCGACAATGAAAGCAAAATGGATTGTATTCGGACATATTAGCAAAGAAGAAGTCCGACCATCTAATTGAAATTATCGACAAGCGATTTATAATATAAAGTAAAGAATTCTTGTATTATTTTCAATCGGAGGCAGTAAATGAAGACTTCAGGATTACATGTGATCTATGAAAACCCCATGCCGCAATTGCGGGCAATCAATTCCTGCTTTCCGGGGCTTTGCCGTTTGCCGGACGGCACGCTTCTTGCTGCACATCAGATGGGACAGGCGTTTGAGAGCGTGGATGGCACAACATGCCTGTCTTTCAGCACTGATGGCGGTGTTACCTGGAGTGAGCCTAAGCGCGCATTTGACAAGAGTGGGGACAAGCCCGTGAGATCGGATTGCAGTAAACCCACGGTTCTACCAGATGGTCGCGTTGCGCTATTGGGTTATCAGTATATACGCACGAATCCAGATCTGCCATTGGGCAATGCGGTGACAGGTGGTTTGCTGGAAGACGAAGTGTTTATCAGTTTTTCCGAAGATGGAGGTATGACTTTTGGTCCTCGTAAGCTGATTGATTGCTCGTGGGGTAATCATGTGGAAGCATCTGCACCTCTCACCATATTACCGGACGGCAGTTGGGCGGCTCCGATTACCGGTTTTCCGGATTGGGCAGGCAATATGACAGGCCCACGGTGCGGTCGGCTGTTGCGCAGTCGCGACAAAGGCAGATCGTGGAATGATGATACAGTATGCATGGCTTTCCCCGGCGGAGAGATCTGCTGTTACGAGCAGAGAATGTGTGTGCTGGAAGATGGCACATTCGTTGTGCTTGGTTGGAATGAAAACGCTGTGACGGGTGAACGCTTGAACAACCACGTCACCTTTTCCACAGACTATGGGCAGCATTTCTCGTCTCCGATTAATACCGGAATCCGCGGACAGGCCTCGTCAATCCTATCTGCTGGCGGTCAGCGGGTTCTTAGCCTGCACGCAGTGCGGCGTGATACAGAAGCTGTTGGAATCTATGCATGTGTTGCAGACCTGTCAGGCGGAACATGGAAAGCAGAGCGGACTGAACGAGTTTGGAGTCCCGCAACACCAGTTCATAAAGCGAAGTATATGGCAGAGATTTTCTCCATGCTGAAATTCGGTCAACCCGGTGCGTTGATGTTGTCGGATGGTTGCGCATTAGTATACTTCTGGATGTGCGAAGAAGGAGTATACAGAACCTGTTGCTTTGAACTGGAATTCTGATGTTTCGGAATGCGTGTATTATCGGAAGCCTGGAGGGACGTATCTGTGAGTGAGATCATTGATTTTCATATTCATCCGTTACATGACTGGCAGTTTGGTGACCGAGTGGTGAAAATCGACCTCTCGGACTGGCGGAAAGAGCTGGAGGCATTCGGTATTAGGCGTGCCTGTGGGAGCGTGATCTACCGTGCTATGGAAGGCCGGCCGGTTTCAGAATATGAACAACTGGTTCCCCAGTTGAACAATAAGGCGCGTGAGTGCAGGGAAGAAATGGGAGAGTTTTATCTCCCGGGAATTCATGTCCATCCTGCCTTTGTGGAGATGTCATGCGCAGAAATCGATAAAGCCTATCAGGATGGGATCCGTCTTGTTGGCGAACTGGTACCTTATATGATGGGCTGGCGGGCGTATGCGTCTCCGGAAATGCTGGAGATCTTCTCGTTCGCCGCGGAGAAAGGCATGGTCGTAAGCCTGCACCCAACGTATTACGACGATATGGATGCTTTAGCTACTGCGCTACCGCACCTGAATATCGTGTATGCGCATCTGAGCGGCAAGGAAGAACAACTGGCACTGATGATGAAGCACGATAATGTATATTATGACTTCTGCGCTCATGGAGGTGATCGCGAGGGGATGCTCCGGTACTCTATAGACCGTGTGGGAGTGGACCGCATCCTGTTTGGTACGGATTTTCCGGGTGGTGATGTGGTATCCGATCTGGAAGCGGCGCTTTCCGGGGGACTTACCTCGGAAGAGTTGGAGGCTGTGCTTGGATCGAATGCGCGGCGTCTTTTAGGGCTGAATTAGTTTGACGAAGTAGAATGGATTCAGCTGATGCGTCCGGCACATAGCATACGGTGTGAAGCGTACACTCAGCACGCATAAAGAAAGCTGAGAAGATTGCTGAACTTGATAAATGCAAGGAGGGTGCAATGATGGCAATTGAGATCGGCAAACGCAGAGAATTCATCTGGGACAATTATCTGGTGGACGAGAGAAAAACGACCGCTGATCGAAGGGTGCACGAACCTATCCGGAGGGAAGTGAGCATCACACTGGATAAACCTTGGGAGGGTGACGGTTGTGATTTCTTTTGCACAGTGTATGATGACATCCGAAGAGTATATCGCATGTATTACAACGGCTGGGAGATGATGAGCCCGGACAGGAAAACGCATGTGGCGCAACACTTTGACATCTGCTGCCTTGAGAGCGAGGACGGTATCCATTGGGAACGACCCAACCTGGGGCTTGTGGAATTCGATGGTTCTAAGGATAACAATATCATCATTGTGGCCAGCATGTACCCGGGTTTGACGGGGCTTGACAACTTCTTTGTGATGGCAGATACTAATCCGAATCCTGCGGTGCCCGGTCGATTTAAGGCTGTCATGGCGTATCGGGAGAAGATGGCAGATGGAAGTCATGAAAGTAAGCTGATGGCGCTAGTTAGTGATGACGGCTACACTTTCCGATTGGCGGGTGTCGTGACAAAGCAGGGCAAGTTTGATTCCCTGAATACGGTGATTTGGCACGAGGCGTCGCATCAGTACATCTGCTACATCCGCGATTTCCACGAGGCGGGCACCTGGAAAGATTACGAATCGGGTGATCTTAACAGCCTTGTGCGCGACATTCGTGTGCTATTCTCATCGGATTTCATCCATTGGACAAACCCGCAGCACCTTAAGTTCAATGACGTGGAAGATTTTCCGCTGTACACGAACTGCGTGTCAGCTTATCCAGGTGCAGAACACATCCTGGTCGGCTTCCCGTCACGCTATGTGGAGAAGAAAGAGTGGACTGCCAACTTCGACCATTTGTGCGGCGCAGAGAAACGAAGAGAGCGTTGCCAATCTCATCCGCGTTACGGCCAGGCTGTGACAGATTGTCTGTTTATGTGTTCACGCGATGGAATTCATTGGTACCGCTACGATGAAGCGTTTATGAGGCCAGGTCCAGAATTCCCTGCAAATTGGGTATATGGCAGCTGCTTCCCCAGCGTGGGATTGATTCCTACGCCATCCGCTGTGCCGGGGGCGGACGACGAATGGAGTTTTTACATCTATGATAACCACTGGCTGAGCATTCCAGCGGAGATGGTGCGCGTTTCCATGCGCAAGGACGGCTTTGTCTCGCTGCACGCGGACAGGGAGCCGAAAAAGATCGTAACGAAATCATTCACCTTTGAGGGCAGTGAGCTGAAGATCAACTTCTCCACGTCGGCGCGTGGCTGGCTGTATCTGAAGGTGTGCGCCGACGACGGCAGCGCGATCTTGTCCTCCTGTGAACTGTTCGGCGATCGGATCAACCGGATCGTCGATCTCGACGGCAACCTCAGTGCGCTGGCCGGAAAGAGCGTCCACCTTGAGATCGAGCTGAAGGACGCCGATTTCTACGCTTTCCAGTTTCAGTGATCGGCATTGCCTTCGAAGACCTGGAGCGACCGCTGAAGGAGGAAATGTATGGTAACCAAACAGATTATGGTTAACAGGAGAGGAAGCCAGTCACTGCTTGTTCGGTGCAAAAAGCATTTTCCTCTCTATCTGTTCCTGCTTCTGCCGATTGCACAGGTGATCATCTTCCACTATCTGCCCATGTACGGCGTGGTGATCGCCTTCAAGGATTTCAAGATGAAGCGGGGCATCCTGGGCAGCGAGTGGGTCGGGTTGAAGTACTTTAAGCGCATCTTCAGCGAGCCGCAGTTTTACCGCGTGCTGGGCAATACGCTGCGGCTGAGCGTGCTGTCGTTCGTCACTTCGTTTCCGTTGACCATCATCTTCGCGCTGATGATGAACGAAGTGCACCA
>Ga0208297_1001570_pt1 | contig 19550 bp, 18 predicted proteins | sample LMS_cellobiose_e_FD_187367 | JGI IMG/M metagenome (GOLD analysis project Ga0208297, IMG submission 187367) | Rumen-fistulated moose microbial communities from Alaska, USA - LMS_cellobiose_enrichment (SPAdes) (version 2) | ecosystem: Host-associated > Mammals > Digestive system > Stomach > Rumen... | reverse complement strand
AAGACGAAAACTCGTTTTCAGGATTTGCTTGACGAAAGCGCGTAACTGCGGCTTGCCGCAGTGAAAAATCGTGTTTTTTGACAAAAAAATGGCAGTCCTGTAAGGATTCGAACCTCAACAAAGTGAACCAGAATCACTTGTGCTACCGTTACACCACAGGACTGCGTTTGTTCTATAATATACTCTGTTTTTTGTCAAAAGCAAGCCGTTATCCGCAGAAAATCCGCAGGTCGGAGCAAAAAAAACCGACCGGCGCGCGGAGCACCGGTCGGAACGGACCGATTGCGGGGGGCGGCTCAGTAGATCTTTTCCTTGCCGTCCTTGTCGATGTAGTAGTATTCGACCTGCTTGCGTTTGTTCCACTCGCCGCGGGTGAAGTCCGGCAGCGCGACGGGGGCGCCGTTGAGCTCGACCGACTTTTTGGAGACCTCGATGATCGAGGACCAGGTGGCGCCGTCATAGACGTCCATATCGAGGGGGAGTCCGTTATTGAGGCAGTAGAGCAGCCGATAATCCATGACGGTATCCATGCCGCCGTGGCCGCCGAACTTCTTGGCCTCGGCCTCGAAGTAGCGGTAGATGGGATGCCGCTGCTTGCCCATCAGCGCCTTGACCTTGTTTTTGGAAAGGTAGTTGTGGTAGTCGGGCGAGAAGGCGAAGATGGGTTCGGTGCTGCGGTTTTCGCTGTACGCGGTGTAGCCCTTGGTCGCGTTGAGTTCATAGGCGCGGCTGTAGGGGCGGCGCAGCGCGGTGGCGTAGTAGAGCAAGATGGTCTTGCCGTTGGCGGTCTTGATCATGGAGAGGTTCATATCGGGCCAGTAGTAGCCTTTGGCGAACTCGGTATCCTTGCCGAAGTGCTCCTGAGCAGCGATCTTGAGGGTGAAATCCTTACTGGCGATGGCGTTGAGCGTGACCATGCGGTCGCCGCGGTTGATATTCATCCAGTGGGCGACGGGACCGATGGCGTGGGTCGGATAGGTGTTGCCGCCGCTGAGCGGGGTGGGGCTGGGCTTGCGGAGTTTGCGCCAGTTGTCCTTGGCTTCGCGGAAGCGGTAGGACTCCATATTGTGGATGTACCCGGCCTCGGCGTGGATGGGTTCGCCGAGGGTGCCGTTGCGGATCATGTTCATGACGGCCATGGCGTAGTCGCTGTAGAGGCAGTTTTCAAGCATCATGCAGTGGCGCTGATACTTTTCGGCGGCGTCGACGAGTTTCCAGCAATCCGCGATGGAGTGCGTGAGGGTGACTTCGGTAGCGACGTGCTTGCCGTGCTGCATGGCGTAGATGGCGATGGGCACGTGGAGGTTGACGGGAGTGGCGACGTAGACGAGGTCGATATCGTCGCGTTCGCAGATCTTCTTCCAGTCGTCGGCGCCCTTGAAGAAGTCGACGGTATAGGGATAGTTGATGCTTTTCAGGTACTTGTCGGCTTTTTCGAGTTTTTCCGGCCAGAGGTCGCTGGCGGCCTTGATGGTGGCCTTCTCGGGGTAATAGGCGAAGCGTTTCATCGCGGCGAAACCGCGCGCGCCGACGCCGATGATCGCGATGCGGACGTTCTTGATCGGAGCCACGCGGAAACCGATCATGCTCTTCTGCCCGGCCGAACGTTTAGGCGCCGGGAACTGGTACGGCTCGCCGGCTCCGGCGGCGGCGACCGCCGCGAACAGCACGAGCGCCAACATCAATGAGATCCTTTTCATCCTGGTGTCCCCCCTGTCCTGTTGGTTGACGCGGTAAAAGCGTGCAAATAATACCATTGTGTATTATTTTTCAATCGTCTTTCGCCGCTTATATTGCTATTATACACCGATAAATGAAAAAAAGCAACCTTTTCTTAAAAAAAACGTGCCGTATTTTGTTTCTGCGCTCGCTTCAGCGCGGGGAGAAGACGGTCTGACGCAGCGCTTCGTAGAGGACGATCGAAACGGCGTTGGCGAGGTTGAGGCTGCGGCTGTGGGTTCCGGGCATGGGGATCAGGCGCAGGGCTCCGCGGTAGCGGTCGTAGAACTCCGGCGGCAGGCCCGAGGATTCCCGGCCGAAGACGAGGTAATCGCCGGGGCGGTAGGCCTCGTCGAAGTAACTTTTTTCGCCGTGGGTCGAGAAAAAGAACATCCGCGCGGCGGATCCGGCCGCGGCGGCGAACGTCGCCCAGTCGGGGTAGCGGCGGAGGTCGAGGAACTGCCAGTAGTCAAGCCCGGCGCGCTTGAGGTACTTGTCTTCCAGCGAGAAGCCGAGCGGGTCGATCAGGTGCAGCACCGCGTCGGTGGAGACCGCCAGCCGGCCGATGGTCCCGGTGTTCTGGGGGATCTCCGGGGCGACGAGGACGATATGGAACGGCGTCATGACGCGGCTCCGAATTTGCGGCGCATCCGGGCGGCGAAGAGAAAGTCGCAGTCGTCGTCGAAGCCGTCGAAGTGGTACATCCCGGATACGATCTCGCCGGTCAGGGGGTGGGTGCCGGATTCGGGGGCGAAGTCGGGGTGGGCGGCGAGGAAGCGTTCGACGACCGCCTCGTTCTCCTCGCGGAAGAGCGAACACGTCGCGTAGACCAGTACACCGCCGGGCTTGACCGCGGCGGAGAAACGCGACAGGATGTCGAACTGGCGCGCGGAGAACGTCCCGAGTTCGCGGAGGTCGAACTTCCACGGGCTGCCGGGGTTGCGCCGCCAGACGCCGCTGCCGGAGCAGGGAGCGTCGACCAGTACGCCGTCGCAGGGATGGAAGCCGCGCGGCACGCGCCCGTCGTGGTGCAGGGTCGAGATATTGGGGAATCCGGCGCGCCGGGCGCGCAGTTTGAGTTCGTGGAGGATCCCCTCGCGGACGTCGCCGGCGACCACGGTGCCGCGGCGGCGCATCAGTTCGGCGAGTTCGAGCGTTTTGCCGCCGCCGCCGGCGCAGGCGTCGAACCAGCGTTCGCCGGGCTTGGGGGCGCAGACGATGCCGACGCACTGGCTGGCGAGGTCCTGCACCTCGAAGCGCCCGGCGCGGAATGCGGGCAGCGTGAAGACGTTGATCTTGCCCCCGGTCAGCGCGGCGGCGCTCGCAAGACGCGGATGGCGGCGCACCGTCATCCCGGCCTCGGCGAGTTCGCGGAGCGTCTCCTCCGCGCCGCCGTTCTGAAGTCTTATCCAGAGCGGCGGACGGCGTGCCATCAGCCGCACGAGGCGCGCGAAGTCCTGCGGGACGGCAGCGGCGAGCGCGGCGGGGAGCAGCGTTTCCGGCGGCGGCGGAGTTTCCGCGCCGGTAAAGCGGGCGGCAGCGGCGGCGCGGCGCTCGAACGCGGCAGCCGCGGGGAGCGCGGGAACGGCGGGGAGCGCGTACAACTTGCCGAGCGACGCGGCGAGTTCGCCGTGTTCGCCCTCGAGGATCAGCGCGGTGACGGCGAACGCGGCGAGTTCTTCCGGGGAAAAATCGGCGTCGCCGCGTTCGATCCGCGAAGCGACCGCCTCCGGCAGCATCGCCCGCAACGCCCCGTAGTAGCGCGCCGCCGCGTAGAAGGCGCCCGAGATGGCGGCGCGGTCGCGCGAACCGCAGCCGCGGTGGTCGCGCAGGAATCCGGCGAGCACCCGGTCGGCGGGGCGGCCGTCGCCGAAGACGCCGCGGATCAGACTCCGCAGCGCCTCGAGCACCGACGCCGCCTGCGTACGGAAACGGTCGAGACGCAGCGCTTCGCGTTTCGCCGCCGCTGCCGCCGGAGCAACCGGCGGCGCGGAACGCGGGGAGCGTGGGGTTCGGGCAGCGCGAACGGGACGGCCGTCGGCGCGGCGCCCGCGGAAGGGCGCGCGGTCACTCCCGCGACGCGGGGGTCGATCGAAATTCGATGTAGTCAATTTCCAGCCTCGTATCGGAATGACTGTGTTGGGTATTGGCGCCGATGCTGACCGCGAAGCCCACGGAGAGCGTCTTGCCGAAAGCGGCGCGGTAGTCGGCGAGCACATTGCGCTCCTCCTCGACCCACGTTCCGACCGGGGTACGGCGGTTGCGCAGGCAGATCGACTTCACGGTGGTGAGTCCGCCGCGATACTTGATGAGCGACTCCGCGCCGACTGGGGTGTTGTGCTCCCAGCGGTAGCCCAGACTGGAGTGGCGCAAGTTGGTGCCGTCGGCGATGTAGATCACCCCCGCCTGATCGTCGGGCTCGGCCGCTCCATCGGGGAGACCGAGCGGCCGGACGATCCGCCAGCGCCAGCGCATGTACGGGTATTGGCGCAGATCCAGATCGCGCGGCATGGTGATGACGAAGCCGCTCGAGTTCTTCGCCTCGACGACCAGCGCGAAACCATCCTCCGCGCCGGAGACCCGGGTGACGGAGAAGCAGGTGCCGACGACCATCGGCAGCGTATTGTAGAAGCGCCACTGCTTGCCGAAGAAGTCGCCCCGCCGGAAGTCCCAGCGGAATCCGGGCGCCTCCTCCCCGGCGCGGCAGAGCAGCGGCAGCAGCGACAGCAGTGCGAGTACCAATCTTTTCATTTTTGCCCGGCGGCCGCCTGTTTGTACTTGCGGTAGCGCTTCATGATAGTTTGTATATACCTTCGAGTGCCGGCGATGGTGACGCGCGGCAGCACCTCGCCGTCATGGCGGGGGGGCGCCCACGCCTTCGCGCGACGCTCGCCCGCGTTGTACTGACCGAGCGCCAGTTCGAGCCCGCAGTCGTAAGCGCCCCATCGGCGCATCGCGCGCGCGAGATACCAGCAGCCGATCTCCAGATTCGTTTCCACGGTGAAGAGTTCCCGCTCGGAGGGGCGGGGGCGCTTCGTGACCCGCGCCCACTCCGCCGCCGCCCCGGAGGGCAGCACCTGCATCAGACCGATCTCCCCGGCGGTCCCGCGCGCCCGCGCGTTGAAGCGGCTTTCGCGGAAGATCAGCGCCCGCACGAGTTCGGGGTCGAGACCGTGACGCCGGGCGGCGGCGACGATCTCGGCGCGGTACAGCCCGTCATCGACGAACCAGTTGCCCGGCTCCGGGAGCGCGTCCCAGTACCAGATGGCGGCGACCAGCGCCACCAGCAGCACGGCGACGCCGATGCGCAGCGCCCGCCCCTTCGATCTGTACGTGCGGGAAGTCAATCGGCGGTCCCGGTACGGATCACTTGTTCCGGACGGGCGTGGTCCCGGCGGGCTTAGTCCCGGCGGGCGTGGTCCCGGGGGTTTCCGGTTCGCCGGTCAGGGCATCCTTGGCGGTCGCCTCCGCCGCCGCGGAGACGCGCTGCAGCAGTTCCGCGGAGAGGTGCATCGACAGCCGGAGCGTGTTATCCTTGGCCTCGCTCTTGAGCGACTTGATGAACGCTTCGCCGGTCTGGGGATCCTCGCCGAAGACCATGCCCGACAGCATCGCCAGATAACCGGGGATCATCATGCCCATTTGGGCGGCGGATTTGGCATCCCGGAAGACCGCGACGCACGACAGGTCGAGGTCGTGCCCCTTCGCGCCGGAAAAGTTCAGCGACGCCATGACCGCCAGCACGCCCAAGTCGTCCGGAGAGTCCTTCTTCGCGGGCTTGGGTTCGAGGTCGCGCCACATGCCCCACAGCGCAACGTCGGGGATCCGGATCTTCTCCAGCGCATCCGCGGAGACGAGAGCGGCGTGGAAATACTGTTCCAGCGCCTTCGGTTCGGCGGCGACGATCACGTCGGAAGAGACGAAGAGCATGTCCACTTCCTCGTTCCGCTTTTTGCTGGTCAGCCGATAGATGCGGCGGCCGTTGACCTGCCGCGCCGCGATGCTGGTGCCGTCGCCCGCGGTGATCGACTTGTCCAACTGTTCGCGGAATTTGGCGGCGGATTCCAGACGCACCGCCACCCCCACTTCGCCGCCCGCGTAGAAGACGCAGAAGGACTTGAGCGACTTGATGTCCAGCCCCACTTCGGAGAGCGCGGCCAGCTGCGCCGAGACCTCCGGATCGGCGAGGCGCTTCTGCACATCGGGATGGGCGAGGAGTTTCGGCACATCCGCCAGCACCAGCGCTTCGTACTTCGCCGGGATGAACTTCAGCAGACCGAGATCGGCGGCGTTCAGCACGAACGCGCCGACGACGAACAGGGCGAAGAGGAGTTTTTTCATCGCTTACGTCTTTCTATTGGTTGTTTACCGTTGGCTATGAAGACCGCAGTTGCCGGAGCGTCACTGCGCCGGTTTTTCCTGCTTTTTCGGCAGTTTGACCTCGATATGCAGTTCGCGGAGCTGCTGGATGGTGACCTCGCTCGGCGCGTTCATCATCAGGTCTTCGGCCTGCTGGTTGAACGGGAACGCGATCACCTCGCGGATGTTCGGAGCGTCGGCGAGCAGCATCACGATCCGGTCGATCCCCGGAGCGATGCCGCCGTGCGGGGGCGCGCCGAGTTTGAAGGCGTTGATCATGCCGCCGAATTTCTGATCGACCACGCTCTTGTCGTACCCGGCGATCTCGAACGCCTTGTACATGATGTCGGGGCGGTGGTTGCGGATCGCCCCGGACGACAGTTCCACGCCGTTGCAGACGATGTCATACTGCCACGCGAGGATGTCGAGCGGATCCTTGGTATTGAGCGCCTCCATGCCGCCCTGCGGCATCGAGAAGGGGTTGTGCGAGAAGACGATCGCACCGGTCTCCTCGTCGCGCTCGAACATCGGGAAGTCGACGATCCAGCAGAAGCGGAAGTCGTCGGGGTCGATCAATCCGAGCTGGCGGCCGAGTTCGGGGATCACCGCGCCGCCGATCTTGGAGGCGACCGCCTCGGTGTCGGCGAGGAAGAACAGCGCGTCGCCGTCCTGAATGCCGCCCGCCGCCTTGAGCCCGTCGATGGTCTCGCGGGTCAGGAACTTGACGATCGGACTCTTTTCGGTGTCGCCGGTCCAGATGATATAAGCCATGCCCTTGGCGCCGTTCTCCTGCGCGAACTTGATCATGTCGTCGAAGAACTTGCGGGGCTTGCCCGCCACCTGCGGCGCGCGGATCGCCCGCACCACGCCGCCGTTGGCGACGGTCCCGGCGAACGCCTTGAACTCGCTGTTGCGGAAGAATTCGGAGACGTCGATCATCTCCAGCGGGTTGCGGAGATCCGGCTTATCCGAACCGAAGCGCCGGATCGCCTCGCGGTACGGGATGCGCGGGAACGGCGGACGGGTGAACTTCTTGGTCGAGAACTTCTCGAAGACGCGCTCGAACATCCCCTCGATCACGGTGAAGACGTCCTCCTGCTCGACGAAACTCATCTCGACGTCGAGCTGGTAGAACTCGCCGGGGCTGCGGTCGGCGCGCGCATCCTCGTCGCGGAAACACGGCGCGATTTGGAAGTAGCGGTCGAAGCCCGACACCATCAGGAGCTGCTTGAACTGCTGCGGCGCCTGCGGCAGCGCGTAGAACTTCCCGGGATGCAGCCGCGACGGCACCAGATAGTCGCGGGCGCCCTCGGGACTGCTCGCGGTGAGGATCGGCGTCTGGAACTCGTTGAAGCCCTTTTCGAGCATGTAGCTGCGGATGGTGTTGATCACGCCGCTGCGCAGCAGGATGTTGCGGTGGAGTTTTTCCTTGCGCAGGTCGAGGAAGCGGTACTTGAGGCGCATCGCCTCGGGAGCGTCGTCATCCTTGGCGACCTGGAACGGCAGCACTTCGGCCTCGCCGAGCATCTCCATATCCTCGGCGCGCACCTCGATCTCGCCGGTGGCGAGTTTGGGGTTCACCGTCTCGGCGGAGCGGGCGACCACTTCGCCGTCGAAGCGCACCACCGATTCGACGCGCCACTTGTCCAGCGCCTGATAGAACTTCTGCTCGGGGTTGATCACGATCTGGGTCAGCCCGTAGTGGTCGCGCAGGTCGATGAAGATCACGCCGCCGTGGTCGCGCACGCTGTGGATCCACCCGGAAAGGCGCACCTTCTTGCCCACCGCGTCGCGGCGGAGTTCTCCGCAGGTATGAGTACGAAACATCTTGTTTGAAACCTTTATGTTGGACGCTCCCCGATCCCGGGAAACGCCGCCGGTTGATTTATTCGCGTTGCCGTAAGTCTATAATATAGCACCTGCCCCGGCAAGTTTCCACCGGGCGGCTACTTGACGCGGATCTTCACCACCGCCTTGACCGCCCGGCCCGCCGGATCGCCGACCCCCGGCAGGTGCCCCTCCCCCGGGAAGAGCAGCACGAAATTGCCGGGAACGAGCGGGATCCGCGTTCCCGCCTCGGGCGACGGCAGCCGATCGAAACCGCAGTCCTTCTCGGCGTCGTACCCGGCGACGGTCTCCAAGCCGTCGAGCGGCGCGTAATACAGACTCTCGGCGCCCGCGAGCAGCAGCTGGATGTCGATGTAGTCCCGATGGTACTCGAGTCTGTCGGGGTCGAAAGTCTTGGGGGCGTACTCCTGAACGTTGACGAAAAGCCGCCGCCCGTCGAGTTCGTACTTGCCGGGAGCCGGCGTACGCGCCGCGGCTTCGGCGAGGAAGCGGATCACCTCGTCGGCGCCCGCGAACAACGAAGAGTAGCGCGACAGATTTTCCAGTCGGTCGTAGATCATGGCGGTTGACACTCCTTTAACTGTTGCCGAAATGGATCCATTCTCTCTATAACATACCTTGCAACACCGCCCGGTGCAAGTGTTTTTTTGGCGAAAAAAACTTGAAAATCACCCCCAGCGGCGGTACATTAGAATAATATACGGATAGGTCGGAGCGTTGTTTCCGCACAAGGGGTTTAGTAAAAGTTTTACATAGTTGAATTTCGGGAGTTTCGGATCATGGCGGACGAACTGCAGAGCCTGTTGGAAAAGATCAACGCCGAAGGCGTCAAAAAAGCCGAAGCGGAACGCGCGGAGATCCTCGGCACCGCCAAAGCCGAGGCGGAGCGGATCGTCTCCGCCGCCAAAGCCGAGGCGGAACGGATCGTCTCCGCCGCCAGGACCGAGAGCGAGGCGCTGCGCCAGCGCGCCGAGAGCGCGGTCAAACAGGCGGCGCGGGATACGCTGCTCGAACTCAAAGCCGAGCTGGAGACCCGCCTCAACAACGCGGTGAACGGCGCCGCGGCGCAGGCGCTCGACCCTGCGCTGATGGCGGAGATCGTGAAGGCGCTGGTCGCCAAATTCGTGACCGATCCCGACGCCGAAGTCACCGTCCGCTGCGCGGTCAAGGAGCGCGCCGCGCTCGACGCCGCGCTCAAAAACGCCCTCGCCGACTCGCTCAAAAAAGCGCCGAAGGTGCTCGCCGATCCCGCGCTCGCCGGCGGGCTGGAACTCGGCACGTCGAACGGGCAGCTCTACTTCGATTTCTCGCTCGAGGCGATCGGCGGCGTCGTCGGTGCCTACGCGGGAGAACACATCGCCGCCCTCTTCGGCGGCAAATAGCGCGACGGGAGGGATCCGGGTCGATGTACTACTTCTTTTCCGCTTCGCTGCCGGAACTGCGTCCGGGGGAGATCCCGCCGCTGACGCTCGCGGAATTCGACGCCGACGCCGAACTGCAGCTCACGCCACGGCACTACGCGCGAATGATCGCCGAAGATCCCGCGACCCCCGTCTACGGCGGGATGCGCCGCTTCGAGGAGTACCTGCGCACCCGGATCGCCGAAAAACGCGCCGAGAAACTCAAACTCCCGACGGAGTTCCCCGAACCGGAAGCGTTCTTCGGCGAAGTCGACGCCGAAGTCGCCGCCGCCGCCCAGCTCGACCCGGCGGAACGGGAACGCGCCATTGACGGACTGCGCTGGCGGATGCTCGACGAGCTTTCCGCCGCCAGCGATTTCGATTTCGACCATATATGCGCCTACCGCGCCAAACTGCGCCTCGCCGAAAAATACCGCGGCCGCGACGCAAAGACCGGACGGGACCGCTTCGATTCCGCCGTACGGGCGATGGCAGAACTGTAACGAGGATCTTTATGACGGAAAACACCGCAAACTACGAACGGATCGTCGGGGTCAACGGCAACTTGATCACCGTCGAATACACCCACCGGGTGATGCAGAACGAAGTCGCTTACGCCATCATCGGCGACAGCCGCCTCAAATGCGAGGTGATCCGGGTGCGCGGAGACCGCGCCGACCTGCAGATCTTCGAGAGCGCCAACGGGCTCAAGGTCGGCGACAAGGTCGAGTTCACCGGCGAACTCCTGAGCGCCGAACTGGGGCCGGGACTGCTGACGCAGGTCTTCGACGGGCTGCAGAACCCGCTGAATCTGCTCGCCGAAAAGTCCGGATTCTTCCTCCAGCGCGGCGTCTATCTGCGGGCGCTCGACCGCGACCGGCGCTGGGCGTGGACCCCCACCGCGCAGCCGGGCGAAAAACTCGTCGCCGGCGACCGCGTCGGTCATGTGCCCGAAGGCGCGTTCAAACACTGGATCATGATCCCGTTCCTGTGGCGCGGCGAATGGACGCTTGAGAGCGTCGCCCCCGCCGGCGACCTCACCATCGACGACACCGTCGCCGTCGCCGTAAACGCGCAGGGCGAAAAGCGCAACGTCACGATGACGCAGTTCTGGCCGGTCAAGATCCCGATCTCCGACTACGCCGAAAAACTGCTGCCCGAAAAGACCCTCGTCACCCAGCTGCGCACCATCGACACCTTCTTCCCGGTCGCCGTCGGCGGCACCTTCTGCACGCCCGGGCCCTTCGGCGCGGGCAAGACGGTGCTCCAGCATACCATCAGCGCCCACGCCGAAACCGACGTGGTGATCGTCGCCGCCTGCGGCGAACGCGCCGGCGAGGTGGTCGAGATCCTGCGCGAGTACCCGGAACTCGAGGATCCCCGCACCGGGCGGTCGCTGATGGACCGCTCGATCATCATCTGCAACACGAGTTCGATGCCGGTCGCCGCCCGCGAAGCGAGCGTCTACACGGCGGTGACGCTCGCGGAATACTACCGCCAGATGGGGCTGAACACGCTGCTCCTCGCGGACTCCACTTCGCGCTGGGCGCAGGCGTTGCGCGAGATGTCGGGCCGACTGGAGGAGATCCCCGGCGACGAGGCGTTCCCCGCCTACCTCGAGTCGCGCATCGCGGACTTCTACGAGCGCGCCGGGCTGGTCAAACTGCGCACCGGAGAACTCGGCTCGGTCACGATCGGCGGCGCCGTCTCGCCCGCCGGCGGCAACTTCGAGGAACCCGTGACGCAGGCGACGCTGAAGGTGGTCGGCGCGTTCCTCGGGCTATCCCGCGAGCGCTCCGATGCGCGGCGCTACCCGGCGATCCACCCGCTCGACAGCTGGAGCAAGTACCGCAGCCTCGTCGATCCCGAAAAACTCGCCGCCGCCCGCGATGTCCTGCGCCGCGGCAGCGAAGTCAACCAGATGATGAAGGTCATCGGCGAGGAAGGCACCGGCATGGCGGACTTCGTCGTCTACCTCAAGAGCGAGTTCCTCGACTACGTTTACCTGCAGCAGAACACCTTCGACGACGTCGACGCCGCCTGCGGCGAAGAACGCCAGCGCTACATGTTCGCCAAGGTGCTCGACGTGCTCCGGGAGGAGGGCTTCGCCTTCCCCGGCAAGGACGAGGCGCGGAGGTACTTCCTCGAACTGCGCCAGCTTTTTATGGATATGAACTACCTGCCGTTCGACAGCGACGGCTTCAAGGCGCAGGAGCGCCGCATCGCGAAGAAGATCGCCGAAGGGAAAACCACCAATGCGTAAAGTATATCACAAGATCCTGCATATCGCGGGCAACGTCATCACGGTCGAGGCCGATGATGTGGCTTACAACGAACTCGCCGAAGTGCGCACCGAACGCGGCAGCAGTCTCGCGCAGGTGATCCGGCTCGACGGACGCAAGGTCTCGCTGCAGGTCTTCGCCGGCAGCCGGGGCATCGGCACCGACGACCAGGTGCGCTTCCTCGGCCGCCCGATGGAGGTCTCCGGCTCCGACGCCCTGCTGGGGCGGGTCTTCAACGGCCGCGGCGCCGCCCGCGACCACCGCCCCGAGATCACCGACGACCTCGTCGAGATCGGCGCGCCCTCGGTCAACCCCGCCAAGCGCATCATCCCGCGCAACATGATCCGCACCAACATCCCGATGATCGACGTCTTCAACACGCTGGTCGAATCGCAGAAACTCCCGATCTTCTCGGTCGCGGGCGAGCCTTACAACGAACTGCTGGCGCGCATCGCCCTGCAGGCGGAGGTCGACGTGATCGTCCTCGGCGGCATGGGCCTCAAGCACGACGACTACCTGACCTTCAAACGCACCCTCGACGAACACGGCGCCCTCTCGCGTACCGTGATGTTCATCCACACCGCCGCCGATCCCGTCGTCGAGTGCCTGATGGTGCCGGATATGTCACTCGCCGTCGCCGAGCAGTACGCGCTCCGCGGCAAGCGGGTGCTCTGCCTGCTGACCGACATGACAAACTTCGCCGACGCCCTCAAGGAGATCTCGATCACCATGGAGCAGATCCCCGCCAACCGCGGCTATCCGGGCGACCTCTACAGCCAGCTCGCCAGCCGCTACGAAAAGGCGGTGGATTTCGCCGACGCCGGCTCCATCACCATCCTCGCCGTCACCACCATGCCCGGCGACGACGTGACCCACCCCGTACCCGACAACACGGGATACATCACCGAGGGGCAGTTCTATCTGCGCAACGGCCGCATCGAACCCTTCGGTTCGCTGTCGCGCCTCAAGCAGCAGGTCAACGGGCGCACCCGCAGCGACCACCGCGCGATCATGGACGCGATGATCCGACTCTACTCGGACTACAGGAGCACGCTCGAAAAGCAGTCGATGGGCTTCCGGATGTCCGGCTGGGACAACAAACTGCTCAAGTACGGCAAACGCTTCGAGGAGGAGATGATGTCGCTCGCCGTCAACATCCCGCTCGAAAGCGCGCTCGACCTCGGCTGGAAGATCCTCGCGGACTGCTTCGACCGCACCGAGGTCGGCATCAAGACCGAACTCATCGAGGAATACTGGCCGAAACAGGGGTAAGCGCTTCGCCATGGGCAAGATCAAATTCACCAAAACCGAGCTGAAAAAACAGCAGGACGCCAAAAAACAGTTCGAGCGCTTCCTGCCCACGCTTCAACTCAAAAAGCAGCAGCTCCAGCTTGAAGTGCGCCAAAGCGTCGAAAAACTGGAGCGCAACGCCCGCGAACTCGCCGCCTTCGAGGAAAAACTCGCCGCCTTCGTCGAACTCTTCGGCCCCGAAGCCGACGCCGCGTTCGTGCGCTCGCTGGTCGAGGTCGAACGCGTCCGCCGCGGCGAACTCAACATCGCCGGGATCAGCGTGCCCACCTTCGAGGGCGTCGACTTCAAGCCCGTCCGGATCGACCTCCTCGCCACCGACTGGTACGTCGACGACGCCGTCGCCGCTTTGCAGGAGGCGGTCAAACTGCGCGAAGCGCGCCGGGTGCTCGAAGAACGCTGCGAACTGCTGACGAACGAACTGCGCAGCACCAGCCAGCGCGTCAACCTCTTCGAAAAAGTCAAGATCCCCGAGTGCAAGGAGAACATCCGCCGCATCGGCATCATGCTCGGCGACGCCAACACCAGCGCTGTCGCCCGCTGCAAAATCGCCAAACGCAAAGCCGTCTCCGCCGCCTGATTACCGATCGGCGTCAACGCCCGGGGGAGCGACGGCGCGGTAAAACCACCGTCCGCGAATGAGTTGGCGGAGCAGGCAAAAAAAGCGGGGAGCCGCCGCGGCTCCCCGTTGTCATGGCATGAATATTGCCGTAGTCGGAGAAACTGTCACTTGCCGGACTTGAGTTCCTTGAGGGCTTTTATCGATTCCTCGACGATCTCCTGACCGCCTTGGGGGGAGAGCGGACAACTCAGCGGGCCGACGCCGTAGCCGCCGTTCTTCGTCGCGCGTTCGGTGGCGAGATAGCCGGAGGTGCCGCCGCCGGTGATGGCGGAGAGCTGGATCACGAAGGTCTGGGTGAAGGGACTGCGCGCCGCGATGCGCTGACCGAATTCGAAGTAGTATTCGTACTGTTCCGAGACGAAGCCGACATCGCCGATGCGCAGCGCGTGGAACTCCATCGGGAGTTTCGGTTTGGTTTTGCACTCCTCGACCCGGCGAAGCACCCGATGGCAGCGCGCCTCACTGGTATTGAGCGAGGATTCGCGGCGGCGGCGGAGTTTGGGATCCTTGATCTCCGCGAGTTTGGCGCGGCGGCGGGCGATCTCCTTGAGGTCTTCGCGCGCGGTGGCGCACTCGGCTTCGCTCGGAACGTAGCGGCTGAGCATCAGGATCTTGGTCCGGTGACGGATCGGCAGGTCGGAGAACTTCTCCTTTTCCGCCCAGGCGCGCGCCCGGTCGAAACTGGTCAGGATGCGTCCGGCGATCTGCTTGCGCTGGAACTCGCCCGTATAGGCTTCGTCGCGTCCGTAGATCAGGCGGTAGCGGCGTTTTTCCGCCGCCTTGTAGTAGGGCTGTTCGAAGGTCGCTTCGCCGGCGGCCGCGACCTGCGGCAGGATGAAGACGCCGGGGTGTTTTTCCTTCATCAGTCGGCGCATGTCGCTCCACGTATCGCTGGAGAGGTGCACGTCCTTGATCGAGACCTGCGCGGTGTAGGGGACGTTGATGATCGCTCCGGTGAGTTTGTCATTCAGGTCGTAGGTGAAGAGGTAGTTCACGAACGGGTCGGCGCCCGCTTCGACGTGGCTGAAGTCGGGGGTGTCGGTCTTGCCGTGGAGTCTGGCGCAGCCCGCGGGCGAGCCGCCGGGCGAGCCTTTTTGCCGCGTGAAGTAGACGATCCGGCGGTTGAACGCGGTCACCACGAGGTCGTAACCGTAGGCGATCTTGCCGGGCTTGCGGGAGTTCCACGCCTCGATGACCGACTTCGCCGCCTGCGCGCAGACGTACTCGCGGTACTTGAGGGTGATGGCGTTGAGTTTTTTGTCGCGCTGGGGATAGAGCACCGGACCGGTATGGGTGTGGGTGGCGTTGAAGAGGATCTTTTCCGGGTTGAAGTCCGGGATCGCCTGTTTCACGAGTTTTCGTACGGTTTGGGCGACATACTCCGGCGAGTGGATGAGGTCCATCGACAAAAAGACCACGCAGTCCTCGCCGTTGTCGATGGCGAGCGCGGTCGCCATGAGCGGGTCGCGGAGTCCTTCGGAGATGCGCTGGTGGAACGTTCCCGCCAGTCGTACCGGCTGGTCGGTCGAGATGTCGTTCATCGCCCAGCCGATCTTGAGCGGCGCCGCCTGTACGACCGCCGCCAGCATCAACAGCACGGCGGCAAACACGATTATGCGTTTCATATCAAATCTCCTTCTGCTTTTGCAGGTTGGTGTTTTTGTCCATCGCTTTTAGCGCCTTGAGTTCGCTGATCGCCGCCTCGACGATCTCCTGACCGCCCTTGGGCGAGACCGGACAGAGGTATCCCGTCCCGTAGCCGCCGTTCTCCGTCGCCCGTTCGGTGGCGAGGTAGCCGCCGCCCACCGCCGACAACTCGATCACGAAGGTCTGGATGAACGGACTGCGCGCCTGAATGCGCTGACCGAACTCGAAGTAATATTCGTACTGCTCCGAAACGAACGCCACGTCGCCGATGCGCAGAACATGAAACTCCATCGGGATCTTCGCAATCTTATCCCGGTTCTCGTAGAGCCGCACCACCCGCTTGCAGACGTTTTCGCGCGAATTGAGCGCGCTCAGATTATGCGCCCGCTGTTTGGGATCCTTCCACGGCGGATTGACGCGGTACTCCGCGATCTTCCTCAGACCGTCCTGCGCGGTCTCGTAAGCCTGACGGGTGGGGATGTAGGGGGACAGACGAAGCGTTTTGATGGTGTGCTTAATCGGCAGATCCGAGAACTTCTCCTTCTGCGCCCACGTGTGCGCCCGGTCGAAGCTGGTCATGATCCGCCCCGCGATGACCTTGCGCTCGAACTCGCCCACATAGGCGGGTTCCCGCCCGTACATCAGCCGGTGACTGCGCTTTTCCGCCGCATGGTAGTAGGGCAGACGGTACGTCGCCTCGCCCGCCGCCGAGACCTGCGGCAAGACGAAGATCCCCGGATGACGCTTCGCCATCAGCCGACGCACGTCATGCCAAGTGTCGCTCGAGAGCATCCGGCCGGGCTGCGACGCCTGCGCGGTGTAGCCGATGTTGACGATCGCCCCGGTGAGCTTGTCATCCATGTCGTAGGTGAACAAGTAATTGGCGAAGGGGTCCGCGCCGCCTTCGACATGACTGAAGTCCGGCACGTCGGTCCGCCCGTGAAGCGACACCTTGCCGCGCGGAGCCGAACCGATGCCCTCCTTACGGTAGTTGAAGTAGACGATGCGGCGGTTGAACGCCGTCACCACCAGATCGTACCCGTAGGCGATACGCCCCGGCTTGCGCGACTGCCACGCCTCTTTGACCGTTTTGAAGACCTGCTCCGCCATATAGTTGCCGTATTCTTCGCGGAGCTTTTTGTCGCCGCGGTAGAGGTGCACGCCGTTGTGGGTGTGAGTGGCGTTGAAGAGGAGCTTTTCCGGCGGCAGATCGGGAAGTTCCTTTTTCACCCGCTCGCGCACCCGCCGGACGACCGATCCGGGCGTGTGGATGAAGTCCAGCGACACGAACACCACGCAGTCTTTCCCGTTGTCGATCGCGAGCGCCGTGGCCATGAGCGGATCGAGCATTCCCTGGGAGACCCGCACATAATAGGTCCCCCCGAGTTCGACCGGTTTGTCGGTCGAGATGTCGTTCATCGCCCAGCCGATCTTGAGCGGCGCCGCCTGTACGGTCGCCGCCAGCACCGCCAGTATCAGCGGCAGCCCCATTATCCGTTTCATCGAATCCCCCCCGGAAATTCCCTTGCGGATGGATGTTTGCGGTTCAAAATGTGGTGTTGTTCCAGCCCCACTCTTCGCCGCGCCGGGCGAAAAAGTTGACGTACAGCCGGTCGGGCGGGATCCCGAAACGCTCTAAGATCGCCCCCAGCGCGGCGGAGAGTTTACGGGTCGCCCCCGGAACGAACTCCCCGACGCTCAGTACGGCGACAAACGCGCTCGGCACACTGAAACTGCCGCCGAACGAGATCGTCGCGTCGTCGGAGACCAGCACCTGAACATACGCCTCCGGCTTGCCGAGGATCCCGGCGACGGCGGATGAGAGTTCCAGACACAACGCCTCCTTCTGCGCCCGTTCCAGCGTCTTTGACGTGGTGACTTTGACGGTCGGCATGATTGACGCGCCTCCTCCCCCGGTGGGGGTGTTATTGCAGTTCCGGCGGGATCGGCCGGTCGTTGTACGCCTTGGCGAGCTGGTGGAGATCCTCGGGCGCGTCGTCGATCGTGCCGTCGACGGCGCGCTTCATGACCTCGACGTAGAAGTTGTAGTGGCACGCCGTGACGAACTTGTTGAGCCACTTCGCCGCGCCGAGCCGGGGATCTTCCGCCATCACCTTGTTGGGGGAAAGGAAACTGTCCAGCACATAGCCGCGGTTCCAGCGCTCCTTCATGTCGGCGTTCCACGCCTCGACGCCGCGCTCCGGCAGCGGCTCGGAGAGTTTCCGCATGAGATCGGTGAACTCCTCGAAGCGGTCGCCCTTGAGCAGGCTCAGCCCCTTGTCGCAGATCCAATACGGACGCAGCCGGAACCCCGCGATTTTGCCGTTCGCACCGAGGTCGAGCTCCAGCAGGATCCCGATCTTGCGGTAGTAGTAGTTGACCGGCTGGTAGAAAACGTAGTTGCCGAGACTGTAGAAGATCGGCACCCCGTTGTGGAACTCGATCCCCTGCGGCACATGCGGATGGTGCGCGATCACCGCGTCGGCCCCGGCGTCGACGATCCGGCGGTAGGCGTTCTGGATGTAGGTCGGCGGGAACGGAACGTACTCCGCGCCCGCGTGCGGGATCGCCACCACGAGGTCGCAGCGGGGCTTGAGTTCGGCGATGCGCTTTGCGACCAGATCGAGATCCCAGCCGAAGACGCCGGGCTTGTCCGCGGTGGCGAACGTGAGGTCGTGCCCCTCCGTGAAACTCACGAGGCCGATCCGGACGCCCTTGACCTCGATCACCAGCGGACGGGTCGCTTCGTCGTAGTCCATCCCGGCGCCGACGTGGCCGATCCCCCGCACGTCGAGCATCTCCATCGTCTTCCGGAACGCGGAGGCACCGAAGTCGAGCACATGGTTGTTGCCCAATACCGCGGTGTTGAAGCCGGGCACGTCGAAGCAGGGCTGGTGCTCCGGACCGCCGCGGAGGTTCGGACCGCTCTTCAGCAGCGGTTCGCCGTCGAACATCGCACATTCGAGGTTCACTATCCGGTGGTCGGCGGACTTCAGCACGTCCAGCGTGTCGCCGTAAATGCCGACCGGATTTTCGACCATCACCGGTCCGAAGTGCCGGATCGGCGCCCAGTCGCCGGTGAATACGAGTTTGCAGTGCGCGGTTTGTTCGGGATCACACCAGGTCGCGGTGTTCCAGTCGATCGGCGAAAGGGTCTTCATGCGGTCTTTCCCTTTTGGTAAAAGTTGTCGTTCACAGCAGCCGGATTTTTCTCTCCACCCCGGCTTCGGCACCGATAATATAACACAATATCGCCTTTTGTAAAATCCTCGCCGGAAAAATTTTTGCCGATTTTAGTCGCCGCACCACGCCCCGCCGTAGTCGTGGCAGGCAAAACAACGGGCGTTGGCGGCTTGGAGATGTGGGGGCTCCTCGCCCCCACACCCCTCGGCAAGGTTTTCACCTTGCAACCCGAGAAAAATGCTGTCGCATTTTTCCGCTACTTTAAATAGAGTAAGCGGAAAGGGGTTGACGTTCCCGGACTTATGCCTCGCGGCAACGCCGGGAAGCGTCCCCCTCCGTCGGCAAAGGTGACTGGAATACCGCCGCGCTCGGGCGTCGCCTCGGCCACCGCAAATCCCTCGACCTTGACCCGGCCTTTCCGCCGAATCAAGGATCGGGTCTTTGCTATGGGTCACGTTACCCGTATTTTATGGTTCGCCCCCCCGTCGGTGTGTACGTTGTGGGCAGTCGCACACTGGTGTTTGCGGAGTTTGTGGGCGGCGGCGAAATAACCGCTGCGGCGAGTATAAGCGGGGTCAGCCGCCAGCCTTCGGCCGGGCGGGGAACATTACAAACGCTGGTTTGCAGGTTGTTTTACTGCAAGCGGTAGTTTCCCGCGTCAGCGTGGCACCAACACCGGTGCGAGGGCTCCAGCCGCCTCATTCCGTTCAAGTCCGTTCAAGTCCGTTCAAGTCCGTTCGGGGCGCTCATTCGCGCAACGGCGGCTGGCAATCGCGTCAGCGTGCCCCCCCGCAGGTTGAATTACCGCAAGCGGTAGTTTCCCGCGTCAGCGTGGGGCAAGCATCAGTGCGCGGGCTCCGGCCACCTCACTCCGTTCAAGTCCGTTCAAGTCCGTTCGGGGCGCTCATTCGCGCAACGGCGGCTTGCAATCGCGCCGGCGTGTCCCCCTCGCAGATTCGGCTTGCCGCGCAATCAAAACCACCAGCTGAGCTGGTGGTATGCACCAGCCCTATAAGGGCATATTACCGGCAAGTCCTACTCGGACTTTGAAAAACTCGCCAGCCGCATCATTTTCTCAGGCCGCCGCTGAAGCGGCCTTTTTCTATGCCTTGTGGTTCTTGCTACCCGTAAACGGGTCTATATACTCTTTCAACGTGAGCTGTTCCATCATACTGTCCTCGG
>Ga0208297_1001569_pt1 | contig 19574 bp, 15 predicted proteins | sample LMS_cellobiose_e_FD_187367 | JGI IMG/M metagenome (GOLD analysis project Ga0208297, IMG submission 187367) | Rumen-fistulated moose microbial communities from Alaska, USA - LMS_cellobiose_enrichment (SPAdes) (version 2) | ecosystem: Host-associated > Mammals > Digestive system > Stomach > Rumen... | reverse complement strand
AAGGGTATGGATTTTGCAAAACTAAAGGAAGGGCTGAGCCTGCGGCGCGCGAAAGCCCGCCTCCTGCGCCTGCTCCCTTTACCTCCCATGCGCCGCGCGGGAAAAGGAAGTTTTCAGGATGCCAAAGGAAAAAACACCCTGTCTCGTGCTCTATATCGTCTGCGGTACGTTTGTGTATGCCGTGAGCGGCGGATTCCGCGACAATTACGGCATCATGCTTCCCTATATTGTCGGGTGGAGTTCTGTTTCCTACGCCACGGTCAGCTTTATCATCGCGCTGGGGCAGCTTCTTTTCGGCTTTATGCAGCCTGTCTTCGGCCTGATCGCCCTGCGCACATCCAATCGTTTTGTGCTGTTTCTGGGCGCGGGGATGATGCTTTGCGGGCTGCTGTCGATTCCTCTGAGCCATTCCGCCTTCCTGCTGACGCTATCACTGGGGATGCTGCTTCCGTCCGGAACGGCGGCCGCGGCTTTCGGCCTCATCATGAGCTGCATCACGCCCAGGGTGACGCCCCGGGAAGCTCATACGGCAGCCGGTTTCGTGGCGTCGGGCTGCGGGATCAGCATCTGTCTGCTGTCCCCGACGATTCAGTCGATTATCGCCTCAAGAGGAATCACCGGAGCTGTTTTCGCGCTCTGTATCCCCGTGCTCATGTTCATTCCCGCCACATGGGTGCTGACACACTCCAGCACAGGGCAAAAAGCGGTTCCTGCAACCAGCCGGGTTGCGGAATCCACAGGGGCGCTTTTCGCCGGCGCGTTCAGGCATCCGACCTACCGCAGGATAACGTTCGGTTTTTTCACCTGCGGATTTCACATGGCCATGATACAGACCCACCTGTTTTCCCAACTTGCCGCGTTTGGCGTCTCAGAACGCGCGGCTTCCTACGCCCTGTCCACATATGGCCTCGGCGTCGTGACCGGCGCCGTGCTTTCCGGCGCGGCATGCGCCAGATTCCTCATGGGACGGATCCTGGGCGTCTTATACGGTTCCCGTTGCCTGTGGGTGGGGCTGCTGCTTCTGCCGCTTCCCGTGCCAGTCCTTTTTTTCATCATTTTCCTCCTGGGCGTCACGGGCCCCGCGACCCTCGCGCCCACATCGGGGTTGGTCAACAAATGCTTCGGGGCGGTTCGCCTGGCAGTTCTGTTTGGTTTCGTTTACCTCGTGCACCAGACAGGCGCGTTCTGCAGCGCCTGGGCCGGGGGGCTTTGCGTTGAGCTGACCGGCAGTTACAGCGGCGTCTGGTATGCGGACATCACGTTGTGCATGCTGGCGTCGATCGCCTGTTTCGGTGTGCGGGAAAAAGCGTGAAACCGCCTCCGGCGCAGGGCCTGAGGCGGTTTTTCACGGGCGTTCGGGCAGGAGGCCGTCCATGATGAAAAAGGCGGGGGGCCAGCGCCGCGGCCCCCTGCCGGTTGGTTCGGATTGCGTTATGGCGCCGCCGGATCGGGACGCGATCAGCAGCAAGGCGGCTGATCCGCGGGGAGGTGTTCGATTTCGTGGCGGCACAGCGCCAGATTGCTGTGACAGGCCTTGCACAGCGGGTGTTCGTCCATGCCGAGGTGAGCGTACAGAGCGGCGCATTCGGCCAGCACGTCGGCGGCGTCGTGGATTCTGCCCAGCGCCATCAGGGCCGTGCCGTAGTTCAGCAGCGTAAAGGCGGTTTCCGGATGCCGGCCCAGGAGTTTCCGCCGGATGGCTACCGCCTCGGCGAACAGGGGAATGCTTTTCTCGTTTTCGCCCTGATTTTCCAGAATCCGGCCCAGATTGTTCAGACAGGCCGAAACGCCCAGACTTTCCCGCCCCTCGGCGGCCTCGAAACTCGCGAGCGCTTCTTTGAGAATCTCCGCGGCCTCGTCGAAGCGGCTGGTTTCATAGTAGTGGCTGGCGAGCCCCAGCCGGGCTTCGGCCAGGTGGGGATGCTCCGGCGGCAGGGCCTTTTGCAGGATCGTAAGTTCCCTCTGGCTGTACGTCATGGCTTCATCATAGCGGCCCAGGCCGTTCAGCAGCAGGCCCAGATTGTGCAGCGCGCCGGCCACGTTGGCGTGATCCGCGCCGAACATCTTTTCCAGAAGGGCCAGTTCCTCGCGGCATGCCCGCTCCGCCTCCTCCGGCTTCTGTCCGGCCAGCAGCAGGCTGACCAGAGCGTCCAGCAGAAGAATCCTGTGCCCGTCCCCTTTGGCGGCGGCCAGCCGCTCCCGGCAGAGGGCTTCTGCCCCGGCTATATCGCCGTCTTTCATGAGGGCCTGGATGCGTTCGATATCCTGTCTTGAGTCGTCCATTTTTCATATCCTTTCCGGCTTCTGTCCGGCCAATGAACGTTCGCGGCGCCCGCGCCCGCATCTGTCCATGCGCATGGGGAAACACCCTTCGCCTGGGCGCGATGAATCCGTCAGCCATAGCTGCACGCGCCATCAGGCATCCCGCCGGACGGCGTGTCCAGTTCGCGTAGCATGATCTGGCCGGTGTCGTCCAGGTATGCAGAATAGCGCAGGCCGTGCGCCGCCGCACTGTTGATGCGAGGAAGATTTTCAGATTTTCTTCTTTCACCGGCAGAGGCGCCAAGGCATTTCGCCGTACTCAGAACTGCATGAATGGGCTCGTTGAACTATCCTGCACGAAGGCATAAACCCAGTTTTGGGGCTACTAAAGATTCTAAAAGAAGCCCCTTCTTGCCCGTCTGTTTTCGGCTTCATCTGCTCTGTGGCCCAAAAAAACGCCAAGCCCACAATCAGCATATGGAGTTGACGAGCTTTTCCTTAAACGCTCAAGTCAGACACGCAGTTCGCGGACACTGTTATCTGTCTAGGAAACCTGCTCGATACTTTTTAACAGGGCGCGCAGCCTTTCCTTTTCGCCTGAGCCAGTGGTGCTGAAACGGAAAAGGGGTATGCCGTAACGGGCGCAGATGGCATCTTTGAGGACGTCACGCCCAGCCTGCGCGCTGCCTTGGCGGTGGAAGGCCCAACCGTCCACCTCTATGGCAGCAACGATACCGCGTCCTATCCTTTCGAAAATAAGGAAGTCCACATGAGTGAGGCTGTTCAGGACATACTGACGTTCGCGCGCTGTCTCGAGCAGCGATAAATCCCGCAGAAGCATGCGCAGCGGCACATGGACATGGACGCCGTATCCACCGAGGCCTTCTTCCTTCAGCACCTCCCCGATGAGCCCAAACATCAGGTTCTCGCTATCCATCTGGGAGACTTTTTTCAGGCAGGCCAAAGTCTCGCGGCGGGCGGCGGCGTATTGCCGGTATAGCAAGTCGAACACGGAGCAGACTTTGCTGTCCGTCACTTCCATACTGTGGTAGCTGATATAGCTGACCAAGTCGCCAATGCTGGTATGGCGCCTCGGCCTGTTACCACTGGTCACAACGATAAGCCTGTCCACCGCGCGGGAGACCGCCACATTCAAACGGCGGTCATCATCGGCAAAGTCTGAGATATCATTATCAACTGTAGACAAAATGATAGTACTCCGCTCCCGTCCTTGGAATTTGTCCACAGTATCTGCGGCAGCTTTGCATAATGCGGCTTCTTGCTGGAGAGCTTCCGCCTGTGCCCGATAAGGCGTGACGATACCCACAGCGTCTGCCTTGGCACACAGCCCAAAACGGGGAAAGATTTCCTGGGCTATGACGTCTATCTCCCTTCGGTTCAGGCGTTCGCGGGCATGATTTCCGGGCACCGTACGGAAAACCTGTAAAGGTGCGTCCCCTTCGTCCTGGTTCGTAAGAACGATAAGTTCACCGTTGTAGAATTTTTCGTTGCAGAATCCTATGATGGCAGGATGACAACGATAATGCTCCCGCAGAAGGGTCCGCGGGGCGTCCGGGAAACGTTTGGCTGCAAAACGCAGGAGACTGTATTCAGAAGCGCGGAACTCCTCGGGCACGCCATATTGACGGAAAAGCATGTCCGTAATCCGGCGCGTAGGGCCATCCATAACATTCGGTAACTGTTTGAGATCGCCCACTATCACAGTCCGTTTTGCGCAGGATAGGGCCAGCATGCCGGAACAGAGGCTCACTTGCGAAGATTCATCCGCGATAACATAGTCATAGACAACGCTGCCCCCGAGACTACTTCGCAGGGAATGGGCAGTGCTGAGTACGATGGGAAAGTCTTGTATGAAAGCACTGGATTCGGCCCGGAGGTTGGTATACACCCTGCGGGGTTTTGCCCTATATCTTTCCGCCAGCGCATGCTTGAATAGCACCATGGACTTGGCAGCATATTCATCCATCTTCTTTTTGAATTCCCATCCACTGAGCTCCGCTTCCAAGTCTGCCATGCGGGCCTGTATTTCCGCAAGCTTACGTTCATAGAAGAGTTTCTGGAGCTGTATATTGATGGAAGCCGGGCCGCTTTTGAAGAATGCGCTGTCCCAAATGCCGAACCGTAAGAAGAAGAGGATGCGCCTCCATAAGGAGAAGGGGGCGCTCCTCTCAAATTCTGCCTCGCACACGGTCAGCAGGCGGAGCACCGCGCTGGAGTCAAGCTTGCGGAGTGCCGGTCGGGTTGCCGCAATGCCTTCATCCCGGGAGAAACTGTTGAAGAAGTGTGCCTGTTCCGTGCTGAGGGCTGCATGTTCCGCATGAAGTTCAGCCAGAAATTTCTGCTTCTCCAGTTTATCGTTTAGGGCGCTGCGCAAGGAGGCAAGCCAGCCTTCCAGGCTTATTTTTGCCTTTGCATCGAGGAGCCAGCCAGACATGTCTGGCAGCGGTTTCTGCTTTTCAAAAAACTTTCTTTTATTCTCTTGACTTCCGAGAAAAGCGCAGATGAAACCCACCCCGTATTTCTCAAGCTTTTCCTCTACGTTGTGGGTGGCGGAGTTATTGCTGGAGACCACGGCGGCTTTCTGGCCCCGCATGACGACGTTGGCAAGGATATTGAGGATGGTCTGGGTCTTGCCCGTACCGGGAGGCCCTTCGATGATACTCATCTTGTTTGAGAGGGCACGCTCCACGGCCTTTTTTTGTGAAGCATTGAAGCCGAAGGGGTAGTAGGGCGCGGACGCGTCCTTTGGCTCTTCCTCTCCTGGAACCGTCCCGTTGAGGCAGAAAGCAAGAACCGTGCTATCAGGCACGAAATCCAGCTCTTCGTATTGTAAGCCGAGAAAGCTTGCCCCACCGTCGTTTTTCAGGTTGTCGTGAAATGCCAAGGCCTTGAGGTAATCGCACAGCGTCTTGTTCTTCGGCTCTCCGAGGCAGGAATGAACAGCTTCAGCCTCGCTATGTTTCAGGCATATAGGCTTCCCGGTTTTCCTGAAGATACGCCAATGCCCGGAAAACTTCTGGACGCGCGTAAGCTCGGCGTAACACCGGCCCTTCGAAAAGAAGATATATTCTTCAGCTGGAAGCTCTTCTGGATCGGCAAACACAGAGACTGTGCCGGGGCCGCAGGTATAGGTCGTGGGATTGTTGAAAAACTTCAGCTTGATATGTCGCCCTTCACGGCTGAAAGACTCAATATCGCAAGTATGGTCTTTTCCGTGAAAGAGAATAAGATATTTGCTGACGTCGGCCATGGCTTATTTCCAGGTATGGCGCATATGCCCTCACCCCTGTTTCGGAATAAAAGTGGCGGGTGTCAACCGGCATACTCACTCAACGTGCGGCACTTAAAATAGGAGCCATAGCCGCAAACATCCTCAGCGACATACAGAGATAGTCTCTTTGACCGGGGGAAATAGGGTAACAAAAGAAAAAGAGCTTACCACTGATTCAATCGTAAGCTCTTGTTTTTTATTGGTTGCGGGGGCAGGATTTGAACCTGCGGCCTTCGGGTTATGAGCCCGACGAGCTACCGAACTGCTCCACCCCGCGTCAACAAAAGGGAATCTTATGCGAGGAATGCCGGGGTGTCAATCTTTTTTTGGAGGAACAGGGGCGGGGTGGTTTTCTTTTGGGATGAAGAAGGCGAGCGCCTGTTCGACATGTGCCAGGCTGACCTGGGTATCGAGGCAGGGGCCGCAGGGGCGGGTGTTGATGATGCCGTACACGGGCAGGGGGGCTGTGTCCTGTATCCCTGAGGAAAGATCCCGTTCGCAGGCGACGGCGATAATGAGGCGGGGCTTTTCCTGGACAACGATGCGTCTGGCCACGGAGCCGCCGACGGCGATGGCGAGCTTGATGCCCCAGCGATCGCGCAGGTCGAGCAGGGGGCCGACGGGGCAGGCGCCGCACCGGCGGCAGTTGTCCACGTGGTAGGTCAGGCGGTGTTCGCAGCGGCTGGACTGGAGGCAGTGGGGCAGCAGGAGCATGGTTTTGTCCGGCGTGCAGGAAAGGGCGCTGCTGAGGATGATTTCGTTATTGACCTTGATGAAGGAGCGCCGGATGCGGTCTGCGGGGAAGCCGAGGAGGCGTCCCGCCCCTTCCATGAGGGGGAGAAGGATGCGGGCGGCCGCCTGCCAGAGGCGGCGCGCGCCGGGGATGGCATGGCCGCGCTGGCCAAACCAGGCGCACAGGGTAAGGCCGATGGCGATGGTGAGGATAACAAGGATGCACGCGCCGGTGAAAAACGCCGTGAGGGCGGGAAGCCACGGGTGGATTTGCGAGAAGCCCATCGTGGGCACAAGCCACAGCAGGAGGAGCAGGACGCACAGCAGGCCGGCCGTACCCAGCACCAGCCCGATGAACAGCCGTTTGCCTGTATCATGCTGGAGCTGGTGGGCGATAAAGATCGGCTGGCGCATGGCGTTATTCCTGTACGGGCGGGAGGGCGGCAAAAGCCTTTTCTGCGCCGCGCAGGTAGCCGTTCCAGAAAGCGCCGGCCGGCATGGGGCGTTTGTCCGCCGGGCAGAGTTCAGGAATCAGGTAGGCGGCGTCAGCGCAGGCAATGGCAATGTGACCGTTGCGGAGCCCCAGGATGGTTCCGGGGGGAGGCGGAGGCGAATCGCCGGCAAAGGGGAGAAAGAAGCCCCGTCCCAGGCGGGGAGGGGTCAGTTTGGTCATGATCTGCTTTTCCGCGATATGGAAGATGGTCCGGCCGCCGGGGCGGGGCGTGACGCCGCGCAGGTGGGCATGTACGGCGCGAACAGGGCGGGCCCAGTCGATAAAGCCTTCTTCCTTGCTGAGTTTCGCGGCATAAGTTGAGAGGGAGTGGTCCTGCGGAACCGGCGCGGGGGCACGTCCGGCCATGATGGCGTCCAGCGTCTCCGCGAGGAGCGCCGCGCCCATCTGTGCCAGCTGGTCGTGCAGGTCGCCCGCCGTTTCATCCAGGTCGATGCCCATGGCGCGCTGCGCCAGCATGGGGCCGGCGTCCAGCGCCGCCTCCACGTGCATGATGGTGACGCCGGTCTGGATGTCCCCGTTCATGATGGCGCGCTCAATGGGGGCGGCGCCCCGCAGCCTCGGCAGCAGGGAGGCATGCACGTTGATGGGGGCGATGGCGGGGATATCAAGCACGCTTTGCGGCAGAATCAGCCCGTATGACGCGACGGCCAGCACGTCGGGGGCAAGTGCGCGCAAGGCTTCGCGCGCGGCCTCGTCCTTGAAGTTCAGCGGCTGGAAGACAGGGATATGAAGCGCCTGCGCCGCCATTTTCGCGGGCGGGGGAAGCAGTTTGTGCCCGCGGCCGGCCGGCCGGTCGGGCTGGCAGTAGAGCGCCGTTATCCGCACGTCACCGCGCCCGTCCGCCCAGCGGGCGAGCTCTTGCAGGATGATGGCGGCAAAGGACGACGTCCCCATGAAGACAATGTTCACGGCTGCTTCTCCGCAAGGCGTCTGCGCAGTTTTTTGTCGAACATGGTGCGCTTGAGGTAGCTGATATGGTCGATGAACAGTTTGCCGTCCAGATGGTCCGTCTCGTGCTGGAGGCAGACGGCAAGCATGCCTTCGGCATCCATTTCCACAGGTTCTCCGGCGAGATTGAGCGCCGAGAGGTGAACTTTGGCCGGGCGCCTTACCTTTGAGCGGAAATCCGGCACGGACAGGCAGCCTTCTTCGCATTCTTCCATGCCCGCATCCGGGAGCGGCGTGATTTTGGGGTTGATGAACGTCTGCAGTCCCTTGCGTTCCTCGGGGCCGGTCACATCGACGACGATGAGCCGGATAGCCTCGCCTATCTGCGGCGCGGCAAGGCCGATGCCCTCCGCCGCGTACATGGTTTCCGCCATATCGGCGGCAAGTTTGCGGTGCGCGTCGGTGATTTCGGTCAGCTCCCGGCTGACGCGCTTCAGCCGGGGATCGGGATAGGTCAGAATAGGCAGGGGCATACGGACTCGCTCTTGCTAGATGCTCTTGGAAGAGGTTACAAGATGGGCGGCGCGCTGACCGCCGGAATATGGCGGGACTGAGGATAACCATTTTATGTGTGCTTGTATAGGCGGGAAAAGTGGAAAAAAACGGCGGCATCCCTGACAGCGGAGCGGAGAGCGCTTTTCTTCCCCTGCGGGAGGAAGCGGAGGGCGGCGCCGCGCCCCTGTTCCGCGCGGATACGCCATGGCTCGCGCCGCTGGCCGGATGGTCGGACCTGCCGTTCCGCCTGCTGTGCCGCGAGTATGGCGCAGCGGTATGCTGCACAGAGATGGTCAGCGCCAAGGGGCTTGTGTACGGCAGTCCGGGGACCCGCGATCTGTTGCTCACGCTGCCGCATGAAGGCGGTTTTGCCGGGGGGAAAACGCTGTCTGACCCGCCGGGAGAACAGGCTTCAGCAGAGTCCAGCCGTTTCTTCACGCCAGGAAAGGACGCCCTGCCTGAGCCGGATCCGGCCGGAGGTCCGGGCCGCCTTTCGGACGTGCCGCTGGTGGTCCAGCTGTTCGGCAGTGAGCCGGAATTCATGAGCGCCGCCGCGGAAGCGCTGATGGAGCGGGGATTTCGCTGGTTTGACTGCAACATGGGTTGTTCTGTCCCCAAAGTGACGCGCACAGGGGCCGGCGCGGCCTTGCTCCGCGATCCGGACAGGGCGCTGGCCGTGGCGGAGGCGCTGATCCGCGCCGCCGGAAAAGGGCGGGTAGGGTTCAAACTGCGGCTTGGCTGGGAGGTGGAGGACACGTGGCGGCATCTGGCCGGGGAACTGGAAGCGCGCGGCGCGGGCTGGCTGACGCTGCATCCGCGCACGGCGCGGGCTGGCTTCGGCGGCGCGGCGAAGTGGGAAGCGCTGGCCGCTCTCAAAGCCATGGTACGCATCCCTGTTATCGCGAGCGGGGATCTTTTCACGGCGGAAGACGGCATCCGCTGCCTGCGGGAGACCGCCGCCGATACCGTCATGTATGCGCGCGGGGCGCTGCGGAATCCCGGCATTTTCGCGGAACACGCGCAGCTTCTGCGGGGGGAGAGTCCCTCTCTGCCTGATGCGGGCGAACTGAAAAAGCGGATACTGCGGCATGCGGCGCTTGCCCGCGCCTATTCGCCCGAACATACGGCGCTCTTGAAAATGCGGACGATTGTGCCGCGCTATATCCACCTGATGCCGGGGGCGAAAAGCCTGCGCCAGGCCATCATCGCCTGCCGGACATGGGAGGAGTTCGCCGGCGTCCTGCGGATGATGTGAGCCTCCCTGACAAGATATTGCGCTCATTTGAGATAAATGATACGGTTCGCTCCGAACAAAACGCGCAATCGGAGCTGGCTTTATGCTGTTTAATATTTTTTTGTATGCCGCGGCTCTCGTCTTTTTGCTTGTTTCGTTTTCCAGGGATCGCGGAAAAACCCGGGCAGCCCTCAAAAAAGGCTGGAAATCCTTTGAAAATATCCTCCCGCTGTTTTTGTTTATCCTGCTTCTGACCGGCATGCTGCTGACCTGGCTTGATGAAGCCACCATCTCCCGGCTGATCGGGGCGGAATCCGGCTGGACGGGCCTGCTGCTCACGGGGATTATCGGTTCCATCACGCTGATCCCCGCTTTTGTCGCCTATCCCATGGCGGGCGAGCTGCTGCGGGCCGGAGCGGGGTATGCCCAGATCACCATGTTCATCACAACACTGATGATGGTCGGCGTCGTCACCCTGCCGCTGGAAAGGAAGCTGTTCGGCAGGCTGGCCTTCCTGCGGAACGGGCTGGGGCTTGTCTACTCTCTGCTGGCGGCGCTTGCCATGGGATGGATATTCGCATGAACACCTGTCTTGAGCTGCTTAAACGGTACAGGCTGTTTGCGGTCCTTCTGCTGGTCAATTTCGGCATCCTGGCCTTCATGCCGGAAATGGGCCTGCGCTCTTTCCAGCTTATGGGAAAAAACGTCGTGGAGATGCTGGTGTTCATTCCCCCGATTTTTGTCATGCTGGGGCTTCTCGACGTCTGGGTGGAGAGAGAAACGCTGATGCGCTTCATGGGGCCAGGTTCCGGCTTCAGAGGGGGAGTCCTCGCCTTCGTGGTGGGCTCCATGGCGGCGGGACCTTTGTACATGGCCTTTCCCATTGCCGCGATGCTTATCCGTAAGGGCGCGTCTTTTTTAAATGTTTTTATGTTTATTGGCGCATGGGCCACGACCAAGGTCCCTATGCTCCTGTTTGAAGCCTCCAGCCTTGGACTGCGGTATACGCTTGTGCGTCTGGTGTTGAACGTCTGCGGCATCATCGCGATCGGCTGGGTCCTTAGAGGCGTTCTCACATCTGAAGAGGCCGCCGCCATCCAGGCGAAGGCCGAGGCCATGCAGGGAGAGGGCAGAAAACAGCCCGCCCGGTGAGTATTGCCAGAAGCGGTGAGGATTGAGGCCGGAATCCGCAGCGGCGTCGCGCTTATGCGCGGCGCCGTTTTTTTCTGGCTGGATTCCAGAAACGGCGCAGCTTCACGGATAAGATCTGATCATGTGATAATCATGTATAAAAACAGGAAAATAAAAAAAATTGAAATTCTTTTTCAAAAAAGATTGACATCCTTTTTCACTTGTGCGACCGTTCCTTCTCGATAAAGGAGGTCAATCATGCCGCTTTCAATAAGCATCCGTACCAACGGGACGAACACCTTCATCGCCCTTTCAGGCGAAATCCGGGCTGAAAGCTCCGGCCAGATTGCCGAAGCGGTTTCCCGGTATCACCACCCGGAGGGGCGTTGTTTCATTTCCACAGACGCGGCGGAGGGCTGCGAAGCGGATGCCCGCGCGCGTCTGCATCAGGAGCTGGTCCGGTATGGCATCAAGTCATCGGCCTTGTATTTCAAGGGCCGTTTCGCTTTTGATCTTGCGCCGGATGGATGCCGGGTGCTGGTAGTCAGGCAGCCTGAAAAAGAGAAAGCGTATGATTCACATGCGTCAGTTGGCCATCATTGCCGGCGGCCCGGGTGCACCGGTAATTGTGCGGCTTGTCCTCGCTGCAATGGGAAGGCAAGCTGATTTTTTCCAACATTGCGAGGTTATTAGGGCAGGAGAGGTGTTCTGATGGCACTCATTCCCTTACGTTCCATGCAGGTTAACCAGAGCGGATGCATCAAGTCTGTCAAGGCGTCGGGAGAGCTGGGACGGCGCATCCGTGATATGGGGCTTGTGCCTGGCACCGAGATCAGGATTATCGGCCGCGCGCCACTACGGGATCCTGTCGCGCTGCGTCTGCGTGATTTCACCATGACGCTCCGCAACAATGAGGCGGATTATATTACCGTGGAAATCTGACTGGGGCGGATGAAGGTGCCGGATTTTTCCGGGGGTTGGCTGAGATATTGTTGAGGATAATGAGGAAATGGAACAGAAGGTTGTAGCCCTTATCGGCAACCCTAACTGCGGGAAAAGTACGCTGTTCAACGCGCTGACCGGCGCGCACCAGCATGTGGGCAACTATCCCGGCATTACAGTGGAAAAGCACGAAGGGGTTTTGGACATTGGCGGCGAAAGGGTAACGCTGGTAGACCTTCCAGGCGCGTATTCGCTGACGGCGTATTCCGAGGATGAGCTTGTCGCCCGCAATTTCCTGGTGGAGCAGAACCCCGACGCGGTGCTGGTTCTGCTGGACGCGACCAATCTGGAGCGCTCGTTGTATCTGGTGCTTCAGATTCAGGAGCTGGGCAAGCCCATCATCGTTGTCCTGAACATGATGGACGAAGTGCGCCATAAAGGCATCAGCATTGACATCCCCAAACTTTCCCAGGCGCTGCACGCGCCTGTCCTCGGCGTCGTCGCGCGGACGGGCGAGGGCAAGGGGCAGGTGATCGAAGCGCTGAAAGATATGCTGAACCATCCAAAAGAAGTCCAGATACCGCATATTTCCTACGGCAGCGACCTTAACCCCGTGCTGGAGATGATGCAGAGGCGCATCCAGGAGACCGGTTTTCTGGACAACCGGTATCCGGCGCGCTGGCTTGCGATCAAGTACATGGAAAACGACAGCGAGATCCTCCGGCGCGGGGACGCGGCCGGCGGCATCCACAGCGAACTGTGCGCCATGGTGAAAGAGGTGGCCGAGCATACGGGGAAGACGCTGGAAACCGAACCCGTATCCCTGGTGGCGGACTACCGGTACGGCTATATCAGCTCGCTTCTGCGCGGCGTTATTACGCGCCCCTCGACAACCCGTTTCGACCTGACGGACAAGCTGGACAAGGTGCTGACCAACGCGCTGCTGGGGCCTGTCATCATGCTGGGCGTTCTGTACGGGCTGTTCTGGCTGACAATCCAGCTTGGCGCGGCCCCGCAGGGCTGGGTGGAAGATTTTTTCGGATGGCTGGGCGAGCTTGCTGAGAGCGCGCTTCCGGAAGGCGATCTGCTTTCGCTGGTCAACGATGGGATCATCAGCGGCGTGGGAGGGGTGCTCAGTTTTGCCCCGCTGATTCTGATCATGTTTTTCTTTTTGTCGTTCCTTGAGGATTCGGGCTACCTCGCCCGCATGGCGTACATGCTGGACCGCGTGTTCAGGATGTTCGGCCTGCACGGCTCCTCGGTGGTTCCGTTCATCATCGCGGGCGGCATCCCCGGCGGCTGCGCCGTGCCCGGCGTCATGGCGGCGCGGACGCTGCGCTCCCCGCGGGAACGCATCGCCACGGTTCTGACCGCGCCCTTTTTGAGCTGCGGGGCGAAAACGCCGGTCTTTCTGATGATCGCCATCGCCTTTTTCCCTTCGTCTGCCGAGGGGGTGCTTTTCGCCATTACGCTTACAGGCTGGGCGGGGGTGCTGCTTGTTTCGCTTTTGCTGCGGCGCACGGTGATCGCGGGGCCCTCAACGCCCTTCGTTATGGAACTGCCCCCTTACCGCATCCCCACGCTGCGCGGGCTTCTGACGCATACCTGGGAGCGCGTCTGGATGTATGTGAAGAAGGCCGGGACGGTTATTCTGGCTATCTCCATTCTGATTTGGGCGGCCATGACGTATCCTCACCTGCCCGAAGCCCGTCTGGCGGAGCACGACAAGCAGATCGAGGCGCTGGAAGCCGAATACGCGGCAAAGTCCTTTGAAACAGCCGAAGCCCGCGCCGCCGCCCTGGAAGAAGCCCGGGAAGAGCTGGAGAACAGGCAGGCGCAGGAAGCCCTTGCATATTCTGTGGCAGGGCGTATAGGGACCTCCCTGGAGGTTATCACCGCGCCGGCCGGCTTTGACTGGCGGACCAATATCGCCCTTCTGGGCGGCTTTGCGGCCAAGGAAGTCATTGTGTCTACGCTGGGGACCGCCTACGCCATGGGCGAAGTGGATCCCGGCGACTACGAAGAGCTTTCAGACGCGCCCGCCGCGGGACTTGCCGCGCGGCTGGCCTCTGACCCGGCGTGGGGGAAATCCATCGCCATCGCTTTCATGCTCTTTGTGCTGTTTTATTCGCCGTGTTTTGTGACCGTGGCTGTGATCGGACGTGAAATTGGCTGGAAATGGGCGTTTTTCTCCATGGGCTTCAGCACGGTGTTTGCTTACGCGCTGGCTGTGCTCGCCCGCCAGCTTGCCCCATTGTTCCTCGGCTAGAAGAAAACCCCAAACTGTGCCCCTGCCGGCCGGAATTTGGCCAAAACTCCGGCCGGCGAGGGCAGACTGGGAGCAGAGATGGCGGAACAAATCATTATTGGCGTTATCGTCGTGGCGGCGCTTGTTGTCGTTTACCGCAAAATACGAAGCGTGCGCAAAGGCGGCGGCTGCTCCTGCGGGTGCGGCGGCTGCGACAGCTGCGGCCCGAAGCACCGGTAGAAGAAGTTGTTTTCAGGGGAAATGCGGCGCGGGAAGGAGCTTGCGCGCCGCGGAGAAGGGACACTCAACAAGAAGAAGGATAGGAATCATGAGAAAAGCTGTCACGTTGCTGCTTGCCGCCGGGATTTTGCTCGGCGCGGCGGCGGGCAATGCCGGAGCCGTGGAACTGCGGACTTCGGGCACCTATGAATTCGGCTGGTCCTGGTCCGACACGGCCCTGGAACGCGACGATCCTACGGATACCTTCCGCGCCGTCCAGCGTATCCGGCCCCAGTTTGACTTTGTGGTTTCGGATAATCTGAGCGGTACCTTTGGACTGGAAATCGGCGACGGCGACTGGGGTTCCGGCGCATGGGGCATGGGCGGCGACGCCACCAACGCGCTCAAGGTGCGCTACGCCTACATGGACTGGACGGTTCCCGGCATTGACGTGAGCCTCCGCATGGGCCTGCATGAGGCGGAAACCCCCTCGTACACCTTCTTTACGGTATTCGCCGAAACGGCGGCCGGCATCAGCTTCAGCCGCGACATCAACGACAACGTGGGCATCGCCGGGGGATGGTTCCGGCCGTACAACACGATCAATAAAACCCATGACTCGGTAGACGTGTTCATGCTGTCCCTTCCTGTAAAGGGAGACGGCTTTGAAGTGAACCCGTGGGGCATGCTGGCCCTGGCCGGTTCCGCCGCCCTGGGCGACGCGCTGACCGCCCCGCCCAACAACGGTTCCGAACTGGATGGCCTGTGGAGCCTCGTGCCTGTCGATGCGACGGCGGCGCAACTGGCCGCGATCAGCAAAACCCGTCCCACCGGCTGGTGGCTGGGGATCGGCGGCGAACTGAGCGTCTTTGATCCGTTCACGCTGGCCATGGACTTCGTATACGGCTCTTTTGACGCCGGCGACGTCGCCGGATACGACATAAAGCGCGCCGGCTGGATGATCGCGGCGCAGGCCAACTATAAACTCGACATGATGACGCCCGGCATCATCATGTGGTACGCCTCCGGCGACGACAGCAATCCGACCAACGGTTCGGAACGCCTCCCCGCCATCTTCGGCGACTCCTGGGCCACCAACTTCGGCGGCGACGGCGGCTGGTACGACGCGGCTTCCCTGACTACCGACCTCTCCGGGTCCTGGGGCGTCGGGCTGCGCCTTGACGACATCTCCTTCGTGGAAAATCTCAGCCACAACCTCCGCCTGACCTATTATCAGGGCACCAACAACAAGGCCATGGCCGCCGTGGCGGGAGCCCCTGCCGGTACCGGGTATGGCAACTTCTACCTGACCACGAAAGACCGCGCCTGGGAAGCCAACTTCGAAACGACCTGGCAGATTTACAAAAATCTGTCCGCCAGCTTCGAACTTGGCTACATCAAGCTTGACCTTGACGAAGACATCTGGGGCTCGCGTTCTGACTTTGACGATAAGATGTACAAGGCTGGCATATACATGACCTACAAGTTCTGATTCCGGCGTTTCGTCTTCCCCCGCTGGCCGGAGAAATCCGGCTCGCGGGATTGACTTTGCAGGTCAGATCTGTTGCATTGGGAATGCGGGCAGAAACGCCGTCCGCGTTCCCTTTTTATTTGCGCCGGGTATGATTCCTGTACTCGCCGGCCGACTCCGCGGGGATTGCCATGTCTAAAGAAAAAGAACTGCTGGCTTATCTCAATGAGGCAAAGCTCAACGTCACGCAGCAGCGGCTGGAGATCGCGAACCATTTTCTTTCCATGCGCGGGCATCATACGCTGGAAGAAATCTATCTCGCCGTTCGCAAGAAAACGCGAACCGTAGGCCAGACGACGGTATACCGGACCATCAGGCTGCTGTGCAACGCGGGGCTGGCCCGCGAAGTGCTGCTTGACGACGGCACCAGCCGCTACGAAGCCAGCGTGAACCGGGAGCATCACGACCATCTGCTTTGTCAGGAATGCGGAAAACTGGTGGAATTCGTCGATGAGGAGATTGAGCGCCTCCAGAAGACGATCGCAGGGGAATCTGGCTTTGAGCTTCTGGGGCACCATCTGCTGCTTCTCGGCATATGTCCCGAATGCAGGCAGAAGGCGCGTGAAGAAAAGCCGGACAAGGCGGATTAAAGGACAAAAGACTGTTTTTTTCCCGGCGTGCTCATAGCGCCGGAGCGCTGCTTCAGAAAAAACAGGCCGGAAGCGCGGCTCCGCGAAATTCCCCGCAGCGCAGCGCTTCCGGCTTTTTTCGTGTGTCTCGAGGGCAGAAGGGGAGGGCGCTCGCGCGAACGTTCCGGGCCGTCAGAAGGCCCGGCCGGCAGCCACGGCGCCGCAATTCTGCGAGCCTTTCTGACCGCGGAATCCTTCAAACGGAAAACCGCCGTCCCAAACTGGAAACGGCGGTTCATAAGGGCTAGGCCTTAGCGGGGGGGCCGCGCCGCGGCGCGGCCCCCCCGCTGTTTTTAGAAGCCTGTTTCAAGCAGGATTGTCACGGCTGCCTGATCCACTTCCAGCGTCAAACCATTGTTCACTCCCGTGCCGGTGAAGATGCCTGTGTCCTCGCCCGTTTGCGTCCACTGGCTGATATCCACGGAGAGCGTGTTGTCGCCGCTGATCGTTACACCGTGCTCGGCAAGATCGGTCAGGCTTGTCAGGGATGTCGCATTCTCACCCTTGATCAGCGCCTCCACGTTCTGCACGGCGCCGGCCAAAAGCGTATCCAGCGTTTCTCCGGAAGAGCTGAGGAGCACGTCTATGCCATCCCCACCGTCCACAACCGTATCGTTGCTGTCGTAGATGAGGATGTCGTTGCCGGCGCCGCCGTAGAGCTCATCCGCCCCGGCACCGCCATCCAGGAAGTCGTTGCCTTCATCTCCATACAGCTTGTCATCGCCGGCGCCGCCGAAGAGCCGGTCGTCACCATCATTGCCGTGGATGATATCGTCGCCGGTACCGCCGTAGATGGTATCGTTGCCGGTGTAGCCGTCGATATTGTCGTTGCCTTCCTGGCCGTAGATGGTGTCGTCGCCGGTACCGCCGATAATGGTATCATTGCCGCCGGCGCGTCCCGCCAGCTGGGAAAGGGTAACGCCGGTGGCCGGAGAACCGTCCAGGTTATGGATATTGCCGTCCAGATCGACCAGATAGTATTGGGTGTCCTGGCCCTCCTGAGTCAGCACCCTGGTTTCCCAGGCCATCTGGTCAGAATGATTCTGGATGTAAGCCAGCGTGTCGGCTCTGGTCCAGCTGCCGCTGACGCCGAGCGCGGACGTATCCACTTCGGGATGCTCTTCCAGATACTGGAAGACCAGGAACCCCGAACCGTAAGGCAGCACCGCTTCCAGCCCCAGCTCGGCAATGACCATGTCCGCATTGACGACGTCGCCGTACAGATAGCCGGAATTTCCGCCGGTGATGGTGTCGTTGCCGGCGGCCACCAGCACGCCTTGCGCGTAAGAAGCCCCATTCTCCAGGGCGGCGGTCAGCTCGTCGCTGCTGTTCACCAGATCGCACTCACCCACGGAAACAGGCGTGCTGAGCGTACCGGTTTGCCAGTTGTGTCCCCACCCAGAGTTTTGATACGGATACGTTGAGGTTTGCCCCAACGCGCCGGTGGGTGTGGTGTTGTCCAGCATGTTCAGAATCTCCAGGGCCTGTATTGCCAGCGAGTCGCTGGTGCCGATACCGATGGAGCTGACCTGCACGCCGCCGCCTGCGGTGGACAGATTGGCAAAGCCATCCAGTGCGCCCAAGACGTCGGCGTAGCTGGCATAGTTTCCACCTCCCACGGTGGATTCTCCGTGGAAAGTGGGCACGCCGTCGGTCATGAAGAAGGCCATGTTGGTGCCGCCATTGCCCGAAATGGACGCGCCGTTGTACCAGGCCGCGGCGGCGTTGAAAGCCGCTTCATAGTTGGTACCCTGACTATAGCCGTAGCTGAAGATATCACTTTGCCATGCTTCCAGTTGCGTCGCGAACTGCTGGTAGGCGGCCTGGCGCTCTTCAGCCGTGCTGTCTGCGGCAATGATCAGGTCTAGTTGTCCCAGCACGCTGGAGCCAAAGCCCACCAGCTGGATGTGGATATCGCCGTCATGAGTCTGGATGGAATTCTGGAAGAAGTACTCCAGCGAACTTACGGCCATGGCGATGCGGCTGCCGGCCTGGCCCGATACTCCATCGTTGGGGTCTCTGTCATTGGCCATGCTGCCGGACAGGTCGAGGATGAAGCTGATGTTGTACGACTGGCCGGGAGTGGTGACCGTTGTGCTGTCTGTGCCTCCGGTATCGCCAATCAGGGCGGAGACGGCTGAGGTCGGGTCGCCGATGAGTGTCGTATCCGTGTTCTCGCCCACTTCAAAATGGGTGCCGGCCAGGATGGTAAGGCCCAGGGTTGCCGAGGACGTGTCGCCGTCCGCATCCGTTGCGGTGAACTGGAAGGTCTCCTCGCCGCCCTCGCCAAGCTGGAGATCCGCCCGCGCTTCAAAGGTATAGGTGCCGTCAGCGCTGTTCAGCGTCAGGGTGCCCCTGTCTGTCGTGACGGTACCGATGCCGGACTCGTTGAATGTGACCGTCTGAGCCTCGCCGCCGTTGACGCTTACGGAAAGCGCGGCGCCGTCCGCTCCCTGCACGAAGCTGAACGCGCCCGCTTCGCTGATATGTGTGCTGCCGGCAGTGATGGCGTCCACAGCATCCGTCAGCGCCAGCGTGGGGACGTCGTCCACGACATCCACGTTGACGGTCACGTCATAGGTGTTGCCGTTGGCGTCTCTGAGCGTCACGGTCACGCTGTCCGCGTTGTCAGCCGTGTTCTTGCCTTCGCCGGAAACCAGCAGGTTTTCAGACAGCGTATAGGAGAACGTCGTGCTGTCTGTGCTGATGGCTGCCGTGCCGTGGGTGCCGTTGGCCACGATGCCCGTGATGGTATAGCCGGCGGGCGCGGTCCACGTCGCCGTCTCGGAATCCGAGGCCGCGTCGCTGCCATTCGCAAGGCTTTCTTCCTTCACCACAATGTCGGCGGTGAACTGGGGCGTATCAGGCTTGCTGATGTCCACGCTGATGACATTCGACGTATCCGCCGTATCGGCCGTGTCGCCGTCCGCGTCCGTTACCTTGAACGTGATCTGCTGCGTCGCGTTCGTGTTCGGGTTCGCCGCGAAGGTGTAGCTGCCGTCCTCGCTCAGCGTCAGCGTGCCGTTGTCAAGCGCAAAGACAAGCTCACCGTTGCTTCCGGGCGTGCCGGATACACCGTTGACCGTGATGCTGTCCGATGATGCCGGTCCGTCCGCGCCCCAGGTGATGTTTACCGTGCCGCTTACCGAAGCGCCGGCCTCCACCGTGCCGCTGGCAATATCCGCGCTGATGCCCGGGATATCGTCCACAACATCCACGTTGACGGTCACGTCATAGGTGTTGCCGTTGGCGTCCGTGAGCGTCACGGTTACGCTGTCCGCGTTGTCCGCCGTGTTATTGCCTTCGCCGGGCACCAGCAGGTTTCCACCCAGCGTGTAGGAGAACGTCGTGCTGCCCGCGCCGATGGCTGCCGTGCCGTGCGCGCCGTTGGCCACGA
>Ga0208297_1001568_pt1 | contig 19592 bp, 17 predicted proteins | sample LMS_cellobiose_e_FD_187367 | JGI IMG/M metagenome (GOLD analysis project Ga0208297, IMG submission 187367) | Rumen-fistulated moose microbial communities from Alaska, USA - LMS_cellobiose_enrichment (SPAdes) (version 2) | ecosystem: Host-associated > Mammals > Digestive system > Stomach > Rumen... | reverse complement strand
GAACAGAAAATACAACAACTTCCCCATGCGTCCCCTCAACTGGGCCTCTCCGAAGGACGTCCTTTCTTCTTTTCCCAATTCTGTAACATATCATTGACAAACCTACAAATTTCCGTTGGAAAACAACGGATCCTGAGTTTCTCCCTCAATCACAGACACCTCCTTTACACCTGGAGCTCCTGTGTTATGCGTGGGAGAAAAGAGAGGGATATTTACAGCTCATCCGTTCTCTGATCTCCGCAGCGAGGTATACAACAGTTGCTTTAATCGGGATCGAACCGCCGAGGGCTGACGCCCCCGGCGGCATTCGCTGACGGATTTGAATTGTCAAGAGGTCAGCGGTTCGATGTGCTGTTTTTGAACAAAGAAAAAGGAACGGCGATACTGCCGTTCCTTCTCGTGGTGGAGATAAGCGGGATCGAACCGCTGACCTCTTGAATGCCATTCAAGCGCTCTCCTGAGAGGTAGGGATACGTACCCCCATAACCCTAGCACTCAGGAGGATCCTTGAATGGCGTGGAAAGCCTTGAAAATCAAGGTTTTTCTCTCCTTCGGACTTCATCACAGAATGGTGACTATGCCCGAATCATTCTCAGCCCTCCGCTCTCGGAGGGCTTTTTTCACCGGCCATACGATGAGATCTACAACTGGGGTATATTCGAGCGTCAATCACCGAAAACCATGAGGGGTACCTTCACTCACCACCCGAGCAAGGTATACCCCTGCTCGCTTTATGGAAGTAACCTGATATTTTTGAGGAAAGAAAATGAATAAGAACCATCAATGCGTGCAATTTAGAATACCTATCTAATCAGATGTATTGATATTGTTCGGAATTAAAGAGTAAAAGAGTAACTCAACTCAATTTATAATGATATTGTCCTGCATGAGTCATAGTCTGAACCGTAAAGTCAGAATCATTAAGTGCGCTTGTAATTAATGCTTTCTTGAACGGAACATGAAGAGTGGCAACTTTATGCATATTGTCACGAAGCATTGGAAGTTTGTCCCACAAATCTGTAACCTGTTTTTTCATACCAGTTGCTCCCCAAATATCAGTCTTTTCCTTGAAGTCAGGATAAATAACAATGATAGGCAATCCCTTTGTATTGATACCGTAATCAATTTCTTCACGTAAGGCATCGCTATTCCTTGTATTACTGCTTAGAAATAAAATGATATTTTTGGAAGCATCTAACCGCTCATGCAGTCTTCTCTTCAATGTTTCCCAACTGCTATCATCTCGTACGTTATATGTCTTAGCGTGAGCGTCAACAAATGGAAATGTACTATCTGCCGCCTTCCATGCCCTCAGCTGGTTGTAATAGAGAAAATCGGGTGTTGCATTAGCCCCCAAGTTGGATTCATCAAAAGGTGTTTTGACATAAAAAGCAGTGTAATTAGCTGTTCTGTAAACCATTATCGCGTCACCGTTTCCTTTCATGTTATTCTGTATCTTTTATACCGCACTTCAATTCATAGAGAACATTCAGTGCGTTTTTGCTCCCATTTGTTAAGGAATAGTCTCCCATAGGTCTCGTTCCTCTTTTCGATTCGTTTACGATAATTATCATACCATTCATCGCTTATCAAAAGTTCAAATGCTCTATACTTCTAAACACCCTTGCATATAGAATAATCTATCTCACAATCTTGAACAAATCCTTGTATTCATAAAGTGGTAGAGAGTTCTTCGTCTTTTCCCTCCTTTCAGTGTTCTTAGACGATTTCTCCTCGCCATCATACACAATAATACTTATACTTGATTTAAAGTGAATTCTGCTAGTGTTTAAAGTACAAAGCATGCAACGAAGAAGATTTGAAGGATCATCCTGCCCGTCATCAAAACGAGTAATGCCTGCACCAAGTATGGGAAGTACCAAATCATGTTTTGCGTAGACGCTGTTTATTTCTTTCCATATGGTCATTAGGGTAGACTCGTATTGAGGCATCTTTGTGTGCGCTTCATTGTCTGAATCTAAATCTGTGAGGGCTACCATAATATAAGTCCCATCATTCCCATCATATGGAATTGCGGTGCCTAGAGGGAATGTATATCTTCCATCCTCTTCTTGTGGTATCTTCCTTTTATCTGCTTCAATTCTTACTGTATCTTTAATGCTCTCGATATCCCCATGATCTAATACAAGTTGTCCATGAAGAGATGATTTAGAAATTATTACATCGTCAACTACTGTGCTAAAATGAGTATCTACCGCTATAACGCGCCAGCCATCCTGAGTAAAAATGTTACCAGGTTTTATCGTCACCTCATTCTTTCCAATTTTTAGCTGTATTCTTTTTTTGTACTTCATTCCTTTTCTTATCCAAATAAGCAAAGTTAATACGACACAAGCAACCAGAACTATAATAGTTCTGAGTATCACTGTCAAAAATGCTGGATGAACACAGTTAAACGGTAGCAAATCTTTCATGGAAAAGCCCAAAATCGTGAACACCGTGGCAAATCCAGATATAATTGCAACCGATAGTTTCATACTATCTTGCACTCTTTTTGTCATGTGTATTACCCCTTCTCGTCAAAAAGTAAAACATCTCGGAGGTAGATTGTCCTGATATGCAACTCCAAAAGTATTTAATGCCAAATTCTATCGTCAAATTCTTGTCTATTTGAGATTATCCTAGAATACCACTATGTGTAATTTTCCTTCAAACATTCAAACTCTGTCCTAACTTTTTTATTATAGCAGAAGTGTTCGCAAGAGGAAAGTACTTTATAATTAAAGATTTCTAAAACTCAACTTCTACGAACTAAATTAAAAGTGTAATCTAATTATTATTCAAGGAGGATACATCATGCCAACAGAGGCTTCCCCACCCAAGCGGGGACATAAACCAAAGGAGTCTGCATCGTTGGAGCCGATGCAAACCACGGAGCAGATCATCCGAGTTCCGCTGTCCGAACTGCACCCCTTCCCAGATCATCCATATGGTATCCGGGAGGATCAGGCCATGCAGGACACGGTGGACAGCGTAAAGCAGAACGGCGTGGTGGTTCCCGCCATCGTCCGGCCCCGTACCGAGGGTGGATATGAGATCATTGCCGGACACCGGCGCAAGCTGGCCTCCGAGCAGGCGGGCTTTTCGGATATGCCCTGTATTGTCCGAAACCTCACCAACGATGAGGCCATCATCCAGCTTGTGGATTCTAACGCTCAGCGCGAGGATGTGTTGCCGAGTGAACGGGCCAAAGCCTACAAGATGCGGCTGGAAGCTATCAAGCGGACAGCGGGAAGACCGCGCAGGGACCTTTCAGAAAATGCGCCGAATAATTCGGCTAATTTTCGGAGCGATGATGAAGTGGGAAACGTCGATGGAATCAGCGGCGATACCGTCCGCAACATTATTTCTCTTACTAATCTGGTCCCGGAACTGATGCAGATGGTGGATGAAAAGAAAATCTCTCTCACCCCAGCTTATCAGATTGCAGCCCTCACGGAGCCGGAACAGCGCCTTTTGCTGGAAACCATCGACAGCGAACAAGCCACCCCCTCCGTGTCCCAAGCCCAGCGGATGCGAAAGCTCAGTCAATCGGGAGAGCTGAACGAGGACAATATGCTTCAAATCATGATGGAACAGAAGAAGCCCCAGGATTTCACCATCACGCTCCCGATAGACAAGCTCCGCAAGTATTTTCCCAAGACCTACACGCCCGCACGGATGGAGGAAACCATCTACAAGCTGCTGGAAGCATGGCAACGCAAGCGACAGCGAGACATGAGCCGCTAAAACTGAACATCATTGCAACCGCCGGAAGGATCAATTTCCTGCCCGGCTATTTTTGCGCCCAAATTCACGATTATAGGAGGGATGCTGAAAAACCATGGGAAAGCCTGTAGTGATTGGCGGTCACGACATCCTGGCCGTGGAACGGTTCCGGGATGAGACCCGACACATGATCGTTTACGACGTACTGGAGACCGGGCCTCCCTATGGTGAGGAAGGGGCGCGGATGCGCTTGTTCCTGTCCGACGAGGGCTATGCCCAGGCACTGGCCGCCGAGCAAAGCGGTCTGATCAAAATCAAGAGACACGCCGCCATCATCGAGGGTCATATTCTCAAGGACGATGGCAGGAAAAAGAAATCCAGACGGAAAGGCAGGTCAATGCCATGACATTGAGAAACAACAGCGCACGGCTCACACTCTGCGCTGTTGCGGGCACCCTTTTACTGATTCTTTTGCTGCTTCTGCTGCGGGGATGCGGTGGGAGTGATACCAGCCTTGAAGCACCGGTCATCGCTGTCCCGCAAACTGCCGTGACCAGCATCGGCCCCGATGAGGACGACCAGCAGGCAATCATGGAGGAGCTCAACCGACAGGCAGAAAACAGCAGGATCACCCTCTCCATCAACACCCAGCCTGTGTTTGTCTCCGGCGCATCGAAGGGCAGCCTGTGGATCAAAAATGACGCCGCCAACCGCGACGACCAAATCGTTGAGATCATTCGTAACGACACCGGCGACCTGATCTACACCTCGGACCCGATCCCCGCCGGGAAATACATCAACACCGATGCCTTGGATTATGTCCTGGGCAGCGGCATCTATCCCTGCACAGCCTACTTCAAAACCACTGATGCGGAATCCGGCCAGATGACCAGCGTCGGAAGCATCAGCCTCACCATTCACGTTATCAGCTAATCGAAGGAGAATCGCAATGAACAAAGTAACCGAACTGAAGAACGCTTTGCTGACCCTGTTCCGTTCCGGAGCGGACAGCGAGCATGACGAAGCCGAAATGGAGGCGCTGCTGGAAGACATCGACTTTTCCTCCCTCCTGCAAGTCCTCTTGAACCGTGTGGAGCCCGTCTATGAATATCGGGCTGACGGGAAGCTCCGGGAGAGCTTCGATTACCGGAGCAGAGAACTGTTCCTCACCAGGGCTATCAAGCTCTACACAGACATAGATCAGACGGTCACGGGGGAAGTATGCTGTTCTCACTCCTATGAACTCTGGCTCATGCCGAATCTGACCTTCACAGTCACATCCTGCTTCTCTGTGGGCTGCCTGAAAGCCGCCTATTCCACTGAGTACCGCATGGACAAGGGCAATGACTGGACGGAGACCGGGATCACGATTGACTTCGTAGCCCTGGCTGACCGGCTCCAGGCACTCTGCGGCCTGATGTACCGGCGGCAGACGCCCATGTTTGAACTGTAATCGAAAGCATTTTACGAAAAGAAGGGGTGAAGACTATGGCTGTCTTTCGCATCGAAAAAACGAAGGACTACACCGTGATGAGCAACTACCACCTGAAGGACCGGGAGCTGTCCTGCAAAGCCTGCGGCCTGCTGTCCAAGATGCTGTCTCTCCCGGAGGATTGGGACTACACCACCCGCGGCCTGGCCACCATCTGCAAGGACGGAGTGGATTCCATCGGCTCCGCCCTGAAGGAGCTGGAGAAGCGGGGCTACCTGGTCCGCAACCGGCTTCGGGATGAGAGGGGTCGGATCAAGGATACGGAGTATGTCATCTATGAGACACCGCGTATGCCCTGCCCGGATATGACTCAGCCAGATACGGGAAACCCGGATATGGTGGAGCCGGGTCCGGAGAAGCCCGCGCAATTAAATACTAAACAATCAATTACGAAAAAATCAAATACGCACCCATCCAATACTCAGTCATTCCTTCCTTCGGAACCGGACGGACTGACGGACGGAAGGGACGTGCGGGAGGAGATCAGAGAACAGATCGACTATGACGACCTGCTCACGGACTCCAACCGTCCGGCGCTGGATGAGCTGGTGGAGATCATGCTGGAGGTAGCCCTGAACAGGAGCCAGACCATCCGGCTTGGGCGGGAGGCAGAATATCCCACCGCCTACGTCCAGGACCGTTTCCGACGAATCACCTCGGAACACATCGAGAAGGTCATGGACGGCATCCGGGAGAACACCACCCGTGTCTGGAACACGAAATCCTATCTCCTGTCGGCGCTGTTCAACAGCGTTTCCACCACCAACAACCACTACGCCATGCTGGTCAATCACGACCTGTACGGAAGGGAGGCGAACTTGTAGGCATAGAAAAAGGCCCCGCCTGTTTCCAGACGGAGCCGAAAAGCCGATCTGTGTTTACCTGATCCAAGAGCCTGCCAGCCGGAAGTTTCCCCGGATGTAATCTCCCTCTGCCAGTACTGTTCCGAGCATCCTGCCCTGGTAATCGAAGTACATCGTGACCTGACCGCCGGGAGAGCCGCTTATGGCGTCTGCCGCAACCTGTTCCGCATAGCGTTCGATGGAGATCTGGTCAAAGGACTTCCACCACTCTTTGAAGTCCTGCATCCGCAGAGGCCCGCTGTAGGTGGCGGTGAAGATGCGTTCCGTGCCGTATCCTGTCACCGGCTTTTCCTTCACCGTCCACACGGACAGGAAATCGTTTTCACTCCCTGCCGGAGCCTGGACGCTGCCGCTCACCGAGGCCATGTTCCGCCGGGCGTCATACCCGACCTCCAGCCCGTAGGCTTCGGACAGCGCCCGGAGGGGTACATATGTCGTGCCTTGGCTCTGGAAGATGTACACCTCGTTTCCCTGGGCGTCCCGGGGATGGAACTCCTCTCCGTTGACCATCACCCGGATGGGGCTGACAGTCAAGGTCAGAAGCCCTCCCACTGCAAAGGCCGACACGGTGAGCGTGCCCAGCACCACCGCTGTTAAAACCCCTGCGAAATAAGAAGTCAGCTTGCGTTTCATGGTCGATTCCTCCTGAAGAATAGATTTGTCTTTCGACAAGGCCAGTCTATCCGAGGAGGATGCGCTCCGCAAGGATACGGCAAGCGTCAGAAAAGAGGTCCATTATGTTCTGAACCGTTATCTTCTCCACCGCCTGGTGGTCCCGCCTTAGCTCCCGAACCGTTCAGCATCGAACGAACAGGGAGCTTTTTTCACATCAAAATTCAAAATCTTACAGGAGGTAAAAAACTGTGAATTATCATACGAACAAGCGCGGACACCGCGCCCTCTCCATGCTGATGGCAGTTATGATGATCCTTTCCCTTTTCTCTACCACGGTCCTGGCCGCACAGCCCACCGCCTATCGGGACCCTGCGGAGCACTGGATGAGCGCCGGTAACCGGACCAGCGAGCTGGACGTCAACGCCGTCACAACGAAAGAATCCTTCCCATGCTATGCCTGCGGCCAGACAACATCCTTCACCGTCTGGCGCACCCCTGAGTACACCAAGGACGGCAAGTCCTCTTTGACCCATAACGTGCTCTACAGCGACGGCACTTCGGTTGACGGCCAGAACACCGGCTCCGTCCTGATGGGCAAGCCCGGCGTGGACTCCACTTATACCGGCTACCATTGGACTAAATCCTGCTGTGACGTGTGCGGGACCCTCAATGGCAATACGAGCACCAGTCTCTACGGCTTCGGCAAGAACGTATATATCCTTTACGACTGCGCCGTTGGCTTTATAGAGGACCTGGATGAGCAGGTCTCTTATGAGCCCGCCGACAGCACCTACCACACCAAGATCGTGGACGGCGGCGACTATTGCCAGTTCTGCTTCGGCACCCACCACACACACAGTTCTTCCCTGGAGAAGCACAGCTTCGATATCAAGGTCCTGGCCCAGCTCGACAAGCAGCGCTTCGCCATTGTCAAGAAGTGCGGCGTCTGCGGCTACACCGAGACCGAGTACGTCGCCGCCAAGTGCGTGGTCGCCAACTACTACGGCAAGGTGGACGGCCAGGCTCACACCCTGCTGATTTCCGACCTCTCTGAGAGCGGCGTCAGAACTGAGATCCGCTACGGAGACAGCGCCAATAATTGCACTCAGGCTACTCCTCCCAGCTACACTGAGGAAGGTCAGTACACGGTGTACTACCAGGTCACCTACACCTACGAAAACACCGAAATGACCGAGAACGGCGTTGCCTACGTCTGGCTCCATGATGAGACTGCCATGGACCCTGCCCACGGTTTCCCCGGCTATGATCCTCATGACCATGACCCCACTGCCCCCGGCAATACAGTCCACCACACCATCAACATCGGCGTGGACAGCCCTCTGCACCAGTACACCTTCCTGGACACCGTGGCTCCCACCTGCTCCACGCTGGGCTATGACCGCTATCTCTGCCCCATTTGCGGGGCCATTGAGCTGCGGAACTATGTTCAGGCCAAGGAACACACCTACCAGACCGTCGTGATCCGCGACGCCGACTGTGAGCACGAGGGTAAGACCCTGAAGATCTGCCACTCCTGCGGTGAGGTCGAAGAAATCATCACGCCCAAGGTCGAACATCACTACACGATTACCACCATTCCCGCCACCTGCACTGATCCCGGTTACACGGTGAAGGAGTGCTCTGTCTGCGGCGACCGCATCATCACCAACATCACCGCTGTCAAGGGTCACACCTTCATCTCCACCGTAGCTGCGCCGACCTGCACCACCGGCGGACACACCCATCATGTCTGCAAGGACTGCGGCGAGAGCTATCTCGACAGCTACACCGAGGCCCTCGGCCATCGTTGGGATGACGGAACGGTCATCAAGACTCCCACCTGCACCGAGACCGGGCTCATTGAATACCGCTGCCTGAATTGCGGCGTTACCAAGCTGGAAGAACTGAACGGCGACGGAAGCCACAGCGGACTGTCTGCAACGGTTCAGGTGAATAACACCGTAAATGCGGGACACCACTATTCCAGCGACGTTACCCAGCCCACCTGCGACAAGATGGGCTACACCACCTATACCTGTGTGGACTGCGGTGACTCCTATAAGGGCGACTACACCGATCCCACCGGTCACAATTACAAAACCGCTGTGACGAAGCCCACCTGCACTACTCTGGGCTATACCACCTATACCTGCGCTTCCTGCGGCGACAGCTACAAGAGCGATTATGTGGAGCTTCTGGGCCACAACTACAAGGCTTTTGTCACTGCCCCTACCTGCACCGAGGGCGGCTACACCACCTTCACCTGCTCCCGCTGCGGCGATTCCTATGTTGCCAACTATACTGCCGCCCTGGGCCACGACTGGAAGAAGCCCGTGACGCTTGCTGACAGCACCTGCAACAGCGAGGGCGTGCTGGAGTATGACTGCTCCCGCTGCGACGCTCACTACCACGAGGCAATTTCCGCCAAGGGTCATAATCCCGGCCCCGCCGCTACCTGCAGCACCCCGCAGACCTGCAAGGACTGCGGTGCGATCCTGGCTCCCGCAACCGAGCACAGTTACAAGACCGTTGTGACCCAGCCCACCTGTGAAAAGATGGGATACACCACCTATACCTGTACCTCTTGTGAGAACAGCTATAAGGGCGACTACGTGGAGATTCTGGGCCACGATTACAAGGGCGTTGTCACCGCGCCCACCTGCACCGAGGGTGGCTATACTACCTATACCTGCACCCGCTGCGGAGACAGTTATGTGGACGACCACACCGATCCCCTGGGCCACGACTGGAAAGGGCCCGAAACTCTTGCAGACAGCACCTGCAGCAGCGATGGCGTAAATGAGTATAACTGCTCCCGCTGTAATGCCCACTACCATGAGGCCATTTCCGCCAAGGGCCACAAGCCCGGCCCCGCCGCCACCTGCGACAATCCCCAGACCTGTCAGGACTGCGGCGCTGTTCTGGCTCCCGCCACCGGCCACAGCTACAAGAAAACCGTGACCAAGCCCACCTGCACCAAAATGGGCTATACCACCTATACCTGCTCCGGCTGCGGAGACAGCTACAAGAGCGACTATACGGAACTGCTTGGCCACAACTATGAAGCGGTCATCACCGAGCCCACCTGTAAGGAGGGCGGATATACCACCTTCACCTGCTCCCGCTGCGGCGACAGCTACGTTTCTGACTATACCGATCCGCTGGGCCATGACTGGCAGGAGCCTGAGCTGCTGGCTGACAGCACCTGCGGCAGCGAGGGCATTCTGGAGTACAGCTGCTCCCGCTGTGAGGCCCACTATCATGAAGCTGTTTCCGCCAAAGGCCACAACCCCGGTCCCGCCGCCACCTGCGTCAACCCCCAGACTTGTCTGGACTGCGGCGCTGTGCTGGCTCCCGCCACGGACCACAGCTATGAGGCCGTCGTGACCGATCCCGTCTGCACCAGGATGGGCTATACCACCTATACCTGTGCAAACTGCGGGGACAGCTACAAGAGCGACTATCTTGAGATGCTGGGGCACGATTACACCGCCGAAATCACGCCTCCCACCTGCACCGAGGGCGGCTTTACCACCTTCACCTGCAACCGCTGCGGCGACAGCTATGTCTCCGACTACACCGATCCTCTGGGCCATGCCTGGAAAGACCCTGTGACGCTGGACGACAGCACCTGCAACAGCGATGGTGTGAATCTGTACGAATGTGCCCGCTGCGATGCCCACTACTATGAAGCCATCTCCGCCAAGGGCCACAAGCCCGGCCCCGCCGCCACCTGCATCAATCCTCAGACCTGCAAGGACTGCGGCGCTGTGCTGGCTCCCGCCACGGGTCATCACTTCAAAGCTGACGTGACCGCCCCTACCTGCCTGGAAATGGGCTATACCACTTATATATGCTCCTGCGGTGAAAGCTACAAGAGCGAGTATACGCACATGCTGGGCCACGACTATGAGGCGGTTGTCACTGAGCCCACCTGCACCGAGGGCGGCTATTCCACCTATACCTGCTCCCGCTGTGAGGATTCCTATGTCTCTGATGAAACAGATCCTCTGGGACACGATTGGGACAAGGGCACCAAGATTGCGGACGCCTCCTGCAAGAGCGAGGGTGTCCTGGAGCATCACTGCAAGCGCTGTGAGGAGAAGTATCTGGAGGCTATCTCCGCCAAGGGTCACAACCCCGGCCCCGCCGCCACCTGCACCGATCCTCAGCTCTGCAAGGACTGCGGCGCTGTGCTGAATCCTCCCATCGGCCACAGCTACAAGTCCGAGACTACCGCCCCCACCTGCACCGAGATGGGCTTCACCACCTACACCTGCGACAAGTGCGGTGACAGCTACAAGGCTGACTACACCAACCCCACCGGCCACCAGTACAGCGACTGGATCATGGATCGTGAACCCACCATGGATGAGGAGGGTCAGCGGCATCAGGTCTGCACTAACTGCGGCACCGTGCTCATTACCGAAAAGCTGGAGAAGCTGTACCGTATCGCCACCACCGATTCCAAGGGTGAGGCTGTTGTGAACGGCTATCTGGTCATCGTAACCGACACCAAAACCAAAGACCCCGTTTCCAACGCCACTGTCCTTTGGAATGAAGATGGCACCATCACCGTCCGTCTGCCCGATGGACGTACCCTGGACTACGGCAAGGATACCACCGTCCTGGTTCTTGTGGGCGAAGAAAAGGATCCTGTACGGGACCTGGTAATTAAGATTACCGACAACAGCGGGAACTATGCCTCTGATAAGACCAATGACAAGGGCGAGGTTACACTTCCCGGTGAGGATGGCAAGTCCGGCGATGAGGGCAGTGTCACCGTGGGCGGCAAGGACGCCGACGCCGATCCCTTCACCATCACCGTGAACGTGATCGACGGCAAGAACAACCGGCCCATCGACGACGCCAACGTAACCATCGGTAAGACCGGCACCATCACCGTCGTCCTGCCCGATGGCCGGGACATCGACGATAACAACCCCATCATCATCAAAGTCACTGACCAGAACGGCAACCCCATCACGGACCGGCTCGTCATCATCAAGGGCGACAAGGACAAGGAGACCGGGAGAACCAATGAAGAGGGCACCCTGACCGTGCCTGAAGCTGAGGTCACGGAGTTCCATGGCATCTATATCCTGGGTTATCCCGACGGAACCTTCGGCCCCGCCCGGCAGATGACCCGCGCCGAAGCTGCCGCCATCTTTGCCAGACTGCTGGCTGAGAAGAAGGACGATACCATTCCCACTGCCGCAACGACCAAGTTCTCCGATGTTTCCGCAAATGACTGGTACTCCGGCTATGTGAAGTATCTGAGCAACTTCGGCGTGATCTACGGTACCGGCGAGGATACCTTTGACCCCAACCGGGCAATTACCCGCGCGGAGTTCGTCGCCATGGCCGTCCGCTTCTTCGACAACTATGGTGATGGAAACGCTGAGATCATGGAACAGTATGTCGAGTTCAGCGATGTATCTTCCGGCTATTGGGCCGCGAAGTACATCAAGGACGCCGCCATCCATGGCTGGATCAAGGGCTATGAGGACGGTACCTTCCGGGCCGACCGGAACATCGCCCGCTGTGAGGTCGTTGCCATCGTCAACCGCCTGCTGGACCGTGTGGCCGATCAGGACTATGTGGACAGCCACCTGCGGAGCCTGAACACCTTCACCGACATGAAGAAGGATCATTGGGCCTACTATGAGGTGATGGAGTCCGCCAATGCCCACACCGCTCACCTGAACGGCAGCGAGACCTGGAGCAAGTGATCTCTTCCCATGCAGGAAGAAATTGAGCAAAAGGTTGTAGTGGAAATCAAGGGCTGCGCCCGCCTGACCGGAGCAGAGCTCCGCAGGGCGCTGGCGCAGCTCCTGATCCAGCTCAAGAACCAGAAAGCCAGGTCAGCCCAGCAGGGCAAAGGTCCCCACGGGAAAATGACGGTCAGGCAGCTGGCCGCCCAGGACCGGGGGATGCAGAGCATCGAGGTAACAGACAAGAACATTGGCTCCTTCAACCGGGTGGCCCGGAAGTACGGCATCGACTTCGCACCCTTCAAGGTCAAGGGTGAGGACAAATACCTGGTGTTCTTCAAGGCACCGGATACCGACGCTATGACTGCCGCTTTCACGGAATATACCCAGAAGCAGGTCAGGCAGGCGTCCCGGCCCTCGATGCTGGCAAAGCTCCAGCAGTTCCAGGAGCAGATGAAGAACGTGGTCCATGACCGAACCAGGCGGAAGGAGCGGGAGCGGTGATGAACACGAAAACGAAACGGTTCCTGATCCTCAACGCCCCGTACCTCATTTTCGCCCTCCTGGGCACCAAGCTGGGCCAGGCGGCGCGGCTGGCACCGGGCACGGACTTCTCCGGCAAAGCTCTCCACTTCATGGATGGACTGGGGGCGGCGTTTCAAAGCGCCGTCCCCAGCTTCCATCCGATTGATCTCCTGGTTGGATTTGCCTTTGCCGCAATCCTTCGGCTGGCAGTCTATGCAAAGGGCAAGAACGCCAAGAAGTTCCGAAAAAACGTCGAATACGGCTCCGCCCGCTGGGGCACCGCCGAGGACATCCGGCCCTACATCGACCCGGAGTTCAAGAACAATGTCATTCTGACCCAAACGGAACGGCTGACCATGAACAGCCGTCCCAAGGACCCCAAAACAGCGCGGAACAAAAACGTGCTGATCGTCGGCGGCTCCGGCAGCGGCAAGACGCGCTTTTGGCTGAAACCAAACCTCATGCAGATGCACAGCTCCTATGTAGTCACGGACCCGAAAGGCAGTATCCTGACTGAGTGCGGGAAGATGCTTCAAAGAGGAACGCCCAAGCTGGATGATAACGGCAAACCTGTTCGGAATGACAAGGGCAAGATCATCTATGAGCCGTACCGGATCAAGGTGTTCAACACCATCAACTTCAGGAAGAGTATGCACTACAACCCCTTTTCCTACATCCATTCGGAGAAGGATATTTTGAAGCTGGTAACGGCGCTCATCACCAACACCAAGGGCGACGGAAAGAGCGGGGACGAGTTCTGGACGAAGGCAGAAACCCTGCTCTACACCGCTCTCATCGGATATATGCACTACGAGTGTCCCGTAGAGGAACAGAACTTCGCTGCCCTGGTGGAGATGATAAACTCCATGGAGGTCCGGGAGGACGACGAGGAGTTTGAGAACACGGTGGACCTGCTGTTCAAGGAGCTGAAAGAGCGGAAGCCCAATCACTTTGCTGTCCGGCAGTACGCCAAATTCAAGCTGGCGGCGGGCAAAACTGCCAAGAGCATTTTGGTGAGCTGCGGGGCACGGCTTGCCCCCTTCGATATCCAGGAGGTCCGGGACGTTACCATGTACGATGAACTGGAACTGGATACGTTGGGAGACCGAAAAACGGCGCTGTTCCTAATTATGAGCGACACCGACGATTCCTTCAATTTCCTGATCTCCCTCTGCTACACCCAGCTTTTCAATCTGCTCTGCGAAAAGGCTGACGACGAGTACGGCGGCAGGCTTCCGGTCCATGTGCGATGCCTCATCGACGAGTGCGCTAACATCGGGCAGATCCCAAAGCTGGAAAAGCTCATGGCCACCATCCGGTCCCGTGAGATCTCCGCTTGTCTGGTCTTGCAGGCCCAAAGCCAGCTCAAGGCCATCTATAAGGATAATGCCGATACCGTGGTGGGGAATTGTGACAGCTACGTTTTCCTGGGCGGCAAGGAGCCGACCACCCTGAAAGAGCTGTCCGCCGCCCTTGGCAAAGAGACTGTGGACACCTTCAACACCGGCGAGAGCCGGGGCCGGGAGGTATCACACAGTTTGAACTATCAGAAGCTGGGAAAGGAGCTTATGACCCAGGACGAATTGGCCGTCATGGACGGCGGCAAGTGCATCTTGCAGCTGCGCGGCGTCCGGCCGTTCCTGTCCAACAAATACGACATTACCAAACACCCCAACTATCACCTTACATCGGACTACGATAAGAAAAACGCCTTTGACATAGAGCGTTTTCTTTCCCGCCGCCTGACGCTGAAGCCGGACGAAGCGTATCAAGTTTCGAAAATTGATTTATCCGGCAAGAGAGAGATAACGCACCACTAGTAGGCAAGGAACGAATGTGTAATATGCATGTTGGGAATCTCAGAAGATTCCCCGTATACATTCTTTGAGCGTGATAATTGTATTGTTAATTTCACTTTTTCAGTCTTTGCTTGTTTACAACAATTGTATGATTTGCTTTATAATCTTTATATCTTTTTGAGTTATTTCCAGCTTTGTGGAAAATAGTCTCGATTTTCTGTTGGTTTTTGTATACAACGCTGGGCATGCTTTTTTTTCGTGGAGGGGTGTTTCCACACAAAGATAAACGATATTCATTCAACATTTTTTGATACTGGCGGTCACTTTCAGCAATTTTATCCAGCACATGTATACACGCCGATACTAAGTCTTCGTAAAATGTTACTTCAAAACGCTTGCCTCTTTCTCCTGTAAAAACTACCCATCCATTTGAAACACGTTCTAGACAAACGCACTCTTCTGCATAACCACCCAAGTGAAAATACCAGGATGGGATCTTATTCTTTCTTAATACTATTTCCATTTTTTTAACAATTTTTTGGTCGCGTTTTGACATAGTAGGAAGGATTTCGCTCATCTAATCACCTCCTTAAGAACTCGCTTTCTCTTTGTTAATTCCAACATAGAACTAGGATGTAAATACTGAACTGCGCCTCCATTACTGTCAAACATAGGAGCCACTATACCGCGTGTTACTTTGCATAAGACTTTAACGGAATCAGCAATTACCACATATTCATGAAACTCTATTGTCTCCTTAATATAAGGAAGTCCAAGAGTATCATATTGAGTGTTTCTTGGCGCAGTAAATCTTCCTCTCTCTGACCCATAACGAATTAGTAGTGTGCCCTTTGGAAGTTCGACTTCCATAATATAATCCCCATTCTCCTCAATATTACGCAAATCAAAACCGTCTTCATCAGCATATTCCTGCCGAAACTCTTCCCATCTAACGACAGGATAAATATCATTATAATACTCTCCCGTTCCATATTTTGCATTTTTCAGCCTTACAGGGGTCATGCCTAGGAGTTCACCGGCATCATTTTTGCGGTCTTCCACTGTATCACCTGATTCTTAGTTTAGTGCAAATAGTGTCAAGTTATAATTCGAGTTGAAAAGGACATTCCACATTGTGATGTATTATACTTGGAAAGCGGAGCCATTATAATGATATTATAGCAGAAAACAAATGAATTGCAACGAACAACACTCTGAACTATCAGAAGTCGGGTAAGGAGCTTATGACCAAGAACGAGTTGTCTGTGATAGACGGCGCTATGAGAAGAAAAACGCCTTTGACATGGAGCGTTTTCTTTCCCGTCGCCTGACGCTGAAGCCGGACGAAGCGTATCAGGTGGAAACGATAGACCTGTCCGGCGAAGAAGTGTCCTCTCAGCAGGAGGACTGATCTGTGAAGCAACAGGAAAAAGCGTACCGATATAATCTTAAGTTATGGAGGTTCTTTTTCCCTTAATGGCATTCTTCAATTCCGCAGTAGGCGTTCTCCAGACCCTGGTCATCGCCCTTGGCGCGGGCCTTGGTATCTGGGGAGGCGTCAATCTTATGGAAGGGTATGGCAACGACAACCCGGGTGCAAATGCTCGTGTATCTTAAAGAAACACTACACGATTTCACATGGACCGCCGCCCCCGCTATTCCGTTGTTTTTTTGCACTACGTCTAGTTTAGAATTTCATAGCTAATAATCAAATACAGCTTGAATTGGAAACGCAAACCCTCCATTCCAAGTTCGATCTTGTTAGGGCAACACCGCACAATCCTCATCTATTGAGATCCAGTGCGCCTCTGCATAAAAAACTGTGGAAAACTCCTTGGTTTTTATTTCTGAAACGCACCTGATTAAGCCGCCAGGCAGGACCTGTCAGCCAGAATCAGATTCGCCAGCGCGATCATGATATTGAGTTTTGCTTCCTGTTTTCGGAGCCCTCGGTATCGGGTCTTTTTGAATTTGAGAAGACCTTTCACAACTCCAAAAACGTGTTCTATGAATATTCCGGCTCCCGGAAATCGCCAGTCCGGTGATTTGGAAATCACGAATCCGGCGTATAGGAAATCATCATTCCGGAGCGCAGGAAATCACTATACTGGTATTCCGGTGGGAGGAAACCGTCGGTCCGGTAAAACGGGTACCGGCATTCCGGCGAAATGGAAACCACTGCTGCATTGCTGAGATGGTCTAACTTCGTCGAACTTGTCTATTTGCGTCCAATATGTTGTCGAATTGTGGCGGACGACGTACTCTGAAATCACCAAATATTAGAAAGGTGGTTTCACAAATGAACAACGTAGAACGTGCCATTATGTCCATCGGCGGGCATCCGCACAGAAGCTGCTACAGAGACTTGTGCTGGGCGATTCATGTCGAGATGTCTCATTTTCCGGAACCCCTGCAAATGAAGTTCATTGTCGCGGAGGTATGCGAGTGGACGAACAATCGTTCACCCAAGTCCGTGTGGCGGTCCATTGCTCGTGCAGTCGAGGATCTGTGGAATGGCGGCGACATGGATGTTCTCTGTTCTTACTGCCACAACTGGAGATGGTATCGGCCCAAGCCTCAGGAGTTTATCTTTGTTGTTGCATTGGCGCTGAGAGATGAGGCGCTGGACGGTGAATAATACAGAATATTTCGTCACAGGGCCGAGCCTGGATGGTATGTACGGAATTGCGGCCATAGATCACAGAACCGGCGATAAAGCGGTGGCAATGCATTTCCTGGCCCATCGGGCAGAGGCGGAACTGCTGGCAGAGCTCCTCAGAAAAGAGCAGCGGACCCTACCAGATTTTTGCCAGTCTTTCCTGGATGGAAGCCTAGTAAAAGCACCATAGGAACTGAAATCCTTCTCTTATGAGATGGGCCGCCGCCTTGCAGAGGCGTGTGTTCTCTGTAGGGCAGCGGCCCCGGTCTCATCATTCACTCAGGCTCTTGTCCAGACCGTACACTTCCCGCATGGAACGGTAGTTTGCCGGGTCGGTGGGAACGATATTGATCTTGTAGGCATCATGCTTAATCCTGTCCAGGATCGCCTCTGCCAGGGGACTGTCATCACCGCCAAGCTGGTCATACCAGCCGCTGTCGTGGTACTGAGAGCAGAAAATAGTAGAAGACTTCTTCCTCCGTGCGTGGAGCAGCTCCAGAATGTCGTGCTGTTCCATCTCTGTGGGCTTCAGCAGAAGCCACTCGTCCAGAATCAGCAGCCTGGGATTGGCATACTTCATCAGAACCTTCTTGTAGCTGTTCTGCGACCGGGCCATCTCCAGATCCAGCAGCAGATCCGGGAGCCGGATGTACCTGGTCTTGAAGCGCTGCTTGCAGGCCTCCATTCCCAAAGCACAGGCCATGTAGGTCTTGCCGCTTCCCGTAGCCCCGGTAATGAAGATATTTCGGTACTCCGCAATGTACTCACAGGTAGCCAGCCGCTCAATCAGTGTCCGGTTCAGCTTCCGGCCCGAGGTGTAATCAATGGCGGAGATATGCGCCTCCGGCTGGTCGAAGGCGGCACCCTGAATGAGCCTCTTCAAGCTGTTGTTCCTGCGGTTCGTATATTCCGCATCTACCAGCATCCCAAAGCGGTCTTCAAAAGGAACCTCCTGCATCTGAGGGTCATTCATCTGAATGAGAAAAGCGTCAGACATGGCGCTCAAACGCATCTCCAAAAGCTTGTCCACGGTAATCTGGTTCGTCATTTTCTTCACCTCCGGTAGTAATCCGAGCCCCGGGTCAAAGCGTAGGGGTTGGGTTCAGCGCAGTCGCCCTTTTCTTCGGCAAGGGTCTTGTCCCGTCCGGCAGCAAGAATATCCTTCACATTCTTGTAGCTGGGAGACGAAGTATAGCTCAAAGCCAGGGTACATGCATTCTCCAAACGCTTTGGAGAATACTTTTCTGCAAGCTTCAGGAGCCCCATACAGCTTCTGTAGGACTGCTGTTCAATGCGCTGGGAGGTGAGAATGGCGTTTACAACGGCGGCAGTGCTGGGACCGATCTGAGCGCCCCAGCGGCGGAAACGGTCGCCGTTCCACTCCAGATACTTCTGGTGGTCTTCCGGCATATGGGTGGTAACCGTGCTGTACTGTCCTTTCCTTCCATACAGACGGCGGTGAGAGGCGATCCGAGCCTGCTTGTAGAACACTTCAATCGTGGAGGCTGTGACCCGGACATCCACCTTGCGCTTAATGTACTCGTGCGGAACAGAATAGTACATGCTGTCCACGGAGATGTGGTAGTTGAACTGCACCGTGGCCTGCCTCCATTCCGCTAATTCATAACGAGTCTGCGGCAGGGGTGTCAGCAGAGGAAATTCTTCTTCCTTATAGATTTCATACCGGGTCCCTTCCTTCTTCTGAAAGGGCTTCCGGCTGAACTCATACAGTTTCTGTCGGATCGCCGCATTCAGCTCCGCCAGGGAGAAGAACTGCTCGTCCCGGAGAGCAGCGACGATCCAGGTAGAGATAACGCCCACCGTCCCCTCTGCATTGGGCTTGTCCTTCGGGGCACGGACTCTGGCCGGAACAATGGCGCAGTTATAATGCTCCGCCATTTCATGGTAGACTGCGTTGACCTGCGGATCGTTCCAATCTCCGTTCCGAATGACTGCAGTTTTGCAGTTGTCGGGTACCAGGATCTTGGATACACCGCCAAAGTACTCAAACATGTGGATGTGGGCGGTGATCCAGGGAGCCTGCTGTTCGGTGAGGAAGGCTTCCACACAGGGATACTGGCTGTAGCTCAGAACCCCAACAAAGATATGGGCCTTGGTTGCTTCGCCAGTATCCGGGTCAATGATGTATGCCGGATCTCCAGCCCAGTCCACTTCGATCTGCTCTCCAGGCTTGCG
>Ga0208297_1001567_pt1 | contig 19606 bp, 12 predicted proteins | sample LMS_cellobiose_e_FD_187367 | JGI IMG/M metagenome (GOLD analysis project Ga0208297, IMG submission 187367) | Rumen-fistulated moose microbial communities from Alaska, USA - LMS_cellobiose_enrichment (SPAdes) (version 2) | ecosystem: Host-associated > Mammals > Digestive system > Stomach > Rumen... | reverse complement strand
GATCAGGCTCTTTTGACAGAGTCCCAGGCGCTTTGCCTCCTGCGCGATGGCGACCATCGTGTAGGATAGTGATAGGTAAGGTTTCCAGCGGCGCGTCAGCGCCGCTATTCACCTTTTCCCCCACTCCAAACCGTGCGTGACAGTTTCCCATCACACGGCTTTCCATCGTCAGCGATTTTTATAAAAATCTACGCAACAAACAGATTAACCCCGTTGGTATTCAAGCTCCGGCATTTCTGCCAAAGCCCGCAGTTTGTTCAGCTTTCCCAACTGCTTTTTGTCCGGCCTCAACACTTCCAGGTACTTCCGTATGGTTTTTTCGTTGCTGGAGTGAATAAGGATGTGGACCACATCCGAAACAATCATCAGGTTTTGGTAGCTGTCATTGCCGCCCAAAGCAATAGGTATCTTGTGGTGGCAATCTACTTGGTGGCCTTCCAGTTCCACTCCTGACACAGCACACTTTCCTTTTTGCGCCACAAACAGAGCGATACGATTATCGTTGTATTCCACGCTCTGAGCCCCCGACGGGTGATTCATCAGGTAGTAAAGCGTATCCATATTGACCCCGGCCAGATTCTTATGAATCTCAACCCGTCCTTCCGGCGTGTACTTGTTCACCCGACTTTTCTTGTCCATAGGGACCCTGTGCTGAACATAGGCAATCGGTACGATTGCGTGTCCATTGAGGAAGCGTACTTCTCGACTCGTGCCGTATTTCTCTCGGATATACCTGTTGGTGATGCTGCCTTTCTTTTGCAGCCGGTGCTTCAATCTGTTGTAAAGGCTCTTTTTGACATCAAAAGCGATTTCGTGAAAATCGACGTTCACATGGGTTGCTATGGCATAGTAGTTGTGGACGCCTATCACATAAGCATTGTATTTTTGGATTAAACGGTACTCCATACCGGGGTCATAGGTCTGACGCAGTTGCCCGATGATTTCTTTGCTTTTATCCCGGATTTTCAGCAACGCCTTGTCCTTGATATGCGCTTCTACTACGTACCTGCTTTGGCCGTTCGGCTTTTTGCCTTTCTCCCGTACCTTGAGCTTGAAGCCCAGGAACTCTGAATAGTGCCGTTTCAGATTGACTATTTTGGATTTCTCAGGACTGATTTCCAGCCCCAGGCGCTCCCATAGCCATTTCTTTGTGGCCTCGAACAGCTTTACTGCGTCGTCCCGCTTTTTGCAGAAAATCTTGAAATCGTCTGCATAGCGGACTACGTAGCATTCTTTCAGATTTGTATAGTTGCGTAATGTTCGGATGGTACTGCTTTTATCCGGCGTCCCGTTTGCATATACTCTGTGAACGTAGTTCCGCTTGGTCGGTATCTCTTCCCATTGACTGACAATCCACCAGTCCAATTCGTTCAGGACGATATTTGACAGTAGAGGCGAGATAATGCCGCCCTGCGGTGTACCCTTCTCAGGAAAGCCTATTCCAGCCACCTCCGCTTTCAGCATTGCGGAAATGATGGATAGCAGCTTTTTTGTCCCTGATACCGAGCGTCCACATCTGTTTCAGCAGTTTGCCGTGATTCACATTGTCAAAGAAGGAATGAATGTCGATGTCTATGACATAGTGGCACCCGACGTTTTGAATCATCCGCTCAGCCTGAGCAATCGCATTTTCTGCGCTGTGATTTGGTCTGAACCCATTGCTTCGTTTGAAGAACTTTGCTTCACAGATCGGCTCTAAGACTTGCAGAATACATTGCTGAATCAGCCTGTCCATGATTGTTGGGATGCCCAGTGGACGGGTCTTGCCGTTGTCCTTTGGGATTTCCACTCTTCGGACAGCATTCGGAACATACCAGTCCAGCTTTCGCTGGACGTGAGCAACCAGCGTTTTATCCTTCCACCGGTTCAAATCGCTTATGGTCTTGTTATCCACACCTGCCGTTTTGCTGCCATCGTTCTTCCTAATGTTCCGATACGCCAGCATGATGTTCTCCGGGCGTTGTATCAGCTCCACAAGGTTCTGAAACTGTTTTCCCTTCACGCTGTCGGCGTACAGTTCATCAAAAACCGACTGCATATCGTAGTATTCGGAGTTGCGGATTTTCTGCTTCTTCAGGGGTTTCTTCTTGTTTGCCAAAGTCAGTTACTTTCCCTTCATACGAGAGGATTTCGCTTTTCTTAGTCATACTCGAACCTTTGATTCTTGCATAGTTTTCAGTTCATTTTTCGCTGACGACTAAAGGCTATCCCTCCGTCACATTTCTGTGACATCATCGGTACTGTGCCTTCTCTCTCAACTGGATAAAGGGTTGTTATACGCAGATGCGCTTTCCAATCCAACACTTCATAGCCTGTAACTGGCTCCGTGTTCCAGTCTTTCCACGTTCCAATATTCCTATCTGTTCATATCTGCCCTTAGGTGTCCCTCTGAGCCTGCGTGCTGGGCGGTGCCTGTAACACCGCAAGGACTTTCATAGTAAAAATTCTTACTCATCCTCACACGCTTCCGTATTCGGAAAGAAACATTTCTGCTCCTGCGCCTTTTAGACCCGTACATTCGGGATTTCGTCAGTCATCAGTGACATTCTGACCATAGGCAGTTTATAGACCTCCGGCGTATCATCCGCACACCCCACCGCTGGGGCACTTTCCACGGCTTGACCCGTTTGGGCGAACTTCCGCCGACTTTGGCGAGCGTTATACCCCGGTCCTTGTTACATAGGCCCGACGCATATCGCAGTTTGTAAGGTAGGCGTTTCAGGGCGTTACCCCGTCATTCCACCTATCGGAATATTAGTTCTACAAGTCTTTTCAGGGACTCCTTTCAATTCCCGTTTTGTTTAGCTGACTTGCGCCTAACCTTTTCAGTTAGGAACGTGTCGCACTCTTGCCGGCACCTACTACGTGTCCGAGAAGCTCATTTCCTCCATACAGGCCACGAGCGACGGCGTTGAGCTGGTGCTGCCGCAGGGTGATCTCCGGATTGATGCCCACCAAGGCCAAGTGGCTTCCGTCGTACTCACGGGGACGGACGGAGTTGAATTTCTCGTTGTAGAGCTTCGTCAGCCGTTCCCGGCGCTGCGGGTCCTTCCAGATCCATTCCTGGAACGCCTGCTTGATGAGCTCCTGCTTGCCCTGTGCGATAGCCGTTTCCTTTTTGTTCAGCACAGGCTTCTTGCGCCCTTCCTCATCCTCAATATAGTCGAAGATACGCACATCTTTGAGGTTGAGAGTCTGCTCCATGATCTTATAACCGTTGATGCGGTCAGTGCCGTAAGTGCTGTTGGCGCGGACGTTGGCCCGGTCATAGGTCTTGCCTTCGATGTTCCACTCGCCGGTGAAGGAAGAGTAGTGGATGCGGATGTTGCGGCTGGACCACCAGGGCGTATCGAACAGCTCAAACATGAACTGCGCGTAATCGTCCGCCGGAATCCAGGTCGCGCCGATGCGGACGGAAATCTCCGCCGCTGTCAGGTCGGCAGGCTGCACCCGTTCCAGAGCCTCCACATTGACAGTGAAATCCTCCGGGTCGAGCTCAGCGCTGCGCCGCGCCCACTGGAGCTTTTCGCGGACATTGCCGGAGAGATACTCGTCTGCTGGAAGATACTTTTCCGAGGTGTCGTTGCCATAGCCATACGTTGGGTTCAGGAAGATGACGCCTTTCAGATCATCGTAGATTTCCGGCTCGACCTTGCCCGTCAGTTCCATCATATACGGCATATCCACCTTGGCCTTTTCCGCCAGGGAAACCGTCAGCGCCTCCGTCGCCGTGTCTACATGGGTCACTACGGTGCGCTGTTTGATCGTCCGCTTCGTGAACATATCTGCCTTGCGAACAAAATTGCCCTCATCATCCAGCACCTCAAGGGAGGACAGGAGGAAGAAGGCATTGTCCATATTGAAGACGGACTTGTTGGCGCGGGAGTTGATGAGGCCGTACTTGGCTGAGAAATCATCGTAGAGTTGATTGAGCTTTTCCTGCTCTGCGACGATCATGGTGTCCGGGTAATCCTCCGTCTGGTATTCGATGAGATTGCGCACGGAGTCCCGGATGGCAATGAGCCCTTTGATGCGGTTTGCCCCGGTGACGGAAACCTCCACGGGCGTCATGCGGCTGTTTTCCCGGTAGTAGAGCTCGCCGTCTACCAGTGTATAGGAGAAGTTGCGGACGGAAGGATCGGCGGGGATAGACTTGTCTTCCTCCTCATCGGCCAGCTCGTCCACCTCATATTCACTGATGCTTCCAGTGATGTTCTGGATAGCCTGGGCCAGCAATTCACCCAGGTCCTGATCCTCATAGGCAATGCAGGCGGTCTCCGGCCCGAAGGGGCCGCTGACTTCCTTCATCTCGCCGAGCACCATATCAGGGTTGTCCACGAAATACTGATTCATGGTGATCCCATTGGCGTCTTTTCCGACGTTGACCCAGACGGGCTCCGCGGCGGTCAGGGTGTCCCTCTTTTGCAGGAACAAGATATCCGAAGTGACTTCGGTGCCGGCAGCCGCTTTGAAGGTGTCGTTGGGCAGGCGGATCGCGCCGAGCAGGTCGGCCCGCTGCGCAAGGTACTTCCGCACGTTGGGGTTTGCCTTATCCAGCGTTCCCTTGGAGGTGACGAAAGCGACGATGCCGCCCGGTCGCACCTTATCCAGCGTCCGGGCGAAGAAATAGTCGTGGATCAGGAAGTTGTACTTGGCGTAACGCTTGTCCGGGAGCTTGAAGTCCCCGAAGGGCACGTTGCCGATGGCCACATCGAAAAAGCTGTCCGGAAGCTCTGTCTTTTCAAAGCCCTGGACAGCTATGGAGGAATTCTGATAAAGCTGCTGCGCGATGCGCCCGGAGATACTGTCCAGCTCGATGCCGTAGATGCGGGAATCTGACATGCTCTCCGGCTTCATGCCGAGGAAGTTTCCGACGCCGCAGCTCGGCTCCAGCAGGTTCCCGCGCTGAAAGCCCATGTTCTCCAGTGCCTGATACATGGCACGGATTACCACAGGTGGGGTATAGAATGCCGTCAGGGAGGATTCCCTTGCCGAGGCATATTCATCGTCGTTCAGCGCAGCTTTCAGCTCACCGTAATGGGCGTTGCTTTCCTCAAAGAACTGCGGCAGGCCGCCCCAGCCGACATATTCAGCCAGAAAGCCCTGCTCTGTGGGTGTTGCCAGACGCTGCTCGTCCTCCAGCTTTTTCAGGAGCTGGATTGCGCGGATGTTACGGTAGAATCGGTCCAGGGGTGTACCCACGCCCAGGCTATCGTTGTCGATACGGTAGTCGATGCGCCGCTCGGAGGGGATCTCCGGATACAGCAGCGTCGGAGCCACCTTGCTGCGGGGCCTTGCTGCGGCAGGCGGAGGGGCAATTTCTGTTTCAGCCGGTGCTGCCTCTACCGGAGGAAGATTTACGGGGTTCGGATTACCTTCCTCAAAGGCGAACACGTCCTGCCCGGTCTGTTCCGCAAGCTCAGAGGCCAGCATCGCCTGCCGGAGCATTTCATCCACACGGCTCTCTGTAGCAGCAGCCGGTTCCGGTTTTGGCTCGGCTTCCTGTATCCCCATCTTGATTTGCTCATCGGTAAAGGAAACCAGTTCGTTGAAATCCATATACTCCAACTCTGAGCGGATCAAGTCCTCCAGCGAGTCGTATTCGATACGGTCTACGAGTCTGCCATTGATATAGCGATTGATACGGCAATGAATTAGATCCGCTTCTGCTTCCACTGGGATGTTCTCGCCCTCTGTTTCTGTGTACGCAAGACCGACTTTTTCCAGATCAGAGAAGTCCGCTTCGCTCTCAAACTCACGCTGGCTGTATTCGTTGATAAGCCTTTTTGCCCTGTCGAGAGAAGTCTCAGCCCGCACCTGCTCATAGTCCACAATTTCAAAGCCCTGCGGGGGCGGGTCAAGCTGGTTGATGAAGTCCGTCGAGATCGCGCTGCCGTCTTTCTGCCGGTAGACCACGATGGACATGGGAATACCGTAGTGGTTGTCATCGAGAATGTCCGGGATGAAGCGGTTGACATCGGTGTACTCCACGCTGTAGGCGGCGTAACCATTATGGGCGAGGTAGTCGATTCGTCCTATGGGCCTGGATTCCACCGGAGCCTGGGTATGGTCTGCTACAAGCGGATACACCTCTCCCTTATCATCCATGATGACGATATCCAGGCCTCTGTCGTGCAGCAGATTGATCGGCGTATCCACGCTGTGAACAGGGACGCCGCACATGGGGACGCGCTCAGGCAGGCCGACATTTCTGGTAGTCAGGCCAATATCCAGCGCCGCTGCGACGATGCGGGCATCCTCACCCATGACCTCATAGAAGTCGCCGACCTGGTACATGACGATAGCCCCGTCGTTTTCCTCCCGGATGCGGGTGTAGTCCTGCCACAGCTCATTTCCGGGCTTCGCCGGTGCTGCTTTTTCCTGCGCCGGTTCTGTGAACACAGGGGTGTCCTGCGTTTCCGATACGGTCATTTCCGTTGTTCTGGCCGTCTCCAGAATCTGCGCCTTGATTTCATCGGGCAGGCCGGCGTCATAGAAGGTCACGCTTCTGTCCGGGTCGATGTGGGCGATGGTTTTGTAGTCGCCATTCTCGATCTCCAGACGGTTCCATACCGTTAGGCCGTTCCCCATGTGACCGTAGCCAAGGTCATACTGCTGCAGCGGGTCTTCAACCACCTGCAGGAAGCGGTCGTTCATCGGGTTCTCGGATACCATGCGGTCGAACTCACGGCGGTCATGCTCCTCCTGGATGAGAGGAAACTGCACGTCGGCAATGACCACTCTCTCTTCGCCGAGGAAGACAATCTCACATTCTCTCGCACCGATCCAGACAGTATCGCCGGGCGCAAGCCTATACTCCTTCTTCGGCGGGGGCGGCGGGTTCAGCTCCGCGTCAGTGGGCTCCAGCCCCAACGCCAGCGGTCCGGAAAGCTCAGCCATAACCGCCTTTGCCCGGTCGGTAAAAGGCGATTCTCCATCGCCGATGATGGCTTGCAGAGCCTCTCGCATCATGGGGAGAATGAAGTCTCCCTCGGCTGTGCGGGCATACATTTTCTTCTCTCCAATTTGGAATGCAGTCCCACAGGACACCAGATACCAGCGGGCAGGCAACACGTCCTCCTTGCCCGCATCTCTGGCATAGTCGCCGTAGCCCTCGGTGATGTCCTCGAACTCCTTTGCGATACGGGCACGCTCGCTTCGGACCTCCTGGCCATGCAGATAATTCGGGTAGGCTTCCTGCTCGGCACGGTTCAGATAACGGTCCGCAGCGATCAGTTCCCGGATGCGCTTCTCCACCTTCGGCCATCTCAGTGTGACAGAGTTCTCGCCCTCTTTCAGAGTGATGCCCTTGCCATCGTGATCTTCCCAGATGCCGGTGCCGGGGATGGCGTCGGAATGGCCGCCGATGCCGTACTCGTTTTTCAAGAAACGGACGTTTTCCTCGGTGCTCTCGCCTTTTTGGAACTGCTCATAGATGCGGAACTTTCCCTGAGAGACGCCGCTGCCGCCAGCCAGCACATAGTCGACGGCCGCCTGGGGAAGCGAGAAGTTCATCTCCTTTTCAGCCTGTGCCTCTTCAATGAGAGACATCTGCTCCGCCTCCGTGGGGAGGGGGCGTTCCTCCGGTTCGAGCCAGCGATCCATAAGGATCATTCCGTGAACGGAGGCGGCGACGGCCTCCCAGCGCATGAAGACTTCCATCTCACGGCTCAGGTAAGAGCCGCGCCACATGGTCAGCACGTCGTCATAGGCACGGTAGCCAGCACGCTGGCCATTGGAGAGAATCTTCTCCACAAAGGTGTTATCAAAGTAGCCCTTAATGAAATTGCCGCGTTCCTTGCTGTCCTCGTGGTCGGCAAAGTACGCGGCAATCGTCACTCTATGGTTTTTCAGGGCGTCGGAAATGCGGAGAAGCTCCTGCTTTTCATCGCTGTAATGGTAGTACGGGATCTCGCTTCTGGCGTCAAAGTCGTGACCGCTGGGCTGGAGAGCCGTCGCTTCGGCTTCCTCCTGCGGCTCGTCGTTCAGGCGTAGATCAGGTCGTTCAGTACGATCTCCTCGGCTCTCTCGCGGATGTTGTTCATCCGGGACACCCACAGCATCTGCTCCGATGCTTTCAGGCTCTCGTTCACGTCTTCCTGCGAAGCCATCCGGCTTGTAAGAGATTCCATCATCTCCACGGCCTGCCGGTCGATCTGCTCCAGATGCTCGTTCAGGTTCCCGCGCAGAAGCATCCCAGTGTAGATCCCGCTGTGGTGCTTCCGCAGGAACTCTCGCCGAAGCATCCCATATTTCCCGATCTTCGGGCTCTCGGGCACTTCGAGGTTGGGCAGCAGATAATCGCCCTCCGTTCGATAGGTCAGTTCCATGTTCATCGCTCCTTTCGTGGTTTCTGCGGTCATTATCTCCTGACCGCCCGGAATTTGCAAATGTGCGATTCTGATTATTTTCGTCTCTTCGCAGCGCTTTGACCGTGCTCTCGATCTCCCGGAGCACCACCTCCGCCACATCGCTGGTGCCGGCGCCGAGGATGGAAACGGTCTCCGGCGTGTTGAAGTCGTAGAGGTGGCGGAAATCATCGGGAAGGTAGTAGTCCCGCGCGTCGATGCCGCAGCGGGTCATCAGCATAAATCCGACGCCGGCGGTCATGGTTTCTTTCAGCCAGACCTCCGTATTCAGGTCGTCCAGCTCTTCCAGGAAGCTGCCTTCCTTGACCCGATTCAGATCGGTGAGATAGTCCGCCAGATTGTCCTCCACGACTGCACGTGCGATCTGCATGAGGCCGTCCGCAAAGCTACGGTCGGCCTCCACTTCGCCAAACGTGTTTGCCAGGTCTTCCAGAACCGCCGTCTCATCACGGCGCTCCATACGCCACACAGCTACGGAGATCCCCGCGCGGCTGTTGGTATCCGAGACGTCGAAGACATGGCGCAGCTTATACCGCGGGTCCTGGCCCTCCGTGAGAAGGGCGATACCTTTTGTGCCCTTGTTGACCCATCTGCCGAGTCGGTTCCAGGTGTCGATTTCCGCGCAGGCGGTGGCGTTGGGTCGCTGGGCGTAGATGAGGACCTGCTCCCGGAAGGTGTATTTATAGTTGTTGGCGGCAGTGGCCAGGAAGTCCATATACCGTCCGGCATTGGAGCTGATCTCGTCTGCCGTTCTTGCCGCCAGTTCGGAAATGATTTGGTATTTGCTCGGCATAGGGTCAGCCCTCCTTATTTCAGATTGATGTTGATGCTGACCGACACAGGCTCATCGGTCATGACGGACGCATAGAGCATCCCGGTTCGGGCGTTTGAGATCCTCGTCACCAGCGTATTGAGCCGGCAGATGGTGGCGTTGATCTCCCTCTGGTTTTCAGCATAGTAATAGCCGGTCTCATCGCTGCAGATGGGATGCCCGTCCTGCCGCAAAGCGCTGATTTTCCGGCGCAGCGTTCTCCCGTCCAAAGAAAAAAGCCGTTCCAGCTCGCGGCTGTAAACGGCATTGTCTCGTCCGGTGTGGTATTTTTTCAGATAGCTGCAAATTGCGGTTCGTTTATCCATCGTTACCTCGCTTCCTGTCGAATTGCGGCACCGCGCTGAGGGAAGTCCCACCCGTACACCTTGCCAATCTCATCGCCAAGGCGCTCGGTCACACGGGCAATATCCTCCTGTGTTGCGGTGCCCATATAGATTTTGTCCTTCAAATCCTCGCGGTCCTCATCCGTGGCACTGTCTTTGTAGACCCGGTACAGATAGTGATTCGTTCCGTCGTGGTGAACGTCATCACAGCGCAGGTCGCCGTCTTTATCCACATACCAAGTCGTGTAGTCGTACTGCGAATACAGACAGTCACGGATGTTGCCGCTTTCGATTTCCTTATATCCGCTGTGGCGTCCGGTCCAGAGACCGAGATCGGCGATGACGAGGATGGGCTGGGAGAGCTGGATGTTCAGATTGACGCGCTCATCGTCAAGATAGTCGCCGTTGATCTCCAGCATCTTGTAATAGCGTTCGTCCTCGGAAAGCTCCGGGTACTCTGCTTCCAGGTCCACCCGCCAGTCCTCATAGTCCAGGTCGTGATTTGTCCAGATGAGATGATCTGTATCCGTCATCTGGCGTCACCCCGATCCCTGTGCTTTTGCTTCTGAAGCTCGCCCTGGTCATTGTAGTTGGCAGGGTCAGCGGCTTTCGTTGCCCAGCCGCACAGAGAACCGGCTTTCATGGCGGTCGCCTGTGCCTTTGTGACGCCCTGCGCGTTATTCAGATACTCCACGCCCTGCTGCTTGGACACGCCCTTGTCCGGCACAACGCCGGCAGGCCAATAGCCCATCTCGCCGCGTTCCACAATGCCGATCTCATCGGTGGACTCGACATACACAAAGCACTTCTCCGGGAGGGAGGATCGCAGCGGGATAACCTCGTTTCCGAGATACTCCATGCGCTCGGCAAATTCGCAGATGTGGTAGAGATTGCTGCCAGTGCCTCCGCCGATCTCCACATGGTATTCGTCGATGAACCGTGCGGTTCTGTCCAGCTTCTCTCCGTTCGGTTTCATGATACGGATCTGATCTCCGTCCGGGATTCGGAAGAGCTCCTGATAGTGCGGATTGATGAAGCGGATGCCGCGTCGGGCAGCCTCCATGTGCTGTTCCAGCCAGTCACGCCGGTAGCAGTAGCAGTAAAGGCTGTACTCGCCCTTGTTGGGGTTGAGACGCATGAGATAGGCATACTTCGGAGTGTTTACCCGGATGCCCCATTCCCGATCATTCCCAAAGTCGGCCTCCGAAGTGCTGTAACAGAACTTCCGCAGCGTGTCCCGGCTTTCCAGGATTGCGCCTACAAGGGCCCGATTCTCCCGAGCCTCCGGATGCTCCAGCCCTTCGATCTCTGCTTCATGCAGCTTGCGGAGTCCGTTCAGCATGGTCGATGCGATGAGCGGCGTGTACTTTTCCTCGGTATTCGGATGATTTTTCAAGTAGTCGGGATTGGTGATGCTGTAGCCTTTGACGCCGGTTTCCAGCGTCCAGATCTGTTCCAGCAATCCATCGTCGAAGCGGAGCATATCTCCGTCCTGGATGATGCGGTTGTGCTTGTCCACATACATGGGACCGAAGCGCAGGGCGTTGATGACCTGATTGATCTCGGTTTTGAACTCCGGCGTATTCAGGTCGCCCCTGTGGTCATCCCAATTGGAGAAGAACTCTTCGCCGCTGCCCAGGTCTGCCCGGAGATGTCCGATGCACCCGGTCTGACTGGCAATCTGCGAACTCTGGGTATAGGTGTATTTCCGTTCCTCCGGGGTCAGAATCTGTATTGACATGTCCATATTCGTTTTCCTCCATTCGTTTAGTAGTTACAGGGACTTGGATAGGACGTTTTGGAAAAGCTGTCCGTAATACTGTGAAGATTCGATTCAAAGAAATCATCACTTCTCAGAAAATAGTAGCGATAGTACCCTCCATCGTCCCAGCAGGCGTCCACGTTGTACCATGTGCCGTCCAAAAGAACCTTGTTCCATGCGTGAAGCTCGCCGTTGGCTCTTCCTATGACCTCATAGCTGTCGATGCCGAGGTAGTAAAGCATCCATTGAAAGGTTTTAGCATAGCCATCGCACACGACCTCCCGGTTGCTCATAAAGCCAACCAGGTCATGGGCTTCCGGGCGATTGTTGTCGAAGTATTCTGAATAGTCGTACATAGCCAGGCTGCACAGGAGATCATGGGCTCCCGCGATGCGTTCATACGCAGATGCTTTTTCCTTCAATGGCAAGAGATACTGTGCTTCAAATTTTCGCAGCGCTTCGCTGTATTCCTCATCCTCGTATACACGCAGCCAGTTCAAAGTGTCTGCGGCGACCATATAGGCATCACTGTAATGGGACATCCAGAGCTTGAAACGCCCATCAGAATATGAGGTAAGAAAGTATGGCGACGAATAGCTTCGATCCAGTGCTCCGATGATTGGAAGCTCATGATCTCCGTAAAGCCAGTCATAATGCAGCATGAAAAGGTCTATATCTTCCTGCGGACACTGATCTGTGAACTGAACTGAAATCTTACGCGGCAGCAATTGAAGTGCTTTCCGAATCTGCAGAGTGGCGTCCTCGTAGGAATCCGCCCTCAGCGATATGCTCTCAGGGATGCCCATTTCTGCACGGACAGGGACGGCCTTCTCAGGGAAAAAACGGTCTATTACCGCCGATAGAATCTGATAGAGATCACCGTAGCTGAACACCTCGTTTTCCGGACCGATCGGCAGCAGCCCCATGCTGTCCGCAATATAAAACACGGTGTCCTTTTCCTCAGACTCCCATCCGAAAAAACGAGAAAGCATCACCAGGAGCTGATACTCGGTGATGCTTCCAACGCCGTATTGATTTTCTCCCACGCCCTTGGTGACACCGGCCTCATAGAGCCAGGCCACGGCCTCGGCATACGCTTCCGGAACATCGTAGAATGGGCACTCGATCTCCGGTTCTTCTCCGCAAATACGATATAGATATAGAGCCGCATCGAGCCGTGTTGCAGTGTCATCAGAGACAAGGTAGATGTCCTGATTCGTCCCATTCTCGGGGACTTCCTCGAAGCTGTCCACGATTCCGTAGACATAGAGCCGTCTACCCGCCATATCGCCCAAGGAGGATTCATATTTTCCGTTTCTCCATACGGTATCAGAGTAGTCTTCCTCGCTTGCGGCATAGGCGGGAGCAGGCAGGAGACTCAGCAGCAGAATGACCGGCAGGACCAGGAGGCTCAGTTTGTGAAGCAACTTACCTTGCATCGCATTCCCTCTTTCTCTGCTTTACAGCAGGTTCCAGACGTTCCTTTACCCATTTGGGCATCTGGTCCTCCGGCACGATGCCGAGCACGTCCCGGCGCTCAAACCGGCTCTCTTTGCCGCTGTAGATGTTCCTGCAGAAGCAGGCGGAGCCACGGCTGTTCGGAGAGGCCCCGAAGCCTCCGGTACAGAGCTGATACTGTCGCGTGGCCCTCTGGTACTCTTTTTTCAGCACGTCCGGCCTGATGACGATGACCTTGCCATTCAGATCATCGTCGCCCTCGATGGGGACAAAACCCGTGTTCGTCACCGGCCTGTCGTCGATGCCCTCGCGCTCCGGCTGGGACAGCTCCTCCCGGAGCTTCTGTGTCTCGTCCCGGACACGCTCCTGGAACAGCTCCAGAATCTCGGTGTAGTCGTCGCTCACCATTACGCCGGAATACTGTGCGAAGATGTCGTTGGTGGTGCAGTAGGCGCACATATACCGCTCGTCCTGGGCAGCATTCGGGCTTTCGCCCATAACGATCTCTTTTGTCCCGATGCTGATGGCCTGGAAGACCTCATAATCTCCGGCCATTCGTTTCTCTTCAAAATCTGCCAATCTCAACCCTCCCTCGGTTTCGTACATTTGTCTTTGACCTCCGTTCCGGCTATGCTATAGCCATAGTTCCAACCCAAATACATTTCTGAATGGAGGTCATATTCATGAAACGCAAAACTACATACTTTCTCGCCGGTGTTCTGGTGGTCGTGCTCCTGCTGGCCATGTCCGTCTCAGCCCTTGCCTCGGACGGCTCCTTCACCATCACCATTCATCCCATCAGGATCATGGTGAACGGTGAAGTCTTCCAGCCGAAGGACGTGAACGGAAACGATGTGATGGTCTTCACGGTGAACGGCACGACCTACGCTCCGCTCCGGGCGCTGGCAGAGGCCTACGGCCTTGAGGTCGGCTACGACGCCGCCACAAACACTGCCACCGTCAACAGTTCAAGCCCGAACGCTGTACCAGCAGTTCCCATAGCCGCCAAAGACGATTTCTACTCCATGTGGACCATAGAGGAAAAGCCGGTCACGAACTACGGTGACGAAAAGGTTTTCACCGCCACTTACAACGGCGGTCTGTCCATGCGGGATTTCAAGACCTGGTGGAAGTCCCTTGACCCCGACGAGATCACGTCCGGTGCCGAAGAACTCGCCGCCGAAGCACAGAGCATGAACCCCGGCTATAAGGTGACGATGTACTTCTCCTACGGAACGTACATGCTGGGCACGGCCTGGGGCTTCGGTGACTATGAGCAGTCCAACTTCAAGCCTGCTTCCGCCTGGATCAGCTGACAACTGAGCAATCACGCCCCGTCATTTCGGCGGGGCGTTTTGCTGCCTCCGGATCACTTGCGGCGGTTTCGGATGAACATGAAAGCCAGCCCGCCCAGGACGAGAACGACCGCGCCGATGCCGATGATGCTTTTCAGCTCCATGCTGATACCCCCTTTCAAAAGAAAAACGCCGACCATCTGAGCCATTTTCAGGTGATCGGCGTATGTATGGGTTTTATTCTTGACGCGGGCGCATAATAATGCTATAATTGTGCTACAGTTTCTTGGAGGTGGTCGTTTATGCCGAAAATCATTCCGATCCGTGATCTGCGTGATACTGGCAAAATGTCAGAGATGTGCAGTGAAAGCAGAGAGCCGATTTTTATTACGAAAAACGGCTATGGGGATATGGTCATTATGAGTATGGCCGTTTATGAAGAAAGTTTGGCCCGCCTTGAAATGCGAGATAAAATCCTTGCGGGGAAAGCGCAGGCAGATGCGGGTGACCTGATCGATGGCCCGTCGGCTATGGAGGAGCTTGGAAAGAAGCATGGCATATCGTTATAAGCTCACACCGCTGGCGCTGTCCGATATAGATGATGCGCTTGGTTATATTGGTGAAACACTTTCTAACCCCTCTGCCGCAGACAGGTTATATCGTTCCATTATGAAAGAGATTGACGGTATCATAAGCGGGCCATTCAGCTTTCCAAACTGTTCCCATTACCTGATAGACGATGAAAATATCCGACATTCCGTAATCGGGAATTACGTTCTGATTTATGAAATCGACGAAAACGGTCGTCTCATCAAATTTCTCCGCTTTCTCTACGGTGGCAGGGATATTGCCAATATGAGTATCAAATAGCTGATCAAGTCAAACCGCCTATCCGATGGGTAATCTTCGGGTGGGCGGATTGCTTTTAACGAACTGATTCACTTCTTCTGCCTCACGGAGAGCACATCGTAATCCTCGAACATGAACTGCATCCTGTCGATGCGCTTTCGGGTGTGGTAGTGGCCGCAGTACCACTTCTTATAGCTGATTTGCCCCTCGATGCGGTCCAGCCAGTCCTCCGTGGACTTATCCACAGTGCTTTGGTCGATGAAATCGAGGAAGGTTTCGATCGGCTCATATTTGCGCGGGCAGGTGTGGGTCAATACGATGTCCACTTCATTCCCGATGGTGGCCAGCTTTTTCTTAACCCGTGCCTTGATTTCCGGGGAAGGCTGCTCATCCAGCCACCAGCCGTAGCCCTTTTCCAGCCGGTAGAACTTGTCCACGCTGTACGCGCCGCCGATCACAATGCAGCGGTAGCCGTCCAGCTCATAAACTTCGCCGTCAATGGCAAAGAGAATGTCCGGATACTCCGGCTCATACAGAACCCGACCACCGCAGAATTCGGTCTCTTTGTAGCTGGGGATGTTCTGCGGTCGGTTCTCATGGTTGCCGTGGATGCAGAACAGGCGAATGGGAAAGGCATTCGCATAGCTCTTTACGGTCGCATCTCTCTTGCCGCCATAGTAGTTGAACCCGGTGTCACCCAGGATAATCATGGTATCCGCCTTTGTCGTCTGCATCACTTGGCAGAACAGCTCAATACGCTGAAACTGGCCGTGTGTATCGCCGGTGATATAGACCATCTTTCAATCCCTCCCATCTATGCCATGAGCTTTATCAGCATTTCGTCAACCGGGTCGGTATACCGTCCCTCGGAAATCAGCCTGTTCCGGAGAGCCAGGAGACTCTCACAGATTAGCCGAAGCTCGGCTGCGGTGACTTCCACCTTGACCTTTTTTCTACGTCCGAACATTTGCAAGCCCTCCTTTCAGCCTCATTCTCTCATAGCGGAGAAGGGTTTGCAAATGTGCGGACGGTATGTAAGTGACCTGCCGCAGCAGGTCACCGGAGCAAGGCAAATATCATGTTTTCCGGTTGCCGCAAAGCGGCGAGGAAAACGATTAAAATGCCGTAATCACCTGAACCGGCTTTGCCGTGTTCAGGTGATTACTTGCTCCAAGCCTCCTCCTTATCGAAGGTGGCGATGTGGGCGTTCGCTGCCTCCATCACAGCGTAGTAAGCCCAGTGAGTCTTCTCCATATCGGAGAAGGTGTTGAGATCGCGCAGGTTCCCCGCGATATACGCCTGATCCGCCGTGCGGTCGAGCAGGCGGTTCACGATGGTGACAACCTCAGCGCGGGTGATCTCCTGGGAGGCGCGGAAGGTGCTGTCGCCATAGCCCTTGACCCAGCCGTAGATGGCTGCGTCTTTGATATACTCCGCAGCCCAATAGCCGTCAGAGACATCGTTGAACTCGGCGTACTGCTCCATGATGACCGGGTTGCCGTCGCCGTACACCTCGAAGAAGCGGACGGCCATGGCCACGAACTCAGCGCGGGTGATGGGCTTGTCCGGGCTGAACTTGCCCTCCTCGGTGCCGTAGACCACGCCGTAGTTGTTCAGATACTTCGCATAGCCGGAATACCAGGCGTTTGCGGGAATATCCTCGAACTTGGTCTTCTCCACGGGGACGATGGTATCGCCCTTGCGCTCCGCCAGCAGGCGGGCAAAGATGGCCGTGGCCTCGCTGCGGGTCATGCTGCGCTCCGGGCCGAAGGTGCCGTCCGGGTAGCCGACGATATACGCGCCGTGCTTCTCCTGACGGATGCTCTCCGGGACGATCAGGATGCCGTCCTCATCGGTCTTGCCGGTCTCGGTGTCCTTGTCGCCCTTTACGATGATGGTCCAGCCGGGCAGCGGCTTCTGGAGATTGTCGGTCAGCAGAAGCAGAATACGGTTGGCAGCGTCGATATCGATGCCGTCCGGCAGGGTCACGGTGATGTTGCCGGTCTTTCCGATGGTCACGACAGCGCCTTCGATGGGCCGACCGTTCTCATAGTCCACGACCTTGAGGGTGATGGTATAGCGGTTGCCGTCCGCGTCAATCCAGCCGATGGTCACCTTGCCGTCCGGTCCGGTGACGCCGGAGGTGCCGGGCACAGTGATCTGGCCGGCCACATCCGTCTTCTCAGCGGAGTAGTTGCCGTTCCTGTCGGTCACGACAACCAGCAGCTCCTTCACCGGGGTCTTGTCCTTGTTCAGCAGGACAGTCACGGTGGTCTGATCAGCATAGTCGAGGATACGGCCATCGGGCAGACGGACGGAGATGGTGCCGTCCTTGTTCAGAACGACAGTGGCGTTTGCAATGGGGTTCTTCGTGTCGGTGTCCGTGACAATCACGAGATAACCGCCCACAACGGCCTCGCCCTTGGAATCGGTGGTAGCCATGTTGTAGAGCTTCTCGATGGCCTCGGTGATGAGCGTTTCGCCGCAGACGGTGCAGACCTTGTGGCGCTGACCCTCGGCATCGGTGGTGGGCTCTTTGTCGATGATCCAGTCGCCCTCTTTGTGGCCGTTTGCCTTGGTGTAGTCGCTCTTGTAGCTGTCGCCGCAGCCCTCGCAGGTATAGGTGGTGTAACCCATCTCGGTGCAGGTGGGCTCGGTTACGACGCCGACATAGTTGTGGCCCTTGGCCTGAACCAGCACAGCGCCGCAGTCAAGGCAGATCTGCGGGTGGATGCAGTCGGCCTCCGGACCGGGATTGTGTCCTTCGGGAGAGACGGCCTCCAGATAGTGATAGTCGCAGAGGACGCAGCGGTGGTCGATCAGGCCCTCGCCGTTGCAGGAGGTGGAAATGAGCTTTCTGCCCTCGTCCCACTCATGGCCCAGCGCGTCCACATAGTCCGTCACATAGCTGTCGCCGCAGCGAGAGCAGGTGTAAGTCGTGTAGCCCTGTTCCGTGCAGGTGGGTTCGGTCACTTCGGGAACGTAGTCATGGCCGAGAGTGTCGGTGTAATCGCTCTTGTAGCTGAGACCGCAGTCCTCACAAGTGTAGGTGGTCCAGCCCATCTTCAGGCAGGTGGCGTCCGTGACAACCGCTGTGACATTGTGGCCGTGAGCCTTCTCAATGATCGCGCCGCAGGTGACGCAGGTCTGAGGATCGGTGCAGGTAGCGGGATCGCCGGGGGTGTGGCCGGTGGCAGGGATCATCTCGATGCGCTTCTCGCCGCAGGTAAGGCAGACAAACTCTCTCACCCCGTCGCCGGTGCAGCAGGGCTCCGCGATCACGGTGCCCTCATCCCAGGCGTGGCCTGTAGGATCGGTGTACTTGCCGACATAGGTCTTATCGCAGCGGGAGCAGGTCCAGGTGGTGTAACCCATTTCGGTGCAGGTCGGCTCCGTCACGACGGCCACATAGTCATGGCCCAGCGCGTCGGTGAACGCGTCGGTGTAGCTGATGCCGCACTCCTCGCAGGTGTGAGTAGTATAGCCCATCTTCTCACAGGTAGCCTCCGCGACCTCACCTTTGAAGCTGTGGCCTTGGGCCTTCTCGATCACAGCGCCGCAGACGGTGCAGAGCTGGGGCTCGGTGCAGGTGGCAGGCTCGCCGGGGAAATGGCCGGTAGCCAGGAGACGCTCGCTGTGCTCCTTCTCGCAGACAGTGCAGGTGAAGACCACCACACCGTCAGCGGTGCAGGAGGGATTGGCGATGATCTCGCCATCGTTCCAGGCATGGCCGAGCGCGTCAGTGTAGTCGGAAACGTACTGATCGCCGCAGCGGGAGCAGGTGTAGGTTGTATAACCGCCCTCCGTGCAGGTGGGAGCAGTCACGACAGCCACATAGTCATGGCCCAGCACATCGGTGTAGTCGGCCTTATAGGTGTCGCCGCACTTCCGGCAGGTATAGGTGGTGTAACCCATCTTTTCGCAGGTGGCGGGCGTCACGACGGTCTTGTAGCTGTGACCGGTGGGTTTGGCAAGCACAGCGCCGCAGGTCAGGCAAAGCTGGGGTTCAGTGCAGGTGGCCTTGGGACCGGGCTTGTGTCCGGTAGCGGAGACGGCTTCCAGATAAGTGGCGTCACAACGCTTGCAGTGGTGCTCGATCACACCGGCTCCGTTGCAGGTGGCGTCAGTGATCTTCGTACCGGCATCCCAATCGTGGCCGAGCGCGTCGGTGTAGTTATCCACATAGCTTTTCCCGCAGCGGGTGCAGGTGTAGGTCGTGTAGCCCTTGTCGTTGCAGGTCGGGGCAGTGACCACGGCCTTGTAGTCATGGCCCAGCGCGTCAACATAGTCGCCCTTGTAGGTCTCGCCGCAGTATGCGCAGGTGAAGACGGAGTAGCCCATCTTTTCGCAGGTGGGTTCCGTCGCGGCTTCCTGGAAGCTGTGGCCGTGGGCGTTCTCCAGAACCGCGCCGCAGACGGTGCAAAGCTCAGGCTCGGTGCAGGTGGCAGCAGCGCCGTGCTTATGCTCGGCAGCGGGCAGCGTCTCGCTGTACTTGTAGCCGCAGTCGAGGCAGGTGTATTCCTTCAGACCTTCGCCGGTGCAGGAGGGCTTGACCTTCACAGTACCGGCATCGAAGCGATGGCCCTTGGCATCGGAATAGCCGCCCACATAGGCGTCACCGCAGCGGTCGCAGACATAGACGGTCTTGCCGCCGGTGACGCAGGTGGCCGGGGTGACATACGCCTTGTAGTTGTGGCCCAGCACGGCAGTGAGGTTCG
>Ga0208297_1001566_pt1 | contig 19636 bp, 18 predicted proteins | sample LMS_cellobiose_e_FD_187367 | JGI IMG/M metagenome (GOLD analysis project Ga0208297, IMG submission 187367) | Rumen-fistulated moose microbial communities from Alaska, USA - LMS_cellobiose_enrichment (SPAdes) (version 2) | ecosystem: Host-associated > Mammals > Digestive system > Stomach > Rumen... | reverse complement strand
TGAATCCTTCCATTCCGTCCTAAAGAAGGAAGAGATCAATCATCATAAATACAGTGATTTCAATGCTGCCCGCAAGGTCGTATTTGAATATATTGAATCCTGGTACAATAGAAAAAGGATTCATGGTGCCATTAATTATTTGACTCCGCAGGCTGCTCATGAGGCTGCCTAAGCGGCATCAAAAGTTAAACTTTTTGTGTCTACATTATTGACACAAGTCCAATAACTTTTATACCTAACTATTAATAGCAATATACTTATATAAATACCAATATAGGTATATATACTATGTCTATTTCTTATTATACAATAACAATATAGTACTATTCAATGATATACACAGCAAAATTAGCATACAATTAGGAGGAGGTCAATATGACAGTAATACATAATAGTTCATCAGAAAAATCTTTTCTATTAACCAAACCCACTTTAGGTGTTTGTTATTACCCTGAACACTGGCCGGAAGATTTATGGGAAGAAGACCTTGATAGAATGCTTGAACTTGGAATTGAAGTTATACGAATAGCAGAATTTGCCTGGAATAAATTTGAGCCGGCAGAAGGTGTTTATACCTATGAATTCTTTGACCGTTTTTTAGACCTTGCCCACCAAAAAGGCATGAAAGTCATTTTCTGTACTCCTACTGCAACACCCCCAGCCTGGCTTACACATAAATATCCGGAATCTTTAAACGCGAAAGAGGACGGTACTTTATACCGTCATGGAATGCGTCAACACAGCACTCATAATTCCCCGGTCTTTCAAGAATTTACGAAAAAAATCGTTGATAAAATTGCTTCTCACTACTGCTCCCATCCTGCTATCATTGGTTGGCAGATTGATAATGAGTTAAATTGCGAAATCAATGTATTTTATTCTGAATCCGATCATGCCGCTTTTCGTACATACCTTAAAAATAAGTTTAAGACACTGGATAAATTAAATGAATGTATGGGTACTGCATTTTGGAATCAAACTTATACTTCCTGGGAGGAATTACATCTGACCCGTCCAACAGTCAGCAATTCCAATAATCCGCATTTGTCCCTGGAAGAAAAGCGGTTTATCTCCAAAAGTACAATAGAATACTGCAAATTACAGGCAGACATCATTAGAAAATATAAGACAGCACACCAGTTTATAACCACTAATGGCATTTTCGGACATTTGGATAATCATGAAATGACACAGTCTACCCTTGACTTTATAACCTATGATTCCTATCCCAATTTTGCCTACGATACCTGGACAGAACCCAAGAAACCGGGGAATCTTAATGACCGCAGAACTTCCTGGAACCTTATGAAAACCAGGTCCATTTCCCCGGTCTTTGGTATTATGGAACAACAATCCGGCCCGGGAGGCTGGGATTCCAGAATGAAACAACCTGCCCCAAAACCTGGTCAGATGAGGTTGTGGACATTTCAATCCCTAGCTCACGGTGCTGATTTTATTAGTTACTTCCGTTGGAGAACCTGTTGGATCGGAACAGAAATTTACTGGCACGGTTTAAACGATTATTCAAACGAACCCAATAGACGTCTTCAAGAATTAAGCACCATTCGCGATGACTTTAATAGACTTTCGGAAGTTGCTGGTGCCCATTATAAAGCGGAAGTTGCCGTAGTGAAAGATTACGATAACAGTTGGGATGGTGAACAGGATAAATGGCATGGACCATTGGATGATTTCAGTGACAATGGATGGTTTACGGCCGCTCAGTTAACCCATACCCCTATGGATTTCTTTTATCTGCAAAATAACGATACAAATAAAACTACCCTGGAGGATTTAATGAAGTACAAACTTCTAGTCTATCCTCATGCAACCATTCTGACCCAGGAAACTGCCGACTTATTAAAAACTTATGTGGAAAAAGGTGGTATACTGATTATGGGATCCCGCACTGGTTATAAAGACGAATATGGACGCTGCCCCATGTTCCCTTTGCCTGGTTTTGCAGGTGATATATGTGGTGTGAAAGTCACTGACTATACCCTGGTTGGTCCTGCTGATGAGGACGAATATGCCCTGTGGGATGGAGAAAAATTAGAAGCACCTATTTTTAATGACATTCTTAAAGCCAGAGAAGGTGCCAAAGTTTTAGCTACCTTTAAAGGTAACTATTATGAAGGTGAACCGGCATTGGTGGAAAATACTATCGGCACTGGAAAGGCTTATTATTTTGGAGCTGGTTTTTCAATGCAAACAGCAGAAATATTCCTAAGAAAACTTGGGTTTGCAACTCCATATAAAGATGTGATAGAATTACCGAAAGAAATAGAGCTTGCCATAAGAAACAAACAAAACCAAGACTATATTTTTGTTCTAAATTATATGCCTTATAGTATGGAGATAGATGTGAAAAAAACAATGACCGATTTGCTCACCGGTGAGGAAGTTCATGGTAAAACGCAACTTGTTAAATATGGAGTAATGGTATTAAAGTGATGCATGACAAAGGGCAAAGAAGGGATTTTTTCAGCCCTTTTTTGCCCTTTGTCTTGTTTCAAACCACTAGATATATAGTGACACAAATATCATTAAATTAACGTTAAATTAAAATATCTTTAATATATGCTACTGTTATCACAATGAATATTGCTACTGTTATTATCAGCCTGTTTTAGTTGGCTTTCTTTTTATAAAGCGATATTTTCCACATTCAGGACATTTTAAACTAATGAATGGTATTATAATATTCTCTCTGAAACCCTCATTTTTCTGAATTTATGCTTATATTATTCAGTGCTATGGTTTTTTAGCCAAATACATTGTTATTTTATCATAAAGAGTTATCTTGTCACCAGCATCAAGAATGACTTTTCTTATTCCCTCATAAAAATATGTTTTATCTGGTTCTTTAAGTGTTATATGGTCACAGTGTGTTCCAATAAGCGAGACATAGTCATCGGCATTATATTCTCTTGTTTTGAGGTATTCGCGGCGCTCAAGATCAACAAAGCCATACTGGTCACGAGCATCATAATCCAAGCTGCACTTATATTCTGTTTCTGGGCGAAAATACTTAGCATATACCTCTTGGATTTGTGAGAATAGCGGTTCATCAGTATATCCTCCGCCTGGCCGTATATCTGGTCGCATCATAAACATAGCAAAGGCTCCACCACTTTTTAGTATGTCAAACGCTTTTGGGTAACCTATTCGTTCCGGTATCCATTGAAAAGCTGCTGCCGAATATACTAAATCAAATTGCTCACTTTCAAAAGGATATGTTTCAAAGTCAGCATTGATAATATTAAAATTTTTATAGGAGTTGAATTTATCTTTCATTATCTCACTAAAGGTCTCCCCCAATTCAATCGCCCTATAAGAACATGCTGTTTTTAAGATAGGTTCGGTAGCTTGACCTGTACCAGGTCCAACCTCAAGCACTTCACTATTTGAATCGAGATTTGCATATTCAATAAGGTCAGTAAAAAGTTCATCACAATATCGAGGCCTCCATTTATCAAATTGTTCCGGCACTTGCTCAAAAATAGTTCTAAAATCCATAACACACCTCCAACAAATATTTTACTCCCACCAATGCTTTATTTCAGCGATGCCAACGTCCCATCCCTTAGCATTTCCGGGGACTACAATCTTAATATCTTCTATTTTTGAATCAAAAAACATCTTTATTTTCCACGCATTTTTATCTTCGTCTTTATCACTGTATTGAAAAAGCTCTTCCCCGTTTACCATAACCCCGATAATTTCTATCCTATTATCTTTCCCTTATTCCAGATACATTTCGATTCATAAGTTTTCTGGCAATATTCTGATAGATCCATTTCTTTAAGGGTGAAAATTCCTGACTATGTTTTCTAAAGAATTCATCCGGTGAGTTAAATATACCAAAATCCTGATTTATCCCTTCTTTTTGTATATAAGTATTATTTCTATTCCAGTCAATTTGCGGTTTTTTAAAATCATTGGTTGCTACACCGTAACCACAGAAGCTTCCATTACACTCAGAAAATTTTTCCTGGAGTTTATTTAAATAGGGAACATCAAGTATGAACCCCTCGATGTTTAACCATTTTTCCTCAAAAAATATTTCCACCCAGCTATGCACAATATTTTGAGGAGCCAGGCTATATATAATTCCTGTCATAGCGCCTTTCTGGAGAGTTTTATCAATGGTAAAACCATGAATTCGGCATGGGATGCCAACTGCTCTAAGCAGAGCCATAAATAATGTACCTTTTGTATTACACTGCCCATAACCATCTTCTAAAACTTCACTTGCTTTTATGATATCATCAACATTATAGCCGAATTTTATTTCATCTCTAACAAAATTATATATCTCAAGTATTTTTTGAAACTCATCTTTATCCTTCCATTTCCTATACTTCACTAACTGCTGTATCTCATTACTATTATAATCAAGCATAGGTGTTGCCTGTAGATACTCTTTCATAACATGACCTCCTTGTATATATTTTGATAGTCATATTATACAAAGATATCTATAGGCTTACTTTCAAAAATCTGCTATCTGTGATAATATCCCTTGCTGACATTCCAGTCATCTTTTTATTAAAAGAAGCAAAATGTGAGGAGGAATCGAATCCTGATGCTATTGCTGCCTGGGTTATACTTTCGCCATTAAATATCTTTTGGTATACTCTTTGCAGCTTATGAAGAACAATATAACTTTTCAAGGAAATTCCGGTTTCTTTCTTGAAAAGATGTGAGAGCCGGCTTTCCGATAAAGACATTTCTTTCGCAAGGTAGTTCACCAGGTGCAGTTCCTCCTCGCAATCACAAGCATCTATCTGCCTTAATAGCAGCTCTATTCTTTGATCATATTTCACCGGCGGATATTTAGCAAAAGAACGAATAATATTTTCTATCAGCACCGAATAGTTATGGCTTTCCCCATTATGAATTACATTTAACAGATATCTTTGTAGTTCGGCTGCACTATCCTCAGGAATTATATAATATGGGTTTTCTTTTAGAAAGTAAATTCTTAAAGCTCGTCCCATTTGTGTTGTTGGATCCACTAACATTGTAAAATGAATTGAGTTGCCGGAATAGAACTCATGTTTTGTATCCATATTAACAGCTATGGCCCGGCAACTTATTCTTTGTCCCTCAACGTTAATTATAAGATTTTCCTCCGCACTGATAAATACCTGCAGCAGCCAATGCCTATGCAAATCTGCTTCAATGCAATTTGTTATAGCACCATAATGTTGTCCACACATAAAAATATCATTCATTTGCATCACCTTTGCTCTTATACTATAAATTACATTGAAAGCCAATACATAACTCAGAGTTATTTGATGTTATCAACGGCAGTTTTACCTGCAATTCGTCCGAAGGTAAATATATCCGTTAAAGCATTGCCACCTAAGCGATTACCTGCATGGATACCGCCTGCAACTTCTCCGGCCGCATAAAGATTTTTGATAGGCTGACCGTTTTCGTCTAATACGCAGGCATTGGTATCTATTTTCAGTCCTCCCATGGTATGATGAACGGCTGGCTTTCTGGGTGTCGCATAGAAGGGAGCCTTCTCCACCTTTAAGCTAAAGGTATCCTTATGGAATTCAGGATCAAAGCCCTGATCCACATAGGAATTATATTTCTCAACGGTAGCTTTAAGGCTTGCAGGGTCCATACCGGCTTTAACTGCCAACTCTTCCAGGGTATCCGCTCTGAATAAGGTACCTGCCTCTACCTGATGGTCTATTTTCTCCTGGCTCGTATTGGCTGCGGTTTTCTTTATCTCATCATCAGCAATTAAGTAGAACAAACCTCCCTGATCAATGGCAGCTTTTGTTAAAACATCTCTTCCGGAAAATTCATTGATAAATCGTTTTCCTTCTCTATTGACGATTACGAAATTTTCAGGTGGTACCTGAAGTCCACTGAATAGCTCGCCGGTCTCAGGATCAGCTACAGGCATCATCTGAGTAAATCCCATTCCAGTCAGTGCTGCTCCTACCGTTTTACCAAGCTGTATTCCATCACCAGTCATGGCATAGGAATTCGTTGTCCTTATATCATCATCAATGTGACTCCAATAGGTGTTATATTCTTTCAGCATCTTTGTATTTGCACCAAAACCACCACTTGCAAGCACAACTGCCTTTGCGTGTATTGTTATCTTCTGCCCATTGACCCCTGTTGCTATTACTCCTTTTATTTCACCCTTTTCTATGATAAATTCCTTTGCCGGACTGTCCGTGATAATCTTTCCTGCGTGTTCCTCTACATATTTGGTAAGAGCAAGGATAAATGCAGTACCATAGCTTTTCACAGGCTTATGACCCCGGCGCCAGAGTGCGCCAACGGGAGCAAATACGATGCTCTTATCATACTCAACGCCTATTTCCTCCAGCCAGTTTACACTCTCTAAGGCTCTGTCCGTCAGGATTTTTACCAGGTCATACTGTCCGTATATGGTGCTGCCATTTAAGTCCGTTCGTTTTCCACCAAAATATGTCTGTATTCTGTGAAGGAGCGGTGAGTCAAATAGATGCCCCTTTTGTGCTCCAAACTTATTCTGGTAGGCAGCGAATTCTTCTTTCAATGCTCGGAAATCCTCCAGATATTCTGAGTGAATCTCTCTTTCATCTGTACTTAATAGTGCTTCAATAGTATGTCTTTCTCCCGGATTCTCCTCAAACCCCATCTGCCACTTCGGATCTGCTGCATTAACAGGACCGCCGGAACGTATGGTATTTCCTCCCACTGCCGGATATTTCTCAAGAACAATTGCACTGCAGCCATTCTGCAGCACCGTAGCTGCTGCACTTAGTCCAGCGCCGCCACCGCCTACCACGACTACATCACAGGTATATTCTTCGTCTTCCCGGATTCGGCTGCTGGCTGGCTTGGGCCGTCTCTTAAGGATATCAGGATTAACCCCTGCAAGCTTCACGGCTTTAGCTACACCGTCAATGACACCATTACTGGTTTCAGATGCACCTGAGAGCGCGTCCACATTTAAAGTCTGTCCTTCAAGGATTTTATCTGGAATTCTTACAAACACCACATCAGCAATTCCTTCTGTTTCACCTTTGGTGTCTATCTTAATACTTTCGATTCGTTTTTCACTAAAAGATACCTTCATTGGAAGATTTCCGCTGTGACCAATTGCATTTACGTCATATTCCCCTGGCTTAAAGGAAAACTCCTCTTCCTCATTAAGCTGATTAGCAATTTTAGCAAAACGCAGAAAGCGTAAAAAGCATATCTCCAGGAAATCTACCGTTCCTTCATTGTTCAGGTTACCGGCATCATCAAAGGCAGTATTTGCCCTGCCAAGTAAAAACTCATATCCCGGCATTACATTGGCCTCCACACCTGGTGCATCCAGAATCTGACGAAGATGCAGCTGGGCACGAGAGGAACCCTGTGTTCCAAGGGAAGCACCAACGATCATGACCGGTTTGCCAGCCAGTGGATGTAGATCAAAGCTTAACCATTCAATCAGGCTTTTAAGTCCCGATGGAATGGAATGATTATATTCGGGAGTAGCCATAATAACACCATCACAGGCAATAATCTTATCATTGATCCTCTGTATTACTTCACCGTAGGACTGATTATCTGATTGATTAAACATCGGAACCTCTGTAATCTCAAGGAGTTCTATTTCTGCCTTTGATTCAAAGTGTTTTTTCATAAATTGAAGGAGTTTACGATTATATGATTGTTTTGCATTTGTTCCAACAATAGCTATAAATTTCATTGTAATTTATCCTCCTGCTCTTGCCAAGTATATTTTTTTACTTTTTTATTCAAAACCTTTTCTTTGAGAAGTTTTGATGTGATATCCGTAAACAGAACAAACTCTCTGAAAATTTCATCAAGCTCTGACACCTTATCTGGATAGATGAGATTTCCGGAACTATCAAATGCACTCTGGGATTTTCCTAAAAGAAATTCACTGCTTGGCATAATTCTGGCAGCAAGCTCCGGGGAATCAAGAATTTGCCTGAGATGCGCCTGTGCTCTTGAGGAACCAAGAGTACCATGAGATGCTCCCACGATTAAAACAGGCTTATCCGTAAGTGCCTGACTCGTGTAGCTGATCCATTCCAGAGCGCTCTTTAAAACTGCAGGTATTGCATGGTCGTACTCTGGTGTTGCTATAATAACACCATCGGCTTTCAAAATTTTATCAGATAACTCAGCTACCTTTTCTGGAACCTCGGAATCCTCTGGCTCCATAAAGGCAGGCAGCTCCTTAATTTCATATACTTCAATCTCTGCCTCAGGGGAAAAGTGCTTTTGCATAAACTGAAGCAGCATACGATTCGTTGAAACCTCTGAATTAGTGCCTACGATTGCTAAATATTTCATAATAATCTCCTTCCTGTATATTAAGCTTCTACAACTATGATCATGTGTTTGACATTATTTTAACATACTATACTTATATTATCTAATAGTTATTCATTGAAGATTGATAACAACTTTGTTATAATCAAAAAACCAGACTAGAGTGTGTTTCAAAACTGCTTGTGCCGGGTTGGAGGTTCCACTTTGTGGGAGGCAATTTGCGAAAAACTTAAAGGCGCTATGTTGAGGATGTAGTGGTGTTACGTTCCTAAAATTGCAACGCAGAATACTGCAAAGCGGGACATTCAGAACGGTACAATGTGTTTTCTGACACACCTTAATTAAAATTACAGAAGGAAGGAATGAAATGTCAAAAACCGACTCTCAAGATATCCTATATTATATTGATGCCATTTTAAAATACAGCAATTATAGTAAGGCCGCTAAATCACTATATATTTCTCAGCCTTATCTGACACAGGTTATAAAAAGGGTGGAAAATGAGTTAAACTGCGAACTGATCACCCGTAACAAGCTGCCTTATCGATTAACCGAGCAAGGAAAGATCTATTATCAATATTTGACTTCATTAGAAAATAACTATGCTAAGCTGGTTCGTGAAATATCAGATATATCAGATCGTGATAGAACGGTTATAAGGATAGGCGTACTTCCAAGCCTTGGTACTTACCTTTTACCACTTTTTTTGCCTGAGTTTCTGGGCATGCATCCAAACTGCAGAATCGAGCTTGCAGAGATTTTACCAGAGAAAAGCGAGAGACTCACGCAGAGCAATGAATTGGATTTCTGGATAGGACAAGATTCAAGATTCATTTCGCCGAACTTAAATTCTGTTAGCTGGGGAAGACACCGATACCGGGCTGTGATTCCACGCTGCTGTAAGCTATATCAGACAGAGGTAGCAGTTATCCCTGAAGGTACGATAGACATAAGTGAACTCTTATGTCAAAAGCTGATCCTGACTTCCAAGGGTTCCGCTATCCGAAAACAGATCGATCATCTACTAAATATTTATAAGGTGGAACCCGATATCCTAATGGAAAGCACGGAAATCAATACTGCCCTTAAGCTGTCAGCAAGTAATATGGGACTGACTATTATACCCGAAAGCATCTATGTTAAGGAGAGTCCCTCTGAATATAATATCTATCCCATTCCCATTGATGAAATAAGCTTAGATTATTTTATTGCCTATCTAAGTGAGAGAACCCTGACAAGCATTGACAATGATCTGCTAAATGCCTTTTTAATTCATGGGCAGAACCATTCCAATATAGGAGAAAGAAAATGACGGAGTATACGAAGATTATCTATCTTATGGGAACCAAAATCTCCCTCTATATCAAAGGAAACGATGCCGAAGGTCTGGCAAAAAAGGCTGAGGACATGCTGCTTCATTATAATGAAGTCTTTAGCGCCAACAGTGACAACTCACAGCTTGCCCTGCTAAAGAAAACAGCTGCAATGTCCCCGCAGAAGGTGGACGAGGAGCTGTATGAGCTGATAAAAACAGGAAAAAAGCACAGTTTACCTGAAGATAGTTTTTTAAATATAGCAATAGGCCCATTAATAAAATTATGGAGAATTGGTTTTAAAGAGGCACAGGTACCAGAGAAAGAAGCAATCAGGAATGTATTGGAACTTTTAAAGCCCGAAAATATACAATTGAATGACGAGGAAAAAACCATCCATTTCTTAAAAAAAGGTATGGAGATAGACCTTGGAGCCATCGCAAAAGGTTATTTCGCTGATAAAGTAATGGAATTCTTTAAGGAACAGGGAGCTGTCTCTGCTATGGTAGACCTGGGGGGCAATGTTCTCGTGTTTGGAGACTCCCCCTCCGAAGGCGGCGAGTGGAACGTTGGAATACAAAATCCGTTTTTACCAAGAGGGAATGCAGTAGCGCTTATAAAAATAAGAAACCAGTCGGTGGTAACGTCAGGAATATATGAGAGAGTTCTTGAACAGGAAGGCAGTAAATACCACCATATCTTTAACAGCAAAACCGGCTATCCAATTGAAAGTAACATTGCTTCTTTAACGGTTGTTGCTGACAGCTCATTGGACTGTGATATCTGTACTACAGAAATGTTTGGATTAGATGCAGCTTCGGTTATTCGCAGAATGAACAGAATGAGTGATATGGGTGCGGTTGTAATCACTTTGGATGGAGAACTGGCCTGCACAAATAATCTCAGGGGAAGGATTATCCATTTATAAACGTATAAAACCTTTGCAATAACTATAGCTATATTTGCTCTTGCTTTTTGCTGCTCTATCCTTACCAATAATATAAGATGGGTTTCTTTTAGAAAGTAAATTCTTTTATCTTTGCATAATATCTGAGCTCATCTTCTGTAATACTCTCACGTACGGGTTGCCTCAAAGAGAGAGCGCAAGCCCTTTACTTTATACTGTTTAATTTCTCCAGCCACTTCAATATACAGCCAGTCTTAAAGTAATCTAATAATGCACCATCGCAAAAGCGCTCCGCTCTAACAGCACCCATAATCAGTGCAAGCACACACTGTGCATTCAAATTTGAAACATCAGCCTTCTTCATCGATTCCGTCCCCCATTCAAGGCCATTCTCTTTGAGAATATCCCCATAACGGGTAAGCTCCATGTCTTTATTGCTTTGTTCAAAGATGTAAATATCATGGATGAAATTATTTACCATTTCGGAATAGCCCACAAAAGGCAGCTGTATCGGATGCTCTGGTGTTCCGTCGTTTTCTTTATCAATCACCCATTCACCAATGTTATCCGCCTGGATTAAAGGTATGTATTTTGTTAAAATATCAAATTTACTCATACTCGTTCTCCTCCTCAATATTAATATAAAACGATAGCTTTTGTAAGTGATATATCATTTATCTATCAATACTACCCTTTCAAATGTATAATTTCATTTAGCTCTTGTTGCCTTAACTTGCAAATCATACCAATACTTTTTCTTATATGCCATACTACACTTTTTTCTTTTATTATAGTGCTTATGTATTTATTTATAAACCGTTTATATGAAACAATCAAAAAATACAAAATATTTAATCATCTCATCTGGTCTCTCTTTGAATATCTCCTCCTGCGTATTTATAACAGTTCATAACAGAAAAAGGCTGCCTGCAAACAGCAAGCGTCCTTTTTCTGTTATGAATTAGCATGAGAAGTATGAATTACATTTTTATAGTTAGACCTTCACCTGTCCCTTCAAAATTATAAACTTTAATGATTTAGCAGTTTTTATCACCTGGCCTGAACACAAAGATCTTTAATTCCGGTTTTATCTATTCATAATATCATTTTGTATTTCTCCTCTCTTTCGTTTCGTTAGGTAAATCTGAAAAAACTGGTGTCTCTGTATCGTAAAATGATGGCATCCATCCTCCACAAAAGGGGAAGTATGATTGGATATAACTTGAGAAGTATTTTGTAAAAGCTGCGTAAGACTCTTCATCATACCTTCTCAACCACTTGTTTTTTCTCTCTTTCATATAATTCTCCTTATATTTTAGCTTTTAAAGCCCTCTTAAGGGGCTATTGATCCATAACTGCCATGGCAAAGTAGTACAGAGCTGTCATGGACGCAGGTATTTCCTATATAAAACCAGCCTAAGGCTACGTCCAGCTCCAGCATGGTGATGAATCCAACTATCAAAAATACCCTGCTGATATTGGAGTGCCTGCCCCGAACCCGCGAAAGTACCAAGAAGCAAAATCAAGATACCCCAGAATGATTTTAATGCTATTTTTTTATATCCTTTCTTGCAATTGTTCAGAAGATATCAGGGTACTTGAAAATATTTGTATTCCATCTGGTTAGTCTATACTAACTCACACTCAAAAAAAATAACCTCTTACAACAGTTAATTATATCTTTATGCAAGCAAAGCTAAAGCCTTTCCGCTCTTTGCTATCTACAGTATAAGCCTGAATTTCAATAAATAAAAATATATTATAATGTATATATACATAAGCATATATATATTAATTTACAGAAAAAAGAGGCGTATTGCAAAACCAATGTCATTGAGTTAAGTCATTGGTTTTGCAACACGCCTTTAAGTTAAGTCACTGGTTTTGCGACACGCCTTTTCGCTATAATTATACTGTAGTATTGAAATATTTGCTTACATATTCACGGAAATTTCTTGCCGCTTTTGAAAAATATCGTTGCTCTTTCCAGGCAAGCCGCAAAATATTCTTATAACTAATTCCCTCAATTTTAAGTAAAATAACCGGCAATTCCTTTTTCTCTTCTTCAGAACAGGGTAAAAAAGACACACCCAGCCCGGCTTCAACCAAATTAATAACCGCTGTAAATTCACTGCACTCACAGATGATATTTGGCACAACCCCATTCTTTTTGCAAAATTCATCACAAAATTCTTGCTGGCTATAATTAGCTTTTAATCCGATAAAGGCTTCGTCTTTTAAATTCTGAAAAGAAACTGTTTGGTAACCAGCAAGGGAATGGGATGGTGGCACTGCTAAATAAATTTCTTCCTCTGCCAATTTCATAGTAGTGATATTCGTGTGCTCAACAATCGTGTTGATAAAAGCAAAATCAATTTCATCTTTATCCAATAGATGAAGCTTTTCCCGATCATCACCTAACTGAGTAATATGAAAATTCACTTTTGGATACAGAGATGCAAAGCTGCCTATTAAACTACCGAATTCTTTATTCAAAGATGTGCTTGCAAAAGAAACAGAACCCATTTCACTTCCGGACAAATCGGATATCTCCTGCCGTCCTTCCTCAACTTCTTTCAATATTCTATTCGCACGTTTTAAAAATGCTTTTCCATATTCATTCAAAACAATATTACGTCCTGTCCGATTAAACAAGGGAACACCCAAGTCCTCCTCTAACTTAGCAATCATGGCACTTAAGGCAGGCTGCGCGATTTGCAGCACACCGGCAGCTCTTGTCATATGTTGCATATTCGCCACAGTTTGAAAATATTTAATTTGCAGCAAATCCATAATGCGCCTCCATAATAATAGCATTATTGTTATTAATTTTCTCAATTTAATAACTATTCATGTATCATTGATATAGTATCACGGATAATAGGATTTTTCAAACGCAATCAATTATATAAACGAATTTATATATCTCATGTGATTAGTAATTTAAATAAGAATGGAATATTACAAAAAAAGAGGAGGACAACAGCGATTATGTTCACTTAGAAAACGTACTGCACATCCAATTATAGAATTTTTCCTTCTCTTCTAGCTGCGGATAATGTGCTGAATTCTCGAATATTATCATCTCATGTGGAGCTTGTCCGGTTAGCTTATTCAGGTATACCTCTGCGGCCTCCGGTGAAGTCATACAATCATATTTGCCCATTACAAAATAAACAGGTATATCTATCTCAGTGACAATATCAGTAATGGGATTTTTCAGTGCTTCCATAATTAGCTCCTCTTGATACTTGCCTGATGCCACATAAAAACGAATTGTATCAAGCAAATTATACTCGCTGCCAAAGAGAAAACCTTTTAAATAATCTAAGTTTTCATCGATATTGCGGGCGGCAAATCCATATTTTCGTACATAACTCCGTGGTGTAATTTGATTACCTTTTGATATAGAACTTTCTAAGTCACTTAAATAGGCTACATCGTCTGTATTTCCCGCCTCTATAGCAGCTTCAATACATTTATTTAATCCATCCAGCTCGCTTCCAATAGTGTTAGACATTTGGCCTATTCCTATATAAGCACAAAACAATTCTGGTTCTTTAGCCGCAGCCATTGTGGCAATATAAGTTCCATAGGAATGTCCGATCAAAATCACTTGTTCCTGATGTAAATAATCCTTGATATATTCTGTAAGAGCAATCAAATCATCTACATGCGTAGTGGAGGTTACATCAGAATAGTCAGTTCCGAACTTATACGATTTTCCACTTCCTCGTTGATCGTAATGGACAATAGTAAACTCCTGTTCCAGCAAATCCTGATATCCTCTTATATACGGGATTTCCGAACAACATGGTCCACCATGTACAAATACAATAACCGGATTATTACGGTTGCACCCACGTATCATAACCTCAATGTCTGTTTCGTTAATCTTAATTTTTCGCAATTCGCTAATACTATTTTCATTTGATATTTTAGGAGTCCATGTAGGAAAGCATAGTCCTGCAATGATCAAAAGCATAAATATAATGCCAAACCATTTTACAGCTTTAATTAATTTCTTAATAATTATTGTCCCTTCCTTCTCTGAAATACTTTTCAAAATAAATCCATCTTATTGCTTCAACCTTACAAATGTTATCTTTCCTGTCCACTTATCCCTTTACAGATCTTTTATCGAATTGATATGTTTCCACAAGCGCTAAAATACATTTGGTTCGATTAGCCATCATTTATTCCGGCCTCCAATACTTTTCAAATGGATTAGTGGCTTCCTGCAAATTAGTAATTTTTTTCTGAAAAGCATCCAGTCCTTTTCTTTAAATCTCTGCTCTTACAAAGCCTCACCCTTCCTCTAAAATTAAATTTTATCAATTCAATTTCATGTATAAGAGTGGGTATGGATTTCCTTGTTCGTCACTATCAGTTCTCTTATAGACTTGAAATCCCAGGTGTTCATAAAAACCTTTGGCAAGAGGGTTTTGCTCATTCACCGTCAACTCATTCACTTCAAAATTTTCAATTCCATATCTAAGCAACTTCTTCCCCAAGCCTTTACCTCTTTCTTCCACTGCGATAAACAGCATTTCAAGTTTCTGTCCATCAATTCCCATAAAAGCAATCGGAACTGCATTTTCATTCTCACCTACAATCAAATGCGGTATCTCCCTTAACGCTTGAGGAACATATTCTTTAATATTTTGTATTTCTACGTCTGTCAAAAATAGATGTGTCACTTTTACAGACTTTTCCCATACCTCTAATAGTTGCTGCAGCAGCAATGGGGTTCTTTCTATTACTTTAATTATTTCCATCTTTTTCTCCGCAATTTCTATTTTATCTCTTAGTTACAAGACAAAATCGTTACAAGACAAAATTCTTATTTGACAGGATTCAAACCTTGTATAAAAACGTTCATTTCCCTTACCCCAAGTTCTTTTTGTCATCTGGAAAGAGTCTGCTGACTGATACCTTCCATTATACTCTCCCTCATATTTAGTTTCAAAACATTCATACAAATTTCCTACAATTAAACGTCCATCAACAAATGTTAATGAGTGCATCCATTTATCATATATATTATTCTTATTTCACTTTATTTAACAAACTAACAGTCTCCACATGTCTTGATTGGGCCCAAAAGATGCCGTACCCCTCTGGTATCCCCTTGGCGTAAGCCTATATTTCGGATAACGTCACCTAGATAGGCTTTTTTAGTAAATTTGGTGCCTATTTTTGCATTACAATTCAAGTTAATAATAGAAATATTATCAGTAAATTAGATTAGTGTGATACAAGGTGCTTGGTGTATGGTTCAAGCAAAAACATAAGCTGTTCAGTAATTTCCTGAACATTGCAGGGCATAGAATTATTGATCCACCATTCCAATACGCCAATAAACCCGGAAGTCAAAAAATGAGTGGTGACACTATTTGAAAACGCGTTGTTTTCTGACTTTATACCGATAACCTCGGTTACTGTTTGCTCAATAATGGCATATAAGCGGCTGCGGAAAAATCCAAATCCCTCATTGTTAAGAAGTAACTTGTATATTGTGAAATTTTCCTCCAAATATTCAAATACACTATGAAATGCGCTTGCGCTTAGAGTGGTATCAGTACTATTGGCACAGTGATTTAGCAGCAGCTCAACGTATTTTTCAATACACTTGTCGAGTAAGTCGAATTTATCCATATAATGCAGATAAACAGTCCCACGGTTTATGTCTGCGCGTTCGGCAATGTCATTGATGGTAATTTTCTCAAATCCTTTTTCGGCCAACAGGTCGATGAAGGTATCCATAATCAACTGCCTTGTTTTTTTTATTCTTCTATCCATAGCCTTCTCCTCCAGATATTCAACAAATGAGCGCAATGTGTTGAGTTATCAACAGTGGGAACAATTGTAACTATTGTATTTCTCTCCACAAACAGTATACTCAGAATATCAAACACGTGTTGAAAAGTCAACAGGTGATCATTCTGGAGGATACGTTATGAAAATACTAATATTTGGCCGCGGTGTGATAGGAACACAGTACGCCTGGGCTTTCGAAAACGCGGGCCACACCGTTGAGTTCTATGTTCGTGAAGGCAGGAAGGCACAATACGGCTCCTATGTAAACTTGGAATTATGGGATGCAAGGCAAGGCAAAAAGACCGGATAGTCAAAGAAAAATGGCCTATTGTAATGCACGAAGAGATAAAGGAAAATCACGACTATGACCTCATTCTTATGAGCGTCAACCCCGAACAGGTATCAAGTGCAGTTAAGTACCTGGCACCGCGCGTTGGAAATGCAACAGTCCTTTTTTTCAGTAACTTCTGGCAGGACCCGAAATTGGCTGTTCAGCCAATTCCGCTCAGTCAAATTGTTTATGGTTTCCCCGGTGCCGGGGGTGGGTTTGAAGGAAACACGCTTTACGGCGGACTTTACAAGACGGTTCAGTTTGGAACATTTGAATCCGAGCCTACCAAAAGGGATTTAGAGGTTCGTAAGCTTTTTGCTCAGACAGGCTTCAAGATAATGGTTCAAAAGGATGTAAAAAGTTGCCTCTGGAATCACTTCGCGTTCAATGCTGCAATGGAAGTAGAAGTATTAAAAAGCGGCAGTTTTAAGGAAGTAATTTCTTCACGGGAAGCACTCGATGGATTAGGCCGGAACATGAAAGAAATGATACCTGTTTTGAAAGCAAAAGGGTCAAAACTAGATTTTTTGACAAAAGTGTTAAGCGGCCTGCCACCGAGAGTTGTTGGATTTCTTATGAGTCATGTTGTTTTTTCTCCGAAAAGCATGTCCTATACCCTTGTGGCACATAACTACTATAAAGTTGGCTATGCCGTACAGGAAGTTATTACAGATGCCAGAAAGTACGGAATAAAGGCACCACGGCTTTACGATGTAGAAAGCTTAATTACGGAGCAATAATAACCGTCAATAAATCAGTGCATCCTGAATAAATCTTGACAATTTTATTTAACGGAAGACTGCCAATGCTGTGTTAAATTATCAATGCAGCATTGGCAGTTTTACCAGAACAAAATTATAGAGTGGAAGAAGATCATAATTATAAGTCGTACAGTAAATTGAATCTCCACAGTATAAAATCTATGGTATGATCAAATATATGATGATTTCTATTGTACAAAGCTCAAGTATAATTAAGTAAGGTTTACCTCTTATCAAATAAAGAAATAAAATTAATGATACCTTGAGAAATGAGAATAATAAATAATAAAATAAGCATTAATAATGCAATGAATATTAAAGATTTTTGTACATAAAATAAGCTTAAACATCTGTATAGCCTTTTTAACATATTACTTTATAGACATAAAGTGTTTTCATCACATGTCCATATTCATTTAAAATGGATTCTTCTAAAAGCCTTATGATTTTAATACAATCATCTATGTTATTACAAAGTAAATTTTTATTTAAGTAATTTAATGGAAGATCAATTGCAGGATCTGTTAATAAAGATTCGTTATGTTGGTTAACAATATCTATCCCAAGTAATTCTATTTTTACATTAGAAAAATCTTCGATAGGTTCGTCATTGTATAAAATTATCACGCAGGATACTCCGTTTTCTATTAAAAGAGAGTAGAAAGGTAGCATCTTATTAAATATACTGATTGGTTCAATATCTTCCGACACAAAAGTATAAGAGATATAATCAAAATACATTTCAATCAATTTATTAAATTCATTTTTACTCTTATATTTAAAATGATGAGTATTTAATACACGATCTACACCTCTATATCCATTACTTCTTTTTTCTATTGGCTTAATATCAATATCCATTTTCTTCTCCTATTTTATAATTGTTTTCAGGAAATCGTATGCTGCTTTTGTAATTTGAATGTGTAAATTACTAAGTTTTCCATTAGAACCACTTATATGCATGTGCCAACTCCAACCGTTGTGAGGAACGTCTAGCGTTACTTTATATCCTAAAGCCTTCGCTTTGTAATATAGTGATTTTGCCCACTCAAGGCCTATTGTAACTGACGGAGAGTTGAAAAACCTTGAAAGCGCAATGAATTTAGATGGATCAGCTGCTAATGAAAATGGATTGATACCCAAAAGGCTAATTTTTAAATACAATCCTATATTTGTCGTTTCTCTAATCATGAACCATTCTTAACTTTTTTTGATATGCATTAAATAAATCTACTTTTCTTTGCGTTCGATCTAATATATTTAAAGCACAACTCTCAATTGTTCCATTAGGATCAAAAGATGCTTTAAATGGTGGTTCAAAATCTCTATCTTCAAACCCCATTACTAACGGAATATTAGCAAAGGAATCTTTTTTTGTATCTGTATAATACCCCCAATAAAGGCTTTTATGATTTTTTATAAATACATTTCCATAATACATGGCTATATCCCTCATTATATATTCTGTTTCTAATGAGAATTGCTCTTTGGATTCTGCTAAAACTACATGTAAAAATGGACTATCTACTAACTGTTTTTTTATAGCATCTAATTTAGCAGATGGCGTTTTTTCAATTTCAGCATTTTTTAGAAACCAACCCCAAATATCTACCAAAGAATTAGTACTATAATTTAGTTCAATTCCTGAAAAATCTGATAAATATTGAGTTCTTTCCTCTATTCTACTAATATACCAATTATTCTTTAACAACCAAACGTCTTTATTTATTTGGGTCTGTATGCTTTGCGATAAACCTTGATATCCATATTTTGATTCTCTTATTACTTGTTTACTAAAACAATCAACAATTTTTTTCCAATAGGAGTGGAAAAAGTTTTAGATATACCACCATATAAATTTCTAAGTTTGCTCCGCCTGTTGCCACGAACCATAGACGGTAGCACCTAATGTTCCGCTTGCTGTAGATGCTTTAACCAAAATTTTTATATACCATTAATCCATTTAAATATTTTTTTTATGATGTTTATTATATAACTCAACTTTCCCAGCAAATATTTCTGAATAAAACCTGTATAAATGAGGCTTGAGACAACATCCATTCAGTTACTTTACTTTTGATGTAGGATGTGATAGCTGCTGATAACGTTGAAATATGTTCCACAAACAAAGCCATTAGGCTTTGAAGTGCATTCGTTAAGTCCATGTCCTGTATATCCTCACAGAACA
>Ga0208297_1001564_pt1 | contig 19676 bp, 15 predicted proteins | sample LMS_cellobiose_e_FD_187367 | JGI IMG/M metagenome (GOLD analysis project Ga0208297, IMG submission 187367) | Rumen-fistulated moose microbial communities from Alaska, USA - LMS_cellobiose_enrichment (SPAdes) (version 2) | ecosystem: Host-associated > Mammals > Digestive system > Stomach > Rumen... | reverse complement strand
AATTTCTTCTATTTTTTCGTCCTTCTGTGCCGTAAGCCGGGCGGATTCAACGGAGCCCTTCACTTGTTAAGCCATGGGACAGGCCTTTTATGGGGGTCCTGAGAAAAATTTTGCATCCGTTCGGCACTCCATCGCCCTCTGTGGCTGCAATCGTACATCCTTCGCCGCGTGAAGAACATGCCATGGGATGGCACACTCCGAAATCGAAAAGTGAGGTTTCATGCGGGTTTGCGGGATCGCAGGTTTTCTGCTTTTCGAGCCAAAAGCGGCGGAAAGTGTTGAAAACACTTGGTTTTTCAGGTGTGCCACGGAGTGGCACACTGTTTGCAAAAAAACTTTTGGTTTTCCGTGGTTCCGTGCGGTTGCTTCCTTTCATCAGCTCGTTGGGGAAAGCGTCCTCTCATCATACTTGGACAAAGGGGTACCATTTTGGGGGTGTTTTGGGAAAAAACTTTGCCAACGCGCGAAATATTTCAGCAGAGTCATGCCATTTGCGCCTGTAAAGACTCGATCATCCACGCTGCACCGGCTGCAGCCCAAAAGGATCTCTCACTCTCTTACCGCAACATGAGGGGCGAAAAAACGACACGATATTTCTAATTTTCTCTAAATTTTTTTGGGATGTCCTCTTTCCTTACGGCCAGCATGCAGGATTGTCACTTATGCCGGTAATGGCCGCAGAACGCATAATAGAAAAGCAGCCCGCTTAATCCCTGATCGGGACAAGTGGGCCGCTGACGATTGAAAACCGGATTATTCCGCAATAACCGTCGAAAACCGTTGAGGAATGGAAGAAAATGTGGTATCATACATTTTGGATTATAGTATATTGCGTGAAAGTGAGAGAACAAAAATGGAAAACAATCCAGAACGTTGGGTTTCCATGAAGGAAATCACCGCCTATCTCGGCATCAACCGCGATACGGTCCTCAGTTGGATCGAAAAGCGCGGCATGCCTGCTGTCAAGGTCGGCCGCCTGTGGAAGTTCAAGATCAGCGAGGTCGACGCCTGGATGAAGGCGGGACGGGCAGCTGATTCGTAATCTGTCCGTATTATTGGACAGTATTTGTGCTTATCTCTTAGTGTTGAAAAACATTCTGTCACTCGCGGCCTTGGAGGAAGTAGTAAAATGCAAATTAATAAACATGGTTCTTTTTACCTCAGAAACGGTTGGCCAACAAAAATAATTGATACCATACCCAACAACCCATATATTTTTTCTCCTGCTAACGAGCGTGATGCAGTTGATACATTTGGTGTTGGCCGAGTTATGGTCAAAGCCATGCGTTATTGGGCGTATACCACGGGTATTACTTCGGAAACTAAAGAACAACAAGGGGTATCTCATGCCTTGACAGAACTCGGATCGTGCATCGAGTTGTATGATCCATTTTGCCAAGATTTAGGCACATTGTGGCTTCTTCATAGGAACTTGGCTCGTGACGAAGAAAACGCGACTATGTGGGAGTGGGCTTTCAATTCTTTTCGTAAAACCGAGTTTACAAAGGAGCAATTTGTCGATTCATTTTTCGCGTTTTATCAAACCAACGGTGGAACAAATAAAAAAGCAGCCGTTGAGAAAGAATTCGACTGCTTCAAGAATACATATGTAAGCGACAAGCGGTTTGACCTTGAGAGAATCATTGATGAGGATACTATTCCTTTTTTTGCCCCTCTTGGACTGATCAAGTATTTGGGGAAAGGCGTTTTTGAGATGCCAAGCACAAGTGCAAGAGATATCCCTGATAATATAGCACTTTACTGTATTTTGGCTGACAATTATCAACATCTCCGTGAACAGCGCCAAATTGACATTGACTATCTTCTTGATGGGCAGAACCAAATTGGTCGATATATGCGTTTGAGCTATTCCTCACTACTTGAGCTCTTGCAGCGGCTTGAAAACTCCAGAAGACTTACCCTAGTAAATAATTACACTAGCAGACATATCGAAGTTGATAATACAGAAACTCGTGAAGTCTTAGAAAACTATTATACAAATATAGCGAGGTGAGCTTTGCATGCCCTATTATTGTGATTTGATAAAGCAGGAGGGCGAATTTACCTATTCTGCAAATATTCAATTTGATTTAGAAAATGACCGGAAGCTCCTTCGCTTTATTCCAAACGATACCACTACCGCCTTATTGAAAGAGTATTTTACTGATATTTCGAGGCAAAGTCCTGAGCATCATGCAAGGATATTGTACGGATCCTATGGTACAGGTAAATCGCATTTTCTTACTGTTCTCAGCTTGATTCTCAGCAAAACCTATACTGATGGATTTGCGTTTGAGACTTTTATTGATAGGTTATCCCGCTTCAACCCTGAGCTAGCCGCAGATATCGTTTCTTTTGTTCAGAATAGAGATCGGAAGCCTTTTCTCATCGTTCCAATTGTGTTCGATTTTGAAGACTTTGACCGCTGTATCTACTTTTCTCTTAAAAGAAAACTAGATTCCCTTGGCGTTTCGGTTCAGTTCAAGACATTTTACGATCAGGCTGCACAGCTAATTAATCAATGGAAAGCAACAGAAGAATCCAATAAGCGGCTTGAAGAAGCGTGTGCTGCCATTAAGATTAGATGTGCCACTCTGGAAGAACAACTTCAAAAATATGATAAGCGCGCCGAAAAGCGTTTTCAGCGTTTGTTTTCTGAGATGACATATGGTGTTCCTTATGTCTATGAAATCTCAAATCTTGCTGAAGCAATCAGCCAGGCGAACAGAGCAATCACAGAGCAGTACTGCGGTATTGTCTTTGTTTTCGACGAGTTTGGACGTTATATTGAAGATAACCTAAAAAGTATTAAGGTAAAAAGCGTTCAAGACTTAGCTGAGATTTGCGATCATGCCGATGGCAATAATCATATTATCCTCGTTTCTCACAAAGAGATAAGCCAGTATACACAGAGGTATGGCAAAAACATTTCTAATGAATGGAAAAAAGTCGAAGGAAGGTATAAGGCTACTCCTATTAATGACAAGCAGGACCAGTGCTTATCTCTCATGAGTAGTATTCTTACAAAAGATGTTGATCTTTGGCATGTGTTTGAAGATCGTTTTCGTAACGATTTGAACCGCATTTACAGCGAAGCCCTTGTGTTTCAAGCTCCGCAAGTCGGAGTCGCTCCAGGAGAAAACCCGTATGAAGGAGGATTCCCGCTTCATCCCATTTCTCTCTTCGCATTAGACAAGTTATCAAAAAAAGTGGCGCAGAATGAGAGAACATTCTTTACATATCTTGCGAGCAAAGAAGAAAATAGCTTATATCAGTTTCTTGAGAGTCATGAACTGGAAGAATTCCACTTTGTGGGAATTGATAACATATTCGATTACTTTGAATCGAATATTAAATCGGTACAGAGTGATAGTAGCTACGAATGGTATAGGAACCTTCAGCGCGCCCTCGCAAAAAACAATTCAAGCGAATATGATGATACCCCGGAAGCAAAGATTCTGAAAGTTATTGCAGCAATTGGAATTATCAACGACTCTAGCGCGTTAGTTGCAGATAAGCAAACAATTCTCAAAACCATAGATCTACCTCGCGATATACTGGCAAATGCATTAGAAGAGCTCTGTAAGAAGAAAATAATAAAGTATTCTGGTGCATACAATCGTTATGATTTCTTTGAAGCAAGCATTTTTGACGTTGACGAGTTGATAAAAGAAGGAGCGCGGCAGATTCAAGATAAGGCTGTAATTGACACACTCAATGCGCAATTTGTTGATTTCGTTCTATACCCAAATCAATACAACCGCGAGTATAAAATCAATCGTGTTTTCTTGCCATTGTTTACTCTCCCAAGCGAGTTGACCCGAAGAAACCTTGTTAGTCGATTTGGTGATTATTACGATGGAATTCTTGTAATTGTTGTCGCAGATGAAGACACAGACTTGCAAGAAATCGCGAGAGCATCTCTTGGCCTTGAACGTGGAATTGTAGTTGTACATAAAGATAGAGGAACCATTCTCAATGCGGTAAAGCAGTATATTGCTATTCAGTACTTGGAAAGCAAAAAAGAAGAATACAACAGCAAGGATCCTGCGTTCGAGAAAGAGCTTCAGTACTTCAAAGATGAAATGACCATCGTAGTAAAAAGCATGGTGAGTGCGTGGAATACCGTCTTTGATAGTGAAACCACTGTTTTTTGCAATGGAATAGAGCAAAGTATCTGTTCATTGTCCGACCTCTCTAGTCTTGCAAGCAGAATTCTATTTGAATCATATAATCAAACCTTAATTGTCAACAACGAACTGATTAACAAGAATACTGTATCGGGCAGTATCATGTCAGCGAAAAAGAATGTCCTCAACGGCATTATCGCTGGCAGCCAGCCGGAGCAGTATTACGGTGTTCAGTTTCTTTCCCCGGATTATATCGCTGTAAGATCGGTTTTGGTGAAGAACGGGTTTGTTGTGCCAAATGATGGAGAAGTCATTGAAAATGCATTGAATAATGGGCAACGGCCTCAATATGAGATTAACGCCGTTGTTGAACGCTATGTAAATGCAGCACGAGAAGGAGCTGTTGACTTAAAAGACCTGTATAGCGAATTGAAAGAACCTCCTTATGGACTCAGAGACGGATATTTATCTATCCTCTTTGCTCATTTCTTGATCCCATTTAAGCGGTCACTCATTATTACAAGCCATGGCGTTGAACAAGAACTTACTGCAGAACTCTTTGAAGAGATGGTTCGACGTCCTCAAGACTATTCTTTCTCAATTGCATCCTGGTCAAAAGAGCAATTGGATTATTATGACGCACTTGCCGAGTTGTTCTCAGAATACATTAATCAAGTCGCGCTTGGTAAGAATCGAGTTAAGGCAATCTATGATGCCATGTTGCTTCATTATAAAAACATCCCGAAGTTTTCACGAACAACGACGAAATATGTCTCATCAAAGACTTCCGAATACAGAATGCTGATGGCGAAAATGACTACAAACTATTCGGAGTTTCTCTTAACAGCCGTGGGAGGTTTGGGGAAGGATCTTGATGACAGCCTAAATACAATTAAAAATGCCAAACTAGAGCTTGAAAATGTGCTTTATCACGTGACGGGGGAAATTGCAAGTAAAGTTAACTCCATTTTTGGCTTCCCGAAGGAGAACACTCTGAGTTCTACACTATCAACAAAGTATAAAGAGGACTGGGAAAAGAAGCGCCACAAGTCATTTGACTACTACACAAATGCGTTCTTAGAGTTGGCAAGTGGAATAGTGAATGGCGATTCCGATAGTCAAGTCGTGGGCATGTTTTCCAAAGCTTTGACAGGCCTTGAGCTCTCTTACTGGAATGATTCGCATTGCGAAGAACTTGTTCAAAGACTTACTGAAATCAAAGAAAAGCTGGATTCTTATAAAGAAAGCGCTTCTTTGAGTGGCTCTGAGATGCGGATTACGATGCAAGTCGCAAACGGAAAAGAAAAATCTGTAGTCTTTGACCGGAGCGAACTAAATAAAATGAGTATTACCGCAAAAAACAAGATTCTCTCGACATTTCGTAATTATGGTTTGGCTATCTCTTATGATGATAAGGTTCAAATCGTACTCTCCGTTTTAGAGGATTTATTGGAAGGGAAATAATATGTCCAAGTCGGTATATTGGTGCAACTCATGTGCAATACCAATTATTGAAAAATCAATATGTCCGAGGTGCGGATCGAAATGTAAGAGCGTGTCTACTAATGGGATTTGCAACCCCGTCTTCCGTCAGGAAAAGAAGCTCTTGTCTTACATCTTGAATGAGCACATCGAAGAAAAGAATGTGTGGTATGTTGGAAGTAGCCACTATCTCATTGATGGGCAACGTACCAAACTCCCATATATTGATTTTTTTAAAACAAAGCAGCATTTGCTTTATGCTGAAGAACTGCGTGATAGTATCGACTCTCGATATGAGATTCCACAAGGCACTGAGTTTATTGAAGCAAATACAAGCTATTTAGGAGAATTGGTTTTTGAGGCAGAGCAATACATCACAGATTTGAAAGCGAAGCATATTGACAATGGCACACATATGCCAACGGTTTCTTTTTCTGGAGGTAAAGATTCTACCGTTGTCAGCCGCCTTGTTCGCGATGCTTTGCAAGATGAGACCATTATCCACTTCTTTGGCGACACAACACTTGAGTTTCCCTGCACATATCAATATGTACAAGAGGGATTTCGAACAGAGAATCCATTCACACCACTCCTTCCGAGCGATACTAATAAGGATTTCTTTCGACTGTGCAATGTGTTTGGCCCTCCCAGCAAGTTTGAACGCTGGTGCTGCACGATTTTTAAAACCGGGACCTTAAACACAGAATACCAAAACTTAGTAGGCAATAGTCTGACTTTCCTTGGAATCCGGCGTAGCGAATCAAAGGAAAGGAGCCGATATGAACGGACACAGGATCATTCTAAGATTGGTACTCAGATCAACGCGATGCCAATTATCGAATGGGATGATTGTGACGTCTGGCTGTACTTACTCGCTAAAAAGGTGCGGTTTAATGAAGCGTATTTATGGGGCTACAAGAGAGTCGGATGCTGGTGTTGCCCCAACAACTCTGATTGGTCAACCATGTTGACGGACATTTATTTCCCAGATCTCTCTGCACGCTGGCGGAATATCCTATATGATTTCGCAGAGAAGACAAATAAGACCGATATTGAAGACTATGTAGAGAATGGCAAGTGGAAAACCCGAAAAGGAGCCAGCGGACTCGTCGCGCGAAATGTCGCCATTGCAGACACCCCCTGCAACCTTTCTGATAGAGCACGAAATATCATCATCCAGAAGAAAATCCAACGTGATGTTTTGGAGTTCATTAAGCCATTTGGAGAACTGTCTGTATTTGACAAAGAGGATGCGACATATATCACCGTGACGGAAAAAACAGGAATACTCCCAGCAGAGGACGGAAAAGAGAACCTATTTCCGAAACGTAAGGTTTGTGACCTAGTGATCACTTGGGGAACGCCGGTTCTAAAGGTGCTCCCCACGAAGACTACCGATATTCAGCTACTAGTCAACCGATTGAAATGTCAGCTCAGGAAATACCAGTTTTGTATTCGATGCTCTGCTTGCGATTCTGTTTGCCCGAATGATGCAATTAACACATTCGGAAGCATTCGATATGCCATTGATGAATTAAAATGTCCACAAAATATGAACCTTTGTTCTCGTTGTATTGCCAAGTTTTATAATGGCTGCATTACTTGCCAAGTACTTGCAAACAAAAAGAAAGTCGAGGACGAAGACGAGCTATAACACGGGGTGTTCACATGATTTATTTCGATAATGCTGCAACATCAAGGCCAAAACCTGAAGTTGTATATAAGGCATTTGATTATTACATAAGGGAAATTGGCACAAGCCCCGGGAGAGGAAGCTACTCTCTTGCTATCCAAGCTTCCAGAATGCTGTATCAATCGAGAAAAACTGTGGCAGGATTCTTTGGAAGCGTCGATCCGTCGTGTGTTGTTTTCACTAAGAACTCAACCGAAGCGATTAACCTGTATTTTGATGGGCTTCTTAAGCAGGGAGATCACGTATTGATCAGCCCATATGAACACAATGCTGTCTTACGCCCTCTTCAGACGCTGAAGAACAAAGGTGTTATTGACTATAGCGTTCTTCCCGAAGAAGTCTTGTATTGCAATAAGGACAGAATAAATGACTATGTACAAGGCAACACAAAACTATTGGTTCTGACATTAGCGAGCAATCTTACAGGACAAATCGTTTTTCAACGGGAACTGAGTCACATGGCGCATCAGATGGGGCTAACCGTCTTTGTAGACGCTTCCCAGGGAGCGGGCAAAAAGCTCATCAATATGCAAGACGATGAAATCGATGTCCTTGCTTTCACAGGTCATAAAGATCTTCTTGGACTGCCTGGTGTTGGAGGCCTTGTTTCGAAAAAGCAGCTAGGGATTACTCCACTAATCCAAGGAGGAACTGGAATACACGGGGAAAGCTATGTCAATCCGAATGCATATCCTGATTCTTATGAATCCGGCACATTGAATATGCCTGCAATATGGGCACTAAAGCAAGCATTGGAATATATCGACGAAAACATAGAGCAGATCCGAGAAAAAGAGTCATTTCTAATCGATTATGCTATTGAAGCGCTCAAGAGACTTGATAATGTAGTACTTTATCATCCAGACCATATCCGTGTTTCAACTTTTTGCTTTAATATAAAGGGAGTATCATCAAGTGATGTTGTCCAGACCTTGGACGAGCAAGGAATCTGTGTTCGAGGCGGCATTCACTGTGCTATCAAGGCTCATGAAACTCTAGGAACGGTAGCAACAGGAGCGGTTCGCGCAAGTTTGAACTGCTTCAATACCCGGCAGGAAATCGATGAATTTATGCGTGTTATTGAAGGAATTCGGCCATGCACATAGTCTTTTACAAAACAAATGATGTCTTTGCTGCAGAGGAAAAACTACAAGAAAACGGTATCACGACCAAAATAGTACCTACACCTGTTCAGGACAAAGCTTACTGTGGCGTTTGCATTAACGTGCGCGAATCAGATTTGGAAGTAGTAAAAAGCTCCATTGACGGTATGGATTATATAATTATCTGAGGGGGGATCCATCTTGGGATATCAAGATCTCCGCATTCTTAGAAGCTATAAAACGAATAAAAACGATATCGTTAAAGAGTTCTATCTTCCCATTTTGAAGGATTCCGTCCTTTATAAGCGCGCAGTGGGTTTCTTTTCTTCCACAGCACTTGTGGAGCTATCAAAAGGGATTGCCGGACTTGTTCGAAATGGCGGGAAGATTAAGTTCATCGTTTCTCCGCTGCTATCAGAAGAAGACATTGCCGCAATTCAGAAAGGCTACGATGAGCGGAGCGTTGTTGAGCGCGCGCTGCTCAGGGAGTTTTCGGAACCGAAAAATGCTTCCGATGAAGAGAGGTTAAACTGGCTAGCAAACTTGATCAGTTCTGGCGCTATGGAGATTAAAGTGGCATTTACCCCGCCGAATAAAACAACTGGCATGTACCACGAGAAAATAGGACTTCTTTATGATCCCGCTGGAAACATGGTGGCGTTTACTGGATCTATGAACGAAACCATTAATGCTTTTCATAACAATTATGAGTCCATTGTAGTGTTTAGTTCCTTAGTTGGAGAAGATCGGCAACGAGTATACGACTTGGAAAATGACTTTGATTCATTGTGGGCAGGGCGAGAAGACAACGTGATGGTCATCGACTTTCCAAAAGTAGTAAAAGAGAAACTGATCTCGTATAAAAAAGAAGCTGTAAATCTTGAGCTCGACCAGATAGAAATCGAGAATGCTTATGAAATGCTTCCGATGATTCCTGGTATTCCTGCAATGCCTAAGGGAGTTGATCTTCACGACTATCAGAAAGAAGCGATCAACGCTTGGGCAGGAAAAGACTATTGCGGCATTTTCGACATGGCCACAGGCACCGGCAAAACCTATACGGGATTAGGGGCTGTAGTGCGTCTGTTTCAGGACAATAAGCGTCTTGCCGTGATCATCGTCTGTCCATATCAGCACTTAGTTGAGCAGTGGGTTGAGGATATTGTCAAATTCAATATGCTCCCAACTATTGGATACTCCTCTTCAAAACAAGCAGACTGGAAAAAGCGCCTGGCGAATGACATCATGGATTATAAGCTCGATGTCATAAGATCCTTTTGTTTTGTCACAACGAATGCCACATTCTCATCAGAATATGTGCAAAAACAGATTAACAAACTTGGCAAAGACACTTTACTGCTAGTCGATGAAGCACATAATTTTGGAGCGGAAAATCTACGTACAATGCTAAACCCAAAAATTGAGTACCGCCTTGCTCTTTCTGCAACTCTAGAGAGGCATGGAGATCCCTCGGGGACTCAAGCACTGTATGACTACTTTGGAGAAAAGTGCATTGAATATGATCTTTCAAGGGCAATTCGAGAAGGGAAACTAACGCCTTACTACTACTACCCCAAGCTTGTATATCTGACGGAAGGAGAATTGGAAAAATATCGGGAGCTCTCAAAGAAAGTCGCGAAACAATGCCATTTGAGAGCAGATGGCACCTTTGAAATAACTGAGTTTGGGAAAAAACTTCTTATTGAGAGAGCACGGGTTGTTGCAGGAGCATCCAACAAGGTAATACTTTTGCGTTCCTTAATGGAAGATTACAAGGACGATACTCACATGCTTATATACTGCGGTGCCGCTAAAAGCTTCGATTTCTCCTCGGATAACAGCGAACAAGACGAGGAAGGTGAAAGACAAATCGTTTCCGTGTCAAAAATGCTCGGCCTCGAATTGGGTATGAAGGTAACGCATTTTACGTCCAGTGAGTCAGCAAGTGAACGGGAAAAAATCAAGAAACAATTTGCAGATGCAGATCCATACCAAGCAATAGTCGCTATCAAATGCTTGGATGAAGGCGTAAACATTCCGAGTATTAAAACGGCTTTCATTTTAGCCAGTAGTACAAATCCTAAAGAATATGTACAGAGACGGGGTCGAGTGTTACGCAAAGCTCCCAACAAACAATTTGCTACGATTTATGATTTCATTACCTTGCCGACTCCATTAGAGTACGTAAATAACGAAAGTGAAAACGCTCGCTTTGATCTGTCACTGATAAAGAAAGAAATCATCCGAATGAAAGAATTCGGCGAGATTTCAAAGAATCCAGCGGAAGCCGACCAGCTCATTAATAAACTAATGGAAGCCTATGGCCTAGATACAATAACAGAGGAGGACTTTTTCGATGAGTGATCAAGTACTTGACAAAAGGAAGCTAAATATGATCAAGGTAAAAGTCATTGAAATTGAGAAGAACAATATTATTAAGAAAGATCCCAATGATACAATCGCTGAAACCATTCGAAAATATATCGAAAAGGTGGTTGACGGGAAGTGCTGATCAAAAGACTCATCTTAAAGAATTTCAGACAGTATATTGGAGAACAGAAAATTGACTTCTCGACAGATCGGGAGAAAAATGTCACGGTCTTGATTGGCGTAAATACTTCAGGTAAAACGACATTAATCCGTGCTTTCGAATGGATCTTGTATAACAAAAATGATTTCGATGATAAGAATTTGCTAAATAAAAACGTCGCAGATGGAATGCAGATGGGTGAAACGCAGGCAGTTCGTGGAAACCTAATAATTGAACATGAAGGCGTTGAATACGAGATTATTCGAGAGCAAATCTATACATGCACCGGAAGTAATGTCAGGCCGTCTGTTTCAAAAGCATATATTAACTATCTTCAACCTGATGGCCAGACAAGAACTCAAATTGGCAGTGATTTTGACACAAACATTGAAAGAATTCTGCCTAGAGCTCTCTCAAGTTATTTCTTCTTTGGCGGTGAACGTGTCGGAGCGATTAGCAGCCGAGAGGACATCGAAGCATCTGTTAAAGGTCTCATGGGACTTGATGTGCTGAGTAATGCAATGTCCCATTTGAGAACTGTAATTAACAAGCTCAAAAAGAGTATGGATTTCTCAGGAGATGAAAATGCGAATCGAGCGCAGAAAAAGCTAGATGGTGCGACAAAGCAACTGCAGGAATGCGAGGATGAACTAGAAACCGTTTCAGGACAAGTAGAGTATTATCAGGAAGAAAAAGAAAAGTATGCTGCTCTTTTACGTGCAAACGAAGAAACGGCTGCAGCACAGCATCGAAGAGAACAACTAGATGATGTAATTAAGAACCTTGAAACTAGGATAGAAAAAGACAAGAAAGAACTCATTTCAGCTTTTAGTAGGAACTCATTCGCGTTTTTTAGCCTGCCACTCCTAAAAAGTGCTGTTCAAATGCTAAATGAAGCAAGTGACGATACCGAAAGCGTCCCTGAAATGACAGCGGCATCAATTGACTACATTCTTAGGCGACATAGATGTATTTGTGGGACTTTGATTTCTGATGGTTCAGCCGCAGAGCAAAACTTGCTACAAGAAAAAGCGAAACAACCCCCCGAATCTATCGGATCACTTGTTAGAAGATATCGCGAGCAAGCCATGGAATACATCTCCTCCTCGGATGATTATTACGATATCATCGAAGACAAGTTCTCTACTCTGCGCAATGATCAAAGAGAGCTTGGTTTTCGCATTGATGAGCGGTCCGCTTTGGACGAATCATTGAAAGGGGCGAAGGATGTAGCATTCCTTGAAAGGCAATACCAAAATGCGGAAACTCGCCTAAAAGAGTTTGAGCAAAACAAGACAACTCTTCTTCAAAGCATCGGGTCTTGTAAAAAGGACATCGCAAATTATGAAAAAGCACTGGAGTCCTATGGAAAAGCCAATGAGAAAAACGCGAGAATTGCACTGAATGTCGCTTATGCACAAGCGACATTTGACTGGGTCGCTGAAGCTTATAAAAGCAGAGAAAGCTCGGTTAGGTCTCGCTTGGAGAAAAAGGTTAATGCGAATTTCTCGAGAATGTATCATGGCAACCGCACCATTGCAATCGATGAAAAGTACCGCGTAAAGTATCTTGATGTTACAACAGAGGAATCAGACGGCCTTAAAGCAGTAAAGAGTTTTGCTTTTGTATCAGGACTAGTCGACCTTGCGAAAGAAGCTCTAACTTCTGATAAATCAAGAGAAGCAGATATGGGACCTCAGTATTATCCGCTAGTTATGGACGCCCCGTTCTCCAATGTTGACGAAACTCATATAAGAAACATTTCTCAAATTCTTCCCGCTTCTGCTGAACAAGTCATCATTGCAGTGATGCAAAAAGACTGGGAACCCGCATCTGAAATTATGGCGCCTGTGGTCGGGAAGTCCTATCAAATTGAAAAACAGCTGGATCAGGACGGCGAAGAGATTGATACAATTTCCTACATTCGCTAAGGAGGTGTCAGTATGTTCGATAAAGACATGCAGATACGTGGAAAGTACGCTACTTATTGGAAAGCATTAACACAGCTTCCTGGAAATGCAAATGATACAAGTAGTAACACTTTCAAAGTGTTTGAAAACTATATTTATGTTTACATGGTTGCTCCAATTATCGGCTTGTTACATGGAAAAAGAGCCCAATATGATCCAGCTGATGATTCAAAAGACACTGCAGGTATGTTAGCTGAAATTCAGATTAAAAATGCAGCCAAGCTAAAGTACATTTATCGGCTGATAATCTTGACAGATGATAGCCAAGGATTAACGAATGAAGAAAAAATCAATTGGGCGTTTCGAGAAGATGATAATGAGGATTCCGTAAAAAGAGGAATGGAATTATACACATCATACTTCTTTGGTGGCCTTGAGATTCTCTATAATGAATTCGTTAATGAATGCATCACTGATGATGATTATGTCCGGAAAATGTATGAGATTGTTAGTGAGTTCAAGGATGAACAAAACATTGATGACTTAACCGTTGATGTCGAGGCACTGCTAAGGAGCTAACAATGGATGGCTATTCCTTGTGGGAGTTTGATTTAAAAGAAAGCATTATCGACTTCGCTGAAAGACCATTCTCCGCGGATTCTGCGCTAGGACTAATGAACAGTCTAGGGCTCGGTGAAGTATCTTTTGCGTCTGGACCTGTAAGCATTGATAAGCTGTTATTTGTTTACGCGCACTCTGACTATGCTTTTACAACAGATGACCTCAGCTGGATAGCCATAGCAGGTGAAGTCGTTACTGCAAACAACGAAAATGGTCTTAAAGTCTATTCGATTGAGCTTAAATGTGATGAAGAAGAATACTATTTATGCTGTGCAGCGATAATAAAGATTTTCAATATTGTTCTACCCGATAAGAATGTTTTTGTTTTTAAGGTCGGAAGTTCGTTTGCTATTGGCACTCCAAGAAGCTTTCATGGGATGCATTGTAACAGTTTCTGCGTGTCTGGTTTAGTTAATGCGAAAAACTATCTTGAACGGCAAGAATTCCTAAGCGAATTGCAATTTGCTGATCCTTTGGAAGTCCCGGAAATCGTTATCCGTTATTCCCCTCAAGAAGCTTATGCCGAACCAATAAAGATTAAAGGAATACGCGAAATTGACCCGGACTATCTACAATTTTTGGATGAAGTGAAGTCTTACTATGGAGAAGACACGGAAAGTGAGCGTCAGCGCTATTTATCGTCCCACGAAGATCAGATTACAGATATGGGGAACTACCGAGATGCATGTAAGCTTTTAGCCAACACTGCGGAAGCTGATGATTCTTCTTCATATGAGGAGCTGGAAAAAGCAGAAATAGCAGCAAAAAAAGTTTCTAGTGAGAAACGATGGGAACAAGTGCATCTATTTGACCAAGACCATGAACCTCTATTTGATCCGAGTGTTCCTGATGCAGACGAGGTCTTGAAAGAAATACTTGAGAAAAGATTTTGAGCAAGGAGAAGTTAAGATGATCGCTGGAGCCAAATCTTTACGTTTCTTGGGAGAAGGAAAAAAACTTACTGTTCCTTTCTTCCAGCGTAGTTATGTGTGGCAAAAAAGCAACTGGGAAGAACTTCTGAAAAGCTTTGATAATCCGAACGCAATGCCATTTCTTGGATCTATCATTTTGAAGAATATTACTGTGCCTTTTGGCCCGGAAGAAAAAATGATAATTGATGGGCAGCAAAGGCTCACAACAATAACAATACTTTCTAAAGCAATTTACGACTCATTACCGCGTTCGGAACAGCAAGAAAGTGGTATTACAGACGATGTTAAAGCGTTTCTTTTCTACAAAGACAATACATCAGATAAGTTTAAGCAAAGCCACGTCAAATTGAACCACTCCCGTATTGACAGTGAAGCATATGAGAAAGTATTGCGATCAGGTCTTTTTGAAGACGCCGAAGTGATTGATTGCGATACAGTAAACGAGAAATCCAGCAAGGTGTTACAGTGTTACAAGTTCTTTAGGGAGCAATTAGCTTCCAGGTCGGTTTCTCAATTAGAAAAACTCCATAATATAATGTTCTCGAGCGATCGGAATATTTTTGTTCTCATTGAACTCGAAAGCTATGATGTGAATGAACAATGCATCTTTGACACTATCAACCGTGCCGGAATGCACTTAACCGCAGCAGATATTATTAAGAACAATTTGTTTAAGCATTTGCTTGATACAGCTGGAGAGGAAAAAGAAAAGCAAAGAAGCGTAATCAAGTTTTACGAAGAAAAGTGGGAAAAGACTTTCAATCCAGACCAAGTTACCATGGATCTGTGGGATGAAAAAAGAAGATTTGGGAACGTAAAGCATACAAATCTTGAATTCCTGTTTTACTGTGTTGCATGTGTGAACTGGGGAGAAAAACCAGATCTGTTCTCTGAATTGGCTTCTGTCTACGAAAGCGAAACGTCAGGAAAAAACTATGATGAATTATTCATATTGGTCTACCAAATTCTTGATTATGCCCAAATATATAAGAAATACATATTGGACCTAAAGGCGAGAATCGAAGATGAAGCAACCCACGAGTATTTTCGTTATAATGATAGTGTAAACCGCCTGCTTCTAATCCTTGAAAAATTCGAAGTTCAAATGTTCTATCCTTATGTACTTAAACGGATTTACGAAGTCGATCAAAATGATGCAGATGAGCAATTAAAAAAGGATTTTCATGTGCTTGAGTCCTTCATCATGCGCCGAAAAATCTCCCCAAGAGGTACACATGACTATACATCAAAGTGTTTTTCTATCCTTGACGAAGGTGTGGAATACCTCATTACGAATGATTTGTGCGACCCCACTTCGCAAGTGGCTGATTCGGATTTGCTCGATTACCTAAAAAAGACGGAAGATAACACTGCAAAGATGATTCTATTCATGATTGAACTCTACCGTCGAAGAGAAGACACATACGATGTTAGTCATTTGGAGTACAAGTACACGTTAGAACATATCATGCCAAAGAAATGGGAGACCAATTGGACAAACATTCCAATTTTTGATGGGCAGCAGGAGCTACCTTCTGACTCTGAGGAAGGGAAAAAATACAGGAATCAAGCAATACAGCAGCTTGGTAATAAGACATTGCTTACAGGTAGTCTAAATTCGACGATAAGGAACTCCGGATTTGTAAAAAAGATTGATGGTGAACCTCCACGAAAGCCTGGGTATAAACATCATACATCACTTTCTTTGACTGCAAATATCGTCGAACGCGCACAGAATGATCCAATTTGGGATGAAAAGCATATTGAATCACGCACTCAAGAACTCTTCAATGAATTTCTTGTATTGTGGCCATCTTTTTCTGACTGGATTCCTCCTCGTGTCACTGAACAGTCTTTTGCTGAAGAAGTTGAGCTGTCAAATTACACGGAAGAACAGCTTGCAGATCCTATCAAACTTTTAGATGCTATTCCATCAACATGAAAAAGAAATATAATCTAGGAACGGGGATAAGATAGTGCCTCATGTAATGACTTACAACAAACTGGTCCGTGACCGCATTCCAGAAATCATCTATGCTACCGGCAAAACCTGTATAACTGAAATCATATCCGAGCAGGACTATCTACAGATGCTCGATGCCAAGCTGGATGAAGAACTGGCCGAATACCATAAGGATCAAAACATCGAGGAACTGGCCGATCTGCTGGAGGTTATTCGGGCGGTCACAGTCGCGCGCGGCTATTCCCTGGAGGAGCTGGAACGGGTGCGCGCTGAAAAAGCCGCCAAGCGCGGCGGCTTTGAAAAGCGTATTCTCCTGAAAGAAGTATACGAAGACTGAGGTGAAACCATGCCTGAATACAGATCAGCCTCCGGCAGCGCGGCCGAGGATCTGTTCATAGACCTTTTCGCGGATACCTTCGGGGCGGAAAAAGCCGGGTATCTGTATTCACAGTACCCGTTTTACGACATTTATCAGAATGCCCGCTTTGCCGACTTCGTGCTGGAAAACGGGGCGAACCGCGTCGCCATTGAGATCGACGACGAGGCCTCCCACAATCCGCGGCTGGTGTCGCAGGACAAGTTCTACGACGATCTGCTGAAACAAAACAGCATGATCCACCTGGGCTGGGATGTATACCGCTGGGCGGTCCGCCAGATGCAAAAGCAGCCGGAGACCGTGAAGGACGAGCTGCGTGTATTCCTCGGCAACGATCCGCGTTTCAAGGAGATCGAGGACTATCTTCCTACCCAGCAGGGCCGGGCGCTGAAAGCAGATCAGCTGGAGCTGCGGGAATACCAACAGGAAGCGTTGGCTTCTCTTGAGACCATGCGGCAGAACCGTGAAACCATTGCCCTGCTCTACCACGCCACCGGAACCGGCAAGACCGTCACGGCAGTCATGGACGCGAAACGCTGCGGCGGCCGGGTGCTGTTCGTGGCGCACACAATGGAGCTGGTGAACCAGGCCTACAACACCTTCCGTGACCTTTGGCCGGTGGTGACGGTCGGCAAGTTTGCGGACAACCTCAAAGAGCCGGACGCCCATGTAGTGTGCGGCAGCATCCAAAGCGTGGCGCTGAATCTGGGTCAGTTCCGGGAGGACGCCTTCGACTATCTGATTATCGACGAGGCGCACCACGCCTCTGCTGATACATATCAGAAGGTCCTTTCCTATTTTAAGCCGCAGTTCACATTGGGTCTCACTGCCACGCCGGAACGTGCGGACGATATCAATATCCTGGACATCTTCAAGAATACGGCCCACAAGCTGGATATTCAGACCGCCGTGGAGATCGGTGCGCTGGTGCCGGTCCGGTGCATCCGCATCCATACGAACATCGATATGACCAAGGTGCGCTTCAACAGTGTCCAGTACAATATCCGAGATCTGGATGTGAAGATCTGCGTGACCGAGCGCAATCAACTCATTGTCGATACCTGGCTGGACTATGTGAAGGACAAGCGTACCGTCGTGTTCTGTGCCTCCGTGAAGCACGCCGAACAGATCGCCGAGCTGTTCCGCGCAGCTGGCGTCTCCGCGATTGCCGTTTCCGGCAGCATGAAAACCTCCGAGCGTAATGAGCAGCTTGCCAAGTTTGCCAGCGGCGAGATCAAGGTGCTCTGCGCCTGCGATCTGCTGAACGAGGGTTGGGATTGCCCCCAGACGGAAGTGCTGTTCATGGCGCGACCCACCATGTCAAAGGTGCTGTACACACAGCAGCTAGGCCGCGGCATGCGCACGGCGGAGGGCAAGGATCATCTGATGGTCTTCGACTTCGTAGATAATGCGAGCCAGTACAACATGCCCTACTCCCTCCACCGGCTGTTTAAGCTGAAGGACTATCATGCGGGCGGAACTGTGGTCGGCAAAAAGGGCCAGCGGGAAGCCGAGGAAGATCTGTACCGGAAGGGCGAGAAGCCGGATGCGGTGATAGATTATCCCGTTGACGCCACGGATTATGAAGTGGTGGATGTCTTCAACTGGCAGGAAGAGGCCGCCGGGATGATCTCACAGATGGAGTTCGTGCGCCGTGTGGACGTACAGACTGAGACCATCGAGCGGTATGTCCGCGAAGGCAAGCTGGTGCCGGATTTGATCGTTCCTATGAGTGAACACCGCACCTTCAAGTATTTCAAGGAGGAAACGCTCAAGGCCTACGCGGAGCAATACGGTTGGCGGCTCATCGATGACAGCAACCGGAAAGACCTGTTCATGGAAATGATCCGACAGATGGATATGAGCTATTCCTATAAGCCGGTGCTACTAAAAGCTATTTTAGCTAATGCCGATGTCAACGGGCGAATAAAGCTGGAGGATATTGTCGCTTATTTTTTGCGTTACTATGAAGATCGAAGGCAGCGCGGCCAAAAAGTTGAAAAGGTTAATAGCGTTTTTGCGAAAGAAGCATGTACCTACAAACAAGCAGAACACGTTGTATTGATTTACCCGTTTAAGCGGTTTGAGACAATGAACATGATGCACCACACGAAAACGCTGGGTATTGTACAAGTGGATGAATCGGTCTGGAAAGCACTGAGCGCGGAAGAAAAGATGGAGATCGAGCAGATCTGCAATGAGAAGCTGACCAAGTACTACGAAAGATAATAATCGGTAGGAGCCGTCGTATGACCAGTATTTGCAGAGAGATATTCAAAGCAATCCACGTGGGCAAGTGGCTGAGTATTGAATACAGGAATCGAGAGGGACTGACCACGAAGTATTGGATCGGGATCAAGTCCTTGGATTCACATCGCCGCAGCATGGTCGTAGACGGTTTGCACCTTGGCCAGTTGAAAGTCCAGGAACTGAAGATCTTCATTGATTCCATCTTGAGCGCCAAAATCATCGAAGGAAGCTATTGTGAAATCAATCGCCAACTGGTAGATGACATCAAACTGAATCCGTCCAGGTACACCGGCCTGTTCGATCAGATTCCAAACCTGAAAATTCTGAGCTATCTGGCCGACTGCAACCGGCTGGATGCCACACCTTACAGCTGCGATTACAGGCTGGTTCATTGCTTCGACGGCGATAGATTTGAGAACGGCTCCTGCTCGTTGACAGATGAACAATTCGCAGAAATCGTAAAGGCCTTCCAGTATCAGGCCAACAGTGATGATGGTAAAATCCGCGTAAAGCAGCTGGGATTAAACGCAATCAGCGTTCCTGTGAAGCAGGGACTGTACGTGCTTGCCTATTATAAGCTTCAGCTGGATGTGAAAAGCCGTACCATGCGGGCGGACACTGAGCTTACCTTTTGCCGCGAGTTCACCATCAACGGGGATAAACTGAGCATCCGCCAGTTTCTCGAC
>Ga0208297_1001559_pt1 | contig 19779 bp, 17 predicted proteins | sample LMS_cellobiose_e_FD_187367 | JGI IMG/M metagenome (GOLD analysis project Ga0208297, IMG submission 187367) | Rumen-fistulated moose microbial communities from Alaska, USA - LMS_cellobiose_enrichment (SPAdes) (version 2) | ecosystem: Host-associated > Mammals > Digestive system > Stomach > Rumen... | reverse complement strand
GACCAGGAGCTGCGGGGAGCTCGCCGGAAGGGCTCTCCTCGCTCCTGGCTGTTGCCGGTGCTATCCTACTATTTGTCCATTAGTGCAAACAAAGGGCAAATCCATCCTACTATTTGTCCACATGACCTAGACATTATCTTCTTCTGCTCATCCTTTTCCAGTTGGGTTCGTTCCTCACTCATGTCGCGGAGAACCTCTTCATAGAGCGCCAATACCGCTTTGTTTGGTCTTAACGATTGAAGGAAATGACGCATCCCTTCGTTAGCATCTTCGGCAGAAATCCGGTAGTTTCCGCAGTAGTTGCAGTGATAGTAGGCGTATCGCTTGTTCCGTCCCTTACTGATGCAATCCTCGACCGTAATCTGTACCTTTGTACCTACAACAACATAGCGGAACGATGGCAAATGTAAATGGAAAACAGGAACGAATGGTCGTACATTTGGAAATCGGCGGCCAGCATTACTACTACGGGAACCTGAAATCCCTCTGTGACCACTGGGACAAGGATGCCCTCGGGGTCGGGTACGCCTATCTCCGGAACTACGGAATCAGCGAAAAAAAACCTTTCTGTAATCAACAGTGTATCATAAGGAAGGGTTGTTGATTGCCTCAAAACGGCATTGAGGGGCGTTCTGTGGCACATTTCTTGAGCATCATATAGTGCAAGTATTAGTTTTTGTACTATGAAGAAATTTTTATTAAGTATTTTGATTTTAACATCGGCAGTCTTTGCTCAAGCTCAAACAAAATCCGTTACTCTTGATTTGCTTGGTTCTTCCGGAATAGCCGGTGTGTCTTTTGATTCACGATTCAAAGGGAACCACGGATTCGGGTATAATGTAGGACTCTCCTATGCCTACGGGACGGGGACTCTCAGCAGCTATTCAGTGAATGGGATAGGAATTCCTCTGGAAATCAACTATCTCCTAGGGCAGCGGAATAGCCATCTGGTTCTTGGACTTGGCATGACAAATGGTATTTACAAGTATTCGGCTAAGTCTATCATAATAGGATATGGTGATGACGCGACTGAAATTAAGCCTGAACAAACCAGTGGCACTGCTTGGGGGCACAATTTCTTTGGTGATATAGGATACCGTTTCCAGAAGGAGAAAGGTTTCACATTCGGTGCAGGCATCAAGCCAACATTCACATTTGACAATGGAAAGATAAACGGACGTTGGTTTATGCCCTATCTAAGTTTCGGTATCTCATTCTAAATAGTTTAACATAAATTACTCAAGAAATACAAAGAATCGAATTAACACATTGTTTTGATGTGTTAAATTGATACGGTTGAGGATTTGACGCATTCCGATCTGGAAACAGTTCCTTTCAGTGCGACCCGCGTCCCAAGATTGGGGACGCGGGTCGCATTTTACCCTCTAAACTGCTACTCGCGGGCCGGAACGTGGCCCACGGGTAGCGCCCGGCTCAGAAAGCTTCCAGCATCCGGACCACTTCTTCATATGCAATCCCCGTGACGCGGGCGATCTGATTCACGTCCGCGCTGAAGCGACGCCGGAGCTGGTCGCACAGCGCAGCCCGCTGCTCCGGGTTCAGGGCCTGCACACTCCGTTCCCGGAACAGGGACTGACACAGATCCGGCACGGCAGCCACAATCGTCTGGTCCCGGAAAGAAGGCAGATTCATATCCAGGCGCGACATCGCACGCTTCGCCTTGGAGGAATTCTGTAGAAAAACGTTCATCCGTTTCGGCGAGCCATAGAGCGATTCTACGAACTTCACGCACACATAGCATTCCGGAAGGATATAGCCATCCTCCCCCATCAGCCATCCCGGCGGGAGGGCCGTTTTGGTATGCAGAAACCGGAGACGCGCCCGGGCAGACATCGTGCATAAAGCTTTCCCTTTCCGGGGAATCAATTGAAAGAAAACGGGGCCTGTCCCCCAGGGATATGCCTCCGGGTGCATACATAGGTTCGCGGACACGCTGTTCATCTGCACATACGCGATGGCCCGCTCCAGGGATCCGTCGCCGAGATGGAGTTCCTGAATATCTGTACCGTTACGGCGCAGCAGTTCTTTTGTACCGTAACGATGGTTGAGATACCAGGAATAAACCCGCTTGAACTCCGTCACGAATGTCATCGCCTCCTCCGCCGTGCATTCGAGGACGAAGTGGACATGGTTCGACATCAGGATAAACGCCACGACCCTGACGCCGACAGAGAAAGCGACGGCGGCGACAAGATTCATCCCGGTCTTGAAATCTTCATCATCCCGGAACCAGAGACGCGTCTCGAGATGATCGGTGGTGATCAGAAAAAAAGTCATCGTTTTCATATAGCAAGTTCAGGTTTCACTCCTGCCGGAAACCAGCATTCAAATATACCCTGATTCCGGATTCCCTCCAAGAGGGACGCCGCCCCGAATGATTAAAAAATGCCTTGAGTGCGCCCCACGCGCAAAAGTGGAAAAAAATGGAAGAGAATGGAACAAAGTGGAAAAATTTTGCTATCTTTGTCCCTTGCGTATAAGAATTGATTTTGATGGTCACTTTCATCGGCGAATACACATCCCGCGTGGACGACAAAGGAAGGCTGGTCCTTCCCGCGCCGCTCAAGGGTGCGATGCCGCCCGGAAGCGATATGAGGTTCGTCGTCAAGAAAGATCTATTCGAACCTTGCCTGGAGATGTACTCCTTCGAAGAGTGGGAGCGGCAGTCCGGCAAGGTCAAAGACAGCCTCGACCTCACCTTCAACCGTCAGCACGCAACGTTCTGGAGAGAATACATGCGGGACCGGGACATCGTGGAGCCGGACGCCAAGTTCGGCCGCATCTCGATCAGCCGCAAGCTCCTTGATTCCATTGGTGTGAACAAAGAAGTGGTTTTCTCCGGCAATGATTTCAAGATTGAGATCTGGGCCAGGGAGCGGTTCGAGGCGTCCAGGTTATCCAACGAAGAATTCATTGCCATCGCGGAAAGCCTCTCGAAAAAGTAGAGGCCTCCCGATGTCCGAATACCACAATCCCGTACTCCTGAACCCCAGCATCGACGCCCTCGTCCTCAACCCGGACGGGTTCTATGCCGACGCGACCTTCGGCGGAGGCGGGCACAGCCGTGAGATCCTCTCCCGACTCTCCCCCAAGGGCCGCCTGATGGCCTTCGACCGCGATGCGGACGCCCTTGCCCAAGCCCCGGACGATCCGCGTTTCATTCTTATACACAACAATTTCCGCTTCATCCACAACTATACCCTCCTCCACGCGGCAGGAGGGCTCGACGGGATCCTCGCCGACCTGGGCGTGAGTTCCCACCAGTTCGACACGGCGGACAGAGGCTTCTCTTTCCGCTTCCCCCAGGCTCCGCTTGACATGCGAATGAACGTGCAGGGCAACAAGACCGCGGCCGACATCGTCAATTCTTATACGCAAGAAGAATTGGAAAAGATTTTCCGGCTCTACGGAGAACTAGACAACGCCCGCCGGCTCGCGCAGCTGATCGCTGCCGCCCGGCTCGCCGCGCCCATTCTCACCTCGGACGACCTCGACCATGCCGTCGCGGCCGCCCTGCCCTCATTCGCCCAACATAAGTACCTCGCCAAGGTCTACCAGGCCCTGCGCATCGAGGTCAACGAAGAGATGCGCGCGCTGGAGAAATTCCTCTCCGGCGCCGCCGCATCCCTCAAACAGGGCGGCCGGCTGGCCGTCATCACCTACCACTCCCTCGAGGACCGCATGGTGAAGAACTTCATCCGCAGCGGCAACGTCGAAGGGACGGAGGAGAAGGACCCCTTCGGGCGGAGCAGCGCGCCCCTGAAGGCGGTCGACCGCAAGCCGATCCTGCCCGACGAGGCGGAGATCGCCGCGAACACCCGCGCGCGCAGCGCCAAACTCAGAACCGCCGAGAAGCTATGAAGACCTGGAAGATAGCAGACATCGGACTGTTCTTCAAGAACAGCTTCCTGGCGATCCTCAAGGGGGAGTTCCTGCTCCGCCTCAACATCGGGCGCTACTTCATCCATATCGCCTACACCTTCCTGCTGTTCGGGCTCATCATCTGGTTCAGCCTGATGATCGAGACCACGATGAGCAAGGTGGAGAAGAACAAGGCGGTGATCAAAGAACTCGAGATCGTGCATTCGCAGAAGGTCTTCGAGGTCGTGGACGTGAGCCGCCGCGCCAGCGTGGAGCAGCTGCTCGAGCAGATGGGTTCCAAAGTGAAAGAGGCTGACCAGCCTGCAACGGTCGTAAAGAGATGAGCACGGAGACGACGACAGTAAAGACACCCAAGAAGCGGGACAGGATCGGCGTGATCCTGTACCTGCTCTACGTGCTGCTGCTGATCGCCGCGGCGATCCTCATCGTGCGCCTGGTCTTCATCCAGGCCCTCTGGCGGCCGGAGCCCAAGATCGCCGACGCCCTTACCCCTTCCAACACGGTCAGCTACATCGAGCCCGCCCGCGGCAACATCCTCGATTCCGAGGGGCGCCTGCTCGCCATCTCCTGCCCGATCTACCAGTTCTACATGGACTGCACCGTGCTCAAGGAGACCAACACCCCCGAGCAGGAGCAGAAATGGCTCGCCAAGGCGCGCGAGCTCGCCGACGGCCTCGCCGTCGAATTCCCGGGCAGGAGCGCCGACGACTACTACAAACTCATCCGCGACGGCCGCGCCGCCGGCCGGAAATACGTCAGGATCGGCTCCCCCGTGGACCGCAACGCCTACAACCGCATCATCAACCTGCCGCTCTTCCGCGAAGGGCGCTACCGCAGCGGCATGATCGTGGAGCAGGAGCAGATCCGCCAGTACCCCTACGGCAAGCTCGCCCGCCGCACCATCGGCTTCGTGCGCAACAACAAGTCCGACGTCGCCAACACCCACATCGGCCTCGAGGGCAAGTTCGACTATGTCCTCCACGGCCAGGAGGGCAAGGAATGGATGCGCGTGACGGACTACGGCCGCGTGCGCAACAGCGACAGCACCTACGTCCGCGCCGTGGACGGCAACGACCTGCGCATCACCCTCAACATCGACTACCAGGACATCGCCGACAAGGCGCTCCGCGCGGAGATTACCGAAGAGCACGACCTCGAAGGCGCCACCCTGGTCCTCATGGAAGTGGGCTCCGGCGCCATCCGCGCCATGGTCAACCTGGTCCGCGAGGACGGCGACGGCCCGTTCGAGGAGATCCAGAACCTCGCCATCGGCCGCAAGGGCGAGCCCGGCTCGGTCTTCAAGACCGTGACCCTGATGTCCGTGCTCAACGACGGCTACATCAAGAGCCTGGAGGAGACCCTCCCCGCCACCAACGGCAACGTGGCCGGCACCTCGATCAAGGACGCGCACATCCCCGACTACGTCCGCCAGCACCACACCAACCGCATCTCGGTGCTGGACGGCTTCAAGATCTCGTCCAACTACGTGTTCGCGACCCTCGCGGTCAAGAACTACGGCATCGACAAGTCCAAGGGCCGTGGCAAGGGCCTCGAGAAGACCGAACGCTTCCTGCAGAACATCTACAACTACAAGCTCGGGGAGGCCTTCGACTTCGACCTGGACGGCCTGCAGACGCCGACCATCCCGAATCCGACCACCCGCTACTGGACCGACACCGACCTCGGCTCGATCGGCTTCGGCTACAGCACCGAGGAGACGCCGCTGCACATCCTCACCTTCTACAACGCCATCGCCAACAAGGGACGCATGATGAAGCCCTACCTGGTCGAGGACATCGAGAAGGACGGGGTCGTCTCCGAGCGGCGCGGGCCCGGCGTGCTCAACGCCGCCGTCTGCTCCAAGGCCGTGGCCGACACGATCACGCGCGCGCTCAAGGCCGTCACCGAAGAGGGCACCGCCAAGCGGCTCAAGGACGCGAAATGCGCCGTGGCCGGCAAGACCGGCACCTCCTTCGGCACCTTCCCCAACGGACAGTACCAGGACGCCAGCGGACGCCGCAAGTACCAGGGCACCTTCGTCGGCTTCTTCCCGGCGGACAAGCCGCAGTACAGCGTCATCTGCGTGGTCTACTCCAAACCCACGAACAAACAGTTCCAGGGCGGCGGCATCCCGGCCCGCGCCATCCGCACCGTCGTGGACCAATTATATAACATCGACCCCTGTTTCCGGGCCGAACTGAAACGAACGACGACAAGATGAAACTCAGCGACATCATAAGGAATTGCGGCGTCCTCTCCGTCCAGGGCGATCCCGACGTGGAGATCACGTCCCTGACCAACGACTCCCGTCGCGTGGAGCCCGGCAGCCTGTTCATCGCGGTGAACGGCTGCGGAAACGACGGGCGCGCCTACCTGGACAAAGCGATTGAGAATGGCGCAACGGCCATACTATACGAAGCACCGGCGTCACCGGTGCTGCCTGACGGCGAAGGCTCAGCCGCAGCAGTGATTGTTAAGGACAGCCGGAAGGCGGTGGCCCTGGCTGCGGACGCCTTCTACGGCCACCCGAGCGGCAAGCTGCAGCTCGTCGGCATCACGGGCACCAACGGCAAGACCACCACGGTCACCCTCCTCTACCACATGTTCCGCCAGCTGGGCTACGAATGCGGCCTGCTCTCCACCATCGCCAACTACGTCGGCACCCGCCGCAGCGAGACCGCCAACACCACCTCCGACCCCGTGACCCTCAACGCCCTGCTCGCCGAGATGGTCGAAGCCGGCTGCGAGTACTGCTTCATGGAGGTCAGCTCCATCGGCGTGGAGCAGCAGCGCATCGCCGGGCTGGAGTTCCGCGCCGCGATCTTCTCCAACCTCACCCACGACCACCTCGACTACCACGGCACCTTCGCCGAATACCTCCGCTGCAAGAAACTCTTCTTCGACGGCCTGTCCGACCGTGCCACGGCCATCATCAACCTGGACGACAGGCACGGCGAGGTCATGGTCCAGAACACCCGCGCCCGCGTGGTCGGCTACGCCTGCCGCGCCGCCGCGGACCACACCGCCCGCATCCTGGAGGAGAGCTTCGAAGGCATGCTCCTGAAGATCGACGGCCGTGAGGTCTGGACGCGCCTGATCGGCGCGCACAACGCCTACAACCTGCTGGCCATCTACACCACCGCCCTCGTGCTCGGCGTCCCCGCCGACGAGGCGCTCGTCGCGCTGTCGCGCCTGGAGAGCGCCCCGGGCCGCCTGGAGACCCTCCACGGCCCGAAGGACCTGAGCGTGGTCATCGACTACGCCCACACGCCGGACGCCCTGGAGAACGTGCTGAAAACCCTGCGCGACGTCGCCCCGGAGCGGCAGCTCATCTGCCTGTTCGGCTGCGGCGGCGACCGCGACAAGACCAAGCGCCCGGAGATGGGCGCCGTGGCGGGCCGCCTCGCAGACCGCATTTTCCTGACCTCCGACAACAGCCGTTCGGAGCGCACGGAAGACATCCTCGAAGACATCAAGCGCGGGCTCGACCCCGCCGCCCTCGCCAGGACGGTCTGCATCGCCGACCGCCGCGAGGCCATCCGCACCGCCCTGCTGCTCGCCCCCCGGGGCGCCACGCTCCTGCTGGCAGGCAAGGGCCATGAGACTTACCAGATCCTCGGCTCCGTCAAGAACCATTTCGACGAGCGGGAGATCGTCCTGGACACCTTTAAAACCATGGAATCATGCTGAACCACCTCGTAGACTGGCTGCAGGGCCTCGGCCTGCACATCCCCGGCGCGGGCCTTTTCCACTACCTCTCCTTCCGCGCCATGCTCGCGGCCGTGATCAGCATGCTGATCGCCTTCTTCGCCGGCGGCGCGATCATCCGCAGGCTGCAGCGTGCGCAGATCGGCGAGGAGATCCGCGACCTCGGCCTCGAGGGGCAGATGCAGAAGAAGGGCACGCCCACGATGGGCGGCGTGATCATCATCGCCGCCGTGCTGGGCTCCGCCCTGCTGGTCTGCCGCCTGGACAGCATCTACACCCTGCTGCTGCTCGGCACCACCGTCTGGTGCGGCGCCATCGGCTTCGCCGACGACTACATCAAGGTGTTCAAGCACAACAAAGAGGGCATGAGCGAGAAAGGCAAGCTCATCCTCCAGTTCGGCCTGGGCCTGTTCGTCGCCCTGACCGTCTGCGTGAGCCCCGACATCCCGACCGACAAGCTCGTCACGACAATCCCCTTCGTCAAGGCGCACGAATTCGACTACTCCTGGCTTTCCCCCTTCCACGGGCAGCTGGGCGTGTACTGCTCCTGGGGCATTTACATGGTCATGATCATCCTCGTGGTCCTGGGCTGCTCCAACGGCACCAACCTTACCGACGGCATGGACGGCCTCGCCACCGGGACCTCCGCCATCGTGGGCGTCGCCCTGGGCATCATCGCCTGGCTGAGCGGCGACGTGCTGAACGCGGACTATCTCAACATCATGTACATCCCCGGCTCCGGCGAAGTGGCCATCTACATGGCGGCCTTCGTGGGGGCGCTGATCGGGTTCCTGTGGTACAACACCTTCCCTGCGCAGGTCTTCATGGGAGACACGGGGAGCCTGACGATCGGCGGGGTCATCGGCGTGAGCGCCGTGCTCATCCGCAAGGAGCTCCTGCTGCCCGTCCTCTGCGGCATCTTCCTGATGGAGAGCCTGTCGGTCATCATCCAGCGCAGCTGGTTCAAGCACACCAAGAAAAAATACGGCGAGGGCCGGCGCATCTTCCTGATGGCCCCCCTCCACCACCATTATCAGAAAAAGGGCATCCCGGAGCCCCGCATCGTCACCCGCTTCTGGATCATCGGGATCATCCTGGCGGTCAGCACTTTGGCATTATTGAAGATCAGATAGAAGAGCATGGCAAGAATTGTAGTATTGGGAGGAGCCGAGAGCGGCGTGGGCGCCGCGGTGCTCGCGAAAGTCAAGGGATTCGACGTCTTCCTGTCCGACAACGGGAAGATCAAGGAGGAGTACCTGCAGACCCTGAAGGAGTGGGACATCCCCTTCGAGCAGGGCGGGCACACCCCGGAACGCATCCTGAATGCGGACGAGGTCGTCAAGAGCCCGGGCATCCCCGGCACCGCCCCCATGGTGCAGGCGCTGCGCGGGCAGGGCACGCACATCGTTTCCGAAATCGAGTTCGCCGCGCGCTACGACAGCGCGAAGAAGATCTGCGTCACGGGGTCCAACGGCAAGACCACGACCACGTCCCTGATCTATCACCTGCTCAGGGAAGCCGGCCTGGACGCCGGCCTGGGCGGCAACATCGGCAAGAGCTACGCGATGCAGGTCGCGACCGAGAAGCACGACTATTACGTCCTGGAAATCAGCAGCTTCCAGCTGGATGACGCCTATGATTTCCGGCCGGACATCGCCATCATCACCAACATCACCCCGGACCACCTCGACCGCTACGACCACAAGCTCGAGAACTACGCCCGCGCGAAATTCCGGATCACCCGCAACCTCCGTCCCGAGGACTGCTTCATCTTCGACTCCGACGACGCCATCACGATCGCGCAGCTCGACCAGATCGTCGTCAAGGCCAAGATGCTGCCCTTCACCCAGGAGAAGGAGGTCGAGCAGGGTGCCTTCCTCCGGGACGACCGCATCATCCTCCGCTACGAGGACGAGCAGACGGAGATCTTCCTGCAGGACCTCGCGCTCGGCGGCCGCCACAACATCTACAACTCCATGGCCGCCGCCCTCGCCGCCAAGGCCACCGGCATCAGCGACGAGGTCATCCGCGCCAGCCTGAAGTCCTTCAGTCCGATCGAGCACCGGCTGGAGCCCGTGCTCAGCATCCGCGACGTCCTGTACATCAACGACTCCAAGGCCACCAACATCGACTCCGCCTGGTACGCGCTCGAGTGCCAGACCCGGCCGGTCGTGTGGATCGTGGGCGGCACCGACAAGGGCAACGACTACAGCATCCTCGAGAAGCTCGTCCGCGACAAGGTCAAGGCCATCGTCTGCCTCGGGGTGGACAACGCCAAGATCCATGCCGCCTTCGAGGGCATCGTCGGCGCGGAAAACATCGTGGACACCGGCTCCGCCACGGAGGCCGTGCAGGCGTCCGCCCGTTTCGCCGATCCGGGCGACGTGGTGCTCCTGAGCCCCTGCTGCGCCAGTTTCGACCTGTTCAAGAATTACGAAGACCGCGGCTGCCAGTTCAAGGAGGCGGTCCGTCACTTATAGAAGGCCATGGCAAGCGCGAAGAAGAAAAATACGTTCTGGACGTTCGCGGACCGGCTTGAAGGAGACAAGGTGGTGTGGATCATCGTGCTCCTGCTGATCCTGTTCTCGATCGTCTGCATGTTCTCTTCGTCGTCGCGCCTGCTGCGTGACGGGATGACCCGCATCGACCTCGTCAAGAGCCAGTTCCTCATCGTGCTGGCCGGTCTCGCGCTCATCATCGTCTGCTACAACATCAAGAATATCAACTTCTTCCGCTGGTGCAGCCAGTGGGGATTCCCGCTCTCCTTCCTCCTGCTGGGCCTGCTGGACGCCCATGTCAACCTCCCCTTCCTCAAGGCGCTCAACATCAACGACGCGTACCGCATCCTGTCCGTGGGCGGTTTCCAGGTCCACGTGTTCGAGGTCGTCAAGGTGGCCATGGTGCTCTACCTCGCCTGGGCGATGGACGCCCTGCGGCGCGGCGCGCTCAAGGGGCCCCAGAAGCTCATCTGGAAGAAGATCATGTACCTCTACGCCCCCTTCCTGGTCATCTTCGTGATGATCATCCCGGGCTCCAATTCCAGCGCCCTCATCATCGGGCTGCTGATGTTCGTGATGATCCTGCTGGGCGGCGGCAACCTCAAGGACATGGCCATCCTCGCGGCCGCGGGCGTGCTCATCGTGGGCCTCTGCTTCGGCCTGTACAGCCTCACCAAGCACCGGGAGCGTCCGCTCTTCGACCGCATCGGCACCGGCATCTCCCGCGTGCTGGAGGACGACGACTGGGAGCAGCAGGTCCTGGACAATCCCCGGGGCAGCATCCCCTACCAGACGGCCCTCGACGCCATCCGGCAGCCCTACAGCGCCAAGATCGCCGTCAAGCAGGGCGGACTGATCGGCAAGGGACCCGGCCAGAGCACCCAGCGCTACGTGGTCCCCGACATGTCCGAGGACTTCATGTACAGCTTCATCATCGAAGAGTACGGCCTCATCGGCGGCATCTTCGTGATCTTCCTCTACGTCTCGCTGCTGGCGCGCGGCTCGATCATCGCGCGCAACTGCGGCAGCGACCAGTACGCCAAGCTCACCGTGGCGGGACTGTGCCTGCTCATCACCGGACAGGCCTTCCTGCACATGTTCGTCAACGCGGACATCGGCCCGATGACCGGCCAGACCCTCCCGTTGATCAGCCACGGCAACAGCGCCTTCCTCTGCTTCAGCATCGCCTTCGGCATCATCCTCTCCTTCAGCCGCATCGCCACCCGGCGCATCGACAAGGAGACCCGCGACGCCGCACCGCTCGTGGAAATGCACGAGAGCACGGTCCAGGCGCGCCTGGACGACCTGGACGCCTACGAATCCGGACAAATACAGAACGACCTTACAGACCTCGATAGCTATGACTTATAAGAAACTGCGCGTCATCATCAGCGGCGGAGGCACGGGTGGCCACATCTTCCCGGCCGTCTCGATCGCCAACAAGCTCAAGGAAGTCAATCCCGACACGGAAATCCTCTTCGTCGGCGCCGAAGGCAAGATGGAGATGGAGAAGGTGCCCGCCGCGGGCTACAGGATCGTGGGCCTGCCGATGGTCGGGCTCCAGCGCCAACTCAGCGCGAAGAACATCCACAACAACCTCAAGGTCCCCTTCAAGGTGGGCGAGAGCATCCGCCGTGCCCGCCGCATCATCCGCGAGTTCAAGCCCGACATCGCCATCGGCGTGGGCGGATTCGCGAGCGCTCCCCTGCTGTACGCCGCCACACGCATGAAGATTCCCGCCCTGATCCAGGAGCAGAACGGCTTCGCCGGACTGACCAACAAACTGCTCGCCAGGCACGTGGGCAGCATCTGCGTGGCCTACGAGGGCATGGAGCGTTTCTTCCCGGCCGACAAAATCGTCCTCAGCGGCAACCCCATCCGCGCCGAGATCCACCCCTACACGCCCGAAGACCGTGCAGAAGGCCTGCGCTACTACGGCCTGACCGAAGGGAAGCGCCACCTGATGATCGTGGGCGGCAGCCTGGGCGCCGGCACGCTCAACCGGGCCATGAAGGCCTGGATCGAGGCGGGCTGCCCCGGCGGGGAGGACGTCGAGGTGCTATGGCAGTGCGGCCGCTACTACAAGGCCGGCGTCGACGAATTCATGGCCGGACGCGAGCTGCCGGCCGTCCACCATACCGATTTCATCGGCCGCATGGACCTCGCGTACGCCTGCGCCGACGTCCTCATCAGCCGCGCAGGCGCCTCCTCGGTCTCCGAAATCTGCGCCGCCGGCAAGGCCGCGGTCTTCGTCCCTTCGCCCAACGTGGCGGAGGACCACCAGACCCACAATGCCATGGCGCTCGTGAGCAAGGGCGCCGGCCTGATCGTGCGCGACGCCGACGCGGAGCGCGAGCTCCTGCCCACGGCGCTCGCCCTGTTGCACGACCCGGAGCGCATCCGCAAGATCGAGTCCGAGGTGATCAAGCTCGCCCTGCCCGATGCGGCACAGACCATCGTTGACGAAGTTTACAAGCTGGTATGAAGAAGTACGACCATATCTATTTCATCGGCATAGGCGGGATCGGCATGAGCGCCATCGCCCGCTACTACAAGTTCAAGGGACTGGACGTCTCCGGCTACGACCGCACGCCCTCCGACCTCACGCACGCCCTCGAGGCCGAGGGCATCGCCGTCCACTACGAGGACGACCCGCAGCGCATCCCCGCAGACCCGGAGGCCACCCTGGTGGTCTATACCCCGGCCATTCCCGCGGACCTCGCGGAGCTGTGCTATGTGCGCGGGCACGGCTACCGCGTGATCAAGCGCTCGCAGATGCTCGGCGAGATCACGGCCGGCCAGCGCTGCCTCGCCGTGGCCGGCACGCATGGCAAGACCACCACGTCCACCCTCGTCGCCCACATTCTGACGGAAGCGGGCACCGGATGCTCCGCCTTCCTGGGCGGCATTTCCAAGAACTACGGGACCAACATGCTGATGAGCCACACCCCCATCGTGGTCGCGGAAGCCGACGAATTCGACCGCTCCTTCCACCAGCTGCACCCCGCCATCGCCGCCATCACGGCGATGGACGCCGACCACCTCGACATCTACGGCGACATCGCCCACGTGCACGAGGCCTTCCGCATCTTCGCCGCGCAGGTCAGCGAGACCATCATCCTGAAATACGGTCTCCCGATCAAGGCCGACGAAGTCTCCGCCCGGATCTACACCTACCATTTCGACGACGCGCGCGCCGACTTCCACAGCACGCGGCTGCGCCTGGACGGCACCGGGCACTATACCTTCGACCTCGTCTATCCCGGCGGCACCCTGAGCGACATCCGCGTGGGCGCCATCGGCTGGGTCAACGTCGAGAACAGCATCGCCGCGGCCGCCATTTGCCTCTGCAACGGCGTGGACGCGCAGAAAGTGCGCCATGCCATCGGCACCTTCGAAGGCGCGCAGCGCCGCCTGGACGTCCACGTGAACGCCCCCGGGCTGACTTATATCGACGACTACGCCCACCATCCGGCGGAACTGGCCAGCGCCATCTCGTCCATCCGCCAGGTCTTCCCCGGCCGTCGGATCACAGGCATCTTCCAGCCCCACCTTTATACCCGCACGCGCGATTTCGCGCCCGAGTTCGCCCGCGCGCTGAGCGGGCTGGACAAGCTCATCCTGCTGGACATCTACCCCGCCCGCGAGGAGCCCATCCCGGGCGTCACCTCCGAGATCATCTTCCGCGACGTCACGGCCCCCGAAAAGGTCCTGATCCGGCGCGAAGAGCTCCTGGACTACCTTAAAAATGAGACCGTCGACGTGCTGGTCACCCTGGGGGCCGGCAACATCGACCGCTGCATCGAACCCATCACCGAACTCCTCACCAAGCGCCTGTCCTAGATGAAAAAAGCCGTCAAATACACCCTCTTCGGCATCCTCACGCTCGCGTTCTTCCTGGGCACGGGCCTGCTGTACCGCCACGTGCGGCAGGAGCAGGGGCGGGTGATCTGCGGACGGCTGGAAGTGACCTTCTCGGACAGCCTGCAATTCGTCAGCGAGCAGGACATCCGGGATTACCTCGACACCCGCTATGGCAGTTTCATCGGGCAGCGCCTGGACAGCGTCGGGCTCGCCCGCATCGAGGACATCCTGGAAGCCCGCAGCGCCGTGATGCGCTGCGAGGCGTGGACCACCGACGACGGCGTCCTGCACCTGGACGTCACGCAGCGCGCCCCCGTCCTGCGCTTCCAGGACGGCGAGCACGGCTTCTACGTGGACGCAGAAGGCTATGTCTTCCCGCTCCACCCGACCTATACCGCTCCGGTCCCCGTCATCGAGGGGGCCATCCCGGTGGACGTGCCCGAGGGATACAAGGGCGAGCTCACCGACGAGCGGGCGCAGCAGTGGATCGCCGGCGTGCTGGCCGTCGACCGCTACATCGCCTCGTCCCGTGGCTGGAAGGAGCGCGTAAGCACCTTCCGGGTCCGCCCCGGAGGCGAACTGGTCCTGCAGCTGCAGGACCGCCAGGAGCAGTTCATATTCGGGCAGCCGGAGGACATCCCCGGCAAGTTCGCCCGCATCGAGCGCTACCTGGGCGTCATCGCCCCGGCCCTCGGGGAGGGACATTACCGCACCGTGAACGTAAAATATAATCAACAAATCATATGCAGGCAGAAAGATACATAGCAGCAGCCGACCTTGGCTCCTCCAAGATTGCCCTGAGCGTGGCCAAGATCGAGGGAGATGACATCCAGATCATCTACTACAAGGAGACTCCGTCCGACGGAATCCGCTACAGCTGCGTCTTCAACCCGAAGCGCGCGGCCGTCCCTCTCCGTACCGCCATCAAGGAGGCGGAAGAAGAATTGAACATCAGGATCCTCCAGGTGGTCGTCGGGCTCCCGCGCTACAACGTCCGCCAGGAGATCGCGAGCGCCCGCATGGAGCGCAGCGACCCGTCCTCCTGCATCACCAAGGAGGAGGTGAACACGCTCAAGAGCATCGCCATCGACTCCTACCCCATCGCGGATGAGTCCAAGGAAGAGATCTACGGTGCCGTGGCGCAGTCGTTCTCGGCGGACGAGGAGCTCGTCTGCGCGAGCGAGAACGATGTCGTCGGCACGACGGCGGACGCCCTGGAAGGCAACTTCAAGGTCTTCGTGGGTGCGCAGAAACCGGTCAGCAACATCGACATCATGCTCAACGACGCCCAGGTGGCCCCCGCCCGCAAACTGTTCCTTCCCAACGCCGTCGCCAAGGCGGTCCTGTCCGAGGCCGAGAAGGAGAACGGTGTGGCCCTCGTGGAGATCGGCGCGGGCGTGACCTCGCTCACCATCTACCGCGGCAAGATCCTGCGCCACTATTCCGCCATCCCCTTCGGCGGACGCGTGATCACCACCGACATCAAGTACGAGTGCGGCTTCAACGAGGAGCTCGCCGAGAACATCAAGCTCGCCTTCGGCGCCTGCATGCCCGAGAAGCTGCAGTCCCTCAGCGAGAAGGTCATCCAGATCAACGACCAGGAGAACGGCTCCTATGACCAGCTCCCGGTCAAATACCTCTCCGAGATCATCACCTGCCGCGCCCGCGAGATCATCGAGGCCATCCTCTTCCAGATCCAGGACAGCGGCTACGCCGACAAACTGCGCAATGGCATCGTGCTCACCGGCGGCGGCGCCAACCTGGTCAACATCGCCAACCTGCTCAAGGAGATGTCCGGCTACACCGTGCGCATCGGCTTCCCGCGCAGCCAGGCCTTCAGCTCCGAGGGCTGCGCCGGCGTGGGCGAGACCAGCTCCGTGGCCACCATCGGCATGATCCTCGAGGCGAAGAAAGACATCCGCCTCAACTGCATCGAGGAGGCGCAGGCCGAGCCTGTCGCCGCCGGGCCGGAAAGCGAGGCTGCCCAGCCGGTCGAAGAACCCATCCCCGCCACGCTTTTCGGCGAGGGCGAAGTCATCGTCCCGAAGAAAAAGAAGAAAGAGCCCAGCAAGCTCATCCAGTGGATGAAGCAGCAGGGCAAGAAGATGAGCAGCGCCGCCGAGGACGCCTTCGACAACACCGTGGGCGGGCTGTTCGACAACATGCAATAAAAAAACAAGCGACATATGATAGACGATACCATGATCGATGCGATCGCCCCGATGGACTGGGCGACGTCCGACGAAATCATCAAGGTCCTCGGCGTGGGCGGCGGCGGCTGCAACGCGGTCAACTACATGTACACCCAGGGGATCAAGGGGTGCAGCTTCGTGGTCTGCAACACCGACTCCCAGGCCCTCAAGGGCAGCCCCGTCCCCGTCAAGATCCAGATGGGACGCGGCCTCGGCGCCGGCACCAACCCGATCAACGGCCGCAACGCCGCGCTCGAGAGCCAGGACCAGATCGAGAAGATCGTTCTCGACACCCACACCAAGATGCTCTTCATCACCGCCGGCATGGGCGGCGGCACGGGCACGGGCGCCGCGCCGGTCATCGCCAAGATGGCGAAGGACCGCGGCATCCTCACCGTGGCCGTGGTCACCCTCCCCTTCCTCAACGAGGGCAACGAGGCGCTCTCCCGTGCCATCGACGGCATCCACGAGCTGGAGAAGAACGTGGACAGCCTGCTGATGATCAACAACGAGAAGCTCCATGAGTTCTACGGCAACCAGCTCATCCAGGACGCCTTCCCGCAGGCCGACGAGGTGCTCGCCACGGCCGTGCGCGGCATCGTGGAGATCATCAAGAAGCCGGGCTACATCAACGTGGACTTCAAGGACGTGGAGACGATGATGAAGAACAGCGGCATGGCCCTGATGGGCTGCGGCACCGGCTCCGGCAAGGAGCGCATCGAACAGGCCGTCAAGGCCGCCTTCGAGTCCCCGCTGCTCAACGATTTCGACCTCAAGACCGCCAAGAAGGTCCTCGTCAACATCACCTGCGGCCACAACGAGCAGGGCCTGACGATGGACGACCTCAACGAGATCAACAAGAAGATCGACGAATACACCGGCCGGGCCAACAACTTCAAGCGCGGCCTCATCTGGGACGACGATCCCGAGATCGGCGACACCATCCGCATCACCTCCATCGTGACCGGGCTGCGCTTCTCCGACGTGATCGGCCCCGCCCGCGACATGGGCAACTACATCATGATCAACCGGGACTTCGTGTACAACAAGGCGGCCACCCGCGGCGAGGGCGTCTCCCTGTTCGAGGACTCCGGCTCCCAGCAGATCGGCTTCAACAACAACGCCAACGTGCGGAACTTCAAGTTCGACCTCGACGTCAAGCCGGCCCTCATCGTGGCCCAGGGCGAACGTCTGGCCGAGCTGGAGAACGTTCCCGCCATCCGGAGGACCCAGGTATGAGCAAGACCCGCGTAAGGTTCGCACCGTCCCCCACCGGGCCGCTCCACATGGGCGGGGTGCGCACCGCCCTGTATAATTATCTCTTCGCCAGGCAGCGCGGCGGCGACTTCATCCTCCGGATCGAAGACACCGACTCCAACCGCTTCGTGCCCGGCGCCGAGCAGTACATCATCGAGGCCCTGCGCTGGTGCGGCATCTACCCCGACGAGGGCGTCGATGCCGAAGGCAACGTCGTCGAGACCCCTTCGGAGCGCCATCCCCACGCCCCCTACCGCCAGAGCCAGCGGCGCCTGATCTACCGGCAGTACGCCGAGCAGCTCGTCGCCTCCGGCCATGCCTATTACGCTTTCGACACGGCCGAGGAGCTGGAAAAGGCCCGCGCCGCGGCGGAAAGCCAGGGCCGGACCTTCATCTACAACCACCTCACCCGCGGGGCGCTGCGCAATTCGCTGACCCTGCCGGCGGAGGAGGTGAAACGCCTGCTGGACGAGCGCACCGACTGGACCGTCCGCTTCCTCATGCCCGAAGGGCGCGTCGTGGAGATGGACGACCTGATCCGCGGCCACATCTCCGTGGACACCGCCACCCTGGACGACAAGGTCCTGTGGAAACGCGCGGACGAGCTCCCGACCTACCACCTCGCCAACATCGTGGACGACCACCTGATGGAAATCACCGAGGTCATCCGCGGCGAGGAATGGCTCCCGTCACTCCCTCTGCATTATCTTCTGTATGAAGCATTTGGGTGGCAGGACAGCCAGCCGGCATTTGCGCATCTGCCGCTGCTGCTCAAGCCGGTCGGCAACGGCAAGCTGTCCAAGCGCGACGGCGACAAGCTGGGCTTCCCCGTCTTCCCGCTCCGCTGGACTTCCCCCGCCGGGGAGGTCTCCCGCGGCTACCGCGAGGACGGCTATTTCCCGGAGGCCTTCGTGAACCTGCTCGCGATGCTGGGCTGGAACCCGGGCACCGAGCAGGAGATCTTCTCGCTCTCCGAGCTGGTGCAGGCTTTCTCTCTGGACAAGGTGGGCAAGGCCGGCGCGAAGTTCAACCCCGACAAGGCGAAGTGGTTCAACCGCGAATACCTGCGGATGAAATCCGACAGGGAGCTGATGGCGCTCTGGCTGCCGATGCTGCAGGAGAAAGGCATCGACGCCGCCCCGACCTATGTCGAGGGCGTGGTGCACCTCATCAAGGAGCGCGCGACCTTCGTGCAGGATTTCTGGGACATCGCCTCCTACCTGTTCGTCGCCCCGACGGAGTTCGTCCCCAAGGATGTGGACAAGTTCTATAAGCCGGAGATCTACGCGATGGCGCTCGAGGCGATGGAGGCGTCCGACGCCGACACGCTCGAAGCGTACGTCCGCGAGCACGAGATGCCGATGGGCAAGGTGATGAATCTCATCCGACTGGCCCTGTCCGGCGCCGCCAGCGGCCTGGGTATCAGCGATATCCTGCATTTCATCGGCGAGGCAGAAGGCCTCCGCCGCCTGAAGTTCCTGAAAGAAAAACTCGGCTGATACTTAACCCGGCAGCAACGGCTTTGCCCTCCGAGCGCATCAAAAAAAGCTATCGCAAAATGCGCTCGGAGGGCAAACCGTTGCCTGCCGGAAAAGAGAAAAGCTGACGCAAAAATGCCTGAAGAGGCAACCGGCTGCCTGTCCTGGCTAGTCCTGAAATAGGTTTACCGAGATTGAGAATTAAATAGATCGGACATTGATGTCCTGATATCAGTTTTCATCGGTGACGCGAAGATAGTCTTTTTCGCGTCATTTTTGTATGGGGCACCGCCGCCCGCTCTCCCTAGGACCAACAACCTTCGAAGCGCACCCGTGTGGCTCGTCCCTGGAAAATGCTTAGAAACAGGAATGCGTTTTACACAAAATACTGTTTATCAATAAGTTACAAAATTAACCCGTCTCAAAAACAGCAGGTTAATTTTGTAAAGTAATGATTAATAGAGAGTTGCGCAAAACACGGCACCGCCGCCTCCATCTATGAAGGGGGCTCCGCCCCCTGTGACCCCTTACGGCCATAACCCCCTTTCCGACTTTCGCTTTGCAAAAGTCCCGGGGTCGGCCGGTCGGCTGATGCCGACTTACGGGGCTCGGCGGCTGCTTGCTGCCCGACACGCTTGGCCTCGAGTCGGAACCGATTCTGGCGGATTTCGGCGCCGACACAGGTTTTGCGAATGGAGTCAGGATCAATATCCGCCTTTATCGGTGCCGAGCGCTTTCCGTCTGCCACAGGCAACGGGCAGGCTGCGCCGAGCCGCCCCAACGAGCTCGGGCGCGGCCCTGCCCGTACGCGCCGCGCACCGCTACCGCGCGGCGCGGGTGCCTTCAGCCCCGATGCCCCACTAACCACCAACCTCCCAT
>Ga0208297_1001558_pt1 | contig 19811 bp, 18 predicted proteins | sample LMS_cellobiose_e_FD_187367 | JGI IMG/M metagenome (GOLD analysis project Ga0208297, IMG submission 187367) | Rumen-fistulated moose microbial communities from Alaska, USA - LMS_cellobiose_enrichment (SPAdes) (version 2) | ecosystem: Host-associated > Mammals > Digestive system > Stomach > Rumen... | reverse complement strand
GAAATGCCGCCCATTAAAAAAGCGGTCTGTGATATAAGTTTACCACAACAAACAAACACAGACCGATAGCAAAATCGAGGGCCGGGTTTAAAAACTTGACCCGCTGAGAACGGAACCTGCGGGTCTTCGACCCTTAGGTTCCTGATCACAGCAGGGATATGACATGGTCTGTGTACGGTCTGGTTGTGGCCAGAGGTGTCGCAGACATGAAGCTAGCAGTCGGAATAGACGTACACAAGGAGCTCTGTGCGGCTCACGCCACCGGCGGGAGCGCACATAAGGTAACTTCCAAGCAACAGTATTTCATCGACCGGTTCAACAGCCAGTTCGAGAGGTTCCCTTCGGACAGCAGAGGCATGTACAGCCTCTGCCAGTTCCTGAAGGGACACGAGGTACACATCCTGATAGAGAACTCGACGAAATCCCATGATATCTATTGGATGCTGAAGGGCATGGGCATGGAGGTCATCGTGGCCCATGCCACCGACCTCAAGAACATAACGCAATCGATGAGGAAGAACGACAGCAACGACGCCAAGGAGCTGGCGCATTACATGCGCCGGCGTCTCCTGGGAGAGAACGAATTCCATGAATCGTACATACCTTCGAGGGAAGGCCTGGTGAAGAGGGAGCTGTGCAGATTCGTCCTGAACGACAGGACGCAGCTGACGGCCGTCAAGCTGCAGATAAGGTCCCATCTGCTGATAAGGGGGAAGGATCTGTCAAGGGAGTACAGCGACGTCACATGTCCGGGTGCGAAGGACGAGCTCCTCCGCAGCAAAGACATCGTTCTCATGCTGGATGCGAAGAAGGCAGATATGGTCCAGCAGAGGATCCTGTTCACGGAGAAGACCATGAGGGGCATGTTCCTGGACGATCCCGTGTTCGAGATCGTATTCTCCATTCCCGGATTCGGGATACTTTCGGCAGCATATGTCGCATGCATGGGCGACGACTTCTCCAGATTCGAGAACGGGCGCATGTATGCCGCATCGATAGGGCTCATCCCCAAGCAGGACGAGTCTGCGGACAAGGGGAAGGAGTGCGGCATCACCCGCAGGGGCGATGCCGACCTGAGGAGGCTGATCTCCCAGGCCACCTTCGTCCATGTCACGCATACGGATTCATTCATCAGCCAGAAGTACAAGAGACTGAAGAGCAGGGGCAAGAAGCACAACGAGGCCCTGGTGGCGTGTGCAAACTCCATGTGCAGGATGATCTGGAAGATGGTCACCTCCGGGAGAAAGTACATCGCCGACCCGGAGCTCCTCGCGCAGGCGAGGAGCTACGTGAACTCTGGCGAGGTGGAATTGGATATGGAGGCCGCCGCGATCAAAGGATGATATGGCGGGGATTGTGAGTCGGATCAACGTCCGGGGAATCGGTGTCGGATGCTTTTTGGCCCGCTGAGGTCGTGCACGAAATGGGCAGAGTAACCGGACGGACGTCGAGAACACGGCTAGGGCCTTCGAGGTCGGGAATAAATTGGCGATCCTTCGACACTTCCGAACCCCGTCTAGAATGGTGAGAATCCCAGCAAACTATGCGATTTTATGCGGGTGAGCAGCGGTAGCTATGCAAAGGTTTATGCAAAACCAAGCGCAATAATGTCCTCAGACCGCTTTTTTAATGGAATAAAATGAATAAGGAGCCGCTGAAGGGATTTGAACCCTCGACCTTCTGGTTACGAATCAGATGCTATACCACTAAGCCACAGCGGCGTTAGGCTTAGTGATAGGGTGGACCTATAAAATAGGCTCGTTACGGCCTCGCTGCCTGTATTTCGGGAACATGTTCCTGAATACGACCGCGTCCTTCTCTATAAGAGGGGATTCGCAGATGAAGTTACATTCCTGGTCGGTATCCTCGAGCACATTGGCAAGCATCTGCAGATCCGGATCCTTGGACTCCAGCGGCAGGTGGGCGATTTCCCCCTTGTCTCCGTATTTGATGCAGCTGATATGGAAATGAGCGATGTCACCGCAGAGGGGGAAGAACTCATCGATGAGTCCCATCATATCCTCCTCGGTCTTGAGGTACCCGTGCCCCCTGGCGTGCACGTGGGCCACGTCGAGGACGGGATGGACGCCGTCCACCTGCTCCATGACCTTGCCGATCTCGGACAATGTACCGAACTGACCCAGCTTCCCCATGGTCTCCACTCCGAGGATCACATCCTTGATGCCCTCGTCGTCCAGGATGTCCTTGCATTTGGACAATCCCTCTATGACACATGGCAGCGCCGTCTCTGGGGATTTCCCGTAGGATGCGGCGTGGATCACTATGAGATACGCTCCGAGGTTGTGGGCCGCGCGTGCGGTGTCCGTGACCCATCCGATGCTCTTCTCCTTTGTTTCCGGGTTATCGGAATTGAAGCTGATGAAATACGGCGCATGGCAGCTCAGCCTGATGTCCAGGGACTTTGCCTTAGCACCGATGACCTGTGCCCTCTCGGGGCTGATGCGCGCCCCGCGGACGAATTCAACCTCCAATGCATCCAGACCGAGGCCCTTGGTGTATTCCAAGGCACCTTCGGGCGTCTTTCCTGCGCTCGGATATCCTGCGGGACCGAATCTCATCATGATTGCAGGCAACGCATGACCGAATAAATCATTATCCCGAATGCACATAGAGGAAGACATGAGGATCGATCTCGAAGTCTCGCTCGACCCCACCCTGGGATGCGGACAGGCCCACCGCTGGCACAAGTTGGAGGACGGATGCTGGGAGGGTGTCTGGAGGGACCAGATAGTCGTCATGAGGCAGCTGTCCCCGGGATCGGTGGAGGTTACCGGAACGGACGACCGTAAGGGTATCACCAGATACCTCGGCGGTGACGACGACCTCGGTTCCATAATAGCAGGGATATCCAAACACGACGACTACGTCGCAGGATTGGCCGAAAGATGCCCAGGCATGAGGATCCTCCGCCAGGACCACTGGGAATGTCTGGCCACCTACCTCCTGGCCACCAACGCCAACGTGGCTAGGATAGGGAAGATGGTGGAATCGGTCTGCAACCATTTCGGAAAGGATCTGGGAAGGAGGCACGGATTCCCCACGGCCAAGCAGATCCTGGACGGACGCGACCTCATCCCGGAATGCAGGCTGGGATTCAGGGATACCAGGCTCATCGCACTGGCGGAGAGGGTGGAATCTGGGGACATCGACGTCGAGGCGTTCTCTGAGATGGGTTACGAAGAATGCATGTCAGAGCTCCAGGGAATCAACGGCGTCGGACCCAAGGTCGCCGATTGCGTGGCGCTCTTCGCCTTCGAGCACATGGAGGCCTTCCCGGTGGATGCCCGCATATCGAAGGCCATGGAGAACATCTATGGTATCACGGGCAGCTACAGGACCGTTTCAGGATATGGCCGCAAGAAATTCGGAAAATACGCTGGCTATGCCCAGGAGTTCCTCTATCACGCGGATTTCATAGAATGATCAGTCTGCCGCGCACTTGCATGAGAACTCGATGCCCTCCTGCTGGTTGTAAATCTCCTCAAGAAGCCCGATGGTCCAAACGACCTTGCATATCCTGCATATCTCGTCCTCGAACGTGGTCAGATTATCCGCGATGGCCTTGGCGGAGGAATAGATCTCGTCGATGAACCTCTGATAGGAGGAGGCGTTCTCGATCAACGTGCTGTCGCCCCTCTTCCTTTTGAGATACTGAGATATGGCGGCATCGGTGACCCCGAAGGTGCGGGCTACCTCGGCTTGAGAGAAATCATGCTTTTCGACAAGTTCCCTAGCCATTTCCTTTCTAACGATGGGTAATACGTACCACACGATAATCTCACAGGGAATGCTCATCAATCGATGTCAGATGATATAGGTATAAATTACTTGACCATAACAACCCTTTACTCATATCACCGGTCGCGGACGCCCCTCATGCCCCCGTATTGACCTTCGTGTAGAACTCCGAGACGTCCCACTCCTCGTCCTCCCTCTGACGCTGGGTGTCAAGCCTCGCTCCTATGGACTGTGCCAGCTCCTTCATCATGCGCATGGCGCGGTCGGATCCCTGGAACTCCTCCACCTTGGTCCCTCCGGGGCAGATCTTGCCCAGGAACGAACCGATGACCTTGTTGTTCGCTATGATCACTGACCTGGTCGAACCCACCTCGCTCTTAAACAGGTCGCGGAAGTATACGCTGAGGTTGTCCTGGGAGTTGAGGACGAAAGATTCCCCTCCCCTGCGTATGATCTTCCCGATGTCCTCCGACAGCATCCACCTGAGAGTGGGGTCGTCGCCGATGAAGAATCCCTTCCTCACGAAACCCTCATCCTCCAGCTGCCTGAGCGCCTTCCTGGTGACGGACATCCTGCTCGACAGGAACAGGGACATCTCCTCCGCGGAGAATATCCCGAAGTCGCGGAAATGCATCTTGGCGACCTCCGCCGTGGCCTCGAACGGGGACATCCCGTTGTCCGGGACTATGCAGTACGCTGAATCCTGATCCTGGTACAGTACGGAGTTCTTGTTAAGCTCCCCGAGGAGCTCGTTGGTCCTCTCCAGGGAGAGCGGGGAATCCTCTACGATCTTCTTCTTGGATATGGGCTGCTTCTTCTCGATGAGGTCCAGGAGCGTCCTGCAGTCGTCCTCCGGGACGTATCCCTTCATCGCCCTGAACAGTACGGCGTGCTCCGAATCGGTGTATCCTTGGTATCCGGGGACCAGGGTCATCTTCATCAGGTATCCCTTCTCCATCTCCTTCTTCATGGTCGTCCTTTCGGAGACACGGGTTACTATCTCCTGGTCGCCGCGTATGTATCCGCGGACCGCCACGCATTCGGCGACTGTCTTGTACTTGCTGGCCTTGGAAACCCTCTGTTTGGAGAACACGTAGGCCATGTTCTGCTCGTCGGTCATGGTCCAGGGGTCGAACCTGCCCTTGGCGTAGAATCCGTTGACCAGTATGTATCCCGAATCCTCCAGGGTCTTCCTCTTCTCGTCATCCAGCTCCGCCGCGTCGGTGCCCAGGATCTCCCTGATGCGGACGATGTCGATCCCTTTCTGGTTGTAGAAGCCCATGAGACCGTCCACGGTGCCCAGTATCTCCTTCAGCATGGAGGGGTCGTCCATGTCCATCGAGCGTATCTCGATGACTCCGGACATCTCCCAGATCTCCAGGGCGCCGACGATCGTACTGCCTCTGACCAGAGGGAATATCCATCTGTCGCCGTAGCGGGCGGCGATCTCCGCCCATTTGGATCCCAGGTCCGGGTCGAACAGGGACAGCAGCCTTATGGGATAATCCACCTCCGGCACGTTCTCCAGGGCGGGGACCTCGTCCTCCATGACATACATCTGCGTGTGGGAATCCCCTACCATCACGACCTTGGCGCCGATATCGGGGGCGATCGATTCTATGTAGTCCATCGGTACGCCCACTATGTAGCGCAGCGCCATTGCGGGAATGGGTCCGTACGCCCTTATGGCCTTGGCCACCAGATCCCTGGCGGGCTCCCCTTCGGGCTCCCCTGGATAGAATACGGCATAGGTGTTCTCCGTGCCCCAGTCCTCCTTCTCGCTGAATGCGCGGATCACGCGCAGGGAGCGGTCGAGGCGCATTATGGCCTCCCTGACGACCTCCTTGTCCTTCTTCGTCTCGGCCACGAGCTGCCTCATCGTGGCCATGCCCATTCCGTCGATGATGTTGAGGAGGTCCTCGTCGCCGGGGGATGTCTCGTCGGAGCGTATCGCCGCGTACCTGTCGGCATCGTCCCTCATCACGAATCTGACCTTCCCCCTTACGAACCTTCCGAGCTGGATCTCGCCGGTGGCGCGCATCCTGTACCATTCGTTGATATCGAAATCGTCCACCCTGTTGTAGACGTCCAATTCGTTCCCGGCAGAGCCGTGGAAATCGAAGAACTCCTTAATCGTCCTGAAATGCTGGCCCTTGGTGAGCCTGTAGCGCTCCACCGCCTCGTAGCTGTAGATGTTGTTCCTTCCCGCCTTCAGCCTCATGTGGTCTATCTTGAGCATGTACTGGTCGTTCTCCGAGACCAGGAAGCGGCCCTTCACCACCTCATCGTTGGCCACCAATGATTCGAGGGACGCCTTCGCCTGCTCGTCGGTTATCGACAATGAAAACGCCACCTCCTGAACGGATGCGGGGGCGAAGCAATCCAGATATCTCATCACGATGCGGTCCGTGGCCTCGTCCTTCGGGACATCGGGGTAATCCACGCGTCCGAACAGCCATTTGTTACCCGACAGGTCTGACCTGGTGATCACATACATGGATTCCAGCTTCCTCAGGGACCTTATGGCCATGTCCTCGCTGATCTCCAGCTTCTCCGCTATATCGGACAGAGGCGTGTCCATGGTTATCATCGAATAGACGGCATCGTCCGTCTCGTTCATCTCGCGGGTCTTCCTGGTCGCCGCCGCGTAGTATGGGATCTCGTCCGCGACCATTATGTGCGGATCATCCAGGAACACTGTGCCTATCTCCCCGGAATGGATCAGGTCGCGGACCCAGCCGTCGACCGTCTTCCTGTCCTCGTCCGTGTAGGAATAGATGTTCCTCCCCCTTTCGCGCATGGCCTGCAGGGGACCCGTCTCCATCAGCAGCTTGGGTATGTCCTCCCTGCACGTGATGCGGGTGGGCTTCTGAGCGTAATATGGTATGATCTGGTCCTCCTCGAACTCGAACTCCCTCACGGAGTCGCCCAGTGCGCGATAGAGGACCTTCCTGTGAAGCTCCCTCAGCAATGCTGAGCGGTCCTCCATCAGGACTATGTCCGAGAATCCTGAGAGGATGGCGGAGTGGGCGAAGGGAGAAGGGGTTCCAGAATAACGGATGAGGTTAAGCTGCATCTCGCCGGAATCCAGGAGGTCAAGGACGTACTTGGCGTTCTTGATGTCCATATCGTCCTCCATGACCTCCCTGTAGGTCTCCTCTATGACTGGGACGTTATCCATCCCTCCCAACGCTTCCAGGAGGTATGTGGACCTGACCTGCTGCCTGTTGACGGATATGGGGCGGCCCATGTAGTTCCTGAGGATCATGAAGCTCCTGGCGGCGGTATGCCTGAATCTGAGCTTGAATATCTCCGAATCCTTGAGGGATTTCCTTAGAACGGTCTCTAGCTCGGTCGCCTTTATGAGACCGGGAAGCTGGTCGAGATCGAACATCCTGGGACATCCCAGCATGAAGCTGTCGTCCGATATCGTGACCGATACGTTGGCACCGAGCATCCCTGTGAGCCTGTGGGCGTATGCGCGCGACAGGGCGTCGTTGACCCTCCTGCCGAACGGGAAGTGGAATACGAGCTTCTGGTTGCCCGAAGGGTCGATGTACTCCTCCACCGCCAGCTTCTTGTCGTCTGGGATGAAGCCGGCCACGGCGTCCTGCTCCTTGAAGTACGAGTATACGCTCCTCGCCGAACCTTCGTCGACGTCGAACTCCTGGGAGATCGCCTTGATCGCCTCGGATTCGTTCTGGAGTATCCTCTCGGACATCTCGCGCCTGAACTTGGCGACGTCCATGGAGAGGTCGAACGACCTTGGCAGCATCTCTCCGGCCCAGGACGGGACGGTGGGCTTCCTTCCGTTGGCCTCCTTGACGTATGCCGTCATGCCCTTGGAGCGGACGAACTCGAACGAGCGCCCTCCCAGGACGAACACGTCCCTGGGGGACAGCCTCTCAACGAACTTCTCGGAGAGCTCCCCTGCCACTGAGCCGTGGTTGGTTATCACACGGTAGTTGGCCTCCTCGGGTATGGTACCGAGGTTCATGAAGTAGATCATGCGGGAGCCCTTCTTCTTCCCGAACTGGTTCTCCTCCTCGTCATACCATATCTTGGAATAGACGCCTTCGAAGTCATCCTTGCTTCCCAGGTACCTTATGACCTGCATGAAACTCTCCTTCGGAAGGTTGCGGTAGCAATACGAACCCCTGATCAGCTGATAGGCGTCCTCCAGAGGCCACCTGCTGTCGAGACTCATACCGACTATGGTCTGCGACAATACGTCAAGACAGTTCTCGGGGATGCCGACGCGGTCGATGTCTCCCCTGTGGGCAGCACGGCACATAACGGCACATTCGACCAGGTCGTCGGGATCGAAGACCAGAAGCCTTCCCTTGGCCACCTTGCCGAAGCTGTGACCGCTTCTCCCTATCCTCTGAAGGCCTTTCGCAACGGACTTGGGAGAACCTATCTGGCACACCAGGTCTACCGAACCGATGTCGATTCCTAGCTCCAACGATGTCGAGGACACCACGCACTTGATCTCCCCGTGCTTCAGACGCTCCTCGACATCCAACCTTATCTCCTTCCCGAGCGAGCTGTGGTGGACCTCGATGTTCTCGAGCCCGCGCTCCTTCAGCTTGTACACGACGCTCTCAGCTCCCGATCTGGTGTTGGTGAAGACCAGCGTGGTGTCGTGAGTGTCTATCAGTTCCTTCAGGGTGTCGTACATCATCGAGTTGACGATATCCGACGACAACGCCGTGAGATCCCTCGTGGGGCAGATCACCTAGAGATCCAGTGTCTTCTTGGATCCGGATTCTATCAAGGCCACGTCCCTGGGGGCGCCGTCCAATTCGCATCCTACCAGATAAGCAGCGATCTCCTCGATCGGAGCCAGGGTGGCGGATAATCCGATGCGCACGAAATCGTTGTCGCAATGGTATCTCAGACGCTCCAAAGTCAGCGAGAGGAACGCCCCTCTCTTGGAGTCGCAGATGTCATGGATCTCGTCCAGGATCACCCATTCGACCTTCTTGAAAGCGTCCTTGAATTTGGGGGCGGCAAGTATGAGGGCAAGACTCTCCGGGGTGGTGATCAGGATGTGCGGCGGGTGGCGGACCATCTTCTGCCTGTCGGCCTGCGATGTGTCCCCGGAACGCACGGCGACTGTGATGTTCGGGATGTTCATCCCGTGCCTCTCGGCGACCTCCCTCATCTCCGTCAGAGGCGTGTTGAGATTACGGTTGACATCATTACCCAGCGCCTTGAGCGGCGATACGTAGATGCAGTAGACGCGCTCCTCGAGTGTTCCCTCCCTCGAATAGCGTGTGAGCTCGTTGATGATGCTGGTGAAGGCCGTCAGCGTCTTTCCGGACCCGGTTGGCGACGACACCAGGACGTTGCGTCTCTGATGGATCACCGGGATGGCCTTCGCCTGCGGGATCGTGAGATTGTCGTATTTCTCGTTGAACCATGTGGAGATCAGAGGCTCCATCATGTTCATTACCTCATCTTTTGAGTAAGTCTTGTCTACTCTTTCTACCATGGGAACAATCGTGGAACCTAAGTACTCAAAGGATAAAAAGATTAATTCAGCATTATTAGACTAATTTTGCGAGTCCGGTGTGCTGGCTAACCAATATGCTCATCATCGGGGGCAGACCTTTTTGTTATATATTGAGAACAACGTTCCGACGAATATGGATACCAAGTCGGCTGGTCTCGCATTGACTCTCCTCGCAATGGCCACATTTCTGGTGGTGGCGTGCATAGGGAACGGGACATCGGCTGACGGGACCAACAACGAACAGCCTATCGAATTCCTTCAGGGATACATCTATGACATCCCTGCACTGGAGGACCGCCAGCCCATCGGGGGCGTGACCGTCACGACCTGGGTCGGCTTTAACGTCGCGTACGAGACCACGACCACCGATTCCAACGGGATGTTCAAAGTCAAATACAACAACGATGTGAAATACATCTCCTTCTCGTTGCAGGAGTATACCGTGAAGGATTGGTGCGGCGAGCTCTACAAGACCGGCGAATCAGACCTATACGAGATCAAGCTCCAGAATGACTCCCAGGTCGACGGGGTGCATAACCTGTACGATAACTCTGGCGCGACCGCCACAATTTCCCGTACCGTCGCTTCGCTCTTCGGTAACGTGACAGGGACCGTCAAGGGGATAGTCATCCCGATGGCGAACGCCAACGTCACATTGAAGTCCTCGACCCATACGCTGAATGCAGTCACCGACGCCGCCGGACACTTCTCCGTAGCATGTTCTAGCGCCACATTCTATACGGTCACGGTCACCGCGAACGGATTCGATGCCTGGGTGGCCGAGAACGTTCAGGCCCTCGGCGAGCCGCTGCAGGTGAACCTCGTCGAGAAGAACCATGTGATAATCATGGGGCTGGATATCACCCACACCCTGACGCTGTTCGGACTGCTGATCACCATGCTGATTATCCTTGTGGCGATCTATCTGGTCAAGAGGCCAGAACAGCACGGAAAAATCTATGTCATCAACGACGTCCCGACCAGGAAGTCGAAGGAAAAGAAGAAGTGATCCGCTCAAGGCCTTACAAGACCGGCGTTGACCTTTTCGTACAGGCTGTTGCCCTCTGCATCCATGGCAACAACCAAAGGCCCGAACTTATCCGTATCGAACTTCCACATGGCCTCCGCCATGCCGAGGTCCAGCCACTCGTTCCCGGTGCATCTCCTCAGACCCTCGGCGAGGCTCACCGCCGCTCCTCCGGTCGCGGCCAGGTATACGCAGCCGCATTCCTTCATCGCCTCGGCCGTCTCTTTTGACATTCCGCCTTTACCGATTATCGCACGTATGTGGAACTTCCTGATGAACTCCGGCTCAAGCTTGTTCATCCTGGCGGATGTGGTGGGGCCTGCGGCGACGACGGACCATCTGCCGTCCTCCTTCTGGACCATGATCGGCCCACAATGGAAGAGGAGCGAGTTCTCGATGTCCTCCGGAACGGGTTTGCCTGCCTTGTAGTACTCCAGGGCGCGGATGTGCATCTCGTCGCGGCCGGTGATGACCGGTCCGTTCAGATATACCGTGTCCCCAAGCTTCAGGGACCTTACCGTCTCCTCGGTGAGAGGCGCGGTCAATCCTATCAGAATTTCACCCCCTGGGAATACTCGACGCCGTTGTCGGTTATCCTTGCGGATGCGCGGCGGGTCGCCCAGCATCCGATGTTGACTGCTACGGGAAGACTGGCCGTGTGACAGGCGCATTTCTTGATCCTGACACCCAACGATGTCGTGGATCCACCGAGCCCCATGGGACCCAACCCGGAGCTGTTCAGCGCGACGAATATATCCTCCTCCATCTTCCTCAGGACCGGATCGGGGTTCTCCTCGTCAATCGGGATGAGAAGCGCCTCCTTGGCCATTGCTACGCAGACATCGGATGTTCCGCCGATGCCCACTCCTACGATGGTGGGCGGGCACGGGCGCCCTCCCGCGTCGAGAACGGAGTTGATGATGAATTTCATGATCCCGTCCACCCCGTCGGCGGGGTTGAGCATCGAAAGACGGGTCATGTTCTCGGAGCCGGCCCCTTTGGGAAGCACGGTGATCTCTGTGAAATCGTCGTCTGTAGGAACGTAATGGATGATGGGCATACCGGGACCGAGGTTGGATCCGCAGTTCTCCCTTGTGATGGGGTCCACCGTGTTGGGTCTGAGAGGGATCTCCTTGGTGGCCCTCTCCACCGCCTTCGCGATGTCCTTTGCGATGGACGAATCGAATCTGCCCCTGACGTAGAATACCGGTATTCCCGTATCCTGGCACATCGGAACTCCGATGTGCTCGGCCTTCTTGACGTTATCCATGATCGCACCGAGCTGCGTGTAAGCGATCTGGTTCTGCTCCCAGCCGGAAGCGGCCTCCATGGCCCATCCTATGTCCTCGGGGAGCTTTGTGTTCGCCAGACGGAGGAGGTTGTATACTACGTCCTCTACGGGCTCGGGCAGTTTTATCATGACACGTCTAAGAATATGTCTAGTATATCAGAAATTCGTCATGGTACCAGATAGAGGACGTCCTCGATGGTGACTGTCCTCACCGAATCCCCTGCCTCGTACCCTTCCGGCACCTTCAGATCCACGGTGGAGAAGTTGTCCGGATGGAGGACCTGTATCTCGTTCCCAGTAACGTTGATGACCGTGGCCTCTTTGAGGTCCTCGGCCTTCTCGTAGAGCTTTATGGATGTCATATCCGATTTCCTGACGGAACTCTCCCTGAAGTTCATCAGGTCCAATATGCGCCCCCCGTTGCCGGATACACGGATCAGCTTGCAGTACCTGTTCTCGAAGATAACGACATCGCCCACATGATAGTCAGGGAGGCGGACGAGATAGGTGAGACGGTACATGTCCTGCCCGTCGGTGGTCTGCCCGACCAATTTGGGGGATTCCTTGGTCTCGGCGCAATATAGCTCCGAGAACTCCTTAGCCAGGTTCTTCCCCAGTGATATGGATGAGAGATAGACGTCCACTCCGCCGGTGACCATCTCCATCTTCGTGATGAACAGGGATTTGTTAGTGCTCGCCGCTCTTTCCACATAATCCTCGGTGAACGCAAGGGACTCCTCCCTCTGCTCCTTGGTCAGTCCTCCTTTGGAGGCGGTGCGTATCTGCAGGATCGCCTCATAGTAGCTGCCCAACTGCCTGGAGCATCTCTTGCAGACGTTGTTCTTTATACGGACGATTGTGGACGCCTCGTCGGACGTCTCGTAGCCCATGACGTCGCAGTCCGAGCGGACGTTCACCACATACACATATGGATCTTGGCACTCGAAGCTCGTGCTCACTCCCGTGACCTTCGCGTCCCTTATGACGGACAGGGCATCCACGGCCGCGTCCTGGACGGCGACCTCCAGTTCCTTCTTGACCCATCTGTCGCCGAATTGGAACTCTCCGCAGTTGGTGCAGACCTTGAGATCCACATGGTGGGGGAGTTCCGTGAGCCTGCGGCCGTCCAACCAGCAATCGATGCACAGACCGTCGAGGGACTCTTCGCAGTCGCGGCCGCATTTGACACAGAAATTCATAACAGCACGACCTGAACGTGTTTGACGCCGTCGATGACGATGACATCCTCCTCGGAGGCGTATCCCTCCTCTATGGCGACGGAGACGACCTCCGTGCCTACAAGGTTCATGATGGAGACGTTCTTCATGCGCTCCACAAGCGCAGGCCTGTTCACCGATTCGCCTTTGTAGAATATCTCGCTGACGTCGATCCTTGCGGGGCCTTCCCTGAAGGTCCTCCCGACGAGTTCCTCGTCGCATGCCGCTAGGATTGTGTCGCGCTCGTTCCTGTGTACCTTGACGAACATGTGATCACGTTGACCTGTAGATACCTGATGAGGATTTGTAGATGTCCCCTCTGTCGTTGAGCGCCTTGAGGGCGGCCTCCACCTCGCTCTGCGACAACCCTTGGCTCGATGCTTTTATGGCTATCTCCTCGGTGGACATTCCGTTCTCCCCGTACTCGTTGAGGATGGCACGGACGATATCGATCTTCTTACGGTCCCTGGTGGACACTCCGCTGGCAATCTTGTCGAAATCGTATGTTCCGTCGCCGTTGCCGGCGATCTTGTCGAGATAGGACTCGATCAGCTCCGCGGCGTTGTTGGCGTCCAGATCCGTGACGACACGGGACAGGCGCATCCTTGCGGATGCCTCGGCCAGACGCACGTATCCCTCCAACTGCCTCATGGTAATCGGGATCGATCCCCCGGCTCCGCGACCCCTGATCTTTATGAAACTGTCCTGTATGATCTTCTGGGCATCGGCGGACATGACCGGCACTATGCGCTTGGAGTATGCCACGTACTTCCTGAGGGTCTCGATCCCGTAGACCGGCTTCAGGGAGCTGGTCTTCTCCAGGATGCCGTTGATGTCCAGGCCTTCCGCCTCATATCCTTCCGGAAGCATCCTGGCCTCTCCGCGCTTCTGCGTGTTGAGGATGTGGGCGGAGATGTCCGTATCGCGTTTCTTGTCAGGCTTGTCGGTGAGGATCTCAATAAGGTCGAAACGGGAGACCAGCGGAGGAGGCAGTTCGATCTGCTCGTAGATACTGGACTCCTCCTCGAACCTTCCGTACTTGGGGTTCGCCGCCGCCAGCATGGAGCATCTGCATTGCAATGTGGCGTTGATACCGGCCTTCGCGACCGATATCCTCTGCGCCTCCATGGCCTCGTGCAGCGAGGACCTGTCCTGTTCGGTCATCTTATCCAACTCATCGATGCATGCCAATCCCTTGTCCGCAAGGACAAGCGCTCCCGCCTCGAGGGTCCACCTTCCGTCACCGAAATCGTCCCTGACGGCAGCGGCCGTCAATCCGGCGGCCGATGCGGACTTACCGGATGCGTATATTCCCCTGGGAGCGAGATAGCTCATGTATCTCAGCAGCTGGGACTTCGCGACTCCCGGGTCTCCGATCAAAAGTATATGGATATCTCCCCTGAGATTCGTACCGTCGTCCATCTGCTTGTGGCATCCGCCGAACAGCTGCAGGGCGATCGCCTTCTTCTGCTCCTCCATTCCGAAGATGGATGGTGCGATGGATCTGATGATGTTGTCGTATAGGTTCGGGTCCCTGGAGATCTCAAGGATCTTCTTCTCGTCCTCCTCGGTGATCTGTATCTCGTCGTATTCGTGCTGCTCGAAATCCACCGAAATGACATCGAGGTATGTCTCGAACACCGTGCTCTTGTCCCTGTCGAGCTTCTCGACGGAACGCAGCACCCCATTCAGCGTGACGCTGTTACCGGCGGTGACTATCCCTGCTATGTCATCCTCGACATAACCGACCAGTCTCTCTGGCTGGGATCCTCCCCTGAGCCCTTCCGGCCTCTCCTGTATCTCCAACTTCTGGGTGTCCGTGAATGTCGATGATTTCAGATCGGGGATGAAACGTGTCGCCTGCTTGTTGCAGCTCCCGTCCGGGTTGTTGCACATCAAGGGCTCCCTCATAAGCATCCCTGTCTGTTCCACCCATATCTCGGAACCGCATCTGGCACACCTGAAAAGAGCATAGGTCATGCGGGGCTTGACGGTGGTTACTTTCCTCACCAGCCCCTCCACTGCGACCAACCTTCCGAGATGGTCGGCCCTGAGGTTCCTGACATCCACCTTCGCATCGCGGGGGAGGTTGTTTATCCTGACGTTTATCCCGTGTCCGGGACGGTCTATGTTGGGGACAAGGTCCATGACGGACTTCCTAGCTATCTCAAGGCATCTGTCCGGATCCTCGAGGAGATACGAAGCGAACGAGATGTCGTACATGTTGATATCGTCGTAATCCACATTGACGCTCTTCTTCTGCGGATAGTTGTCCGAGATGTCCGCGATCATCACACGATACTTATCGGAGGAGAAAACGGTCTCCCAGACCTTCGCGATCTCATTGTCCTCGTATGTCATTCGTCTCCCACCTGTGAACGGCAATCTTCGTCTATCCACCAGACCCAGCCTCCCAGGTCCATGGATATCTCTCCTTTGACGGTGCCCTCCTTGCGGTATTTCGAGAGGGTCTTTGCGAGGTCATCGGGGCAGCGGTAGCCGAAGAGGGAATCCAGCCTTTCGCTGGCCTCCCTGGTGGTGAGCCTCTCGTCCCCCATAGCCTCCCAAATCATCGTCAGCAGAGTATCTTTCATGCGCCTCTCGTGTTAGATATTTGTAGTATTTGATAGGTGCCGTCCTTCGTCTTTCAGGGTTGTACGGGTTTGGTCCGAAAAGGACGGATGAGGCCGTCCGGAAAGGCACCCGTTTAATCCTAAGAACATTAGATTGACCCCGTCCCTTCCGAGAATTCATAAACAGGTTCTCGCCTCACCATTGTCATGAGACGCCTCGGGACCATGGAGATCGTCACGGAAAGACTCGTCCTGCGCAGATTCAGGGAGGACGATGAGGAAGAGGTGTACCGCAACTTCGGAAGCGACGAGAAGGTCAGGAAATACATCAGCTTCTCTCCGTGGAGCACCATGACCGGCACCGAGGAATTCATACAGATGCATATGAGCCAGTATGAGACGAATCCAGATTTCTACGGGTGGGCGATCACATTGGACGGAGAGGTGATCGGCTCCATCAGCCTCTTCGATATCGACCATGATTCGGAATCCTGTGAGCTGGGCTACTGCATCGGGAGCAGATGGTGGGGCAACGGATACGTCACGGAGGCCGCGAGGGCCGTCATCGGCTACGCGTTCGTCAGATTGTTCGCCCACAGGGTGTTCGCCTCGTTGCACCCGGACAATATCGATTCCCAGAGGGTGCTTGAGAAAGCCGGCATGAGGTTCGAGGGGATAATGAGGGATGCCCAGAGGAATAGCGACGGCACCTTCAGCGACCTTCGCCTCTACGCGATACTGTCAAACGACTGATCATTGTTTGGTGATAGCTTCAATGTACTCGTTCTGAATACGCACGACCTCGGAACTGTCCTTGGCCTTGGAATAATCCTCAAGGAGCTCTCCGTTCAGGCGCATGAACTCCGGGGCCCAATTGAACCTTCCCAGGAATTCCGCCGCCTGATCCTTCTCCCCGAGGATGTACAACGCGGCCATGACGGCCTCGGCGCTGTTCAGTTCCATGGGACGGCCCCAATTGATCGGGTTCGATGCGAGGAGATACGGCAACGCCCTTTCCTCGACATTCTTGAGACGTGGGAACTCGTCGATGTTCGTCCAGGTGGGATCCATCACGACCAATCCCTTTCTGGCACTGTGGATATCGGCAGGGGACATGGCCCTATCGGAAAAAGGCGAGAGAACTATCGACCCCTTCGGTATGGCCCCCAGGGTCTTCGCCTCCTTGCCGAGATTGAACTTCATCATGCGCTTAGCGGTGCACTTCTTCGGGTCGCATTGACATTTGTCGAAGATGATTACTGGAATCATGCAGATACCAGGGCGTAGAGCTTCTCGGTATCCTTGAGGTTCTCCTTCACCCATTCCCTGACCTGATCGATGACCTTGACGTAATCCTCGAACAGCTCGGCATCATCGGTGGCGGTGAAGTCCTCCCTGGCGATCATCGGAGCTAGGATCTGCTTGCCCTGCCACGGGGACTTCTTGGAGTATTCCTCGAAGATGGGCTTCTCCAGATAGACGACGAAATCATAGAAGTTATCCTTGGGGAGAAGCTCTTGGTTCTTCAGGTCCTTGGCCACCTGTCTCCTCATGTCCTCGCCGTTCTGGTACATCACGGATATCAGATCGCAGTCGATGATATCATGCTCGAATCCCGCGCTGTAAACCTCGTACCTTTCCTCGTACATCTGGTTTGCGAAATACTCCGCCAGCTGCGAGACGTAGTCGTTCTTCCTGTCAAGGAACAGAATGCGTGTCCTCTTCTCGGCCTTCTTCCCGAACATGGTATCACCGCCTCGTACCTCCAATGCACATAAAAGGATGATGCCTTTGAGGTCTGGTTTGGGTCTTAGGAAATGATTACCCTTTGTTGGGGTTCCTTCTGACGGCTATGAATATCGCCAATACGGCCAGGATTATGAGGATCATGATTATGGCCAGATTCATCAACGACAACCATCCCACGGTGATCTGCATCCCTTCGGATTCGACCGTGGCGGTGGAACCTGATGCTGAGATCGCTATCGCTCCGGGCATCGAATAGGTGCCGAGGTCGTTCATGATCTCACCAACGGAAGTTCCCAGTGTGGTTATCGTCTTGTGGATATGGGCAGAAGAATCGTAGACGTCCACCTGCGTGATTTTCTCAGCTGAATAAGTCATCACGTACTTGTAGTACTTCTTTGGCCCGAAATCCGCATCTGATTCCTCGGCTGAAACGGTCACAGCTATCGCACCGAGGAACATGATCGCCACCGCCATGATAGCGAATAGCGATTTGTGAACCGACTTCACAATACCGCCCCCTTACCGATATCGCATATGCCTGCGACAGGACATCCGTTTCCGGAGAACTCCGCAGTCTCGAAGACCGTGGCCCCTGCTGTGATGGTCTTAGAATAACGGCTGCAGATTCTTCCTCTACTCTCTGCGTTACAGCTGATCGAACTTTGCTTGGACAACACACCGGTTCCTGCGCCCAAACAATACCCTGACTTCTGTCGGGCAGGTACTGTTTCTTTTAATAAGCGTTTATTAAAATAAAGTATGAAAAAGTCCTACATAAAGTTATTAGCCTGACCGTCCGACTTTCGGAGCCATCCAAGCCTTAGTTTTTGACCCTTCCTTCGATGGAAACTCCTTCCCCGCGTGTTTCCGACAGGTTATTAGCGGATAACGATATGGTGCAATGCCACGATGATGATCGTTTTTTCGAGCTGATCATGATGATAGACGGGCGAGCTGAGTGGCTTCATCGTTCCTGCATCCGTCGATTGACGACACCGCTTTTCATAATCAGTAAATAGACTGACAAAATAGTCGTGGACATGCCCGTATTGCAGATAGCGTTGGACCTCATGCAACTGAACAGGGCCGTGGCCATTGCCCACGAGGCCGTCGACGGAGGAGCCGATTGGGTCGAGGTGGGCACCCCCCTGATAAAGAGCGAGGGCGCTGAGGCCGTGCGCACCCTGCGCAGGGAATTCCCCGGAAAGATGATAATCGCCGACACGAAAACGATGGATGTCGGCGGGGTCGAAGTGGAGATCATGGCCAAGGCCGGCGCCAATATTATCACTGTGCTGGGTCTTTCAGAGGACTCCACCATCGAGGAGGCCGTGATGGCGGGCAGGAAGTACGGAGCGGAGGTCATGGTAGACATGATCAACGTCCCTGACAAACTGACACGTTCGAAAGAGGTCGAGAAGCTGGGTGTGGGATACGTCTGCTTGCACATGGGGATCGACACCCAGATGAAGGGCGCGGAGCCTCCCATCGACACCTTGAAGAAAGTGGTGGAATCCATCTCCATACCCGTGGCGGTCGCCGGAGGCATCACCGCGGAGAATGCCGGGCTCTATGCGGAGGCAGGGGCCACGGACATCATCGTCGGCGGCGCGATAATCAAGACCGGCGACATAAAGACGGCGGCGGAGAACGTCAAGAAGGCGATCGCCGGAGCCAAGATTGACGCTGGCATATCAAAAAAGTACACCGAGGACGAACTCTTCGAGGCATTCTCCAAGGTATCCACTTGCAACATCTCCGACGCGTTCCACAAGAAAGGCGTCATGATCGGCATACTCCCCCAGTCCCTTCAGCACAAGCAGAGGATGGTCGGACGCGCTCTGACCGTTCAGACCACAAACGGCGACTGGGCGAAGCCTGTAGAGGCCATCGACCGCGTCCAGAAAGGCGATGTGATCGTCGTGGATGTCGGCGGGGCCCCCGTAGCTGTGTGGGGGGAGCTGGCCACATGCTCGGCGATGGTCATGGGTGCCGCAGGCATCGTCATCGACGGGGCCATCAGGGACATCGACGACATACGTGAACTGAAGTTCCCGGCCTTCTCCAGGACGGTGGCTCCTTGCGCCGGAGAGCCCAAGGGATACGGCGGCATAGGCATCGAGGTCACGGTAGGAGGACAAAGGGTCCGCACCGGCGATTGGATAATCGGTGACGAGAGCGGATTGATCGTCGTTCCGAAAGAGGTCGCCGTGGAAGTGGCCAACCGTTCGTTGGACGTCCACGAGAGGGAGAACCGTACGAGAGAGGAGATCAAAAGGGGATCCACTCTCTCGAAGGTGAATGAATTATCCAAATGGGAACCCGTTCAGTGACGGCGTCCCCTGAGCTCCTGGTCGAGCTCTCTGAGCCTTGCGATACGGTCCTCGGTGGAAGGGTGGGTCCTGAAGAGCGAATCGAGTCCTCTCATCCTCTTCCTTCCGTAAGGGTTGGAGATCCACATGTTCGCATATGTGGGATTGTTGTAATCGTTCCTGCTGGATGAACAACCGGTCTCCAACGCCTGGAGCGCGCTTGCGAGCGCCAGAGGTTTACCTGTGAGCCTGGCCCCGGATTCGTCCGCGAGGTACTCGCGGTTCCTAGATACGCCGAGCTGAACGAGCATCGCGGCGAAGGGGAGGGTGAGATCCGCTATCAGGAGGATGATGAGTCCTCCGGG
>Ga0208297_1001557_pt1 | contig 19830 bp, 16 predicted proteins | sample LMS_cellobiose_e_FD_187367 | JGI IMG/M metagenome (GOLD analysis project Ga0208297, IMG submission 187367) | Rumen-fistulated moose microbial communities from Alaska, USA - LMS_cellobiose_enrichment (SPAdes) (version 2) | ecosystem: Host-associated > Mammals > Digestive system > Stomach > Rumen... | reverse complement strand
CGCAAGGAACTCAAACTTTGCAGATGTGTTGTCTTCCATACTTCAAAGGTAAGGTCTTTTGATACACAAACCTACCTTCAAGTATATGTTTATGTCACATTATGCCACGGAAGTTTGCAAGTGTCCCGAGTAATAGCCAGCAAAACAGAAAGTACTTGCCAGTCTTGCCTCTCTTGATCAGGATAGGAAGAATCAGAAAGTTATGGATCAGGAACAAGATGAACAAAGGTACGATGGACAGCAACTGTCGGCTCAGCTCGTTCCAATTATCTCCGGGTACCCCGGGTGTGTTTTCCAGGATCCATTTTATCGTAGGGAAAAGGAACCAGGTGACCCAAACTATCAGATAGACAAGATTCTCTCTTTTCTTCAGTGTCATGGCTATTCGAAATCTTTGGTCCTTCTCAGTCCGTCGAGGGAACCGTCCTGTCCGTTCTCGAGTTCATAGGTAACCTTCAGCCATGCGGAGTCCTTCAGGAAGTCAACCTGACCGAGTTGGATATCCCTTATTTTCATGCCGGTCCTCTTCTCAAGGTCGGCGACCAGTTCTGCCCGCTTTTCCGGTACGATCAGGTCTATCTTATCGTATATGACCAACTTGGTGGATGTCCGCTTCCCGATGGCGCCCTTTGACTCCAACACCCAGATCAGCAGAATCAGCAGCACGTTGGCCGCTGCGAGTTCCCCGAACGGAATGTCAGCACCGATGCCGTTGATGACCGATACTGCTATGATGATGAACAGATAAGTCATTTCCCGTACAGGCACCGTCTCGGTCCTGTACCGGATCATTCCGAAGATGGCGAACAGGCCGATCGTGAATCCGATCTGGAGGCTCAGGTTGTTCATCACGAAAAGCAGCAGGAACATGGCCGATGAGAATACCATGAAGGTGAAGTAGTAATCGACCCTGCGGCTCTTAGGATAATACAGGAACTGGACGATGATGAAACTCACCGCCAGGTTGAACAGGAAGAGCTTGAGGAGACCGAGTATTGCATCCCAGACCGCTGAGGCGGTGGATTTGACCTTGTAGTTCCCGGCCTCGTCGACAGTTACCTCGTAACCGTTCTCTGCGGCGATTTCCGGGTCGAATTCCGCTCCTGTGAATTCATCGGCCACTGCAGTACTGTCTGTCTGGGCCGAGGCCAGGAAAGAAGCTGCAGCAAACAGCGACAGGACGATGAATATCTTTAATAATATCCTCATAATCAGCGACTTGTTTTATTTCCGGTTATCTTTTCTATCCCTCTTATTTTTTCCTTGAACCTGCCAGGATGGACTGCTGGGTCGGTCAATACTGTGCCCATGCAGTATTTGCTCACCCTGAGAGGGTGCACCCTGTGTTCGAGCAGGATGCGTCTCATCGTGGAATCCGCCCTTCCATCCTGCTTCAGTTCTATGATCACGGCATCTTCCAGTCTCGCTTCCCGCCCGGTGCGGGGGTTCGTAAACTCCAGTGACGCATCGAATGTTATCCTTTCGGTCCTCTCCTTGTTGACCAGCGTCACCCTTCTGAAATCCGTCGTGCAGGCGGGTGAGACTTCCTGAAGCCTGTACCAGGATTCCTTTCCGACGAATTCCTCCGCCTCCTTCGACCAGCGATCGGTCAATGAATATCCTTCCGGCAACCTCATCCTCTTCTTCTTCGTCCGGCCCTTGTTGTTCTTCCTCTTGACCTCCAGGAAGGTCATTCCGGTGATCCGGTATGTCCTCACCCTGATCTTCTGCCTCACCTTGCGTCCGGACCGGTGGATGCGGAACATCTCCAGGTCGGGAGTATCGAAATACATCGAATGGTAGGAAGTGACCCTTTCACCCTCTATCTCGCAGGCACGGTAGCCTATCTCCGCCGCGTCCCTGAATATCTCCAGTGCCGTTCCTTCGGTAGTGACATACTTGGTGTCGATGCGGTTCATGAGCTTGACCGCATCCATCTCTTCCAAGGAAATCGCCTCCATCGAGGCAATCACTCCGGAGGTGCTGGAGACATCGTCCATCTCACTCCTGGATTGTATATTCGAAAACCTTCACGGTCTGCAACTTGCCGTTAGGGGCATAGTTGTATTGCTTCTTCTTGGTCCCGTCCGGGTTGTATTCGTATTTCCGGATGGCGCTCGGCTTGTTCTTCTCGTTGTAGATGATGTTCTTGCTGATCTTTCCGTTCGCCCCGTATTCGAAGGTCTCGCGCCATTTCTGGCCGTACCTGGTGTATTCGATCTCCTCGATCTTCCGTCCCTGGTCATCGTAAGTGGTGATCCTGTCCAGCCATTTGGTCTGGGTCTTTGCATCGGTGTTCCACTCGCGGATCACCAGGTTCTTGCGAGCCTGCCGCTTGGCCATGGTGGCTGCATCCAGCTGGGCATATGCGCAGACACTGAAGAGCGGCAGCAGCAACAGGGACGCCAGCAGCATTTTTCCTATCAATCCTTTCATATGGTTACCATCTTAAGTTTCCTGTCCTCGAAATGTCCGAGCCTCCGGAAGCCGAACATCTTGACGTACTGTGCGAAGTAATCAAATTTGGTTCCAACCTGCTGAGGATCATGCGAATCTGAACCGAGGCATATGATTTCCCCTCCGAGTTCGAGGTAGCGGATCAGGATGTCGCGGTCCAGCTGCGGGGTCCTGAGGCCATATTGCCTGTAGGACTTGGTGTTGATCTCCAGTCCTTTCCCGTTCTCTGCGAGATAACGCAGGATTTCGTCCATCAGCCCGGGGAAATCCTTGTACAGGATGCTCTCCTTCGGGTACGGTGCATATCGGACCACATAGTCGAAATGTCCCATCACATCGAAGTCCCCCAGCCATTTCATTTCCCTCAGCAAAGTCTCGAGGTACCTGCCGTATGCTTCCTTCCAGTTCTTGCCCTTGTAGTAATGTCCGTAATACGGATCAGTGTCCTCCAGATAGTGCACTGATGCGGTCACCTGGTCGAAACGCTGTGCTGCCAGCAGGTTGCGGTCGAGGTCCCGGTTATTCTCCCCAAGCCCGATCTCGATACCTTTCAGGACCTTGAATTTCTTTGCTGCAGTCCTGCCGAAGGCACCTTCGGCGACCATGCCGCCGACCCTGTCGATATCGGCTTGCTGGGCGCGGACATCGAAAACTTCTGCAACCGCAGGACCGGTCTTTTCCGGAATCTGCGGGACGTAGAAATCACAATGGTCGGTGAAACATATTCCTCCGAGACCCTTTTCGATGGCTGCCTTGACGCTTTTTTCCACCGACGTCTTCCCGCCATCGAAAGAGAATTGGCTGTGGTTGTGCGTATCAAAAAACATATTCACGAATATAGCAATTTTTCTTATTTTTGTAATTGTTGCAATTGCAAGGAATATGATAACATTCGGATATAAGACAAAGTTCAGCAGCCTGGTCAGGGCTGCCGGCGCCATAGGCATCGGCCTGGTCCTGGTTTTCGGAAACAATGCCCCGACAACGGTGGTCAAGATCATCGCAGCACTCCTGATAGTGGCTGGCCTGGTGTCCCTCGTGTACGGAATCAAGAAGAACAGGGAACAGGGAATGTACCAGATGCTCGTGATCAATGCTTGCCTGGACATCCTCCTGGGTCTGCTGCTGTTCTTCAACCCGCAGTGGATAGCCGGAATCATAGTCTATCTGATAGGAATAGCCTTGATCCTGTTCGGCGCCCTGCAGCTCCTCGCCGTTGCCGGCACGCTTTCGATGCTCGGGTCGGGGTTCTCCTCCCTGATCCTGTCGGTCTGCGCAATTGTCGGGGGCGCCTTCCTGCTTTTCAACCCTCTGACCATCAAGGTTATGAGCGTTATCGCAGGACTGTTCATGATCCTCTATGGAGTCTCCGAAATCATATCCACCTACAAGATCGGCAAGGCCAGGAAGGAATACGAAATCCGCTTTGGGCCGAAGCCGGAAGATGCACCAGGAGCACCAGCCGGCAAAATCGACGCATCCGGAATCGGAGATGCCAAGGAAGTCGAATTCGAAAAGGTTGACGAGCCAGGGGAATGATCTCTCAGGAAACGATACAGAAGATCCTCGACACCGCCCGCATCGAAGAGGTGGTGGGCGACTTCGTGACTCTCAGGAAGCGCGGGGCCGACTGGTGGGGATGCTGTCCGTTCCATAACGAGAAAACTCCTTCTTTCCATGTCGTACCCGCCAAGGGGATCTATTATTGTTTCGGCTGCCACAAGGGAGGTTCCGCGGTGGGATTCGTGATGGAGCACGAGCATATGTCCTATCCGGACGCCCTCCGGTACCTTGCGAAGAAATACAACATCGAGATCGAAGAGGAAGAGGAAACTGCCGAGCAGATTGCCAGCAGGCAGCGCAACGAAAGCCTCCTCCTTGTTTCGGAATATGCCGGGACTTTCTTCCAGGAACAGCTGAAGGAAGGGGAGGGCAAGGCCGTCGGCCTCTCATATTTCCACACCAGGGGCCTTGAAGACGAGACCATCGAAAAGTATGGTCTGGGCTGGGCGCCGTCGGACAAGCATTCCTTCACTGATGCAGCCAAGGCAAAGGGTTTCAAGGATGAATATCTCCTGGAAACCGGCCTGTGCGCCAAGTATGATGATGGTCCCGACCTCCACGACCGATTCGTGGAAAGGGTCATATTCCCGATCCATTCTGTGAGCGGCAGGGTCATTGCGTTCGGTGCCAGGACCCTCAAGTCCAAGGTCGAGGGAAAGCCTTATGCTAAATATGTAAACTCCAAGGAATCATCGATATACGTCAAGAACCAGTCGCTTTACGGCATCTGGTTCGCAAAGAATGCGATGTCCCGGGAGGACAAGTGCTATCTCGTGGAGGGCTACCTGGACGTGCTGTCGATGCACCAGCTCGGAATCACCAACGTAGTGGCTTCCAGCGGTACTGCCCTGACCGAAGGGCAGATCCGCCTGATCAGGCGCTTCACGGAGAATGTCACGATAATGTACGACGGCGATCCTGCAGGGATACATGCGGCACTGCGCGGAATCGGGATGTTCCTCAAGCAGGGTATGAACGTGAAGGTCGTACTCCTGCCTGACGGGGACGATCCGGATTCATATTCCAGGAAACATTCCCTCGCGGAGGTCAAGGAATTCATCGAAACCAACGAGCAGGATTTCGTGGACTTCAAGAGCACGCTGCTGATGGAAGGTACCGGCGGCGATCCGCTGAAGAGGGCGAACGTCATAAACGACATCGCGGACACGGTGGCCGATATTCCTGACCCGATCAAGAGGGAGTCATACATCGGATTCCTCAGCCGTAAGTTCGACATCCGCCGCGAGGCTCTGGAGGAGAGGATTTCATCCACCAGGTCCAGGACCATCATATCAGAGAAGAAGACGCAGGACCGGGCAGAAGCCTCTTCAGCGTCCAGGACTCCGGAGGCCGGACGTGGACCGGTCCAGCCTGTCCTGACCGGTATCGAGTCGCTGGAGACCAACCGTATCATGGGCAAGGCCGAGCGGGACCTGCTGGGTTTCATCCTTACCTACGGAACCACCGGACTCGAGTTCCAGAGTGATTCGGATTTCTTCGCCGAATCGGAGGAAGACCGCCAGACGGTGTTCGAGTTCATCGACCAGGCCTTGGAGGCGGACGGTTCGGTATTCATCAATCCTGCCTACAAGACGGCTTACGATTTCTATTCGGAGCAGTATTACGAAGGCTTCTCCCAGGAGGATATAGTAAAGAAGATGCTCGACGGGGCCGACCGGACCATGGCTTACGTGGCCGCCCAGCTGTCCACAGACGAACAGTATGACCTTTCCGTCAAGAACCTCCGTGATTCGATGATGTCCAAAGGGTCCTGGCTCACAAAGTACGTCCCTAAGGCAATCCTGGTATACCAGTCGAGCCGGCTGGAGAACAGGGTGAGCGAGTTGAGAGAGGAACTCGGCAAAGCGCAAACCGTCTCCGATTCCGAAAGGGAAATCGAAGTTATGACGGAGATGATAAAAGTCCAGAAGGCGCTCAAAGCCGTCAAGGTCAGGCTCGGGCGAGAAAAGTAAAGATTCCTATTTCACAGAGAAAGCGAAAACGCAGTGGCTCCCGTAAGTTTCACCAGGCCTCAGAACCGCTGACGGCCACTCAGGCTTGTTAGGGGTATCAGGATATTTCTGTGACTCAAGGCAGATAGCCGTACGGAGGCCGTACGCCACACCCTTCTTGCCGGTCACCGTCCCGTCCAGGAAGTTTCCCGAATATACCTGAACTCCAGGCTCGTCGGTATATTCCTGAAGCAGGATGCCGGTGGCAGGACAGTAGAGTTCGACTGCCGGGATGGTGTCGTCGCCGTTTGTTTTGAGCACCCAGTTGTGGTCGTAGCCCTTGCCGTTGCGGAGCTGGTCATAATCCGCATCGATCCTCTGTCCGATCAGGGTCATCTTGGTGAAGTCCATGGGACTTCCCTTGACTGTGACGATCTCGCCCGAAGTCATGAATGTCGAATCGACCGGTGTGAATTCGACGGCATTGATGCGCAGGGAGTCTTCGCATATGCTGTGGTTAGCAGGGTCTCCGGACAGGTTGAAGTAGGCGTGGTTGGTCATGTTGATGATGGTCGGAGCATCGGTGACTGCGTCGTAGCGGATGTCGATCTTGTTGTCCTCGGTGAGGGTGAATGTAACATGGGCGGTAACCTTGCCTGGGAAGCCTGAATCCCCGTCAGGGGAAACCATCTCGAGCTTCAGATGGCTGGAGTCTGCCTCCAGGACGTCATAGACCTGGTACTGCCAGCCTTCAGGACCACCGTGGAGACAGTGGCTGTAATTGTTCTGCGGCAGCTGGTATTCGACTCCATCCAGGGTGAACCTGCCGTCTTTGATGCGGTTGGCGTAGCGGCCTATCGAGGCGCCGAAGTCGGTCTGGTTGTTCTCCGGGAAGTAGTCCTTGACATTGTCGAAACCAAGGATCACGTCCTTGAACTCTCCATCCCTGTCCGGAACCATGACGGATACCAGCCTGCCTCCGAAATTGGTGATGCATACTTCCATCCCGGCCTCATTTGTCAAGGTGTACAGGGCGGTTTTCTTGCCGTTCCTCTCAGACTCGAAGTCTTTCGGATCGAGTCCGGACTTCGTCAGGGTTGCGGTTTTCGGGGTACAGCCGGCGATTGCCAGGGCTGCAGCCAGTGCAAGGGTCAATATATTCCTGGTCATGGTCTTGTGTTGTGTTGTCAGTTGATTGTGGCTCCGTTCACGACGGCTTCCTGAGGAGTGATGAAGCGCATCTTGCCGTCCCCCTGCTTGGCCATCAGGATCATTCCGCGGGATTCGATTCCACGGATCACCTTCGGCTGCAGGTTCGCCAGGATGCAGATCTGCTTCCCGACCATTTCTTCCGGAGAATAATACTCGGCTATTCCGGAAACGATCGTCCTCCTGTCGATTCCGGTGTCGATGCTCAGCTTGAGGAGCTTGTCGGTCTTCGGAACCCTTTCGGCGGCGAGGACGGTAGCCGTGCGGATATCCATCTTTCCGAAGTCGTCGAAAGTGACTTCCGGCTTCGGTTCGGCTATATGGCTTGCCGCTTCCTTCGCCTCTGCCTCTTTTGCGGCAGCTTCGTTGGCTTCCTTGGTCGCCTTGAGTTTCGCTACCTGTGCTTCGACCACGCTGTCTTCCACCTTGCTGAACAGGAGTTCCGCCTCACCGATTTGGTGGCCGGCCTTTAGGATGTCGGTCTTCCCGAGGTCCTCCCATGAAACCACAGGACCGTCCCCGGTGGCAGGAACCGTATGCAGGGCCCTTGATTCGCCTTCCTTGAAGAAGTTGACTGTAGGGACACCTTCACCCTTGCGATGGTCTGTTCCGGCCTGGATGCCTATTCCGAGCATCTTGCGGAGTTTCTCCGCAGCGAACGGAGTGAACGGTTCGAAAGCTATAGCAAGGTCGGCGCAAATCTGCAGCGAGGTGTACAGGATCGAAGCCGTACGGTCCATATCGGTCTTAGCGACTTTCCAAGGCTCGGTGTCCGAAATGTACTTGTTGCCGACCCTGGCGATGCTCATGGCATCTTTCAAGGCCTCGCGGAAATGGAATGTACCGATGTTCGCCTCCAGGCTCTCCCTGAGCGCCGGAATCTGTGCAAGCGTCTCGGAATCAATTGGTTCCGTCTTGAGGTTGGCCGGAACCTTCCCTCCGAAATACTTGTGCGTCAGGACCACGGCCCTGTTCACGAAGTTTCCGAATATGGCGACGAGCTCGCTGTTGTTCCTCTGCTGGAAGTCCTTCCAGGTGAAGTCGTTGTCCTTGGTCTCCGGAGCGTTGGCGCAGAGCACGTACCTGAGCACGTCTTCCTGGCCCGGGAAATCATCCACATATTCATTGAGCCACACTGCCCAGTTGCGGGAAGTGGAGATCTTGTCACCTTCGAGGTTGAGGAACTCATTGGAAGGAACGTTGTCCGGAAGGATGTAGCTGCCTTCGGCCTTGAGCATCGAAGGGAATACGATGCAGTGGAATACGATGTTGTCCTTTCCTATGAAATGGATGAGGCGGGTTTCCGGATCCTTCCACCATTTCTCCCAGCTTTCAGGGAGAAGTTCCTGGGTGTTGGATATGTAGCCGATAGGGGCGTCGAACCAAACGTAAAGGACCTTTCCTTCAGCACCTTCCACCGGAACGGGAACACCCCAGTCCAGGTCGCGGCTGACGGCACGAGGCTGCAGGCCTCCGTCCAGCCAGGATTTGCACTGGCCATAGACGTTGGAACGCCATTCCTTGTGCTGCTCCAGGATCCATTCCCTGAGCCAAGGCTCGTAGCGGTCCAGAGGCAGGTACCAGTGCTTGGTCTTCTTCTTGACAGGCTGGGCTCCGCTCAGCTTGGATTTCGGATCGATCAGTTCCTCCGGGCTCAGCGTGCTTCCGCATTTCTCGCACTGGTCGCCGTAGGCTCCCGGATTGCCGCACTTAGGGCAGGTGCCGATGATATAGCGGTCGGCCAGGAAGGTCTTCGCCTCAGGATCGTAATACTGCTCGCTTTCCTTGGTGATGAACTTGTCGTCATCGTAGAGCTTGCGGAAGAACTCCGAGGCATTCTTGTCGTGGACCTTGGAAGTGGTCCTGGAATATATGTCGAAGTTGATGCCAAGCTTCATGAAGGAGTCCTTGATGATCCCGTGGTACTTGTCCACGATGTCCTGTGGCGTCACACCCTGGGTGCGGGCCTTTATGGTGATAGGAACCCCGTGTTCGTCCGACCCGCAGATGAACAGCACGTCTTCGCCGCGCATCCTCAGGTACCTTACATAGATGTCAGCAGGTACATAGACTCCGGCGAGATGGCCGATGTGGACGGGACCGTTTGCGTAAGGAAGCGCACAAGTCACCAGGGTTCTCTTGAAGTTCTTTTCCATATTCAAACAATTATCCCACAAATTTAAGAAAATCTGCGGGATAATTGATATTTACATTATTGTGCTACTTCGCGAAAGCGTAGGAGAAGCCTTTCACTTCGTCCCAGGCGCCCCTGGTGAAGTCAGGTACTTCCACCGGCATGCAACCGTTTTCGATCGAGATGGCTCCGAGTTCGCCCAGGCAGCACCATTCTGCCAGGTCATATACGTCCATGTCCAGAGGCAGGCCGTTCCTGAGGCAGTAGATGAGGCGGTAGTCCATGATGAAGTCCATTCCGCCGTGCCCGCCGACCTTCTTGGCCAGTTCCTCGAGTTCAGGGGTGAGGATAGGGTTGCGGTATTCCTCCTGCATCGCCGCGATGTCCTCCGGAGAAAGGGAACGGTGCGGACTGAGCATGATCTGCTGTACAGGGTATTTGGCAGCATATCCTTCGGTACCGACAATCTGGTACATACGGTTGTACGGCCTTGGAGTGAGGACATCGTGCGAAATCAGGATAGTCTTGCCTTTCTCGGTGAGTATCATTGTGTTGACTTCGTCTCCGTTCTGGAAATCGGTGCACTCCTCTCCGGTCTGGCGCTTGACCTGGGCAGGCCCGTTCACCGGCTTGGTCTCCATCGCCACCAGGGTCTTGAAACGGTCGCCCCTGTGGATGTTCAGCACCTGTGCCACTGGACCGAGTCCGTGGGTAGGATAGACGTCACCCTTGTGGGTGCGGTTGAAATCCAGCCTCCAGTTGTTCCAGTAGCGGTCCCAGTATTCATCGAGGCTGTGCAGGTAAGCTCCTTCCACGTGCAGGACTTCACCGAATACTCCGGCCTGCGCCATCGAAAGGCATGACATTTCGAAGAAGTCATAGCAGCAGTTCTCCAGCATCATACAGTGCTTCCTGGTCTTTTCGGACATGTTTATCAGAGCCCAGATTTCATCCAGGGAAGTAGCTGCAGGTACTTCTATGGCGACGTTCTTGCCGTGCTCCATCGCGTAAAGGGCGATAGGGACGTGGTGTACCCAGTCGGTGCAGATATATACCAGGTCGATGTCATCCCTTTCGCACAGCTGCTTGTAAACCTCGGTGTCCCCGGAATAACCCGCCGCCTGAGGGAACTCCCTGTCGGACAGCGTCTTCTGGGCTGCTTCAACATTCTCCGGCAGGACATCGCAAAGGGCGACGACCTTCACTCCTGGAATATACGTGTATCTTTCCACGGCCGAGGAGCCCCTCATACCGAGCCCTACGAATCCGACCCTTACGGTGTCGATGGCAGGCACGGTGAGTCCGATAACGTTCTCCTGTCCGGCAGGACGGGCAGGAACCTTCACCTTGATAGGCTTGGCATTCTTGGATGTCGAGCAGGCGGCTGCCGTAATAATCGCTGCGATCAGCAGTAAGTTCTTGATTTTCATAATATTGTATTATTAGTTCATTTCTTTCGGATTACGTTGAGGCCGTCCCTTATAGGGAGGAGTACGGATTCCACCCTCGGATCCGCCATAACCTTGTCGTTGAAGGCAGCGATGCCCAGGGTCTGCTTGTCCTGCGGCAGCGGATCCTGCCAAAGTTTCCCGTCCCAGAGCACATCATCCGCAAGGATGAGCCCTCCGGGACGTACGAGGTCGAAGACCAGGTCGTAGTATTCGGAATACTCCCTCTTGTTGGCATCGATATAGACCAGGTCGTACGGCCCTTCGAGGGTAGCGATAGTTTTCCGGGCATCGCCGATGTGTAGGGTTATCTTACCTTCGACTCCGGCTCTCGACCATCCTTCCCTGATCAGGTCTTCAAGTTCATCGTTTATTTCAAGGGTGTCGATGTGCCCTTCTTCCGGGAGTCCATAAGCCAGGCAGGTGGCGGAATAACCTGTGAAAGTACCTATTTCCAGGACATTGCGGGCATTGGATATTTCTGCGAGGATTGTCAGCAGGCGGCCTTGGACCGCTCCCGAAAGCATCCTCGGATAGTTCGTCCTGATGTTGGTCTGCTTTTCGATCCACTCCAGAGCCTCGCTCTGTGGACTCGAATGCTCCCGAAGGTATTTCTCAGACGCCGATTCCATATCTTCAAAGATAATGATTATCCTGTGATTCCGTCCAGGAAAAGCCCGAAGTGGTTGAGGACGGGGCAGGCGAGAGACTCGTCGATGCGGATCCGGACTGCGGTGGTCGTGACTCTGTCCGTGAGGATGATGCGTTTGTAACCTATTGTGGTCTCCGAGGCGACTTCCTTCCAACTGCCGTCCGGGAGGAGGACTTCCACCGAGAAAGCCTTTACCCGCTGGCCCAGTGGAATGTATTCCTGGAGCAGGATTCGGTTGAACGTCTTTTCTCCGGCCAAGGTGAATGTCAGAGTGGCCTTGGTGATGCCGTCTGGGGCAGCCCAGCAAGAATCGTAGTCCTCATCTAACATGTTGGCTGCCTTGAACTTTCTGCCCCGGTCGATGTCAGCGGCGGCCTTTGCGCCCTTCGCCAGATCGGTACTGAATATCTCATCAAGCGCTGCACGGAAACCCGCGAGCCTTGCGGAATCCACCGGATCGATCCTCCCGGAAGTGTCCGGAGGGACGTTGAGCAGCAGCAGGGAATTGCGTCCCACGCTGGTGTAATAGAGGCCGACGAGATTCTCCACCGAACGCACTGAGCCGTTCTCGCTTTCACGCCAGAACCATCCCGGACGGATGGAGACATCGGTCTCGGAAGGTAGCCATACCGCTCCGTCTTCCTGGCCCTCATTCAACACCTCGTTAGGCGGGGCTCCTGCCCCAGGAGTGAAACCTTCGACATCCATCCGGCTCCAGGAAGTCCTTCCGGCTTCGCCCCTTTCGTTGCCGACCCAGCGGCATCCCGGACCCACGTCGCTGAACATAATCGCATCCGGCATCAGCCTCAGGACCGTGCTGTGGAACAACGGCCAGTCATATTCCTGCTTCTTCCCGTCCGGGCCTTCTCCGTTGGCTCCGTCGAACCACTGTTCGAATACTTCTCCGTAGGCGCCTCCGTGGACGCTTTCCAGCGTCTTGACATATACGTCGTTGTATTCAGGAGAGCCGTAATGTGGATCGTTCCTGTCCCAGGGGGAGACATATACCCCGAATTTCAAACCTTCCTTTCGGCATGCTTCCGAAAGCTCCTTGAGTACATCTCCTTTGCCTTCTTTCCACGGACTTTGCGCTACGGTGTGGTTGCTGACGGGATTAGGCCACAGGCAGAAGCCATCGTGGTGCTTGCCGGTGATGATTATCCCCTTGAAGCCGGTGGCCTTGGCAATCGCAGCCCATTGGCCGCAGTCGAGGGCGGTTGGATTGAATATGTCCTCGGTTTCCGTCCCGAGGCCCCATTCCATCCCCGTGAAAGTGTTCGGTCCGAAATGGCAGAACATATTCATTTCCATCTTCTGCCAGGCCAGTTGCTGAGGAGTCGGCACAGGGCCATACGGCTCAGGGAGGGATGACGATCCTTCGCTGCATGAAGCGGCGGCCAGCAGTGATGCGAGTGTGAAGAGTGAAAGGACTATCCGGTTCATATTGTGGTATTTACAGGAATATCAGTGAAGATGTCCTCTCCGGGTCGAAGGTGTTGCGAGCGACTCTCTGGAGGCTTTCTGCCGAGATGGAGCAGATCGCTTCTCGGTTCTCCTGGTCGGATGAAACCTTCCCGAATGAAACCAGGCTCTTTCCCATCGAAAGGCACTGGGTCTCCCCGTTGTCGGAACTGATCGCCAGCTGCCCGAGCAACTGCTTCTTTGCTGCCTTGAGTGCAGATTCGGAAATCGGGTCGTCCTGCATCTTCCGGATGACCTTCCGGACAGCTGCAAGGCATTTCTCCAGGTTCGCACGTTCGCATCCCAGGCTTATCGCCATTACTCCGGTCTCGGAGTACTGGGTGTAGGAACTTTCGACTCCATATACCCAACCATGCTTTTCGCGAAGCAGGTCGTTGAGCAGGGAATTGGATGCAGGGCCTCCGATGATATTGTTCAGAAGGATCGCCGGGAACCGGTCGTCCTTGTCGTACAGGGACGGGGCAAGGCCTCCCAGGACCGCATTCACTTCGTGGTTCTTCTTGTTGACGGTGCGGTTGAATACCGGAGTTCCGTTGACCGGGACCAGGAGCCTTTCCTTGCTTTCCTGCCAGTCTCCGTCGAATACCTTGACGGCAAGCTTGAGGACGGCTTCCTCCATCTTCCGCTCATCGATGTCCGCCACTATGGCCAGAGCCATATTCCCGGGAGTGAACCGCTCCCTGACGAATTCCCTCAGCTCCGCGGAAGTTATCTTCCTGACGCTTGCCGCCGTTCCCAGGATGGTTTTCCCGAGCGGGTGGTCGGCCAGCAGGGCCTCTTCGAACTTGTCGTAGACATCATCGGCGGGGGAGTCCTTGTAGGAGTTGATTTCATCGATGACCACTCCTCTTTCAACTTCTATCTCTTCTTCAGGGAAAGCAGGGCAGGTGGCCAGTTCCAGCAGCAGCGACGCTGCCTTGCCCAGGTCTTCCTTGAGCACGGTCGAGTGGATGACTATCTCTTCCTTGGTGGTGAATGCGTTCAGCTCGCCTCCAAGTTTGTCGAGATAACCGTTGATGACCCGGGCGCTCTTGTGCCCGGTACCCTTGAACAGCGTATGCTCCGTGAAATGGGCTATTCCGTTGTGGAAGTCTCCTTCGTCGCGTGTTCCGCACTTGATCGTCAGGGAACAGTAGCCGACCGCATTGCCGCCCTTCTTGACTGCATACTGCATCCCGCAGGCCGCTTTACCGGTGATCATCTTTTCCTGATGCTTTTAATGGCTTTCAGATCGCTTGCGAGGAAGCCCTTTCCGTTCTTCGAAGTGATCTTGTGCTTCTTGAAATAATACAGTTCTAGGGTGTCGGATCCTATCAGCATCTTGTAGCATACGGAGCCGTCAACCGGAACATCCGGCGCCACGACATAGCTGACAACTGTGTTCACCTCCCCGGCATCGAATACCTTGTCCACGTCCTCATCGTCCTCTTCTATGATGATGTCCTCGTCAAGGGATTCCCTGACATGGCTGCCTACTTGCTTCGACAGGTCTTCTTCCCAGAAATATATCCTCTTGGTCTTCAGCTTCTTAGTGTCTTTCGCCGAGAGGTTGGAATATGCTTTCATCTCGGTGTCGGCGAGGGTGGAGACGTGGTCCTGGATGATATGCAGGAAGGCTGGAAGAAGGATGAACTCCCTTCCGCTCGGGAAGCGGGCGGCCCTGAACGGGAAACTAACCACTTCGAGCATCCCGTCGATGGACTTGGATGCACCTTCTCCGCCCTTGACCAGGGTGAGCATGTCCAAGCCTGGCTCCTCCTCTTTCTTCTGTCGGCTGGAGGCTACGATCAGGAAATAGAAATTGTCGCTGGTCTTGAGCTTCTGGAACTCTTCGTTGGTGCAGAACTCGTAAGGGGAGAGCGTCCATGTCGATGCCACGCTTTCCTTGAGCGCCTCGTCCAGGAACTCTTCTCCGGACAGCACGACCTTGGTGGTCTTCGCAGTGAAATCCTTAAGCTTTTCCTTGCGTGTATATACCTGGGCCTGCCCGGCCGCATCGAGTGCGGTCAGCAATCCAAGTACCATCACGGACAATATGAAGGAAAGCCTTTTCATTGTCATTCGTTATCAGTCGTTCGTCCTGTCTCTTCCGTGGTCTCCGTTTCGACGATCGCTGCGATCCTCTCTGATTCGGCCCTCCTGGCAGCCTCTAGGGCTTCGTGTTCGGCCTTCGCCCTTTCCACGGAGACGGACTTCTTCAGTACGAAGCCGCCGCCGAGGTACTTGGTGCGGACTTCTTCGTCTCCGGCGAGGGATTCCGGAGTGCCCTGCTGGAGAATCGTTCCTTCATACAGCAGGTAAGCCCTGTCGGTGATAGCCAGTGTCTCTCCCACGTTATGGTCGGTGATGATGACTCCGATGTCCTTGTACTTGAGCTTGGCGATGATGAACTGGATATCTTCCACGGCAATAGGGTCCACACCCGCGAAAGGTTCGTCGAGCAGGATGAACTTAGGGTCGATGGCCAGGGCACGGGCGATCTCGCAGCGGCGTCTCTCGCCTCCGGAGAGCTGTATCCCGAGGCTCTTGCGCACCTTGGAAAGGTTGAATTCGTTGATCAGGTTCTCGAGCCTTTCCTCCCTCTGCTCCTTGGTCATGTCGGACATCTCCATTACGGACATTATATTGTCTTCCACCGACATCTTGCGGAATACGGAGGCTTCCTGAGGAAGGTATCCTATGCCTTTCTGGGCCCTTTTGTACATAGGGAGCTCAGTGATGTCTTCGTCGTCCAGGAATACCCGGCCTCCATTCGGGACTATCTGCCCGGTAATCATATAGAAGCTTGTGGTTTTTCCGGCACCGTTCGGACCGAGGAAACCCACGATCTCACCTTGGTTGATCTCCATCGAGACGCCTTTCACGACTGTCCTGATGCCGTATTTCTTGACAAGCTGTTCGCAGCGAAGTTTCATATGCTATTTCGTTTCTAAACCGAAGTCTTTTACCAAATTCTGGATCTCCCCGTTCTGCCCCATGAGCGCGGTTGCCTTTTCATGGTCGGTGTATGGCTGGGCCTCCTTCTCCTCCGCAGGGATTACGCCGACTTCAAGGCGTATCTTGGAAGATCCGGCTTTGTTCTGCAAATTTCCTTCCAGTGAGAGAAGCCTGTTGTCCCTTATCCATTTTTCCTGGGACGCATTGCTGACCTTGAAGGTGAGAACCTTGATTCCGTCCTCGGTCTGGATTTCCACCTGGGCGTTCTTCAAGGTGTTTGCAAGTCTCGGACTGGAAGCATAATCTTCAGGGATTCCACTCCAGGCTTGCAGGACTTTCTCGTCATCAGGGAGCTCGTCGGCAACCGCAGGGGTCTTGACGGTTGTTTTCGCTGCCTGCTCCTCTTCGAGTATCGAGGTCAGGGATAGAGCGGAACCTGTCTTGGCCGGTTTCTTCCTCGCACGTGGCACCGGAGCAGGAACCGGCTCTGGTGAAACTGCCGGTTCTGGTGAAACTGCCGGTTCTGGTGAAACTGCCGGCTTTGCGCTGGCTGCTGCAGGTCGGGCTGCCACCGGTGCAGGCGCCGGAGCCTTGGCCAGGAAAGCGAGCTTCATCAAGGCGAACTCTATGTGCAGGCGCGGATTGACGGCTTGTTTGTAGCCCGCCTCACAGGCGGTCGTTATCGCCAGGGCATCGTAAAGGAACTTCATAGGGCAGCGTGAAGCTTGCTCCGAATATCTCTTCTTCAGTGAATCCGGAAGTTCCAGCAGCGAATCCAACCCTCCGTTCCTGGTCACCATCAAGTCCCTGAAATGGGAACTCAGCGCAGCGCAGAAGTGAAGCGCATTGAATCCCTTCGATAGTATCTCATCGAACTTCAGGAGTGCAGAACCGAAATCTCCAGCAAGGAACGAGTCCACCAGGCTGAAGGAATAATCATAGTCCAGCACATTGAGGTTCTTGAGTACTTCCTCGTACTTGACATCCGTCCCGCAGAATGCCACCGTCTGGTCGAATATGGTCAGGGCGTCACGCATTGCACCATCCGCCTTCATGGCGATGACATGCAGGGACTCGTCGTCGATCGAGACATTTTCCTTCGATGCGATCGTCTTGAGGTTCCTGACAATGTCGGGGATGCTGATGCGGTTGAAGTCGAAGGTCTGGCAACGCGAAAGGATCGTAGGAAGGATCTTATGCTTTTCAGTCGTTGCAAGTATGAATATTGCGTGTGCCGGCGGCTCTTCGAGTGTCTTCAGGAAGGCGTTGAAAGCAGCCGTCGAGAGCATATGGACCTCGTCGATTATGTACACGCTGTACTTTCCGACCTGAGGCGGGATCTGAACCTTGTCCATAAGGTTCTTGATGTCGTCCACTCCGTTGTTGGACGCGGCGTCAAGCTCGTGGATACAGTACGAGCGGCCTTCCTGGAACGAGATGCAGGACTCGCATTTGCCACAAGGCTCCATATCCTCCGAAGGATTGGAACAGTTGATAGCTTTTGCGAATATCCTGGCGGTCGTTGTCTTGCCCACTCCGCGGGGACCGCAGAAAAGGTACGCATGCGCCAGTTTCCCCCTGATGATGGAATTCTTCAGGGTCTGTGCGATATTGTCCTGCCCGATAAGCGTCTCGAATGAATCAGGCCTGTATTTCCTTGCTGATACGATATATTCTGACATATTTCACAAATTTAATGAATATTCTTCATTAAACAATCTTCCCGGACACGGGACAAGCTTATCCGTGCCCGGGAAGATGTCAGGATTCCCGAGATGCTTTTTATGGGATCACCACCGGAGGAGCGGTATGCTCGAAGCTCCTGCCGTTGGCCGCGGCCTTGAGAGGCGGCCTGACGGCTGCTGCCTCTGAGACTGCTGCCCGGTTGACGGCATCGTATTCGAGGAACTTCTCGAAGCTGCAGGACTCTCCGCTGCGCTTCATTATCTGCTGGTAGATCGCCCAGCGCGAAGGAGCGTTGTAGTACTCGAAGTTCTCTCTCATCATACTGTTCTTCGATGGCCTGTAAACACCGAGGCTGTACAGGGCTCCGCCCTCATATATGCCGACCTCATCATTGTAGCGGCTGTCGGAGAGGAATGCGCTCCATTTGATCTTCGTCGGATCGGAAGTGAAGTCGACGTTGGCGTACCAGCCATACTGGTTGTACAGAGAGTTGTATCCATCGATTGTACCCTGAGGAACCATAGCCTGGCTGGTTGAATACTCGTCGGCCAGGAAAGCGAATCCGTGTCCGCCACCCTCGTGACGAAGTACGTTTCCGAAGAACTTAGGATCGTTGCCCATCGAAGAAGTGAACGCTACGCTGGACTGCAGGCTCTCTGACATTACTGCGGTACCTGCGTGTCTCTGGGTATTGACGATGATGTTTACGAGGATATTCTCCTTGCTGCTGATTCCAGGTACCTTGAGGGCATATTCGAAGGCCTTTACGGTATTGCCGTTGACCTCCGTACCCTTTCCGAAGTATGTACCGAATGCAGTAGTGTAGCTGTCTCCTATCATTCCGTTCTTGGACACAGCCTTCACCGCATAGACATTGAAGCGGTTCCGGAATGTCTTGTACGGCTCGATAGCGAAGAATTCTTCCATAGCCTGCCGCATCACAGTCTCATACAATCCGCCGGATGCCATATCCCTGTCGGTGTATGCATCTCCGAGGAATACGATGTCAATGCCCTTGCCTGTGGTTGCCTGTTGCAGGGTAATGACCTCTCCGTCCTTGGAATAGTCGGTCGATGAATACGGATCCGGAGTCACCGCAGGACCGAGGAGGGTTTCCAGGAACGGGATGAGATCCGTTGAAGCTGGGTGTCCGAAACGGTTGCGGCTGTCAGTAACAGGATAATTGAGGTGACTGAACAAGGTGTTGCCCTTGCTGTCGAAGACTTCTGCCTGAGGAGTGGTAGCAGGATAAGCGGTCGGCTTGTAGTCCTCGAAGTAGTAGTTGTACCACAGGTTATATCCATCCTCCTCTATGACTTGCTTCTGTCTTGCCTTGTCGCGCCACGTTTCTCCATTCTCGTCCACGCAGACGGTGGCGATGATCTCAAGTCCTTCCTGGCGATACTTCTTGTAATAATCCAGCAACTGTGGCATAAGGGCTTTCGAGAACGGACACCAAGGAGCCCAGTAGAGATAGACAGTATATTTGTTCTTCTTGATTACGTCGTCGATAGTAAACAGCTTTCCTCCTATATCCTGGATTTGATCCGGAATCCAGTTCCCAGGAACGTCTAAGTCGCTGATATCGAAGCCATAGCCATCCTGCTGCATCAGAATTGATTGCAGGAGTTTCCCTGCGTGAGGCCCTGTCCTGAATGAAAGAGGAATCTCTCCGCTTAATTTATTGGACCAGAGACTCAGAAAATCATAATGCCTCGCCCAGGAGTCCGGAGGTGTCCCGGTGAATCCGTTCCAATCGATGCCTAACGTTACTAGTTCGTCAGATGCACCAAGACTCTCAGGTAGAGGTCCGGTCATATCCCTGTTGCTAAAAATGATAACGCTCCGGAGTTTTTTCATCTTGCCGAAGATATCCGGTAATGAAGTCATTGCAGTATTGCTGATTTCAAGGCTCTCAAGATTTACGAGGTTGCCGAAAGAAGCCGGAAGGGTGCCGGTGATCCCAGGTTCATCAATTACGAATGTCCAGAGGTTCATTTCATCTATGAAATCAGGTATTTCTCCCTTCAGCCCATTATTACGGAAGAACAAGGACATTAGACCAGTCTCCGGGTCAGGATTTCCGACGCCTTCCCATTGCCATACCGGGGCATCCGTTCCCCATCCTGTCTTGTTCTTCCAGTTAGGGCCATCCATAGCATAGAAGAATCTCATCAGTTTGTGGCTCACCTGCAAACATCCGTGGGAGCCTATCCGAAGAGTCTACACAGCCTGAACATGAAGAAGGGCAGGTCGGATACGCCTCTGAGTTGAGCACGGAAGCTTTTGATTTTGGAGTTGAACGATTCG
>Ga0208297_1001551_pt1 | contig 19918 bp, 15 predicted proteins | sample LMS_cellobiose_e_FD_187367 | JGI IMG/M metagenome (GOLD analysis project Ga0208297, IMG submission 187367) | Rumen-fistulated moose microbial communities from Alaska, USA - LMS_cellobiose_enrichment (SPAdes) (version 2) | ecosystem: Host-associated > Mammals > Digestive system > Stomach > Rumen... | reverse complement strand
CCGGTTATTGTATTTTTTTTTCTTGAGGTACCTGATGTCCTCTCTCAATGGGGATACACGATCACCGGCTCCTGCATCCGTCAATGCAAGAATAACATCGTCTTCCTTAGCTGAGGACATCCTAATTTTTTCTCTTCCCGATAGACAATGATAGCTGCCCGAAGGCAGCCAGCATCGCAAGCTATCGAAGATGTATCAGTAGACGAGCTTTCCCTCTTCGCACATCCTGGAAAAGAGCTCTCTTGCCCTTTCGATCGGAAGATGCATCAGAGGATCCATCAGGAAGGCCTCGAACAGCTTCTCATCATCCTTCTCCCAGATCGCATCCAGAGCTATCTCCTGCTCATCGGATATCCTCCTTACGAGATTCTGGATTGCAAGTGGTGGATCCTTCGAGATGATAGGGACGACAGAGTCCTGTGTCAGATAACCGAGACTCTCGACTATCCTTCCCTTTGGAAGGTATGCAATCTGTCCTTCATTCGGCCTGTTCATGTTGGTCTTCAGTGGCTGACCACCCAGAAGTGCCATCATTATGTCAACTCCCTCCTCTCCACTTGGCCTTGCTACAAGCTCCTCATCCGTAAAGACCTTTGCTCTCTTCTGCTCAGCGTTCTTCAGCCTCCAGGAGTATGGTGTCCTGATCACACCATATCGGTTCAGCTCCTCGTCGCTGACAAGCAGCCATGGGACGAATTCGGCAAGATGCCTGTCACCTGCAGCTCCAAGTGCGCCGAAGGTCTTCAGGAACCTGTATGCGACCAGCTGGTCACAGTCGAACCACTTCTCCTTCTGGATCCTCTCCCTTGCAATGGCAGTGTGGTCTTCGAAGATCCCTGGATCATTCGCCTTCTTCCACACGAGAGGCATCAGATCGTGTCCCTGCCACCAGGCACCGGTTATGAATGTGAAGTGGTTCACACCTGTAAGGTCTATCCTCAGCTCCCTTCTGTTGGGAAGCACTCCGTACTCCTTCTCGACGAGGCGACAGAGCACATCCTCTGTATGGAAGACCTCGTGGCAGCAGCCGAAGGCCTTGATGGCAGGAAATGCCCTGTAGAGTGCTGCAGTACAGAGAGTCATCGGATTCGTGTAGTTGATCACCCAGGCGTTCGGACAGTCCTTCTCGATTGCCCTTGCAAAGTCGAAGAAGAGAGGCAGCGCCCTGCGTGCCCTTATCAGGCCACCGGGACCTGTAGTATCGCCGACCGTCTGGAGTATCCCATACTCCTCTGGAATACAGAGGTCTGCATACCTGCACTCGGTCCTTCCCGGCTCGATCGCGATAAGCACCAATTCGGCACCGGTGAGGGCCTTCTCGAGGTCATCCTCTGCTACATATGAAAAGCGTCCCTCGGAGCCGTTGATCCTCAGCATCCTTTCTCCGACCTCGACATTGTTCCTGGCAGCCTCTCCATCTATATCGTGGAGGACGACAGTCCCCTTTACATCCTTGCAGATTGCAAGGTCCTTCATGAAGTTTATGGCCCAGAGGCGGCTTCCACCTCCGATAATACAGATACGGGTCTCTTTCATCGCATCCTCCTTTCTGTGATTATGCATCATTTCAGCCCTGTCGGCTATCTTGCCTGAAGTGTATAGCCCTCTTTCACAGTGAACCTGTTTGCAGAAGGAAGACAGTGGTCTTCTGCGCTTATGGCGTGGTAGGCGTGCAGGAAGGAGAAGAAGGAGTGTGGAAGATTATCCTTGTCAGAGCTCTCACGGTATGTAAGGTACACTCTTCGCCTGCAGAAGCTATCCCTGACCTTCAGTCCGACGCAGTCACCCAGCTTTCCTGTCTTCGAGAAGCTGTTGTATGTGCTCTCCGGAATGAAGATGAAGCCTCCATTGCGCTGTATCTGTATGAAGGGGTCGTACACCTCCCTTATGTTCCCGATGTGGGCTCCGGCAAGGCGGAAGAACTCCTGGAAGAGCGCGACAAGGCTGCCTGAATTCTGATAGACCATAAGGTTCTCCCCATCGAGCATCGCAATCGGGATGACCTTGTCCTCGGCATACTGGAAGCTGCGGTTCACAAGCACGTAGACAGGCTCGTCGATCAGCTCCTCTGAGGTAAGATCGTGGTCCGGGTCCTCGATCCCTCTCAGTGTCAGCATCAGATCCAGCTCCCCTGACTTCAGCTTCCTCACAGCCTGCCAGGAGGAGCAGTAGCTGCGCTCGAAGGCGATCTTCGGAAAGAACTGCTGGAACATCAGCATCGTCTCATCTGCGTTATCCACTACATCTGTATAGTACCTGAGATGGGTCTGGTTCTGGTTCTTTCTCCTGTCCAGCAGGTAGTAGAACTCCTCGGCCTTCTCGACAAGCTCATTGCCCTTCTGATAGAAGAATCTTCCATCATCGGTGAGCTCAAGGCTTCTTCCGTTCTTTCTGAAGAGCTGCAGCCCGACCTCCTCCTGTATCTGGTGGAGAGTCTGGCTCAGGGCCGGCTGTGTTATATTGAGCTTCTCTGCTGCCCTGGTCATGTTGCCCTCGTCTGCCAGGGTCAGGATGTACATTATCTGTCTTATTTCCATGACCCTATTATATCCCCCATATAATATAAGTTGAACTTATATTTCTATAAAAATTTCAAATTGGAACTTTCCGAGCAGAAGAAATAGGATTTACTCGCAGATCAAAAAAGGAAGTACACATATGGAAATCAAATTCTACAAGCACGAACCCATCCCAATGGAGCTTCACAAGGTCAAGATCGTCCAGCAGCTCAATCTACTCCCGGGCAACCAGAGACTCCAGAAGCTCTACGACTCGGCCTTCAATACCTTCCAGCTCCACAACATCGATATCTTCATGGATATGCTGACGGACTCAGGTGTCAATGCGATGAGCGACAACATGCAGGCCGCAATGCTGAGGGCAGATGATGCATACGCTGGCAGCGAGACCTTCTACAGGATGGCGAGAAAGCTCTCCGATATCTTCGGCATCAACTACTTTCTGCCGGCACATCAGGGCAGAGCCTGCGAGAACATCCTCGCAACACACTTTGTGAAGCCGGGCAAGGTAGTAATAATGAACTACCACTTCACGACAGCCAAGGCGCACATCACAAGACTCGGCGGAAGAGTCGAGGAGCTTGTAAAGGACGAGGGCCTCATACCAAGGAGCAACCTCCCGTTCAAGGGAGACATCGACCTCGAGAAGCTCGAGGCCTGCATCCAGAAGGAGACTGTCGAGAACGTCGCCTTCCTCCGTCTCGAATCCGGTACCAACCTCATCGGCGGCCAGCCAATGAGCTACCAGAACATGAAGGATGCTGTTGCAATTGCCAACAAGTACGGAATTCCAACAGTCCTCGATGCCTCCCTGCTCCAGGACAACATCTACTTCATAAAGACCAGAGAGGATGGAATGAAGCAGAGAAGTCCGGCCGAGATTCTGCGCATGATCGCAGACCTCTTCGACATCGTCTATTTCTCGGGCAGGAAGTTCGGCTTCGCCCGCGGCGGTGGTATCCTCGTTCGCGATGAGAAGATGTTCCATGCAATGGAGGACTACGTCACAATGTTCGAGGGCTTCCTCACATATGGCGGCATGTCGGTCAAGGAGATGGAGGCACTTACAGTCGGCTTCGAGGAGTCGCTCAACATGGATGTCATCTCCCAGGGCCCACAGTTCATCGAATATGCAGTAAAGCAGCTCGATGACTACGGCGTTCCAGTAATCACCCCGGGCGGTGGTCTCGGAGCCCATCTCGATGCTATGCAGATCTGCTCGCACGTTCCACAGGAGGAGTATCCTGCCGGTGCACTCACCTGCGCACTCTATCTCTGCGGTGGAATCCGCGGCATGGAGAGAGGAACACTATCGGAGGAGAGAAATGCAGATGGCTCCGAAAGGTTCGCATCGATGGAGCTTGTAAGGCTTGCCTTCCCAAGAAGAGTATTCACACTCTCGCAGACCGAGTACGTCATCGACAGGGTCAAGTGGGTATACGACCACAGAGAGCTGATCGGAGGACTTCGCTTCACTCACGAGCCGAAGACCCTGCGCTTCTTTACAGGTCGTCTCGAGCCGACCTCCGACTGGCCTCACAAGCTGCTTGCAGCCTACCAGGCAGAATTCGGAAGAGACCAGTAATACAGGAATGAAAAGACGGCTTCAGGGCATCAGACGATGCCCTGAAACTGTTCAATGGGACAATAATCAGAAGTATATCGGGTTTGTCCAGGCCCTTTTTCCCTCCGAGTCGATTATCTCGACTCTCACATACTTCTCTCCACCCTTCAGAGTGTATCTCATCTCTGTAGTGTTTCTATCGAAGTTCGCTTTGCCTCGGGCAGGCCAGGTTATGAAGTGCACCTCATCGACTTCAGAGCACTTGATGTATACCTCGTCTCCATCCAGCCCCCAGTCGATTATCCTCGGGCCCATCGTCGAGTAGTAGTTGCCACCTCTTATGTTCTCGAGGATGTCATGTCTCGACAGGGAGGGTGCATTGACCATTATCCAGCCACCGAAGTGGTCATCCTGCTTTGTGTGCCCGTGAGTATCATCGCAGGCAACTGCAAGAGTGTGCCTTCCATGGCGCAGAAGCGTATCCCAGACATATTCGGCATGCCCCTCATGGCAGAGACATTCGGTTCCGGTGTTGAAGACCTCGATGGCATCGAAGTTCTTCAGCTCGAGCAGCTCCGAAATCTCCATCCTGGACCAGGTCGGGTGCGCGATCGAGATGAACACATTCCTGTCCTCGCCTCTCATCTGATCGAGAAGCTGCTGGTCGGTCATTGTATTCCTGTCTCCCTTTTCGCGTCTGAAGGAGCACTCCTCCTCTGTTTCCTCGGAAAAGAGTCCGATGACATGGATGCACTTCACCTTGTCGACATATGAGATATCTCTCTCCCAGGCAGGAAGCAGCAGGAAGTTCTTGTCTCCCCAGCTTCTCCTGCTTGTCATGAGATTGTGATCCGTGATTGCAAGGAAGTCATAGCCATGGCTTCTATACAGCCCGATCTGCTCCTCTGGAGTCAGGGAACCATCGGAAAGCGTAGTATGGCTATGGTAGTTTCCCTTGAACCAGTGCCCATTGTCATTGAACGCTGACTGCATCATTTCCTTCTCCCCCCTTCATTATCTTGAACTCTACAAAGAAGATCAGGACTCCGACAGCAAGACCCATGACACTGAAGATATAGCTTGGAAGGACCATCATTGCTCCGGCTGCAATCAGGACCACACGGGTCAGCATGCTGACATCACGCCTGAAGTACCCGGTAATTGCAATATCGATGAACACGACGCCGACAATTGCAGTCACTATCGCAAAGATGATATTCACGATCGGTCCGGAGAGTATCAATGCAGGGTTGTAGCAGAACGTGAATGGGATTATGAATGCAGGCAGGGCGATCATGCATGACAGACCTCCGACTCTGATCCACTTTGCCTTGGCAAGTCCGCTTGCCATGAAGACTGCAACGCATACAGGTGGTGTGATTGCAGAGAGACATGCGTAGTACATGACGAAGAGGTGTGCAACGATATATGGGAAACCCAGAGTTACCAGAGGTGGTGCAAGGACTGCAGCTGCAAGAACGTAGGCAGCAGTCGTTGGAAGACCCATACCGAGAACGATGCAGACGAACATTGCCAGAACGAGACAGATGAACGGATTGCCCTGACCGAGAGAGACGATGACATCCGAAAGCTTTACGCCGAAGCCAGTCAGGTTGATCAGAGAGACAGTTATCTGGCTTCCGGCCAGAATGCCGCACATATCGACTATGCTGGTCGTGCCATTCATGACCGTCTTGTAGCAGACAGTGCCTGTATTCTTTGCGACCTTCTTCACATCTCCCTTTGTCTCTACCAGATACTTCAGGATGTACATGGCAAGTGCCCCATAGGTTGCCCAGTAGGCACCCATCAGGACTGTGTAGCCGCGCAGGATGAAGGTAACGAAGATGACAAGAGGAACGACGATTACAAGATAATCGAAGAGTCCGACCTTAGGCTTCTCATTCGAGCCCTTGATCTTCAGCCTTGCTGAAATCAGATGGATTGATACGAAGCAGCTGACATAGTACAGGAGGGCCGGTACTATGGCCGCCTTTGCAATCGAGAGGTAGCTGACACCGATGAGCTGGGCCATGATAAAGGCTGCTGCGCCCATGATAGGTGGCATTATCTGTCCACCGGTCGAGGAGACAGCCTCTACTGTTGCGGCCCACTCGTTCGGATAGCCCGCCTTCTTCATGGAAGGAATAGTGAAGACGCCGGTCGCAACGACATTTCCAATTGCCGATCCGGAGATCATTCCAAAGAGAGACGAGGAGACGCAGGCGACCTTGGCAGAACCACCAGTGAACCTGCCTGTAAGCCTCTGTCCCATATTGATGAAGGTCTCGGCACCACCGGTACCTGAGAGGATGGCTCCGAAGATACCGAACATTGCAAGCATCGTTGCAGAGAGGCCGAGCATTGTGCCCCAGACACCTCTAGTATTGTGGTAGAAGGTCTGGAAGACAAGGTTGAAGGAGAAGTTCTGATGACCCCATACGCCAGGGAACATCTCTCCGTAGAAGGCGTAGATGAGGAAGGCGATTCCCAGTACAGGGAAGGTCCAGCCTACACTTCTTCTGCTTGCCTCGAGGATGAGGAATACGATGGCAACGGCAAAGCACTTATCGAATGGTCCCAGCCACTGCAATGGGTCGTAGAGCACCTTGTCGGCGATTACGGCCAGATACAGACAGGCAGAACACGAAACGACTGCAAGGATGATATCGTAGAAGGGAACATTGCCCTTTCCCTTCTCCTTCTCTCTTTCGCCTATCTTCTTCGTAGCCGGCTTCAGAATGAAGAGCAGCGTCAGGACGAAGGAGAGATGAATGCTTCTCTGGATTATATCGGAATAGGGACCCCGTCCGGTCGTGAAGAGCTGGAAGCCGACAAGACCGAATGAGAGGATCCTGACTACCCAGGTCCAGAATCTGTTTAGTTTTCTCATGATTTGATACCTTTAAACAGGGCATCCCCACCATTAGCGATGAGGATGCTCCCGATTTGAATAGAACTTACTTCTCCTTGTATTCAGGTGGAATCAGCTCTGCTGGTACGTCATAGCCGTGCTCCTTGAGATACTGTACTGTACCTGCGTGGAGTGGAGTCTTGGCTGTTGCAAGGGTCATTGCAGGAACATCGTTGTTTGCACCATTTGGATATCCGGTCTGCCAGATGCTCTTTCCATCCTCCCACATTGCCTTGAAGATGTCGTAGCCATCCTGCTGGCTGAAGTCGAGGGTGCACTGGATGCCCTGGAAGGTGGACATACAGAAGGTGTCGTGGTCGATTCCGCTGTATGCGCCAGCTGGGACTGTACCTGTTGCGATCGATGGGATTGCAGCCAGGATCTTGTCCATATCCTCCTTGGAGATCTCGAGCATGTCTGCAGGTCTGTTGGCGTTGCACTGTGTTACGAACGAGTCAGGATATGAACCGGTCTTTACAGTACCTACGATCTGGCGGTTGGAGTATGCATCGGCTGCATCCGGCTGGCCAGCTTCGAAGTAGTTAGGATGGATGCCGAGGACATCGAAGGCCTGATGGATGACTACGGATGCTGCGGTTCCTGTACCACCTGGGTTGAATGGCTTTCCATCCAGCTCATAGATAGACTTGATGCCTGTATCCTTGCCTACGATGATCTGGATTGGGGTGCTCTGATAGTACCACAGGATTCTGAAGTCCTTGAACGGACTGCCGTTGAAGGTCTTTCCTGTTCCGGTGTAGGACTCGAAGTCGGTGTTGGATATGGAGTTTGCAATCTTGACCTCACCATTTCTGATTCTCTTGGTGTTGTCTACATTTCCACCGGATTCGGAGACTGTGATCGAGAACTGGGGACAGTACTCATTAATGACCTTTCCGATAGAGACGACATATGGGAAGAGGCCAGATGAGGATGCGACAGCTGCCATTGTAAGATACTGCTTCTTCGGAGCAGCAGAAGCAGATTCGGATGAACCGTTTGCGAAGACTGATGATACTGCCATAAGTACGATCAGCAGCATGACAAGAGCTTTTTTCATTACCTTTCTCCTTTATAACTTCTATTAATTCCAAAGCTAACAAAAGCCTATTGTTACCCCTATTTTCTGCCTTAAAAGTCGGGATGTCCAATATAAGTTTTGAATATTATTATAAGTGCTGATTATAATCTTTGCTTTTTGTACCACTTGCCACTATAATATCCATATCCTCTCTGCTTCAGGAACAGGGAGAGGTATACTTCTTCTGATAGAAAAACAATGGAGCAAGAATGGAACTGTATGAGATCAGATACTTTGTAGCAGTCTGCGATGCAAGAAGCTTCTCGAGAGCGGCAAAGATCGTCGGTGTAAGCCAGCCTGCACTCAGCCAGTGCATCAGGAAGATGGAGAACGAGCTGAAATCTCCTCTTCTTCAGAGACCGATCCACAGCATGAAGCTGACCGAGGTCGGCGAGGTCGTCTACTCATACGGAGTGAAGATGCTGGGGCTGAAGCGGGAGATGGATGGCTCCATTGCAGAGATAATGCATGCCGACAATGTGGAGATCACGATCGGGATGTCTCCATTCTATTCGAGGCACTTCCTGCCTACGATTCTCCAGTTCATAAGGAACAAGATTCCAAATGTGAACATCCGCATCGTCGAGGAGATATCGCAGGTCCTGGAGGAGAGGCTGCTCGACAACGAGCTGGACTTCTGCTGTGTCCCGCAGGATCCTGTGGTGCCGGGACTCTCGTACGAGACCATCTGCATGGAGGAGCTGATGCTTGCAACTCCGCAGGACAGCCCACTGAGATCGCATGCGCTTCCCGCCTCTCCTGTGCCATTTCTCGAGACGAAGTGGATACGTGGCCAGAAGCTTGTAAGTCTCAAGCATGTTCAGAAGATCAACAAGCTGCTGGGCCCGATCTTCGATGCTGACGAGCTGGATTGCGAGGTAGTCTATGAGACCCTCGACTGGGATACTGTGAACATAATGATCGGCAACGGGCTTGGAGTCGGCTTCGTCCCCGATATCCTGTATTCAGGGCAGCAGACAGCCTCCTCGCCACTCTACTTCAGGATACCTGACAAGCGCTTTCTGAGGCACTATTCGATAGCTTACAAGGATGGGAAGGTCTTCACGAACCTCGAAAGAAGACTGATCGAGATATTCAAGGAGCAGATAAAGGTGATCAGGCAGAACAAGTGGAAGGTGTGAGCCTCAGAGGGCCTCCTCCTGCCTCCTTCTGGCAAGCTCGAGTCCCTTCTCGAGAAAGGAGTCCGCAAACTCTCTCCTGATCCTCCAGGCGTAGCGCCTTTCCGGATCCACGAGCTTCTCATACTCGAAATCCAGGATCCTGTGCACCTCTTCTGGAAAACCGCTGTAGAAGTCGCGCATCGAATCTATCAGGTTCCTTCCAGCCTGTACGGCAGAGTATACAGAGCCGCCGGGAGTGACTATCTTCACTGTCTTCAGATCGTAGTGCGCTGCGCTCTTGAAGTTCTGTGCCGCCTGCACCTGCTGCTTCAGGCCGTAGCACGTCGGCTCCACGCTGGAAAACCAGATGAGAAGAAGATGGATGAATCTGAGATCATCGACATTTATCCCCTCCTTGTAGAGAGGATTCAGGTCGACCATCCTGAGTTCTATATGGCTCACTCCCTCATCGTGGAGCTTCTGGAGCGTATTCTCTCCCCTTGGCTTCAATCTCACAGGGAAGTAGAGCTCCGATGGGGCGGCTATGAGGCCATCGTCGACATACTTCTGTATGCTGTCGGCATAGGCCGGGACAGAGGAGAAGTCGAAGACGGGAGTGAAGTAGTTCCAGTAGCCGAGCTCGCTGCAGCGGGTGCTGGCCATCCCATTGAAGGTAGTACCTCCCCTCGTACCCTTTTCCACATAGCTTGAATCCAGAAGCGGACTTGCCGCAGTGAGGGCTGTGATTATCCAGCCGTAGGCAGTGGCGTTCTCGGCAAGCTTGATGTAGAGCTCGTTCTTGTACTCCTGGAAGTCACTCTTTCCGCTAAGTGCGAAGTCTGCCATCAGAAGCTCATCCGCGAAGGAGAAGTTCACATGAATCCCAGAAAGCGTCATCTTGTATCGGCCATAGCGGTCCGACAGGTAGTTCCTGTACTCTGTCTTGGATGCAAGGTCGCCTTCATAGACGGCAACAGGAATATCGTCCTCGTTCCTTATGTATGGAGGGTTCGAAAAGGGCCAGAGCATTTCGCTCTCCGGTAGCTTCCCAAGTTCTCTCTGGATATATCTTGTGAACTCATAGAGGGCAGAAACTGCCGCCTCAGGAGAGGTCTCGACATCCGTGTTTATCTCGGTCTGGTTCTCGCAGAAGTCCCTGACGATGTTCCTGCTCTCAGAGAAGGGATCCCGGGAATGGGACATCGTTCCATCCGGATGTATCCTCAGGCTCTCCTTCTCAAGGCCGAAATTGCCCTTGAAAAGCAGTTTTCTTACCCTTTCATCTCTTATATGCAGCATCCGCTCCAAGCTCCCCTTCTGCTATATGTAGAAAATATTGGACCCCGACCATCTGCTTGTCAAATGATTGCAGGTGACGGGGTCACTAAAAGAACAGGAGAGGAGCAACCGTCCTCTCCTGCATGGGCTATCAGTCGTTGAAAGGTACCTTTCCAGCATACGAGGTATGCAGGAGGTGGTGTGCCTTGTGGGAGTTCGGCTGACCGAGGAAATCAAGGTAGAGTGCCTTGATCTGAGGGTTGTTGTGGGACTGTCTGATCCTCTTTCTCTCATCCTCGCTGTAGAGGGCAGCTGCTCTCTTCTGCTTGTAGGTATCGACGATGTCGATATCCTCATGAGGAAGGAAGCACTCTCTGACGTATGGCTGGCCGCCACCGTTGATACAGCCGCCTGGGCATCCCATGATCTCGATGAAGTGATACTTGGACTTTCCAGCCCTGATATCATCCAGGAGGACCTTGGCATTTCTCATTCCATGCGCAACTGCGATGTTCAGAGTAACGCCGCTGATAGTCAGGGAAGCCTCCTTGATGCCTTCGAAGCCTCTGACCTGTGCGAAGTTGATCATGCCATACTCCTCGCCGGTGAGCTCGAAGTATGCAGTTCTGAGAGCTGCCTCCATTACACCACCGGTAACACCGAAGATGACACCTGCACCGGTGTACTGTCCTACGATATCCTCATCGAACTCCTCATCCTTGAGGCGCATGAAGTTGATACCGCTTCTCTTGATCATCTTGCCAAGCTCCCTCGTGGTGAGAACTGCATCGACATCCTTGAGACCATCGGTGACATTCTGAGGTCTCTCCTTCTCGAACTTCTTTGCAGTACATGGCATGATGGATACGACGAACATATCCTCAGGTCTGACACCGACCTTCTGAGCATAGTAGTGCTTCAGGATAGCTCCCTCCATCTCGTGCGGAGACTTGCAGGAGGAGAGGTGCGGCAGCAGATCGCTGTAGTAGTACTCGGCGTAGTTGACCCAGCCTGGGGAACAGGATGTGATCATAGGAAGGACTGCATCCTTGTGGTTCAGTCTGTCGAGAAGCTCGTGAGCCTCCTCCATGATGGTGAGGTCTGCACCGAAGTTGGTATCGAAGACCTTGTGGAAGCCGAGTCTTCTGAGAGCTGCGACCATCTTGCCGGTAACTGGAGTACCGATCTTCATGCCGAACTCCTCACCGAGAGCGGCTCTGACTGCAGGTGCAGTCTGTACGACAACGTACTTGCCCTCTCTGAAGGCCTGGTCGACCTTTCCGATCTCGCTGTTCTCCATGAGAGCACCGGTAGGACAGACGGAAACGCACTGTCCGCACATGATACATGGAGAGTCGTTGAAGTTCCTGTTCTGGGCAGGACCGACGATGGTGCTGAAGCCTCTGTTCTGGAAGCCGAGGATTCCATTGCCATGGGCATTGGAGCAGCGGGCAACACAGCGGCCACAGAGGATGCACTTCGAGGTATCTCTGGTGATCGAAGGATTGAGCCTGTCGATCGTGACCGGAGTCTTCTCTCCGAGGTACATGTTCTCACGGGCACCAGTGAGATGTGCGACATGCAGAAGCTCGCACTTCTCGTTCTTCTCGCACTGCTGGCAGTTGAGAGAGTGGTTCGAAAGCAGGAGCTCGACAGAGGTCCTTCTTGCCTGGGTTGCGAGTGGAGATGCGATCTTGACCTCCATGCCCTCGTTGACTGGATATACACAGGAGGCGACAAGACCTCTTGCACCCTTCACCTCTACAAGACAGACACGGCAGGAGGCTCTGTTGCATTCGCCATGGTTGTAGTTGCACAGTGATGGGATCTCGTAGCCGCACTGTCTGGCAGCCTCGAGGATTGTAAGGCCTTCATCGACCTGATACGGAAGACCTTCGATTCTGATATTTACCTTTGCCATATTTATTCCTACCCCTCGTTATTTCTTCTCGATGGCCTTGAACTTACATGTACTCATACAAGCACCGCACTTGATACACTTGTTCTGGTCGATTTCGAATGCCTTGACCCTTACTTCACCAGTGATTGCACCAACTGGGCACTGGCGTGCACAGAGTGAACACTTCTTGCACTTCTCAGGATCGATCTCATAGCGCATGAGATTCTTGCAGACGTGAGCAGGACACTTCTTGTCGACTACGTGAGCGACATACTCATCCCTGAAGGACCTCATGGTCGAAAGGATTGGATTTGCAGAGGTCTGTCCAAGAGCACAGAGTGCACCCTCCTTGATCGTGGCAGCGAGCTCCTCGAGGTACTTGAGATCCTCCATTGTGCCTCTGCCCTCTGTGATCTTTGTGAGGTACTCCATCATTCTCTTGGTACCGATACGGCAGTGGGAACACTTTCCACAGGATTCGTCACAGATGAACTCCATGTAGAACTTGGCGATATCGACCATACAGTTGTCCTCGTCCATTACAATGGCGCCACCGGAACCCATCATGGAACCTCTGGCTACGAGGGTGTCGAAATCGATCTCTGCATCGAGGTCCTTCTCTGTGAGACAGCCACCCGATGGACCACCGGTCTGGATTGCCTTGAACTTCTTGCCACCAGGAATACCACCGCCGATATCGTAGATGAGCTCTCTGAGGGTAGTACCCATTGGAACCTCAACGAGACCTACGTTGTTGACCTTTCCACCGAGTGCGAATACCTTGGTACCCTTGCTCTTCTCGGTTCCGAGGCTGTTGAAGGACTTTGCACCATTTCTGATGATGTATGGAACTACGGAGAGTGTCTCTACGTTGTTGACAATTGTTGGGCAGTCCCAGAGGCCCTTGACTGCAGGGAATGGTGGTCTTGGGCGAGGCATACCTCTCTGACCCTGGATGGAGTTGAGAAGAGCTGTCTCCTCACCACAGACGAAAGCGCCTGCACCTGGGCGGATATGCACATGGAAGCTGAAGTCGGTTCCAAGGATGTTGTCACCGATGAGTCCAAGCTCCTCGGCCTGCCTGATTCCGATTTCAAGGCGATGGATTGCAATTGGGTACTCGGCTCTTACATAGAAGTAGCCGTTCTGTGCTCCGATTGCATAGCCTGCGATCATCATGCCCTCGATAACAGCAAGTGGGTTGCCTTCCAGAATGGAACGGTCCATGAAGGCACCTGGGTCACCCTCGTCACCGTTGCAGACGACGAACTTCTGTCCATCCGGCTGGTTGTAGGCGAACTGCCACTTCCTTCCAGTTGGGAAGCCTGCGCCACCGCGGCCGCGGAGACCGGACTCGAGGATCTCGTCGATGATCTTCTGTCTGTCCATCTTGAGAGCCTTGGCGAGGGCAGCGAATGCGCCTGCACCGAGAGCCTCATCGATGCTCTCCGGATCGATGACACCGGACTGCTCCAGTGCGATTCTGTGCTGCTTCTTGTAGAAGTTGATATCATCCTGCTTTGCGACCTTCTCGCCTGTGACAGGATCGACATAGAGAAGTCTCTCTACGATCTCGTTGTTGAGGATATCCTTCTCGAAGATCTCATCGACATCGTCGACACTTACCATTCTATAGAGAGTGTCTTCCGGGTAGATCTTTACAAATGGTCCCTGGGAACAGAAACCGAGACAGCCGACCTTGTTGATGGAGATCCTGTCGCCTACCTTGTTCTTCTTGATGAGCTTCTCGAACTTCTCGATGATCTCTGCGGAGTTGGATGAGAGACATCCGGTACCACCACAGACTACGATTGCCCTCTTGCCCTCGACGCCCTTGAACTTGGCGGCCAGGCAGGCGCTGCAATGCTGCTGCTTTTCTGCGAGTTCTTCAAAGGTCCTGATCATTTTCCAGCTGCCTCCTTGCGAAGATCTTCGATAATCTTAGGAACCTGTGTTACAGCTACCTTTGGATATACCTTGCCGTTGATGGATACTGCCGGAGCAATTCCGCAGGCACCAAGACATCTCAGTGCATCGATGGTGAACATCAGATCCTCTGTTGTCTCGCCTGGCTTGATGCCAAGGATCTCTGAGAACTTGTCGACTACCTGCTGAGCACCCTTAACGTAGCATGCGGTTCCAAGACAGCATCCGATTACATACTTCCCCTTTGGCTTCTGGGAGAAGAAGGAATAGAACGAGACTACACCGTAGATTTCAGCGACGCTGATACCTGTATTCTTGGATACCAGCTCCTGCACCTCAAGTGGAATATAACCGTACTGTCTCTGGATGTCGCTGAGGATCATCATCAGAGGAGTGGTCTCATCCTTGTACTTTTCACAGATGCTGTTGATCATCTCGACAGCAGCACCGCTTAGATGTGCCATAAATACCCCCCTATCGTGACTCATTTTCAATTGTCAAGGTTTGTTCGTTTCAATGTTTTGGAAAGTGTATAGATAATTTGACTTAATTGCAAGCAAATCAATACAATACAACCAGTTAGCATATGCTAACTTTAGTGTTCCACCCAGTTAATTTACCACAGCTCAACGGTAATGTGAAAATTGTTATATTATCTGCATTTTCCCGAAATTAATTCTGCATTCGGAAATATCTCGATCCAGGAGAAAATGTCCTTTTTTTCCAAGTCACGAGGCCAGGCTTTTGACAACGTCACACCAGCAGTCATAAGCTTCTTGCTATGAATATGATAGATGCGCACGCTCACGCATTCGAACTCCTTTCGGGCTTCGGGAGCGAGGGCGAATTCAGGGCAATTGGAAATGGAGAGGGAGTCTGGGCCACAGGAAGAAAGCAGAAGGTCGTACCGAATGGCCACGGAGATACATCATTCACAGTAGAGGAGCTTCTCAGGCTGGTAGAGCCTTGCGGTGTGAAGAAGGTCGTGCTGATGCAGGGAGGCTTCCTGGGCTTCGCAAACGAGTATGTAGCCTCCTGCATGAGGAGGTATCCGGAGCAGATAAGGGGCGCAGGCACCTTCGACCCCTTCTGCCGACAGAGCAGGGATATCCTGACCTACCTGCTGGAAGGCCTGAAGTTTAGGATCTTCAAGTTCGAGGTCTCCTCGGGCTGCGGGATAATGGGATCCCATCAAGACTTTCCACTGGACTCGAAAATGATGATGGAGCACTACGAGAGGATAGCTGGCGCAAAGGGCATGCTCATATTCGATATCGGAGGACCTGGAGATGGAGCGCATCAGCCTGAGGCCATAGGGAACATAGCATCCGCCTTTCCTGCAATGCCTATCGTCGTCTGCCACCTCGGCTCCTACAAAAGGGACCAGAGGTCCTGCTTCGATGAAGAGATGCATATCATGAAAAGAGAGAACATATTCTTCGATCTGGCCGCCCTCTTCTGGAAGGTACGCCCCGAAGAGTTTCCATATCCGACAGCGCAGTACTATATCAAAGAAGCAAGGAGGATGGTCGGACCAGAGCGTCTGATGTGGGGCTCCGATGCTCCATCGACCGTCTGCAAGCTCTCCTACGATAAGCAGATCGAGTATGTGGCGCAGTGCTTCAGCTCCACCGAGCAGGAGCTTGTCTTCTATAGGACAGCGGATGAGCTCTACTTCGGCAGCTGAGGAGTCCCAGCATATCCTACTTATTTATATATATAAGTCTAGTTCTGTCAGTTGAAAGATTTACACATTTTATTTATAGTGATGAAGCTGATAATTATTCACTTAGAAAAACAATCTGCATAAATAGGAGAAAGATACATGGTACCACTCATGACAAATGCGGAACTGATCTCACAGCTTTGGGACGGGTTCATCCTTCTCATTCTGGGTATGGGAACAGTATTCCTCTTCTTGACCATCCTTATCTTCGCTACCGCAGCTATGAGCAGAATCGTTGCAAAGATTGCACCGGAGAAGGCTCCAGCTCCAGTAAAGAAGAGTGCACCCCAGGCTGCCGTCGCAGCTGGTGCTGCAGCCCAGGATGCCGAAGTTGCTGCTGCCATCGCAGCTGCATACGCAAGGAACAGAAACTGATAGGAACAACATAAGGAAAGTAAGAAAATGTCCAGGAAAAAGATCAATTTTATGTGTACAGCATTCCGCGACGGCTTCCAGTCCGTATACGGTGCTCGTGTTTTCACAAAGGACTTCATGCCAGCTGTAGCAGCTGCTAGAGAGGCTGGCATCACCCACTTCGAGGCAGGTGGCGGAGCTCGCTTCCAGGCGCTCTACTTCTATACGAACGAAGATGCATTCGAGATGATGGATGAGTTCAGGAAGGTAGCTGGTCCGGATGCAAACCTCCAGACCCTCTCCAGAGGCGTCAATGTCGTAGGTCTCGACAGCCAGCCAAGGGACATCATCAAGCTCCATGCCGAGATGTTCAAGAAGCACGGCATGACCACTATCAGGAACTTCGATGCCCTGAACGATGTCAACAACCTCATCGACTCCGGAAAGGCAATCCACGAAGCTGGTCTGAAGCACGAGGTCACCGTCACAATGATGAGCCTCCCAGACTCCTACCACGCTGCAGCTCACAACCCTGACTTCTACGAGAAGATCCTCAAGGACATCCTCGACGCTGGAATCCCGTTCGACTCCGTCTGCTTCAAGGATGCATCCGGTACCTCTACCCCTGCAAACGTCTACGAGACCATCAGAAGGGCCAGGAAGCTCCTCGGACCGAACGTGGGCATCGTATTCCACTCACATGAGACTGCAGGTGTATCCATCCAGCAGTACATGTCCGCCATCGAGGGCGGTGCAACCCAGGTCGACCTCTCGATGAGCCCGGTATCCGGTGGTACCTGCCAGCCTGACATCCTCACAATGTGGCACGCACTCAGAGGCACAGACTACGACCTCGACATCGATGTTGCAAAGGTCCAGGAGGCAGAGAGAGTCTTCGAGAACTGCATGAAGGACTACTTCCTCCCACCAGAAGCAACCAAGGTCAATCCGAACATCCCATTCTTCCCTCTCCCAGGTGGCGCTCTCACAGCCAACACCCAGATGCTCAGGGACAACGGTCTCATGGACAAGTATCCTCAGATTGTCGAGGCAATGGGCGATGTCGTAAAGAAGGGTGGTTTCGGAACCTCCGTTACTCCAGTATCCCAGTTCTACTTCCAGCAGGCATTCAACAATGTAATGTTCGGACCATGGAAGAAGATTGCCGAAGGCTACGGCAAGATGGTCCTCGGATACTTCGGCAAGACTCCAGTCGAGCCGGATCCAGAGGTCGTCAAGGAAGCTGCTGAACAGCTCAAGATGGAGCCGACAAAGGAGACCGTCGTCGACATCAACGACAAGAATCCTGCAAAGGGCAGAGAGGCATCCATCAAGATGCTCGAGGCCGAGAATCTTCCTATCACAGAGGAGAACATCTTCATCGCAGCATCCTGCAAGGAGAAGGGCATCCTCTACCTCACCGGCAAGGCAAAGGTCAACGGTGTCAGAAAGGTCGAGCCAAAGAAGGCTGAAGCTCCAAAGGCAGCAGCAAATGCAAACGGCGAGTACACTGTCACAGTCAACGGCAAGGCATACGGCGTAAAGCTCTCCGCATCCACAGCAGTTGTAAACGGTGTATCCTACCCACTCTCGATCGTCGACGGCATCCAGGCAGCAGCCGCTCCAGCAGCAGCTACAGTCGTTACCGGTTCCGAGGACGTCAAAGCTCCAATGCCGGGCCTCATCCTCCGCCTGAACGTCAAGGAAGGCGATGATGTCAAGAAGAACGACGAGATTGCAGTCATGGAAGCAATGAAGATGGAGAACCCGATCTATGCTCCATGTGATGGCAAAGTAACCTCCATCAAGGTCTCCCAGGGCCAGCAGCTCCAGTCCGGCGACGTCATCCTCTCTATCGGCGGTGTCGTAGTCGCAGCAGCTCCTGCCGCAGCAGCTCCAGCAGCAGCTCCTGCCGCAGCCCCAGCTGGTGCAGGCACAACAGTCGAAGCTCCAATGCCTGGCCTCGTACTCAGACTCAACGTCAAGAAGGGAGATGCAGTAAAGAAGAATGACGAGATCGCAGTCATGGAGGCCATGAAGATGGAGAATCCTATCTACGCTCCATGTGACGGCGTCATTTCCGATATCCTCGTTAGCCAGGGTGACCAGCTCCAGCCAGGTCAGGCAATTCTGGTCATTGCATAAGGGAGTTTGATAGATGAACGCAATCGTCAACGGAATTATCCAGCTTGCACAGACTACAGGTATTGCAGGTTTCATCCAGCCAGGTGGCTGGGGAAACCTGGTAATGATCCTTGTAGGCTTTGTTCTCCTGTACCTTGCAATTGCAAAGGGCTTCGAACCTCTTCTGCTTGTTACAATCGGTATGGGTTGTATCCTTTCCAACATTCCATATGCATATATTGCAGGCGCTCCAGATCCGGCAAACGGTGCAATCGGATTCATTCAGATCCTCTACAATGCAGGTATCGAATCCGGCCTCTTCCCTGTCCTGATCTTCATGGGCGTCGGTGCAATGACCGACTTCGGACCACTTATTGCAAACCCAAAGACACTCCTCCTTGGTGCTGCAGCACAGCTCGGTATCTTCACCGCTCTGGTAGGTGCTCTCTGTCTCTCGTTCATCCCGGGAATCAACTTCGACCTCAAGGTCGCTGCCTCCATCGGTATCATCGGTGGTGCAGATGGTCCTACAGCAATCTACGTGACAAGATATCTTGCTCCTGATTACCTCGGTTCCATCGCAGTTGCAGCCTACTCCTACATGGCACTGGTGCCAATTATCCAGCCACCTATCATGAAGGCTCTCACAACAAAGGAGGAGAGACTGATCAAGATGCAGCAGCTCAGGGCTGTCTCCAAGACCGAGAAGATTATCTTCCCAGTCATGGTAATCACAATCTGTGCCTTCCTGCTCCCATCGGCCTGCCCTCTCATCGGTGCACTCATGTTCGGTAACCTTGCAAAGGAGTGCGGCGTCACCAACAGACTTTCCGACACAATGCAGAATGCTCTGATGAACATCGTTACCATCTTCCTCGGCCTCTCTGTAGGTTCCAAGATGGCTGCAGACCACTTCCTCAACATCGAGACACTCGGTATCCTCCTGCTCGGCATGATCGCATTCAGTATCGGTACTGCCGGTGGTGTCCTGCTTGCAAAGGTCATGAACAAGCTCGACCCGAAGCACCCAGTCAACCCACTCATCGGTTCTGCCGGTGTATCTGCAGTTCCAATGGCTGCTCGTGTCTCATCCAAGGTCGGACAGGAAGCTGACCCACAGAACTTCCTCCTCATGCACGCCATGGGCCCGAACGTATCCGGTGTTATCGGATCCGCTGTTGCCGCAGGTGTCCTGATGAAGGTCGTTCCAACAATGGTCGGGCTTCTCTGATATCCATCAGTACAGCTCACAGGGACTGTTTCAGTTGAAGCAGTCCCTTTTCTTTAATTTGTCCAAAGCTGTCAATAACTTTTCAGAAGAATTATTCAGATGGCGTCCTTTCTAGGAAATTCATGGAAAGCATTGGGCAATAACAACCCAACCCATCCGAAATGGGTTGAAAAACAGGAT
>Ga0208297_1001542_pt1 | contig 20057 bp, 18 predicted proteins | sample LMS_cellobiose_e_FD_187367 | JGI IMG/M metagenome (GOLD analysis project Ga0208297, IMG submission 187367) | Rumen-fistulated moose microbial communities from Alaska, USA - LMS_cellobiose_enrichment (SPAdes) (version 2) | ecosystem: Host-associated > Mammals > Digestive system > Stomach > Rumen... | reverse complement strand
CTTCTGAAATCCCTCGCCGAGTACCTCGGTCGCCTCGCTCACGATGATAAAGGCCGAAGGGTCGATCTGAAGCACGATTTTGCGCAGTTGGGTGATCTGCTGTTTTTTGATCACGGTCATCAGGATATTTTTTTCGGTCTTGGTGTACATCCCCTCGCCGCCAATTTTGGTCACGCCGCGCGGCGAATTCTCGAGCAGCGTCTTTGCAATCTCATCCGGGTGGTCGGTGATGATGTAACAAAGTTTCGCATAGTCGAGGCCCGCGATAATCAGGTCGCTGACCTTGGCCGAAGCGAAGATGACAATCAGCGCGCGCAGGACGTTTTCCGCGTCCCCGAGCACAAAACTGCCGCAGACCACCACCAGCCCGTCGAGCACCGCCAGGATATTGGCAAGTGAAACGCCTGGGAAGAGCGGCATCATCACCCGTGCGAGCAGCTCGGTGCCGCCGCTGGAGACATAGTAGCGGCAGAAAAGCCCGATCCCGATTCCCTGCGCCACGCCGCCGTAAAGCGCCGCCATCAGTGGGTTATCGGTGGGCGGCGGCAGGAAGGCCAGGAAATCAATGAAAAAGCCGAGCACCGCCGTGGTCAGAAAGCACCGCAGGATAAACGCGAGCCCCTGCGAACGCAGCCCCAAAAGCAAAATCGGCAGATTGAGCAGGATACTCACCAGACCAACGCCCAAACCGGTCAGGATATTCACCAGCGTCGCCGCGCCGGTCACGCCGCCCGCCACAATCCCATTTGGCACAAGGAACAGGTCGAGCGCCAGCGCATAGGAAAAGCACCCCACCACCATGAAAAGATACCGCTTGATCTCCATCTTCCAGTCGATCCTGGAAAGCTTCATTGCTGATCCTCCGTTTTTAAAACGCCATTGCTGCCTCATAAGCATTGCGCAGGGCCTGGCAGGAAGCCGCAAAATCGGCCCGTTCGGCGTCGCTCATCCTGATTTCAACGATCCCGCTGACCCCATCTCGTCCAATGATCGCAGGAACGCCCGCATAGACGTCCTTCTGGCCATATTGCCCTTCGAGCAGCACCGAAACCGGCAGGATCTTGCGTTCGTCATGGTAAATGGTCTTGATAATCTCAGCCGCTGTGATCCCCACCCCGAATTCGGTACAGCCCTTGCCGTCCAGAACAGTCATCCCGCAGCGGCGGGTCAGAGCTGCCACCGCCGTCAGGTCGATGCGGCCAAAGCTGTCCGGGTTTTCCGCCATCAGTTCGAGCAGCGGCTTTCCACCCACCGAGATGTTCGACCAGGGAACCATCTGGCTTTCGCCGTGCTCGCCCATGACATAAGCGTGGATCGATTTTGAGTCGACCATCAGCGAACGGGAGAGAATCCTGCGCAGTCGCGCCGAATCGAGCGCCGTGCCCGTTGCAAGCACCCGACCGGCAGGAAAGCCGCTCATCTTCTGCAGATAATGCGCCAGCACGTCACAGGGATTGGAAAGCACAAGGAAAATCCCATCAAAACCGGAGTCGACGACCGGTCCGACAATCTGCTTCATCACGCCGACCGCCTGCGCCAGCATATCCGCGCGGGGCTGTCCGGACCTGGGGCGCGGGCCCGTGCAGACCACCACAATATCCGCGTCACGGCAGGCTGTATAATCCCCGCTCGTCACACGGATGTGGTGCGGCAGATAGGCGGCGGCATCGGCCAGATCGGTGGCTTGCGCGAGCGCTTTGGGTTTGTCCGTATCGATCATGACAAGCTCATCGCATTCGCCCATTGTGATAAGCGAAAGCGCGCAATGCGAACCCACATGACCGGCACCGATGATTGCAACCTTGCGAGTCTGAAACGCCATAGTACCCTCTTTCCGGCCGCCATTGGCCTGTCAAATTTTCCGGGCCCTCGGGAAATGGTCTCCGGGCCGTATTCATACGTCCGTTTCATTTTAATGTAACGCTTCGCCAATGTAAAGCTGTTTTCTGTCGACTGTTCCCGGTTGTCCTGACTTTCTGGGTTTTATACAAAATTATGTGGGATTTATCCTGAATCATCTCTGTCGCTCTTTCCCAAAACGCAAGAAAAGGAAAGCCCGCGGGCCTTCCCTTCCGTATAATCCATATTCTGTCAAAAGGGCAGCACCAGCGACCATGCCACCGTGAGAAGCCCTGCCACGCCGATGGCGATCCCGCTCATCGCGCCCTGAACCTCCCCGAGTTCGATCGCCTTGGAGGTGCCGATCGCGTGGCTGGCCGTGCCGATCGCCACGCCCGCCGCCACCGGATTTTCTATTTTGAACAGCTTGATCAAAATGGGGGACAGGCAGGCCCCGATAATCCCGGTGAAGATGACCGCCGCCACTGTCACGGCGGCGATCCCGCCGCCTGCAACCGAAAGTTCCATCGCAATCGGCGTGGTGACCGATTTCGGAAGCATCGAAGCAGTCAGCGTTTCATCCAGCCCAAACCATTTGCAGAGAAAATAAGCGCTGGCCATCGAGGTGAGCGACCCCGCCAGGCATCCGGCCATGATCGGCAAAAAGTTGCGTTTGAGCACCTCGATCTCCCGGTAGATCGAAGATGCGAGCACCGCCGTCGCGGGCGGCAGCAGCATCGAAATGACCGAACCGCCCGCGCTGAACTGCTCGTAGGAGAGCGGCGTCAGGCCAATGAGCAGGATTACCAGCGAGATTGCGATGAGCAGCGGATTGGCGAGCGGGGTTTTCAGCCTGCGGTTGACCCAAAGCCCGATTTTAAAAGTGAAGATGCACAATGCGATGCCGCAAAGCGGGCTCGAAAGGATTTCAGCCATCCGTCTCCACCGCCTTTCCCCGTTTTTGCAGCCGGATCACACCCAGCACGGTGAATGCCGTCACCACAAAGGTGAGCAGCGTCGTGATAAGGCAGATTGCCGCAAGCTTCAGGATATGTTCCCGCACGAACGCATATTGCTCGAGGATTCCCACCCCAGATGGAATAAACAGAATCGCCATATTTTTTAATAAAAAATCCGAGCTTTCCCCCAGCCGCGCGGGTTTCACCGCACCGGTGAGCAGCAGCAAAAACAGAATCACCATCGCGGCCACGCTCGCGGGAAACGGAAACGGCAGCAGCGCCGAAACCACATTGCCCGCAAGGCAGACCGCAAAAATGATTCCCAGTTGTGTCAGTATCTTCATCTTTTTTCCCCAGTCCTTTTCAAATTGCATCCCGGTCAGGCGTGCAGCACCAGCCGGCTCCCCGCCCGTTCCTTGACCACCTCGATCGAGGCGTCGATATTCTCCCGCAGCGCCGCCACGTGGGAGATGATTCCCACCAACCTGCGCGATCCGCGCACCGAGGCAAGCACATCGAGCGCGTCCGCGATCGAACCCGGATCGAGCGAACCGAACCCCTCGTCGATGAACATCGCGTCCATACGGATACCGCCCGACTGGGATTGTACCACAGCGGACAGCCCCAGCGCAAGGGACAGCGAAACCAAAAATTTCTCCCCGCCGGAAAGCCCCGCCACTGGACGGCGCTTGCCCGCATGCGCATCAAGCACCTCCAGGTCGAGCCCCGCCTTGCGGGAGCGGCCGCTCCCTTCGAGCGTTCGGTAAAGCTGATAGCGGCCGCCGTGCACGTTTTTGAGCAGCCGGTTGGCCTCGGCGGTGATCGACGAAAGCATCACGCCCAACACATACCGCCGCAGGCTTACCCCGCTGTCCCCGCGCAGAAGCTTGCCAAACCCGGAAAGCCGGTCATAGACCGCGCGTTTTTCGACAAGCGCCTTGCCGCGTTTTTCAAGCGTGGCGAGCGTCCCAGCGATCCGTTCGCATTCCTGCTGCTGTTCGCCCCATTTAAAATCAAGCGTTTCCTTTTCCGTTTCCCGCGATTTCAGATCTCGCCGCATTGCCGCGAGATCGGGGGGCTCCTGTCCATCGAGTTGTCCCGCGAGCTCCCGCAGGCGGCCCTGCGCCGCTTCCCACTGCATCCGCTCCCGCCGCAGATGTGTTTCGCGCGCCTGCCGCTGCGGTTCCGGGATCGCCGCCTCATAGACCTCCCGCACGTCGGAAAATCCCTCGTTTTCGAGCATCTCCCGCAGGCGTTCCTGTTCCGCTTTCTGTTCCTTCAGCGTCTCGCCGGCCTGCGCGCGCAGATGCCGGGCGGCTTCCTCTGCGCGCGCCAGCTCCTGTGCGGCCTGCGAATGCGCATGTCCAGCCCGCTCATAAAATTGGTCGAATTCCGCAATGTTTTTCGAAAGCGTCTCAATCCGGCCGCACAGCCCGGGAAGATCCCCGGCCGCCGCGTCCCGCTGGGACAAAAGCGCCTGGTACTGTGCCGCCGTCCGTTCTTTCTGCTGGACGGCCTGCGTCAATGCCTGCCGCAGCGGCTCCGACCGCTCTGCCAGTTTCGCGAGCGCTTCCTCCGCCATTTGCAGCTTTTGGGAAAGCGCCGCGCGTTCCGCGTCCTGTTCCAACGCATTTTCCAGTTCCTGCCGCGCGGCGGCGTGTTCTTTTGGATCATACGGCGGCAGCTTTTCCATCTCCCTGCCGAGCACAAAGAGGGCTTCCCTTTGCTGGGAAAGGCGCGCGGCCGTCCCAGCAAAGCGTGCCTCACAATCCGCAAGTGCCCGGCGCGCCGCCTGCACCCGCTCCCCGAATTTTTCGAGCGCGGCCCGGGAAGGCCCGTTTTCCGCTGACCGGTGCGGCGCCGGATGGTGCGGGCTGCCGCAGACCGGGCAGGGCGCGCCCTCCCCAAGCGACTGTGCAAGCCGGCCAGCCGCGTCGTCCAAATAGCGGCGGCTGCAGGCGGCATATTCCGCCTCTGCCTGCTCAAGCGCACATTGGCAAGCGTCCCTCTGTGCCTGAAGGGCCGCGCTTTCCGCCTCATCCCGCGCAAGCTGTTCCATCTGCGCGGCGCGCCGCTCCAAAAATTCCCGCGCGCGTTCCCGCGCGGCGAGCGTCTCCCGCAGGGCCGGAAGCTTTGCTGTAAACGCTTCAAAGAGCCGCGCGCGTTCCTGCGCAAGACCGTCCCGCCGGCGTGTGGCTTCCTCCAGCGCCGCCTGCTGTTCGCGCGCGGCGCCATCCGCCGCTTCCCAAAATTCCTGCGCCTGCTTTGCCGCCGCCTTTGCGCCTTCGAGCTTTTCATAACTTTCCCGAAGCGCCGAGAGTTTCGCAAGCTCCGCTTTTGCCTGTTCGTTTTGCGGCCGCGAAATTTCCAGCTTTGACAGCCTTTCCTGTGCGGCGTCCCGCGCCGCCTGGGCCCGTGCAAGTTCCTGCGCCGCCTCTTCGGCCGCCGCTTCACACCGGCAAGCCTTCTCGCGGCAGGCATTTTGCCGCTCGCATGCCGGGATCAGCCGCGCCGCCGCCAAAGCAAGCGCAAGCTTGCGCGCTTCCTCCTCGTAAAGAGGGCGGTTCTTTTCAAAAGTATCCACCACCGCCCGTTTTTCTTTTTGCTCGGAAAACAGCCGGTCAGCCTGTACCGCTCTTTCAAGCGCCTCCCGCCGCAGAGAGAGCTCCTTCGCAAGCGCTTCACGCGCCGATCGCATCTCTCCAAGCGCGCGCTCCACACCGGCAAGCCGGACGGCGAGCTCCTCCGTGTCCGCGCAGCCAAATCCCTCCAGAGCGGCCTTCATCGAGAGCTGTTCCGCGTCGATCTTCTGACGCATCAGATTCGCCTTTGCGCAGAGCCGTTCCGCAATCTGCTGCCAGCGTTCGGCATGGAACAGGCTCACGAGCACCGCTTCCTTTTCATCCGACCGCGCGACCAACAGTTTTTCAAACTGGCCCTGCGGCAGGATCATAACCTGGCAGAACTGCTCATAGGAAAGGCCGATCAATTCCTGCGCTTTGCCCTCCACATCCCGCAGGCGCGGATTTTCAAAAAACGGCGCGAAGTTCCCCTCTCCGTCGAGGAACCAGGCCTGCTGTTCCGGCAGGTATTCGAGCGCGCCGGAACGTTTTTTGCGCACCTTCAGCGACCGCGCAAACCGGTATCGCCGGCCGCGCAGATCGAAGATGTATTCCACCCTTGTGACCGCGCTGTCCGGCGCGGTCAGGCACCGCATCGCCGCGAGGTCGCCGCGCGCGCCTCCGCTGCTGCGGCCGTAAAGCGCATAGGTCATCGCATCCAGGATAACCGTCTTTCCAGCGCCGGTCTCCCCGTGGATGAGCACCAGCCCCCCGGGCATAAACCGCCCAAAATCGACCTGCTGCTTTTCCACATACGGTCCAAACGCCTCAAAGGTGATCGAAACCGGGATCACTGCGCCACCTCCCCTTCGGTTTCCCGCGCCGCCTCATCGAACCACGCGAGTTGTTCCTCGTCCGGGGCCTCGCCAGCCACCTCGGTGCAGAACCGGGTCACCAGCTCGCGCGGACCCATATGCGAAAGTTCCTCCACCGTAAGGCTTCCGGCATTCTCCTCCATCTGTGCCGCCCTGCCGGTCAAGAGCAGCAGATTTGGATAAATTTCCCGAAACAGTTCCAGTTTTTCGAGTCCCGCGTAACAGTCGGTCAACTCGATTTTAAGATAGTCTTCCCGCCTTTCGTCCAGCTGCGCCGCCTCGTATACCCGGTCGAACTCTCCCGACAGCACCCGCAGCATCCGCCGGGGCGCGACCGGGATTTCCCGCACCGAACCGTCGTCCGTGTCGAAGATGGTGAAGGACTTTTCCTGCCCCGCCTCCGAAAAGGAATAGGCAAGCGGAGAACCGCTGTAACGGGCTGCGCCGAACTGCTGCGCGCGGTGCAGGTGTCCCAGCGCGACATAATCAAACCCTTCAAAAACCGACGGGTCGACCTGGCTCGCACCGCCGACCGCGGCGGCGCGGTCGCTCTCCGACACCTCAGCCCCGCAAGCAAAGCAGTGCGCGGCCAGAATGTTGCACCGGTCCGGCAAAAAACGGTCCCGCATCCGCTTCGTCACGGCGGCCATCGCGTCCGAATAGCCGCGGATCTGTTCCTGCGGATAGAGATACCGCGCCTCTTCGGTATTAAAGTACGGCAGCAGAAAAAACGCCGCGCTGCCGATGACAACCGGCTCCACCGGATCGGTCAATCTGCCCGAGACATAGAGTCCGGCCTCCCGCAGAAGTACCGAACAGGATGCGAGCCGCGCCGCGCCGTCATGGTTGCCGGCGATCACCAGAACCGGCACGCGGCAGTCCCGGCAGAGCGCGACCATCGCGTCGTTGTAAAGTCCGATCGTCTCCGGCCGTGCAACCGCATGGTCAAACAGGTCGCCAGCGGCAACGACCGCGTCTATTTTTTCCGCCCGCACCGTTTCGATGAGCCGGGCAACCATCTCCCGCTGGTCTTCAAGCAGCGGCACGCCATGTAATGCGATGCCCAGATGCCAGTCGGAGGTATGCAGGATGCGCATGCGAAAATCTCCTCTTTTTTCAGATTCTGTTTGCTTTTCGTTCATTATAGCGGAAAACGGGCCGGGATACAAATATCCCGGCCCGTTTTAAATTCAACCCTGCTTATACTGCATGAGCTTCTCATTGAGCTGGCCGCGCAGTTCCCGGTAATAGAGATAAAACCCGGTGAACGCCGCCGCATAAAACACCGCAAAGATCCCAGTGAAAACGACGGCGCTTTGGAATGTGGCCGCCGAAACCCAGCCAAAGCCAAAAGCCATAGCTGCCATGATCACATAGTTACAGAGGATATGCAGCACAAAATCCCGTCTGGAAAACGGCTTATTCTCCGGAAAAAAGCCCAGATGCGTGATGGTTAGCAGCACCGCCGCGAGAAAGATCTGCCAGAGCAGCACGGTCGGCAGGCTGCCGGCACGCCCCCAGATGAGATCCCAGAACATCATGATAAACACCCCCGCCGCAAAATACATAAGCATCAGCGGTTTAAAAGCGATTGCCCAGTTTATCAGTTTACTCACAAAAAAACCTCCCTTAAAGTCCCAGCTTCTCCTTGAGCATGGGCACGTATTGGCGTGAAACCATCAGGCGTTCCCCGTTTTCCAAAACGACCTCGATCTTGCCGCCCAGCATCGGGTTGAGCATCCGGATGCGGGACAGATTTACAATGACCGACTTGGATGCGCGGAAGAAATCCCCATGGCACAGCTTACCCTCCAGCTCGTAGAGGCGCAGCGGCGTCTCGCACACCCGGTCGGCGGTGTAAAGAAAGGTGCGTTTGTCAACGCTTTCAAAGTAATAGATCTCGTCCGGTTCAAAGACGAAGGTACGCCCTTCCGAAATACCCGAAAGCTTGTGATCCAGCGCCCGCAGCGCCGCGACAATCCGCAAAAGCCCTTCGTCCATTTCCCTGCAGGTGATTTTCACCTCAGGTTCCGCGCAGGCCACATCCTGCTCTATGGTGATCTTCATAAATCCCCTCCTCCCAGCAGGTGTTATCATCATCAAACAGATCTGTTCTGTCTTTAGGATACGGGTTCTTTCCCGCCCGGTCAACCTTTCCACCACCATCCTGCCCAAAACCGCCTCCAAGATGCAAAAACACCCCGGATGCAAAAGCATCCGGGGTGTTTGCCGCTTTCGGTTCAGATTCCATCAATCACGCCGATGAGGCTGCGCATCGCGTCGATCGTGCGCTGGATAAGGTCGTCGAGCTCCCATCCAAGCAACTCGGCGCCTTTTTCAATCACGTCGCGGGAACAGCCCGCCGCAAACTTTTTGTCCTTGAATTTCTTCTTGACCGATTTGAGTTCGAGGTCGCTCACGCTTTTCGACGGACGCATGATCGCAATCGCGCCGATCAGCCCGGTGAGCTCGTCGGTCGCGTAAAGGACCTTCTCCATGATATGCTCCGGCTTCAGGTCCACCGTAATTCCCCAGCCGTGGCTTGCGCAGGCACGGATGAGCTTCTCGTCAAGGCCCGCCTCACGCATCAGCTCCTGGCCCTTGATACAGTGCTCCTGGGGAAACTGCTCGAAGTCGAGGTCGTGCAGAAGCCCCGCGACCGTCCAGAAAATCAGGTTGTCCGGATCATATTCCTTTGCAAAATAGGCCATCACGCCCGAAACGATCGCCGCGTGGCGCAGGTGGAACGGTTCCTGATTATACTGTTCCAGCAGTTCCTGGGCCTGTGCAATGCTTGGCAGATAAGACATTTTGGAGTCCCTTCCCTTCTTGAAATTTATTCTGGAAAGTATCATAGCACAAACCCCGCCCGAAGAAAAGGCCCGCCGCGGAAAAAGGAAACAGCACCGTCCATATGGACGGTGCTGTTTCCTTTTTATCAAATGGGATTGGGAAAGGGAATCCTATGCCGCTGCAGCGGTGTCTTTTTTGCTCAGTACGGTGGTTTTGAGGAATATGGCGAGGAAAATTGCCGCGATCACCGCACCGATGCCATAGGCCAACCCAAGCTGTCCGGCCCGCATCAGCCCGAGGCATTCGGGGGCTGCGAGGAAATAGGTGGCGCTGACCGCCGACATAAAGGTCGCCGGGATGGCCGCCATCCAGTAGGCCTTCTTCTGCTGCCACAGATAGACCGCCGCCGCCCACAGGGCGATCATGGCCAGGGTCTGGTTCGACCAGGAGAAGTACCTCCAGACAATTGCGTAATCGACGAAGCCGCCTACGATCGCGCCGAACGCGAGCACCGGGATAGTAAGTGCGAGACGCTGCTTGATCGGATGCTGGTCGATCTTAAACCAGTCCGCGACGGTGAGCCGCGCGGAACGGAATGCCGTATCACCCGAAGAGATCGGGCAGGCGATGACGCCGATCATGGCAAGCACGCCGCCGACCGGGCCAAGGATCGACATACAGGTGTTGTAGACCACGCCGTTCGGGCCAATATTCGGGTCATTGAGCATTGCGGACAGCCCGCCGGTGGAATTGTAGACGCAGACGCCGGCCGCTGCCCACACCATGGCGATGACGCCTTCCGCAACCATCGCGCCGTAGAAAATCTTGCGGCCGCCCTTCTCGGATTTGAGGCAGCGCGCCATCAGCGGGGACTGGGTCGCATGGAAGCCGGAAATTGCGCCGCAGGCCACCGTGATGAACATGAACGGCCAGATCGGCATATCGGACGGATGCAGATTTGCAAAATTGTCCCATAGTTCCGGCATATGGATGGTGAGCGCGGTTTCGCCAAATCCGCCGAAGCCGGTGATATTATAGATCACAAGCCCCATTCCGACGCCGACTGCCATAATGATGAGGCAGGCGCCAAAAAACGGGTAAATCTTGCCGATGAGCTTGTCGATCGGCAAGAGGGTCGCCAGGAAGTAATAGATCAGCACGACGACAAGCCAGAAATTTTTGTCGAGCGATTCCGGCGTGAGCATTGCGAGCAGAGCCGACGGACCGACCGCAAAAACCGTTCCGACCATGAGCAGCAGGAAGGTAGAGAACACGCGCATGACCTGTTTCATACCGCCGCCAAGGTAGGTGCCGACGATCTCCGAGATGCTCCCGCCGCGGTTGCGCATCGAAAGCATGCCGGTCATGTAGTCATGCACGGCGCCCGCGAAGATGGTTCCGAACACGATCCAGAGGTAAACGACCGGGCCCCACAGGGCGCCCATCAAAGCGCCGGTGATCGGGCCGAGCCCCGCGATATTGAGCAGCTGGATGAGGAAAATACGCTTGTTGCCCATCGGGACGTAGTCGACGCCATCCGCCAGAGAAACTGCAGGCGTCTCGCGGTCATCCGGACCGAACACTTTTTCCACGACCTTGCCATAGGTCATAAATCCCACGATCAGCAATACGATACAAAGGACAAAGGTAATCATTCTAACGCCTCCTCTTCTTTCTCAAAAGGGCCGCCTCCCGGCCCTTTTTTACACTCTCATTCTATAAAAAACAAAGGCGTTTCGCATCGCTTTTCGGTTAAACTGTTTATATTTTCCGGCGAACGGTTGAAAATGATGGTTCAAATGCACCATTCACCCCTCAAAAATCTCCTTGAGGGATTTTACGTTCTTGCGGCTGACCGGAAGGTTCTCATTTTCATAGCCGCGCAGCTTGACGCAAAGCATGCCATTGAACCACGGATAGATCTCGGTGACGTATTCCAAATTGATAAGATAGCTCTTATGGCTGCGGAAAAAGCCCGCCGGGACGAGCTTTTTTTCAAAGTAGCCGAGCGGCTGGGCGCTGGTGTAGTCGCCGTCTTTCGTATGCAGCACGCACGAGCGGGTGTCGGTCTCGATGTAGGCGATCGAAGGAATGTCCACCAGTACCATCCGTTTTTCGCAGAGGATTGAAAGCTTGCCGAGCGCCGCCTCGCCTTTGGGCGGCTCCGGCGCGCAGGACGGCGCGAGCCGCCCCTGAATTTTGGCAAGCGCCTGTGCGACTCTTTTGGGATCGAATGGCTTTACGATATAATCCGCCGCGTCGATCTCGAATGCTTTGACGGCATATGCATCATAAGCGGTCGCAAAGACGATCTGCGCGTGCGGCTGCAGTTTTTTGAGCATGAGCGAAAGGGTGGTGCCTTCCATATCTCCCAGGTGCACGTCGACAAACAGCGCATCGTATCTCTTTTTTCCGGAAACGAGCTCCACTGCCCCGGCTCCGCTGTCCGCCTCATCAATTTCGGCGTCCGGCAGCGTCTGCAGGATCAAATGCTTCAGCTCGCTGCGGCTTGGGCGTTCATCATCAATGATCGCAATTCTCATGCATCTTCCCCTCTCTTTTTCACGCGCGGAATGCGAATTCCAATCTCAGTGCCTTCCTGCGCGGTGGAAATCATCAGCCCGTAATCCTCCCCGTAGATGCTTTTGAGCCGTTTATGCACATTGGAAAGCCCCACTGAACCCGAACCCATATCTCCCCGATACAGCCGGTCCACCACCTCCTGCGGGATGCCTTTGCCGTTGTCCTGCACGGTGATGAGTATTTCATTCTTTTTCTGCGCCGCCCTGATCCGGACAACTCCGACCCCCGCGCCGCGCATCGCGCCGTGCTTGACAGCGTTCTCCACAATCGGCTGGAGGATGAAGCTTGGCACCGTGCAACTGAGCCCCTCCGGGATCTCCTCCTCCACCTGCAGCTTCTCCTCAAACCGCGCTTTTTCCAGTTCGAGGTAGGCGTTTACATGTTCCAGTTCCTTTTTGAGCGGGATCATATAATGGCCGGTCTGCAGGGTATTGCGGAAATAATTGCTCAGTACGATCAGCAGCTCCCGCGCGCGTTCCGGCTTTTCCCGGCAGAAAGCGGTGATCGTGTTGAGCGCGTTGAACAGAAAATGCGGATTGATCTGGCTTTGCAGCGCGGCAAACTCCGCCTTCTGCAAAAGTTTTTTCTGGTTTTCGACCTCGGAAAGTTCCAGCTGGGTGGAAAAGATCCGTGCCAGCCCGCTTGCAAATTCCTGCTCGACTTCCCGCGTGAGCTTAAATTTACGGATGAAAAGCACCAGCACCCCGATAACCAACCCACCGCGCGTGAGCGGCGCGCAGACCGCCGTCTGGAGCTTCAGCCGTTCATAAAGCAGGTCGCTTTCCTCCGCTTCCTCCGCAATCCGCACCTGTCCGCTTTCAATCGTTTTGCGCACCACCTGCGGCAGCGGGCAGCCGCCGTCCGGTTCCCGCAGCTTCACCCCCGAACGGGCCAGAATAGCGCTTCGGTCGGTGATGAGTACGCCCGCCGCGCCGGATTCCCTGCGGATGATCTCGGCGGCGGAGTGCAGGCTCGCCTTGTCGTAAAGGCCGTGGCGCAGGTACGGCAGGCACCGGTCCGCAATGTTCAGCACCAGGCGGATACGGTTGGCGGCCTCCCGATCCTGCTCGATAAAGACTGAATCGAAGATCCCCACAAAGATCATCACGCCGATGGAATTGAAGAGGATCATCGGCATTGAGATGATCGCCACCAGCCGCCAGGCCTCCTCCAACGGCCGCGCGATCAGCAGAATGATAAGCATTTGGATGATCTCCGCCGCCAGCGTGACCGCCCCCGCGAAGGCGGCGCTGTTATTGGCGCGTTTCATGTACTGGTAGCAAACCCCGCCGATCAATCCTTCCACAATGGTCGAGACAGCACAAGCTACCGCTGTGAAACCGCCGATATCGATGAGATAGCGGTGCAGTCCGGCGATCACGCCGGCGCCGATGCCCACAACCGGCCCTCCAAGCAGCCCGCCCGCGATCACGCCGATGACCCGGGTGTTTGCGATGGCGTCGTTGACCCGGATGCCGGTATAGGTGGAAAGGATTCCGATCAGGCCAAAAAAGACCGCCATGGCGCATTGCGCCAGCAGTCTTTCCCGGTCATTCGTAATAAACTCCTTGACAAGTGGAATTTTTGTCAACAGGTAGGCGATCAGCACCAGCAGGCTGATATTGAGGATGATGTTCTTGAAAATCTCAACGACCATAGCCCCACCCCAGTCCGCGCCCACGGCGCTTAGCCTTGGTAACCGTACTTTTCAGCAATCATAAGATAATTGGGGACACTGACGCCGTACTGCCGCGCCAGGCGCACCACCTGAAAAAGCAGCCCGTCTATTTCGCTTTCCCCGCCGCGTTTCAAATCCTTATACATTGAGGCGGAGCTGTCAGGCGTGGATTCGTCCACCTGCATCAGGTTGTCATCGACAATCTGATCCGCCAATGTGAGTCCCATTGCGCGGCCGACCGCAATGGCTTCCTTGGTCAGCGCGACATAGAGATCGCGCTCCCTGCCCGGCTTCTGCAGCGGCTCAGTAAGGATATCATAATACGCTTCCACCGCCGCGTAGGGCGATACCATACAGTATTTTGCAAAGGCCGCGCTGCGAATATCCTCCGATACGACCGGATCTATACGCGCTTCGCGCAGATCGTCTGCGATCGCAGCCAGCTGCGCCGCATGGGCACTGCCCTCCCGTTCGCCGTAAACCACTCGGAAGGTGTCGCCGGTCTGGGTCACCTCGCCCGGCGCGTTGATATAGGAACCGATATAAATGCAGCCGTCAAGAATGGTGTATTCCGGGAAACGCTCCTGCAGCGCGCCGCCCGTGCCCACAATGTTGAGCATCGGCACGATGATACTATCCGGTTTGGCTGCCTTGCTCATCAGCGGAAGGACCCCTTCGAGCGCGTATCCTTTGACGCACAGAAAGATCACATCGGCTTTCCCGGTATAGTCCTCAGCCGTACAGGCCTGCACCGGATCGATCTTCACTTCGCCCATCCGGGTTCCGTGCAGCAGAAACCCATGTTCCTTCATAGCTGCCAGATGCGCGCCGCGCGCAATAAAGGTCACGTCCTTGCCCGCCGCTGCCAGATAGCCGCCGATGCAGCCGCCGGTCGCACCGGAACCGATGATCAGATAGTTCATGCCGTAGCCCTCCTTATGGTTTTTTCTTTCATTATACGATAGACAATCATCGAAAAGCAAGGTATAATAACCGCGAAGCGGTTATTATACCTTTTTATGCGCGGGACGATCCGCGCCTTTGGCGCTCCCGTCCCAATGCGCCATTATGCCGCCGCGCTTCGCAATGGCGGCACAATTCCCGCGAAGCGGTTATCATACCTTCCCATGCGCGGGACGATCCGCGCCTTTGGCGCTCCCGTCCCAATGCGCCATTATGCCGCCGCGCTTCGCAATGGCGGCACAATTCCCGCGAAGCGGTTATCATACCTTCCCATGCGCGGGACGATCCGCGCCTTTGGCGCTCCCGTCCCAATGCGCCATTATGCCAAACTATGGTCCGGGCGCCCTATCCGCAGTGCGCAATGATACCATCTTATGATTTTGTGGAGGCAAACAGAATGAAGCTGACAATTCTGAGTGAAAACACCATCCTCTGCGGAGATCCCTATCGCGGCGAAGCCGGACTTTCCATCCTGTTGGAGTCGGAAGGCAAAACCATCCTTTTCGACACAGGATTTTCCGGCCTGCTGCTGGAAAATGCCCGGAAGATGGGTCTCGATCCCACCAAAGCCGACCTCATTGCCCTCTCCCATGGTCACAACGACCACACCGCCGGACTGATCCCGCTGGCGGAACTCTTTCGCACGCAGGGCCGCAGGGTTCCGGTGCTGATGCATCCGGAGGCGCTTGAACCACGTGTCATTGACGGCGACGAATGCGGCTTTGCAATGAACCGGGAAGCTTTCCAGGCAGCGTTTGCGCCGCAATTTTCCCGCGGGCCAGTCGCATTGACCGAACGGCTCACCTGGCTTGGAGAGATCCCGCGCCGCCATGCCTTTGAAGCGCGAAGCTGCGGGATGCAAAACGGCGCGCCGGACTTTTTGCCGGATGACACCGCGCTCGTCTACCGCCGCGACGATGGGATCGTCATCATCACCGGCTGCTCGCACAGCGGCATCTGCAACATCATCGACTATGCGGCTGAATACACCGGTGAAAACCGGATTCTGGATATCGTGGGCGGATTTCACCTGCCGCATCCGCCGCGTGATCAGCTCGATGGGGTCTGCGCTTTCCTGCGGGAAAAGCGCCCCGCCGCCATCCATCCCTGCCACTGCACCGGGCTTGCCGCCAAAATCGCGCTTGCCGCGGCTGCACCGCTCGGGGAGACCGCCGTTGGAAGCGTGCTTCTATACTGAAAGGCAAAAGACCGCCGCCGGAAAACCGGCAGCGGTCTTTTCAGCTTTCTTTTCCCGCGCACACCGCCGATTCCCCATTCCATTTGGCGAGGAACGCGGCCGCGTCGGCCATGCCGTCCTTATAGACTGCCATCAGCCGGTTCATATCTTTCTCAAACCGCCCGATCTTCATCGGCGCGGCGGGCGCGATCACCGTCGCGACGCCGTCCCGCTCAAGCTGCCGGATGAGGTTGAGCGTTTCGTTATAGATTTCGTGCCGGCGGTCGAGCGCCTCTACCATGCCGGGGTATTTGCGGAAGATATGCTGGTAGAGCGCGCGGTACTTTTCCGGCGGCTTTTGATAGCCGCGGTCACGTGTGAGCACCACGATCAGCCGGTCGCAGCCGTCCGCGAGCGCCCTGCGCACCGGGATCGGGTCAGATGTACCGCCATCGAGATATTTTCCACCGCGAAACTCCACGATTGGGGAAAACACCGGGATAGCGGAAGAAGCGCGCAGCACGGTGCTGTCACCCGGTTGGATCGCTTCCTTGGAAAAATAAAACGGCTTTCCGGTGACCGCATCGGTCACGCCCGCCACGAATTCGCAGGGATTTTTGTGAAACGCTTCATAATCGAACAGGTCGAGCCGGTGCGGGATTTCATCAAAAATAAAATCCATTCCGAACATCGATCCTGTTTTGAGAAAGCTCTTCACACTGACATACCGTTCGTCCATCAGATAATTCTGGTCGATGCGCAGGCTGCGTCCACGCTGACCCGAAACGTAAGAAACGCCGTTGCATGCGCCCGCCGAAACGCCGATGACATAATCCGTCTTGAAATCACGGTCCATAAAGCAGTCGAGCACGCCGATGGTGTAGAGCCCGCGCATACCGCCGCCTTCGAGGACCAGTCCCGTTTTCATCTGCAATGTCCCCCTGTTAAAGTTAGATTCCACGTGTTGTATTATACCGCTTTCCTTCGTCCGTGTAAATGCGTCAAACTTTTTTGAAAATCTGTGAAAGGTTTTCCCACGCCGCGGTGTCCAATAGATAACAAGGGAGGGGTCCGCATGTTCCTGCTCACAATTGAAACGCCGCAAAAGCCGGATATGGAACGGCTGATGACCGAATATGGCGACCAGCTGCTGCGTCTCTCGTTTCTCTATCTGCATGACCTGCATCTTGCGGAGGACGCGGTGCAGGACACTTTCCTGAAAGTCCACAAAAGCTGGAGCGGATTTTCGGGCCGGAGCAGCGAACGCACCTGGATCATGCGCATCGCGATCAACACCTGCAAAAACTATCTGCGCGGCGCCTGGATGCGCCGGGTGGATGTGAAGGAAGCGCTTGCAGAGATCCCTTCCCCGGAAAATGTCGAAACCGAAACCGACGACACGCTCATCCGCGAAATCATGAAGCTGCCGCCCAAATACCGGGAAGCCGTATTGCTCTACTACTATCAGCAGTTCAAAACGGCCGAGATCGCCGAAATCCTGCATCTGCCGGAGGCGACCGTCTCCACCCGGCTTTCCCGCGCGCGGCAGAAACTGCGCGACGCGCTGAAAGGATGGTATTACGATGAATGAGAAACGCATCCGGGATGTGATCGATTCCCGCCTTTCAGAAATAAAGCTTTCCCCACGCCTGCAAAACGCGATCCTGCGCGGTGCGCGCCCTCCCGCGCGGCTGCGTCCGGCGGCGGTTCTGCTCGCCGCCTGCCTGGCGGTACTGCTTTCGGTCGGGACGCTCGCCGCCGTGGTGCCGGGCTTCCGCGACCTGTTCGATGTGGTTGGCCAGGATGTCGCCCGCCTGCTCACACCGGTTGAACGCGCCTGCGAAAGCAACGGTATCCGCCTTGAGCTGGTCGCCGCCATCAACGACGGCCAGGACGCTTGCGTCTATATCACCTTGCAGGATCTGACCGGCAGGGGGCGTACCAAGGACATCGCGCGGCTCTTCCCGAAAAAGGATGCGAAAGGCAGCGTCTGGTCGCTTGACAGCCCGCTCTCAACAGCCTTCCGCGGCGATAACGAACTGATTTTCTACGACGAAACAACCCAGACCGCCACCTTCTGTGTCCAATCCAAACGGAATATCAGCAGGGAAAACCGTGCGCGTATCAACGGCAAAACCACCTTCTCACTCGGCGGTTTTCTGCGCGGCGAAACGCGGCGGGACTCGGTTGACACCGGTCTTTCCGCATCGGATATCCCCCAATCACCCGTTCGAAATGAGACCGGCAGTGAACCGGCCCTCGCTTTCGACGCCTGCCCCAAATCCCTCTCCAGCATCGACTGGCTGCGCATCACAAACATCGGTTTTATCGAAAACGACCTGCGCATTCTGACCGAACCCACAAGGCAGTTGGGATATTATAACCGCGTCTCCTTCGACCTGCGCGATGAGAAAGGAACTCCGCTCAACGACGGCAGCACCACCACCGGCTCCTATCCGGCCCTGACCCGCGCTTACTACCCCCAAGAGGACGAAAGCAGCCTGTTTCCAAATGGGGCGCGGGACTACGAGGAACATTCGCTGGGACTTGCAGAAGCGCCGCCGCCGGACGCGCGCCTCTTTGCAAATTGCACCGAATACGAGGAGCTCGTTGAAGGCGAATGGGCGGTGACCTTCCGCTTTTCAGAAAGCACGCCGGCAAAAACCGCTCAAACCCCGTTCACTGTGGATGGCTGGACGGTGGAAAGCGCCACTGTCACCCCGCTGATGATCGAATTGCATGGACATACCGATCTGACCGCTGATACGGCCGCTTTCCCGGAGGTGCGTTTCCTGCGTGCGGGAAAAAGCCCCGCTGGGACCAGTCGGCGCTCCAGTCACCTGGACGACGAGGGGAATTTCCGCATTCAGTGCCCATTTGACGTACCGACCGATCTTTCGGACCTCACCGCCATCCGGATCGGGAACATGGAAATTCCCGTGCGGTAAATAAAAGATCCCCGCCCGCGCAGATGCGCGAGCGGGGATCTTTTTTATCTTTCAGAGAGGCCGAGCAGCTCATCGGAGGACACGCCCAGCACTTTGGCCAGCGCTGCAAGTTCCACGTCGCTCACCGGCCGCAGCTGTCCCTCCAATTTCGAAAGGCTGGAAGCGCCGATATCCACACCCTGCACCTGCAGCCGCGCAAGCAGCTCTTTTTGCAGGATTCCCTTCTCCAGGCGGATCGCACGCACCCGCACGCCGATGAGATTCTTGTCTCCAATGGGAGAAATGCGGTTTCTCAATTCGATCCCTCCGTTTTCGCCTGCGCGGCAAGTTTGCCAAGCGCGTCGCCCGTCACGCGGTAAACGGTCCAGTCGTCCATTGGGACAGCACCGAGGCTTTTGTAAAAGCCGATCGACGGGGTGTTCCAGTTAAGGCACCACCACTCGAGCCGTCCGCAGCCGCGCTCCCCGCACAGCCGCGCGAGAAATGCAAGCAGCGCCTTGCCCGCGCCGCAGCCGCGCGCCTCGGGCTTGACATAGAGATCTTCAAGATAGATTCCCGCCCGGCCCAGGAAGGTGGAAAAATTGTGAAAAAAGAGCGCCATCCCAATCGTTTCCCCGGCTTTTTCCGCAAAAATCACTTCTGCCTTTTTCTTTTCAAAAAGCCAAAACCGCAGGAGTTCCTCGGTGGCCTCCACTTCATCAAGCATCTTTTCGTATGCCGCAAGTTCCCGGATGAACTGCAAAATCACCGGCACGTCCGCGGGACCGGCAAAGCGGATCCGCACGCCTTCGGCCGCTGTTTCATAATATTCGTACATACTGGCCTCCCTTTCTGCACATGATTGACTAGATCATTATAATCCATTTTTCTGCAATTGCAAATTGCCTTTGGCGCGCGGGTATGATATGCTGAAAGCAGTGCTGAAAGGAGTGTCAAAATGAAACTGATTTCGTGGAATGTAAACGGCCTGCGGGCCTGTCTCAATAAAGGCTTTCTGGATTTTTTCAGAGAGGCGGACGCGGACATTTTCTGTCTGCAAGAAACCAAAATGCAGCAGGGGCAGGCGGAAATTCCGCTCGAAGGCTACTGTGAATACTGGAACAGTGCCATAAAAAAAGGGTATTCCGGAACGGCTGTCTTTTCAAAAACCGAACCGCTTTCGGTCGCCTATGGGCTGGGGATTGATGAACACGACCAGGAAGGCCGGGTCATCACCTGCGAATACGAAGATTTCTACCTCGTGAACGTCTACACGCCGAACGCACAGAAGGAGCTCGCCCGGATCGATTACCGGATGCGGTGGGAGGACGATTTTCGCGCCTACCTGATGGGACTCGATGTGAAAAAACCGGTCATCGCCTGCGGGGACATGAATGTCGCCCACAACGAAATCGATCTCAAAAATCCCAAATCCAACCGCGGCAGCGCGGGCTTTTCCGACCAGGAGCGGCAGAAGATGACCGAGCTGCTCGGCGCGGGTTTCCTGGACAGCTTCCGGATGCTCTATCCGGACAAAACGGGGGCGTATACCTGGTGGTCCTATATGTTTAACGCCCGCAAGAATAACGCAGGATGGCGGATCGACTATTTTCTCGTTTCCGAACGCCTGCGGGACAGGGTGCGGGACAGCGTGATCCAGCCGGAGGTGATGGGCAGCGACCACTGCCCGGTCGGGCTCCTG
>Ga0208297_1001541_pt1 | contig 20059 bp, 18 predicted proteins | sample LMS_cellobiose_e_FD_187367 | JGI IMG/M metagenome (GOLD analysis project Ga0208297, IMG submission 187367) | Rumen-fistulated moose microbial communities from Alaska, USA - LMS_cellobiose_enrichment (SPAdes) (version 2) | ecosystem: Host-associated > Mammals > Digestive system > Stomach > Rumen... | reverse complement strand
CTTCCCCTCCGCACCTCCCTATCTCCTTGCCTGCCAAAAAAAGAGCGTTCCCTTCTCCCAAATTAACCGCCGGGAAATGCATCGATGATGCATTCCCCGGCGGAATTATTTATAAAATGATGTGCGATCCCCAAATCCCAAGCTCAGGCAAGGAGATTGGGTGGAGGGTGAATGCCGCGCGAAGCGCGGCAGAGGGGGGCGGAAAGAAACTTCGCCGTGTAGGGGTTCCCCTCCGCAAGGCGAGCGGCGGGGGGCCCCATGAGATGGTGCTTTCCCGCTTGCTTCAGCCGCTCACCGGTAGTGGATTTCCGTGACGGTCGGCGCGGCGGTCACAGTCGTCATGCCGCCCTCCCACGTGAACGGCAGCGGCGCGCCGGCGGCGTCCGTCACCTCCGTGACCGGCTCGGCGCGGTACAGCAGCAGCGTCCCGCCCTCGACGAGGCGCACAAAGCCGCGCCCCGCATCCGTCACGGCGCGCACGCCGAGGAACTTGTCGGCGTCGCCGAGCACGGCCGTGCCCGCCTCGACGGGCGTCAGCGACCAGAGCCGGAAATCGTCCGCGTCCGCAAGCGTGAACGCCTCGGCCTCCGCGCGGCCGATCAGCCGCCAGCGGCCGCTGAAATGCTCACGGAGCACGAACGTGTCGCCCGCCAAACCCGGGATCTCAGCGGGTGCGACGCGGCCGGCGACGGCCGTGCCGTCGGTATGCAGATTGAACGCGGCGACGTAGGCTGTCCGCCCGGCCGTGTTCCAGACGCACAGCGCCTGCCTCTCGGCGGTACAGTCGGTGAGCAGGCAGTCCCGCGTCGGCACGGCGGCGCCGTCCGCGCGCAGGATCCGCCCGTCGGAGAAGCAGAGCGGACGGAAAATCTCCGGCCGGCTGCGGCCGAGGCGGTCGCTGACGTAGATTGGACCGCCGCTCAGCGCGCGCAGGACGCTGTTCTTCGTCGCCTGCTCGTCGTCGCTCCACCACATATCCCAGTCGCCCCAGGTGAACTGTCCCTGGAAGAGATCGTTATAGGCGCACTGCTGGATGTGCTTGGCGAACCACGCGCGGTCCTCCGGCTTGAAGTCGTCGGAGCAGCGGGTGATCGCCGTCGTCGTGCGGGCGAACATATTCTCCGACGCCATGCACATGCAGTTGATGAGCGCGCCGTCGAAGTTCGCGCCGACGCTGCCCTCCAGCGCCATATGCAGATTCCGCGCCGCGTCGCCGAGCGGGAAGACGTTCGCGAAGCGGCCGCGCAGAAAGCTCTGGTTGTCGATCTTGAGGAAATCCGCCCCGCAGGCGCGGAAGAAGCGGTGCATCGCGGCGTAGTATTTGTAGGCGCGTCCCGCGTCGCCGAGATCGGGCATGATGCAGCCCTGCGGCGTCGTGACCGTCACGCTCGCCAGCCGGCGCGCGGCCGGGCCGCCGGGCGTCAGCCCGGCCCAGTAGCCGCTCGTCGGATGCCAGACGCCGACCTTCATGCCGTATTCGTCCTTCATGCGGGCGATGCAGCCGGCCAGCCCGTGCGGGAAGCGCACCGGATCGGCCTCATAGTCGTTCATCGTCGAGGCGTGCATCACGCCGAAGGAGACGGAATGCGGCGTGAAGCGCGGCAGCGCTTCCTTCCAGGCGACGTCGGCCCACATGTCGTCGAGTATCGCCCAGCGCACCGGGATCCCCTTCTCGCGGAATTCCCCGCACTTTTCGAGGATCTCCGCCTCGTTGACCCAGATCTCCATCGCGTCCCACGTGCACCAGCCGAGATATTCAAAGATTTCCGGATAGCGCCGCGCCTCGCGCAGACGCAGCCCGCTGCCGAGCAGGCGCGCGGCCGCCGCCGCGCAGCGGTGCGGCAGCTCGTAGGGATCCTCGCCCTCCGCCGCGACCAGCGTCCAGCATTCGCACGACCGGAGCGAATCGACGCCGGAGAAGACCGTCGCCGTCAGGCGGCCGTCCGCGGAGGACAGATCGGTCACGTAGGCGCCGTGGCTGAGCGGCAAAAGGAAGCCGTAGCGGCCGGAGGCGTACTGATACAACACCCCCTGCGTACGGGCGGGTACATGGCCGAGATCCGCGCCGAATTCCGGGCGGCACCAGTAGGGCGAGTAGAGCACGTCCGCCATGAAGCGTGCGACCGGCTCCGTCTCCTCCAGCGTCAGGCGCATCGCGCCGTCTGCGGGAAAGGCGCCCTGCACAGCCTTCGCGGAGACGAACACCGCCGTCACGCGCTCTCTCTCCTCGCAGCGGAACGAGCCCGTTCCGCGGGCCTCCGCCGTCAGATTGCTGATCCGGATCATCTCTGTTCTCCCTTCCATTTGTCATAAGGATATTCTTTTTCCAGCATCGGATATTTGGCCCCGGCCAGCGCGTTGTACGGCAGCTTCTCCCAGGGGGAATCGCCGACGAGGCGCGCGATGGCCGCCAGATTCTCCCCGGTATCCGTGATGCCGGGGATCAGCGGCGTGCGGAAGACGTGCGGCGTGCCGCAGGACCGCAGATATTCGGCATTCGCCAAAATCAGCGAATTTTCGACGCCTGTATAAAATCGGTGTTTTTCCGGATCCGCGAGCTTCAGATCCATAAAAATCCGCGAGGCGCGCGACGCGACCGCGGCGAAAAACGCCATCGGCGCGTAGCCGCTCGTCTCCACAGCGGTGTCAAGGCCCGCCGCCGCCATCCGATCCAGCATCTCGAGAAGAAACGGCGCCTGACAGAGCGGCTCGCCGCCGGAGAAGGTCACCCCGCCGCCGCTCTCCCGGAGCAGCGCCGCGCCGCGCACGAGCCGCGCCGTCAGCTCATCCGCGGAATATTCCCGCCCACAGACGGAGAGCAGCGCGTCGGGACAGGCATAGAGACAGCGGCCGAAGGGCCGGCAGGCCTCGTGCGCGCACGGCACGCGGCAGCGGCCGCAGTGCCGGCACTGCGACGATTTGACCATCACCTCCGGACGCGGCGAAAGCCCCTCCGGATTGTGGCACCAGATACAGCGCAGCGGACAGCCCTTGAAGAAGACCGTCGTGCGCACGCCGGGGCCGTCGTGCACCGCGAATTCCTTGATATCGAAAATCGTTGCGCGCAGCATCACAGCGCGTATTCCTGCCGCCGCAGCACCTGATTCTGATAGCAGGCGTCCAGCTCCACAAAGTACGCGCTCCAGCCCCAGACGCGCACGATCAGGTGCGGATATTTCTCCGGATGCGCCTGCGCGTCGAGCAGCGTGTCGCGGCTGACGGCGTTCAGCTGCAGCTGATGGCCGCCGCGCCGCACGAAGTAGCGCACGAGCTGTGCGACCTTCTCCACGCCGTCCGCCTCGCGGAACATGCTCTGCTGGAACTCCAGCGTCAGCGGGCCGCCGTTGACCGTCTCGGTCAGATCGGGCGCGGTGAACGAATCGACCACGGAGACCGGGCCGTCCAGGCGCGCGAAGAGCGAGGCGGAATAGTTCGTTCCCAGCGGCTCGCCGCGGCGGCGCCCGTCGGGCGAGGCGCCCAGCTCATCGGCGTGCCAGAGATAATACATCGCGGTGCCGGTACCGGCGCGCCAGCGTCCGCCGCGGCAGTTGACGCGTCCCTCCAGCAGCGAAGCGAACGTGTGCAGCAGACGCATGGCCCACGTCTCCGGCGCGCCGCTGTTCTGTCCCAGCTTCGGCGCGTCGCGCCGCAGAACCGTGAGCAGCTCCGTGTCGTCGGCGAAATCGGAATCCACCGCCGCCAGATACGCCTCGGGGGTGCGGAAATGTTCGGTGAAGAGATATTTCTCAATTGCGGCGAGCGAGTCGGCAGCACAGGCGATGCCGGTACCGTGCAGGCCGAAATTGTTGTACTTCCCGCCGCGGGCGATGTCCCCGCCCTCCGTGAGAAGATCCATGAATGGCGCCGGCACGAACCAGACGTCGTGGATTTTTTCGGTGATCGCGTCGATCTCCGCACGCATCGCGGCGGCCACCGCGTCCCAGAATTCCTCCATCGTGCGCGCGGCGGGCAGCGCCTCATGGAAGGCGCGGTCGATCACCTTCGGGAAGGAGAGCGCGCCGATGTTGGCGACGTCCGCGCCGACGCGCGGCAGAATGAACTCCCAGCAGGCGGCCACGGCGTAATCTGCGGCATCCTCGGGCGCGTAGCCGAGGCGGATCAGCCCCGGGATCACCACGTCGTCATTGGAATACTGCGGGAAGCCGAGGCCGGCCGCCGTCAATCGGCTGCCCTCGCGGAAGACCTCGAGCGGCGTGCTTTTGCGCACGCGCAGATTGATTTTCGGATCGATGAGGCGGATCTCGCCGCAGGCGCGCAGGCAGAGCACGGACAGCGGCCCGTAGACCTCCCTGCCCTCGCGGTCGACGCCGCCGAGCATGATGCTCTGGCCGTTGTCGCCCTGCTGAATGCCGGGATAGAGATCGCTGTCGATGTTGCAGTCGAGGAAGAAATCGCAGATCAGCTCGTAGGCCTCCTCCTCGGTGAGGACGCCGCGCGCAAGGTCCGCCTCAAAATACGGCTTCATGTAGAGATCGAAACGGCCGAGCGTGTTGTGGTATTCGCCCTCCGCCCACAGCGCCCAGTGCAGGATCCGCAGAAACTGCAAAGCCTCGCGCAGCGTGCGCGCGCCATAGGCCGGTACGCGCGAAAGCGTCCCGGCGATCTCCGGCAATCCTTCGGCCTCGGCCGCCGCGCGGTAGCGCGCGGCAAGCGAAAGCAGCGCGTCAATCTCCCGCGCGCTCGCCGCGTCGGCCGTCCGCTTCACCTCAAGCAGGCCGACGCGGATCACAGAGGCGTAATCCGGGCTCAGATTGGAAACGTAGCCCAGCTCATGCACAAAATGGTGCGCGCGGATCTCCGCCCACTCCGCCTCGCTCATCACGTCCGGCAGGCCAGTGACCGTGCGCAGAAACGCCAGCTTCTGCCCGGGGAGGAAATGCGGCGTCTCCTGCGCGCACAGGCGTGCGAAGCGGTCGGCCATACGCGCGCGCGGCGGGAGCCCCTCGGCGGCGTACTGCGCGCCGGAGGGGCCGGCGTAGGCGCGCCGGTGGGCGTGGTGACGTTTTTCGGTGATATAGGTATACAGCGCCTGATTCATATCGCGATCACGGCGCGTCCGGGGACGCGCGGCTCCTTTTGGATTCATCATCATTATATCTCTTCGTGTGCCCGATGTCAAGGCGGCGCTTTGGTTTTTTCTGCTGCGGATGGCAGAAGTTTTGCTCTATCTTTTTTTTGCGAAAACAGGTATAATGATTGTATCGGCGTCATCCCATAGAAGGATGAAAAACGCCGTGGGAAAGGAGCGGCCGCACGGCGGCCGGGAGATGATGGAACTGATACAGATCAGCGAGAACAAACTGAAGATCATGCTGGACGAGGAGGACATGGCGCGCTACGCGCTGGATTTCGACGCGCTGGAGGAGGCGGATTCCGCATCGCGCCGCGCCTTCTGGACGATGCTCAACGAGGCGCGCGCGCAGAGCGGCTTTCATCCCGAGGCCGGGCGGATCTACGTGCAGATCTATCCGAGCCGCGCCGGCGGCTGCGAGCTGTTCGTCACGCAGCTTGTGGGCGCGCGCACGCCGGACGGCGAGGCGCGCTGCCTGTACGCCTTTGATTCGCTCGGCGATCTGCTGCTCGCCTGCCGGCAGCTGGCGGCGCGGCGTCCGCCGCGCACGCGCGCCTACGAGGACGCCGGGGGCGGCCGCTTTTATCTGGAGCTCGAGGCGCCGGCGCCGATCCTCTCGGAGTACAATGCGCTCCGCGTCCGCGGCGCGCAGGCGGATTACATACGGGAATGCTGCCGGATGTTCTGCGAGGACGCCGTACCGACGCTCGCGCCGCTCGCCTGAGAAAAATGCGCCGCCCGATTGCAAACGTGCGCCGGGTATGATATAATGATAAAAACCGGGCAAAATTTGCAAATCAAAGAGGGATCCGCCATGAACAGCGCCGACATGAAGCTGCATACCGAGGGAAACCGCATCAAAAACGAAGCCGGAGAGACGATTCTCCTGCGCGGCGTCAACTGCGCCGGGCTCGAATGGGATGCGGCCAACGCCGCGGTGCTGCCCGCCGTCCGCCGCGCCATCGGGGACTGGCACGCCAACGTCATCCGTCTGCCCGTCTCGCAGGATCGCTGGTTCGGCTTCAGCCCCGAGCAGAAGGCCGGCCGCGCGACGGCGGAAAGCTACCGCGAAATCGTGGACGCGATCGTGCGCGAGACGGCCGAACGCGGCGCCTGGCTGCTGCTCGATCTGCACTGGTCGGACTGCGGCGTCTGGCGGGAGAAAAGCGGCCAACAGAAGATGCCGGACACGAATTCCCTCGTCTTCTGGCAGCACGCCGCCGCGCGCTACAGGGCGTGCGGCAACGTGCTCTTCGGCCTCTACAACGAGCCGCACCGCGTGGGCTGGGACGTCTGGCTGGACGGCGGTCCGGTGGAATCGAACGGTGAGACATGGGAGGCGGTTGGCATGCGGCCGCTGCTCTCCGCGATCCGCGCGGCGGGCGCCGAGAATCTCTGCGTTGTCGGCGGGCTCGACTGGGGCTACACCTTCGAGGGCTTCACCGCCTACGACGCGCTGCTCGCGGCCGGCGGCAGCGTCGTGCTCGACACGCACGTCTATCCGTGGAAGCGGCTCGACTGGGACGCCGACGTCGCCGAGGCCGCCGCACACTGCCCGATCCTCGTGGGCGAATGCGGCCACTACGGCGACGACGCGAACCCCGTCGAGGGCAGGCAGAATCTGCCCGCCGCCGAGTGGGTGCCGCGGCTGCTTACATGGATCGAGAAGAACGGCTATCATCTGACCGCGTGGGATTTCCATCCGAAGGCCGGCCCCTGCCTGATCTCGGACTTTGACGGCACGCCGACGCCGTACTACGGCGCGGCGGTCCGGGAATTCCTCCTGGCCCAAAGCGGAAAATAACGCGCCCGTCTTGCAATGCGCCGCCGCGCGTGCTATACTATTAAAAACAGCCTGTTCTTCAGTGAGGAATCCGTATGCAGTATTTTGAAAAAACGATCGACGGCGGCGCGGGCGGCCGCCGTCTGCGCGCCTATCTGCCCGACGCCACCGAGCGCTCCTTCTACCGCGGCCGCCGTCCCGCCGTCGTCATCTTTCCCGGCGGCGCCTACGCCTTCACCTTCGAGGGCGAGGCGGAGCCGATCGCGCTGTCCTTCACCGCCGCCGGCGTCTGCGCCTTCGTGCTCGACTACACAACGACCTCCTGCGGCGCGCCGCAGGCCTATCCCTATGCGCTGCGCGAGGCCTTCGCCGCGATCCGCTTCGCACGCGAAAACGCCGGGGATTTCGGCATCGATCCGCACAACGTCGCCTCGCTCGGCTTCTCCGCCGGCGGGCATCTCTGCGCCTCGACCGGCACGCTCTGGAACAAGCCGCTGATGGCGGACGAGCTGGGGCCCGACGCGCGCGCCAGCCGTCCGGACAAGCTGATCCTCTGCTATCCGGTGATCCGTGCCTTCCCGCCGTGCCACAGCGGCAGCTACGTAAATCTGCTCGGCAAGAAAGCGGCGCAGGACGAGGCGGCGCTGCAGCAGTTTTCGCTCGAGCGGCAGGTGGACGACGAGACGCCGCCCGCCTACATCTGGACGACGGCGGAGGACACCGGCGTGCCGATCCAGGGCGCGTTGGAGTTTGCCCATGCGCTGGCCGATCACCGCATTCATCAGGAGCTGCACATCTATCCGCACGGCGGCCACGGCTCCTGCCTCGGCAATCACGTGACCGAGGCGCGCGCCTACGCGGCGCCGATGACGAGCGCCGACTGGATCGGCGGCGCGATCCGCTTCCTCTTTGACGAGGACGTAACGAAGAAGATCTGACGAGGAGGGGAGCCATGAAATATCTGTATGCATTTCTGACCGCACTGGCCGCGCTGCTGCTCTGCGCCGCCTGCTCGCGCGGCGATCCCGCGGCGGATACGAGCACCGGCGCCGAGACGACCGACACGCCCCCCGCGCCGCCGCTCGTCCTCTGGGAAAACGGCGCGACGAGCTACACGATCTGCCGCGCCGACGATCTCACCTCGAAGGACGCGGCTTTCGCGCTGGCAATGACGCTGCGCGACACCTTCCGCAATGTCTTCGGCGGCGCGCCTAAGCTGACAAGCGACTTTCTGATGCCGAACGCATCCGTCCCGGAGAGCGCGCCGGAGATCCTCGTCGGCCCGACAAACCGCCCGGAGAGCGCCGAGGTGCTCGCCTCGCTCGAGGGGCAGTCCTACGCGATCCGCGCCGTCGGGCAGCGGATTGTCATCGCCGCGACGGACGACGCCATGCTGACGCGCGCCGTGAAGCGCTTTATTGAAGAATTCATCACGCCCGACGGCGCCGTCGTTCCCGCCGACACCGACATCACCTATTCGTGGGACGGCGTGACGCTCGAATACGACGAGGCGCACGCCCCCTTCTCCGACGGCGTGCTGACCGTCTATCCGGTCGCCGCCTGCTACACGGTCGTCGACGACGTGACCGTGACGGTCAACGGCCGCCGCGTGCCGCTGATCGAGGGAATGATGGACTACGACTACTGCGCCTTCTCGCTCGGCGGCGCGGCCGACGTCTCGGTCACCTTCGATTCTCCGATCACCTCCTGCACCGTCAGCCCGCTCCGGTTTGAGATCCCGGTCACGATCGACGGCAGCACCGCCTCCTTCCACATGGACGGCGCGGAGTTCCTGATCCTCACCGTCGACGACCGCCGTCGGATCGTCCTTGCCGCGGACAAGCCGGAGACGGACGTCCCCGATCCGCGCGGCAGCTGCGTCTACTGCGTGACGCTCCCGCCCTACGGCGCGGATCCGAGCGGCGTCATCGACGCCACCGCCTCGATCCAGCGCGCGGTGGACGATGCCTTCTCCGCCGGCGGCGGCACGGTCTACATCCCCGAGGGCGTCTATTCGATCACCCAGCTCTATATGCGCTCGCACGTCGCGTGGTATCTCGCGCCGGGCGCCGTGCTCCGTCTCAGCGAAAATCTCTCCTCCCTGCCGAATAATTACACCCGCTCGCCCAGCGCCTCCACCTTCATCCCCGCCAACAGCGGCATGAAGGGCACCTTCATGCTGACGACCGACCGCACGGCCGATCATGAGGACATCCGCCTCTACGGCCGCGGCACGATCGACGGGCGCGGCAACGCGCTTCTTGAGGATCGCCGCCTCTCGACGCCGGTCCACCCGGTGCGCGTGACAGGCTTCACGATGGAGGGCATCCTCGTCCGCGACGGCGCGCACTGGTCCACGATGCCCACCAGCTGCGACACCGTGCTGCTGCGCGATACCAAGCATCTGAACGAGGTCTCCGCCTACGCCTCGGAAAACGACGCCATCGACATCGTCTGCACCTCGAACGTGACGATCGATCACGTGCTCGCCGTCAGCGAGGACGACGCGATCTCCGTCAAGAATTACTCCCAGGCCGACCTCACCCAGAGCGACACCTGGATGGGCACCGACGTCGCGCAGGACTGCTGCCACATCGTGGTCAAGGACTGTCTCACCTGGAGCCTCTGCGGCGCGATGAAGATCGGCTGGGGCGTGTTTATGGAAACGAGCGACGTGCTCTTCCAGAACTGCACGGTCTACAGCGCGACGACCGCGCTCAGCGTCGCCATGCGCCACGGCGGCGGCGTCGCCCGCGACATCACCTTTGAGGACATCGACATCGAGCGCTATTTCCCGCGCATCACGCCCGGAAACGTGCGCCCGACGCGCCTCTTCCTCATCAGCGTGGAATCCGAGCCGTCCGGCGGCATCCGCGACGTCACCTTCCGCAACATCAACGCCCGGGCGATCCCCAGCCACGACAACCAGCTCAAGGGCGTCTCGCCGAACGGCACGGTGGACGGCGTGCTCTTCTCGAACATCACGATCCGCGGCAAGCAGATCAAGAATCTGACCGGGCTTGTGGTCCCCGGCGCCAACACCAAAAACATCCGCCTCGAAAACTGAGGGGGATAAAAAAAACGGGAAAGACGATCGTCTTTCCCGTTTTTTTATTCGCTGCCGGCGTACTGCCCGGGCGACTGCCCGACGTACTGGCGGAAAACATTGATAAAATGGCTGTGCGAGGCGAAGCCGCATGCGCGCCAGACCGCCGCGCCTCGCTCCCCCTGCGCAAGCATCTCCTTGGCCCGCTTGACCCGCAGCTGCATCACGAACTGATGAAACGGAAGACCGTAAGCCGCGCGAAAGTCCTTCACCAGCTTCGATTCGCTGATATAGAAATGCGCGGCGACGTCCGCGATCTCCAGCTTCTCCGAGATGTGCGCGAGCAGATAGCGGACGGTCTCATCCAGCTCGCCGCTGCCGTAGGCGGCGCGGACGTCCGCCTCCGGCAGAACAGTCGTCAGCTCTTCCAGCGCGGCGGAGATCAGCAGATACGAGGCCTCCCGCCGATTCTGCAGGAACAGAGATTCCGCGCGCTCCAGCAGCTGCCGGGTCTGCGCAAACTGCGCCGGCGTCAGCATAAAGGCGAAAAAAGCGTGGGAAAACAGCGTCTGCACCGCAGGGACCCAGCGGATCATATCCTGCAACAGCGCGTCGTTGCACGTGAATACATAGCGGTCGTAGGCGCCCTCATCATAGCTCACGTGCACGCGGTGCGGAAGATTGGGGCGGTATACGACCACGTAGGGCGCGTGCATCTCCGCGCACCGCGTGCTGCATTCCACCGTCACATGGCCGCTCGCCACAACGCAAATCTCAAAAGTGGAATGCATATGAAAGTACGCTTGGGAACAGCCGCTCACATTTACACGATGCTTCAGATCGATCTGGTCGCCGATCGTATCATACTTCAGTCCGTTTTCAAGACGCCATCTGTCTTCCTGCATTGATCAAGTTCCTTTCAGTACAAGAATATGCAACAAAACATAGGGTATTTTCAAGATATTTTACAGGTATTTTGTGCTAAAATAATTATACCGCAATTATAAGAGAATTGCAAGCAAAAATACGGAAAGGAACAAACGCCATGAAATCCATCCACCGTCTGTGCGCGCTTGTGCTGCTGGCCGCGCTGCTGCTGCCCGCCTGCGCGCAAAACAGCCCGAACGTCCCCGACACAACCGCCGCCTTGCCCGCCGCCACGGAACCGGTCACGGAGCCCGTGACGGAAGAAACGACCACCAGCCGTGAGCAAGCCAAAGACAACCTGCCCGAAAATCTCCGCTTTGACGGGGAAACGATCCGCATCACCTGCCGCGGCAACGACTCCTTTCAGTGGGAGCTGATCGCCGAAGATACCGGCGATGTCGTGGAATCCGCGATCTACGACCGCAACCTCGCCGTCGAGGAGCGTCTCGGCATCACGCTGAACGTGATTCCCGGTGCTTCAAAGCAAGCCACCTATATGGACAACGTGCGCGCGACGATCCTCGCCGGGACCGACGACTTCGACATCGTGGCCGGCGCGCAGTACAAGGCGGCGCAGATGGTGCTGGACAACTGCTGGCGCAATCTGAAGAACGAAAAGTATCTTGATTTCGATCAGCCCTGGTGGGATTCCGTTTATATGGAAAACCTGACCGTCGATCCCGCGCAGGTCTACATGCTGGCGGGCGATCTGACGCTGACCAAGATCGATTGGACAGCCTGCATTTACTTCAACAAGGGCATCTACCGCGACGCCTTCGGCGATCCGGACGAGCTGTACCGCACGGTGCTGGACGGCGGCTGGACGCTCGACATGCTGTCCTCGCTGTGCAGCGATGTCTACCAGGATTTGAACAGCGACGGCAAAAAGGACGACGGGGACGTCATGGGAATGTGGCTCAATGATAGAGGCCACACCGACCGCATCACCTTCGCCATGGGCGTCCGCTACTCCGAACGGGACGAGAATGGCTACCCGAATCTGATTTTCAACAACGAGCGCACCGTCCGCTATGTGGAAGAGATCCTGAAGTTCTTCCACGAAAACAAGGGCACCTCCTACGCCCAGGGCGGTCCGGAAACCTTCAAGAACGGCGGCTCCCTCTTCACTTCCAGTCAACTGCTGGGATCGAAGGACTTCCGCGACACCGATCTGGAATACGGCATCCTGCCGTGGCCGAAGCTGGACGCGGATCAAAAGGAATACTACTCCGGCGTGATGGACAACATCGCCTTGTATATGCTTCCCGCCACGGTGAACGACGGCAGAGCGGAAATGCTCGGCGCGGTGCTTGAGGCCATGTGCGCGGAGAACTACCGCCACGTGATCCGTTCCTATTATGAATCCGCGCTGAAATTCAAATATTCCGACGGACAGCTCTATTCCAATATCGTCGATCTGATCCATAACAGCGCGACGACGGACATCATCTACGTATACAGCTACAGTCTGAACGAGATCGGCACGTGGATGAGAACGCTGCTCTCCGACAACAATCCCAACTTTGCCTCCGTCTACAAGACATCCGAAGAAGCGGTCAAAGCCTCGCTCGACAAGCTGATCGCCTACTTCAAGGAAAACCACCCGAACTGAGAAAAACAGAAAAAGCGTCTCCGCACGTACTTCGTGCGGAGACGCTTTCTTCACATCTCCAGCTTCATATCTCCCTCGCGCACCGCGCCGAGGCGCCGCAGGATCCCATCAAAGATCCACGACAGCACGGCGGGCAGCACAAAGCAGACGAGCGCAAGGCCGATCCACTCCCGCGCGGTGACGGGCTCCGGGTAGCCGTTCTCCGGTGCGAGCCAGCCGAGGATCAGCCCGATCGGCCCGAGCAGGCCGCAGGTGCCCATGCCGGAATTGATCGCCGCGCCGTACATGCGCAGATGGAAAACGCAGACGGCCAGCGGGCCGGTGATCGCCGAGGCCAGGGTCGGCGCGATCCAGATCATCGGATTGCGCAGAATGTTCGGCATCTGCAGCATGCTGGTGCCGATCCCCTGCGAGACGACGCCGCCCCAGCCGTTCTCGCGAAAGCTGACGACGGCGAAGCCGATCATCTGCGCGCAGCAGCCGGCGACGGCCGCCGCGCCGGCGATAGCCAGCCCCTCCGAGGAGCCGGCCGCCGCCGCGCTGCCCGTCAGCACCAGTCCCGCGCAGATCGCGGCGCTGGAGATCGGCAGCGTCAGGCAGACGCCGATCACGACGGAGACGATGATGCCGGCAGCCAGCGGCGCCTGCAGCGACGCCCAGCCGATGAAGGCGCTGATCATACCGGCCAGACGCCCGATCCACGGCGCGACGACGATCGAGAGGACGCCGCCGACGAAGATCGTCACAAACGGCGTGACGAGAATGTCCACCTTCGTCTTTTTCGAGACGAGCATGCCGATCTCCGCGGCGGCAATGGCGATCACGAAGACGGCCAGCGGGCCGCCGGCGCCGCCGAGGCTGTTCGCCGCATAGCCGACCGCCGCCGCCGAGAAGACGACAAGCGCGTGGCCCTTGAGCGAATAGGCGATCGCCGCGGCCATGGCGGGGCCGGCCATGGCCTGCGCGAAGCCGCCGATGTCGGCGAGAAACCCGAGGTGCGGGATCATGCCCAGCGCCTTGAAAATCGTACCGATCAGAAGCGAGGCGAACAGGCCCTGCGCCATCGCGCCCATCGCTTCTATAAAATATCGATGCGCAAAGTAACGCACCGTTTCCCGCGCCGTGCGGCGCGGCTTCGTCTGTTCTTTCATGCGGTTTTCCTCCGGATGCGCCGGCGGCGCCTGCCGCCGTGCGAAAAATGAGAAAACATGAGAGAAACGCCCGGCGTCTCTCTCATGCCTCGGTGCTCTATTATTATAGCAGTTTTTGTCCCGTTTGGCAATAGATTTGGAAAAAATGACAGCAAAATCGCGCGCGGCACGATGCGCCGACTCCTCCCCGGCCGCGCGCCGCTTCACACGCGCAGCGCCGCGAGCGCCTTGCCGATGTCGCCGTCGATGCAGATCGAGCGCGCGCGGATCGCCTCCGGGCAGCTCGCCTCGCCGTAGTTGACGCAGGCGTACGTCGCGTCGGGATTGCGCTCCGCCATGTTCCAGAAGGGGAATTTGATGATGCCGGGGGTGTTGTAGCCGACGCCGAGTTCGAGAAACAGCACCCTGCCGCCGCGCGTGCGCAGGAAATTCTCGTAGCGCGCGGCCGCCTCGTGCCACCCCTCGTCTTCGACGAACGTGTCGTCGCTGCGCAGGTTCATGCTCATCGGCCGGCCGCAGACCGGGCAGCGCGGAACGAGCTCGGTCGGGACGCGCAGATCCCGCTGCTCGGCGATCATTCTGCGCACGGCTTCCTCGTTGTCGTAGGTTTTCTGATGGCACGGGACGCTGCACTGGAAGAGGCCGTAATCGCCCTGCGTGTAAAACAGCCGCTTTTTGTCGAAGCCGGCACGCTGGAAGCAGTGATCGACGTTCGTAGTGAGCACGAAATAATCCTTGTCCCGCACCAGCGCAAGCAGATCCGCATACACGGGCTTCGGGATGTCGAGATAGCGGTTGATCAGAATATTCCGGCTCCAGAACGCCCAGAACTCCTCGCGGGTCCCATAGGGATAAAACCCGCCCGAATACATGTCCGTAAAGCCGTATTTCTTACGGAAATCGGAAAAATATTTCTCAAAGCGCTCGCCGGAATAGACGTATCCGGCGGAGGTGGAGAGGCCCGCGCCCGCGCCGACGACGACGGCGTCCGCCTCAGCGAGCGCCGTCCTCAGACGGGCGATGTTCTCCGAGAAGCTGCCGGTAGATTTCGAGATCGGAATCCTTGAAAACATTGAATATCACCTCCAGATTGCTGTGGTTCGCCGCTTGGTATGCCCGCACCGTATCGACGGCGATCCGCGCCGCTTCGCGCGCCGGAAAGCCGAAGACGCCGGTCGAGATGCAGCAGAAAGCGATGCTGCCGCAGTCGTTCTCCTCGGCCAGCTTAAGGCAGGACGTATAGCAGGAGGCAAGCTGAGCGCAGTGCGTCTGCGTCAGTCTACCCTCCACGATGGGGCCGACGGTGTGGATCACGTACCGGCACGGCAGATTGAAGGCGGGCGTGATCTTCGCCTGCCCGGTCGGCTCCTCGTGCCCTTGCCGCCGCATGAGTTCTGCGCACGCTTGGCGCAGCTGGACGCCGGCGTAGGTGTGGATGCAGTTGTCGATGCAGCTGTGGCACGGCTGATAACAGCCGGTCATGCCGGCGTTGGCGGCGTTGACGATGGCGCCGCAGGCCAGCGTGGTGATGTCGCCCTGCCAGAGAAAGATCCCCGGCTCGACGGGCGTCAGCGCGTCGGGTGTCGTGACGCCCCGCCGCCTCGTTTCTTCACGCAGATATTCATCCTGGACGCGCAGAAATTCCTCGCTGACCGCGCCCGGCAGGCGGACGTTCAGAAGGCTGCGCAGCAGCTGCCGCTGCTGCAGCTCGTCCGTCGGCACCTCCCATCTCCGGTACCGCCGCGACTCGTCGAGCAGCGCGCGGATAAGAAATTGTCGTCTTTCCGTCTGGTTCATTTCTTCTCTCCCTCTCTGCGGCGTTTCACGGATCGCCTCCGGCATCCAGACAGAACGCGTTCCCGCGCCCCGCATTCATTATTATACAGTTTTTTCTCTCCGCGCGCAAGTACGCACTTTTTTGTAACCCTTGACAAGACGGGCAGATTGCATTACAATAAGAATACGGAACAGAAAACTGCCGCAGGAGGGCCGAATGAAAACAAAAGACGAACTGCCGGACTGCCCGGTCGCCACAACGGTCTCGCTGATCGGGAACAAATGGAAGCTGCTGATTCTGCGGAATCTGCGCATCCGCCCGTGGCGCTTCAACGAGCTGCGCAAAAGCCTCGACGGCATCAGTCAGAAGGTGCTGACGGAAAGCCTGCGGCAGCTGGAAGCGGACGGGATCATCACCCGCACCGTGTATCCGGAGGTACCGCCCCGGGTGGAATACGCGCTGTCCGCGCTGGGCGAATCGATGCGTCCGATTCTTGACGCCATGCAGGCGTGGGGCGAGCAGTACAAATCATCGCTGGAAAAACAGTCCTGAAAACGGCACGAAAACGGCGGCGGGAGCATTCCCGCCGCCGTTTTTTATTCGCTGACGCCGCCGGCCAGCGCGGTGCCCATCGCAAACGCCCGCTCGCATTCCTGCGGAAAGACGGTCTCATGCCGGCGCTGCTTGGCCTCGGGATCGAACATCGTCCACGGCCAGTCCGTTTTGCCGTAGTCCTTGAGTTGGAGCGTATTGCCGCTGACCAGAAGCTCCGTCGGGCCGACAAAGCGGCGCAGCGTCTGTCCGTAGCCGCGCAGGAGATCCCGGTAGGCGCCCGAGGGCGCGTTGCTGGTCATGATAAGCAGCACGGGGATCGGACGCGCGCAGCAGCTGGGCGTCTCCAGATTGTAGGTCAGATTCTGGAAAATCAGCCGCTCGTAGAGCGCGCGGAAGGAGGCGGTCAGTTCGCCGAGATAATTCGGCGAAGCAAGGAGGAGGCCGTCGGCCTCCCGGATGGCGTCGAGCACCGGCGTCAGGCCGTCGCGGCAGACGCAGTGTCCCTTGAACCTTTCCTTTTTGCAGCCGAAGCAGGAAATGCAGCCGGTGTAGCGCTCCAGCCGGAAGAGATCAAAGCGCACGACGGACGCGCCGGCGGACTCGGCGCCGCGCGACGCATGCGAGAGCAGCGTCTCCGTATTCCAGCCCATCCGCGGACCGGCGTTGACCGCAACGATCGTTTTAGCCATTTCCTGCTCCTTTCAGCAGCGCCTCCACCTGCGCCCGCTTCTCATAGAGGACGCAGCCGCCCTCGTGGTCGTCGAGAAGGATGCGCCCGTCCCGCAGCGCGGTGAACAGCGGCGAGTGCATCGCCTCGCGCAGCGAGGCGGTGCGCACGTTCACGTCGGAATAGGGCGAGAACGGGCACGGCTCGGCGCCGCCGTGGGAATTGATATGGAAGAAGCCGCGCCCCGCGGCCACGCAGCCGCCGGAACTCTTCTCGTCGCCCGGGAAGGAGATATAGACCATCTCCGGCCGCTCGACGCGCAGGCGCGCGATCTCGCCGCGCAGCCAGGCGCGCTCGCCGTCGCCGGGCGCCAGTTCCCTGCTTTCCTCCGTCACCGGCACGTACTCGACGAAGATCACCGCCCGGCAGCCGCGCGCCGCGAGCGTGTCGAGAAACGCGTCCGAGGCAACCTCGCGGACGTTCTCCGTCGTCACCGTGACGGAGGCGCCGAAGATCAGCCCGCGGCGGTGCAGCTCGTCCATGTTGGCGATCAGCCGGTCGTAGATCCCCGCTCCGCGGCGGGCGTCGGTGATCTCCCGCTCCCCCTCGATGCTCATGACCGGCAGAAGGTTCCGGCAGCGCGCGAAGAGCTCGAAATACCGCTCGTCCATATACGTGCCGTTGGTGAAGATCGGGAAGAGGACGTCCGGCACCGCCGCGGCCGCCTCGATGACGTCCCGGCGCAGCATCGGCTCGCCGCCGGCGAGCAGGATGAAACTGACGCCGAGCGCGTCGGCTTCCTCAAAGAGGCGCCGCCATTCCCCGCTCGTCAGCTGCGCGGCGGGCGCCTCGTCGGTCGTCGCGTGGTTGCAGCGGGAATAGCAGCCGGCGCAGTGCAGATTGCAGCGGCTCGTGATGCTGGCGATCAGAAACGGCGGGACGTGCTCGCCGTTCTTTTCAGCCTTTTGTCTTTTTTTGGACGCCGCGCGGCTCGCCGCCGCGAATTTCAAGAGGAACGCGCTCTCACGCGGATCCTTCCACGTCGCCCGCAGCGCCTCGGCGACGACGCGCTCGACGCCCTGCGTCATGTATTCCTGAATATCGAACGGCGCGTCTGCCGCGCGCGCCTCCGTGCGCTCTTCCATCGGCATCGGCGTCTTACAGCAGTGCCTTCACACACGCCTCGACCTCCGCCATATCGGCGGTCGGCTCAAAGCGCGCGGCCACGCGTCCCTCGCGGTCAACGACGAACTTCGTGAAGTTCCACTTGATATCCGGCTTTTTGTCCCAGTCCGGATCGGCTTCGCGGAACATCTTCTCGAGCAGCGCCTTGTAGGGATGCTCGCCGAAGCCCTCGAATCCCTTCTGCGACTTCAGCCAGGTGTACAGCGGCAGCTCGTTTGCGCCGTTCACATCCGCCTTCTTCATCTGCGGGAAGGTCGTGTTGAAGTGCATCGTGCAGAACTCGTGGATCTCCTCATCCGTGCCGGGCGCCTGCGCGCCGAACTGATTGCACGGGATGTCGAGGATCTCGAGTCCCTTGTCGTGATAATCGCGGTAGAGCTGCTCGATCGGCGCATACTGCGGCGTGAAGCCGCAGCCGGTAGCGGTGTTGACGATCAGAATGACCTTGCCTCTGTAATCCGCGAGAGACAGCGTCTCGCCCTTGCCGGTGGTGATTGTGAAATCGTAAATCATGCGTTCTCCTCCATCATTTTCATGGCTTTATCCAGCAGCTGCTTCAGCTGCATCAGCTCCTCCGGGGCCAGACCGATGCAGCCCCGCATCGCCTCCGGCACGCGCAGCGCCTCCTCCCGGAGCGCCAGGCCCGCCTCGGTCAGCGAAAGATTCAGTCTGCGCTCGTTGCCCGCCGGCCGCACGCGGCGGATGTAGCCCTGCTTTTCAAGCCGCTTGAGCAGCGGCGCAAGCGTGCCGGAATCGAGCAGCAGCCGGCCGCCGAGCTCGCCCTCCGTCACCTCGCCGTACTCCCAGAGCGCCATCATGACCAGATACTGCGTATAGGTCAGCTTCAGCGGTTCCAGCGGCTTTCTGTACTGCCGCACGATCTCTTTCGCGCAGGCGTACAGCGGGAAGCAAAGCTGGTTCTCAAGCCGAAGCACGTCGTATCGTCCGTCGTTCTGCGCGCGGCCCATCACAGGAACCGCTCCGCAAAGGCAGCCGCTTCCTTCAGCTGCGCGTCATCCGGCCGGTTTTTGGCGTAAAAATACGCCGCTTCCGCGGGGATCCCGGCCTCTGTGAGGCCGCGGCGGATCAGATCGACGACGTGCCTTGACAGCCACGAGGTCGAGAAAATCACCGCCTTCTTCGCGTCGCCCGCCTTCAGCGAGCGCAGATAGTCCGTCAGGTGTCGGTCGAGGCCGTAGGCGTAGAGCGCGCCGCCGATGAAGAGAACGTCGGCCGGATCGGTGAGCGCGGCGTCCGCCGCATCCACCGGAACCGCGCGCACGCCGGCTGCCTGCGCGATCGCCTCGGCGACGGCTTTCGTATTCCCGGAACGGGAGAAATATCGGACTGCTGCTTTCATCATCGTTTTCCCTCCTGCTCTGTGGGTGTGTTTCATTCGATGAACATGTTTTTTGATTGTGCGCTATCTTATTGCGCACAACCATAATAATTATACCTGAACGGCAGAGCAAATCAATACAGAATCCATGCGTGTTTTCTCATCATGAGAAATTTATACGAAAATCTATCGCAGCAATGCAAGCAAGGGCCGTCCGCCGGAAGCGCAGACGGCCTTCGCGGCAGATGGGTACGCGTCTGACTCTTCCGCCGATACGATCCCCGGCTATTCCCGCAGCAATTCGGAATGCTCCGGACAAAAATCCAAAAGGACGATTCTGCCGCCGCGGCTATCTGAGTAATCGACATAATCTGCGGAGAAGGGAGTCGGTTCAACCGACTCCCCTTAGCCGCGTTCTACGGTCTCCGCCGCAGCGAGGTCGTCGGTCTGAAATGGGATGCCATCGATTTTGACCGCAAAGTCATCACCATCCGCCATACTGTAACACAGGCGAGGGTCGACGGCAAGTTTACGGAGATTGCGAAAGACCGGACCAAAACCAAGTCTTCCCACCGGAGCCTTCCGCTGGTTCCGCCATTTGAAGCGCTGCTCATGGAACTGAAGCAAAAACAGGCGGAGAACCGTGAACTGTGCAAAAAAAGCTATTGTGAGGAATACAGCGACTATGTGTATGTAAACGCCATGGGCAAACGGATCAAACCAGCATATCTTACGCAGGCGTTTCCGGCATTTCTGGAACAGCATGGGATGCGGCACATACGTTTTCACGACCTTCGCCATTCCTGCGCTACACTTTTGTATGCCAACGGCGTAGCCCTCAAGGACATTCAGGAATGGCTGGGCCACAGCGACATCGGAACGACCAGCAACATCTACACCCACCTGGACTACAACTCCAAGATCA
>Ga0208297_1001539_pt1 | contig 20125 bp, 19 predicted proteins | sample LMS_cellobiose_e_FD_187367 | JGI IMG/M metagenome (GOLD analysis project Ga0208297, IMG submission 187367) | Rumen-fistulated moose microbial communities from Alaska, USA - LMS_cellobiose_enrichment (SPAdes) (version 2) | ecosystem: Host-associated > Mammals > Digestive system > Stomach > Rumen... | reverse complement strand
CGAATCTCTCAACTCGAAGATCAAGGGCTTCCGCGCTCAGCTCAGAGGAGTGTCGGATCTACCCTTCTTCATGTTCAGGCTATGCAAGATCTTTGGGTAGACTTCCACGGAACTTTGCAGGTGAGCCAAAAATTGACAAATCTTATGAATATAATGATAAAGCTCTTAATCAAGAGATGGACTTTAATATAAAAGTTGTATTTTAACACAACTAATTAAATAGCCATGAAAAAACTAATAGCAATTTTCGCATTTCTGTTCCTTGCGGTGGGGACCACCAGCGCCAAGGGCTTTCTGAAGAACCTTTGGGACTCCTTGTTCAACAAGAGTGAGAACACCGTCCAGACGGACAACTCCAAAGGGGGTTATGCCAAGATAGATGTCAAACAGCTTGAGTATCCCCTCCCATATATTCCGGTAGAGAGGCGCTCCAGCATCCTGCCTAAGCACAATATCTGCTCCATAGCCCCCGCGTCAGACGCTTCGGACAATTTTATGACCGGCAGCGGTGTCCTGCGCTTCCAAGCTTCCGGCCAGCCTTATAACGAGGTGATGACCTACACACACGAGCTGCTCTATCAGCCGCAATGGGCGGAGACTCCACTGCCTCCAGACCTGAGCGTATATATGCCCCGCATCCGCCAACTGCTGTTGGAGGGCAAGGCGAATGAGGCGAACGCCCTTGTTGACGAGGCCCAGAAAAAGGCCGGCTTTGAAAAATATATGAATTTTGACAACAGTATTCTGTACCCCGTCTCCGGACCGAGCAGGCACCAAGCCTTCACGCTCACCTTCCGCAGGCCGGAGCAGCCCAATACCCGGGACTATCTGCGTTTCCTGGATATGCAGAACGGAATGATCACCTCTATGTGGACTGATGCGCGCGGTTCTTTCCGGAACGAGTCCTTCTGCGCCTATGACGGGGAAGTCACCGTGAACCGCTTCACTGCACCCAAGGGACAGCTGGACCTGGACGTGGTGATGCAGCTGCCCAGACTGTCTGCCGGCAGCAGCCACGATTTGAATATCGAGGACGGCGTAATTACACTGGCCTGCGCGTACAATCCTGAGTACGGCCACAAGGGCTACGTGGCGGTCATCCGCTTCCTGCCTCAAGGCGGCACTATGAAAAAGACCGAAAATGGAATGCAGATTTCCGGTGCGGACGGCCTGATGGTCGTCTCTAAGATCGCAAGGTTCGAGAACGACTTCACCTTTGAATGTGCCAAGCCCGTCCGTGACGCACTGCTGGCAATGAATATTGATTTTGACAAGCTGCTCCAGGGTAACGAAAAGTATATCGGCGAGCGGATGGACCGTTCCAGGATCCATCTGTGCCCTGACCAGGACTTGCTGCTTTCCGGCGAGGAACTGCTCCGTCGCGCCCACAGCGTGAACGAGCTGGATCCCGCCCTGATGGAGAAACTCTATGATATGGGCCGCTTCTTCCAGATCTACGAGACTGGCAACAAGATTCCTCCTTTTACGGGCCAGCACAACATCAACACAAACCTGCAGGTCTGCGCGGGAAACAACACGGGCCTCTTTGACGAGATGGACGTGTATTTCAAGTATTACGAGACAAAGTTCGATGACTTCCGCACCAACGCGAGGCTGCTCTACGGCGCCCGCGGCCTGCTGGCCAGCGTCCACTGCGACCCGGATTCCGGCCTGTACTATCATTTCTCCCGCACCTATCCGCATTACGCCTGGACGGGATGTCTTGGTTGGATCTTCAACGAGCTGTGGGGCTACTACCTGGTCACAGGAGACAAGGAATTCCTGCGGACCCGCGTGATTCCGGGATACAAGGAAATTGCCCTGTTCTTTGAGGATTACGCTTGCGAACGCGGCCCGGACGGCAAGGTCATCTTCTATCCGTCCTTCTCTCCTGAAAACCCTACTCCTAATCCCGGCTATCAGACTGTCACCAGCAGAGACATCAATCCTACCAGGATCAACTCCGTTATGGACATCGCCATCTGCCGCGAAGTCCTGATGAACCTGATCGAAGGCTGCAAGACCCTGGGTATAGAGGAAGAGAACATCCCCCACTGGGAGGCCCAACTCGCAGACCTTCCAACCTATCTCCTTGACCAGGACGGTGGCCTAAAGGAATGGGCCTGGCCGACAATCGAGGAGAACTACAACCACCGCCACGTGTCCCACCATTATGACGTATGGCCCGGCCGCGCGGTTACTCCGGAAAAGGATCCTGCGCTTACGGAAGCAATCATAATCTCCAACCGCAAGCGCGCCCAGCAGGACGACTCCGCCCACGGCATCATCCACCGTGCCTTCACAGCCATCCGCCTGAAGGATATGGAAGAAGCAATGCAGAACCTGAGCCAGTTGCTCAACCACGGCTTCGTCCGCCGCACGCTGCAGACCAGCCACTTCCCCTACAGGGGCGTGTTCCCGGATCTGACGGGCGCTATGCCGGCATTCCTGGTGGAGATGAGCGTCTTCAGCGAGCCCGGCACTGTGGAATTCCTGCCCGTGATGCCTGACTACCTGATGAACGGCTCCATTGATGGCGTCTGGCTGTATACCTTCGCCAAGCTTAATCATATGGAGTGGGACGAGAAGGGCATCCGTGCCTCCATCACCTCCAATCAGGACCAGACCCTGACGCTTCGCAACCGCAGGGAAGGCTGCCGCATCCGTGTGAATGGCAAACAGCTGACCAAGGACGGCGACCACGTACAGTACGCCTTCAAGGCAAACGAGACCGCACAGATCGAAATCATCTTTTAAAATCTCCTATGCTCCAAATAAAAGGACGGCTTCGGCTGTCCTTTTTTTTTGAAATTGCTAATTTTACAGTGCGAAACAGACAATATCCGTATGCTCAGAAAGATCAGTGCATTTTTAAGCGACAAGGCCAGCATCTTCATCATACTGACAGCAGTGGTGACATTCTTCTTCCCGGAGTTATTCTCCTGGGTCAAGGGAGACACACAAACCATTATCCTGGGAATCATAATGCTCACGATGGGGCTGACGCTCACGCCCCAGGATTTCAAACTGCTGGCGCAGCGCCCGCTTGACATCCTCATCGGGGCGGCAGCCCAGTTCACCATTATGCCACTGGTGGCGTTCTCGCTTTCCTGGCTGTTCAGCCAGGTCCCCGCTTTCGCACCTTACAGCACGGCGATGGCCATAGGCCTCATCCTGGTGGGATGCTGCCCGGGCGGCGTGTCCAGCAACATAATGTCATTCCTGTGCAAGGCCGATGTGGCCTATTCAGTGGGAATGACCTGCGCCTCGACGCTGCTCGCGCCCGTGCTGACGCCGCTGCTGGTGCTCCTGCTGGCAGGCGAGAGGGTGGACGTGGACGCCATTGGGATGTTCCGCCAGATCCTCATCGTTACAATCATTCCTATCGCCATAGGCTTCCTGCTCAATCTATGGCTGGGGCACAAAGATATTTTCAAGAAGGTTCAGGGCTGTATGCCTGGCCTTTCCGTGATCTGTCTTGCGTGCATCGTGGGCGGAGTAGTTTCCACCGTGCACGATCCGCTTGTTGAGAACGGAATTGTGCTTTTCCTGCTCACTTTCTGTATGGTGTTCTTACACAACAGCATAGGATATGTGCTGGGCTACACCGTGGGCCGGCTCTTCAAGTTCAGCACCGCCAAGAAGCGGACCCTTTCCATAGAGGTGGGAATGCAGAACGCCGGTCTGGGGACAAATCTTGCAATGACCTTCTTTGTGGCCACAAACCCTATGGCGGTGGTGCCTTGCGCAATCTCCTGCGCCTGGCATAGCATAAGCGGCACCATCCTGGCCAATTTTTTCGCCCGCAAGAACAGTTAAGGTATTGTTCCTTTGAAGAAGAATCAGTATTTTTGAAAATAATTACAAATTGAAAGCATAAAACACCTAATTAATAATCTATTCATCTGTTATTATGAAAAAAGTATTCGCAATTCTGTTCTGCCTTGCGGCTATTTCAGTTTCCGCACAGGAGATCAAGGAAGACTTCGTGCCTTCTTCAAAGAACCAGCCCGGTCAGGAGTACCCTATGGTAAACTCACAGGGCTATGCTCGTTTCCGCATCAACGCTCCGGGAGCAGCTGAGGTTAGAGTAAGCCTCGGCCTGGGCGGCGAGGGAGGAACCCTCCTCAAGAATGTAGGCGGCGGCGTTTGGGAAGGAACAACCTCAGGCCCTATGGACGAGGGATTCCACTACTATCACATCTTCATTGACGGCGCAATGTTCAACGATCCTGGTACCGAGAACTTCTACGGCTCAACCCGTCAGGAGAGCGGTATCGAGATTCCTGCACACGACCAGGACTTCTACGCAGAGCGTGACGTACCTCACGGAAACGTTCAGGAAGTACGCTTCTGGTCAAAGAGCACCAACAAGCTCCGCAGGGCTTTTGTCTACACTCCTCCTACCTATGGCAAGGACAATAAGAAATATCCTGTTCTCTATCTCCAGCACGGTTGGGGTGAGAACGAGTACGCTTGGACCGTTCAGGGACACGCTAACCTTATTATGGACAACCTTATCGCTGACGGAAAGATCAAGCCGTTCATCATTGTAATGACCTACGGTATGACCAATGAGGGCTTCCGTCCAGGTGGTGGCGCAGCACGTCCGGCAGCACCCGCAGCTGGCGCTCGTCCTGCAGCAGGCGCAGCTCCTGCTGCCCGTCCGGCAGCTCCTGCAGCCGGTGCCGCTCCCGCAGCACGTCCTGCAGGTGGCGCACAGGCTCGTCCCGCAGGTGGAATGGGTATGATGCTGAACAACGGCTTCGAGACCGTTCTTTGCGATGAGCTCATTCCTTACATCGACGCAAACTTCCGCACAATCGCAAAGAAAGAGAGCCGCGCTATGGCAGGCCTTTCAATGGGTGGAATGGAGACTCACTCAATCACTCTCGCACGTCCTGAGCTGTTCGGCTCATACGGCCTCCTCAGCGGCGGTACCTACAGCGTAGAAGAGCTTGCAGGCCGCGAGAAACCAAAGCTCGTGTTTATGAGCTGCGGTTCAAAGGAGAATCCTGACGGAGTAAACAAGGCAGGTGCAGACCTCAAGGCAGCCGGATACAACGCAGTATCCTATGTTTCCGAGGGCACAGCCCACGAGTTCCTTACCTGGCGCCGCAGCCTCTACCAGATGGCTCAGCTCCTCTTCAAATAGGACTCTGCAAATACAAAAAAAGCTCGGCATCTGCCGGGCTTTTTTTGTATTTAGATGAGTGCGTTTGCGTGGAGGAAGGCGTTGATGGCGACGGCGGTGAAGGCGAGGCAGATGAGGCTGGCCACCACAACTCCTATGACCTTGAGCCGTATCATCCATTTATCGTTGCTCCAGCCAACGGACTGGAACATACTCCAGAATCCGTGGGTTAGGTGGAACCATACGGCGGCGAACCAGATGAGGTGCTCCAGCACTACCCACCACTGACCGAAAACCTTGTTCAGCAAAAGGTAAGGATTGTTCTCAAACTGTCCCACACCGAACATTTCCGGCAGCTGCATCTTGGCCCAGAAGTCTGTCAGGTGGATGAAGATGCATCCAAGGATCACCAGACCCAGCACAAACATATTCCTGGCGCTCCAGGAGTCGGTCCTGGCTTTGTTACGGACGGCGTACTTGACCGCGCCGCGCGCCTTTATGTTCTTAACCGTCAGCAAGCAACCGTATACAATGTGGGCTACCAGCCCAAGGGCCAGAAGGGGAACCATTATGTCTATTATGGGGAGGGACATAAAGTCACATCCCAACTTGAACAATCCATCCCCCTTGGAGAAGAGTTCCGCGTCGTCCGCAACCACTCCGTATTTGCCGGTGAAGGTATCTATTACGGAGAAGAAATTGATAGTGGCGTGCAGCAGCAGGAACAGTGTCAGGAAGGCTCCGCTGACAGCCTGGATGAATTTTTTGCCTATGGATGATTTGAAAAATGACATAGTGCAAATATATAATTTTCTTTGTACATTTGTTCTCCATTGTAAAAAGGCGTCTTATGTACAGAAGAGTATTGCTCAAGCTTAGCGGAGAGAGCCTTGGAGGCCCTTCCGGCAAAGGTATCGATGAACAGAGCCTGGCCGCTTACGCGCAGGAAGTGGTAGCCGCAGTTAACGGCGGTTGCCAGGTTGGCATAGTTATTGGCGGGGGCAACATCTTCCGGGGGCTGAAGGGTGCTGAAATGGGCCTTGACAGGGTTAACGGAGACAAGATGGGAATGCTTGCAACCGTAATCAACGCAATGGCGCTGGCAATAGCCATCAGGAGCCTGGGCGTAAAGGCGGAAGTGTTCACCGCAACTCCAATGGAGCCAATGGCAAGGTATTATGTGAGGGAGAAGGCTGTAGAGTTTATGAAGCTTGGGGGAGTAGCCTTGATAGCAGGAGGAACTGGCAATCCTTTCTTCACCACTGATTCCGGCGCAGCCCTCAGGGCGCTTGAGATTGGCGCGGAAGCAGTGCTCAAGGGCACAAGGGTGGACGGAGTTTACACCGCCGATCCTGAGAAAGACCCTTCCGCAGTAAAATACAAGGACCTTACTTTTGACGAGGCCATATCCAAGCAGCTCAAGGTAATGGACCAGACGGCGTTCGCGCTGTGCAAAGACGGCAATATGCCAATAGTAGTGTTCGATGTCACAAAGCCGGGCAACCTGCAGCGGATACTCAGCGGAGAAGAGATCGGCACAACAGTACACGTATAACCAAAAAAAGAAAAAGATATGCTTTCAGACAGGGCTAAAGAAATTGTAGCGGCAGCTGAGAAAAAAATGCAGGCTGCAGTGTCTTTCCTCGAGGAAGACCTCAAGACTTACCGTGTAGGCAAGGCCAACCCTTCCATTTTCAACGGGGTAACGGTCAACTACTACGGAACTCCCACACCTCTTATGCAGGTGTCTTCCATCACAACCCCTGACGCCACCACCCTGGCCATCCAGCCTTGGGAGAGGAGCCTTATCCCGGCCATCGAGAAGGCCATAATGGACGCCAACCTGGGATTCACCCCCCAGAACAACGGAGAGATAATCCGTTGCAAGATTCCGCCTCTGACGGAGGAAAGGCGCAAGGACCTTATCAAGAAGGCCAGCGCCGCCGGCGAGAACTGCAAGGTTGGAATCCGCAACGCACGCCGTGAGGCCATCGAAACCCTTAAGAAAGCCCAGAAGAACGAGGGCCTTTCAGAGGACACGGAAAAGGAGGCCGAGGGCGAGGTTCAGAAAATCACTGACAAATACGTAAAGGCAGTTGACGAAGTAGTCTCTGCAAAGGAAAAAGAAATAATGACTGTCTAGCCGACAGTCATTATTTTTTTAGCCATTAAACAATCTGTATCAATTAACCTTGTTGCCTATGAACAACAGGGAGTTGGTGCTGGTTTCACGTATGGCAAAGATGAACGGGCGGTCTGCCGTGAAGTAAATGGTATTGCCGGGCCCCGCGCTTGTAAACCTCATTTCTACGATGGTAACCGCCGCAGCCTCGGTGCCTTTCTCGTCCACATCCACAAGCGTCTTGTGAATCACTTTGCTTATGCACAGGGCGGCATCGTCAGTGATGCCGGAGAAATTGGCGTAGTCTTCAAAGGCGGAAGGCATTCCCATAGCTGCAAGGATATCCTGCAGTTCCGTGTCGTACTCCATCTTGAATACCGGCATAGTCACGCATACTTCAGCAGAGATCGCATTGTTTATCAGACTTGAATATACGTCCCAGGTCAGCCCCTTGACGGCGTTGTGGAAGGCATCGGCGCTTGCCTCTTCCGGAAGAATCAGATCCATTACGAAGGCGCCGTTGCCATAAGGCACGCTTACCATACGGTAACCTTCCGCTGCGGCATATTTGTAGCTGCCTGTCCTGCTCATCATCCTTGAGGAGACAGAAGAGGAATTCAGCGCTGTGAACTTGCCATTTGTGGCCTTGTCAAACTCATTGCTCCACTTGCCATTGAAATAGAGGGCGTTCACCAGGGCCATTATTGTGCCGGGATCCAGGTTGTCCGCGGCCTTCTTGATGAGTCCGTGGGTCTTGTCTGAACACCACTTGTTTATTTCATCTATGAGGCTATTTGTGGAGAAATCCTTCGAGAAGATGTCCGCCTTGAAGTAATCCTTGACTCCATTGCTGAAATCCGGCCTGAGGCTGATGTCATCCTTTACCCAAATGGAATTGGCTATCTCCAGCGTGGTCCTGTTGTCAGCATCCACCAGGGCTGGGACCATTTTCTTGTAATAGCCGCCAACCTGGTCACGCGTAGCGTCGCCAAAGCCCAGGGTGGCTATCATTTCCTGCTCAGTGGTTCCTCTGGCGCCGTACGCAGTCATAGACAATGCAAGCGAAACGCTCAAAGGAGAGATGAACACCTTTTCCTTATTATATAATGAGCGGTAGAGTTTAAGGCCGAATTCGTTTACGCCTGCGTTTATGTCCTCCTCCGCCTTGGTAAGCACTATGGGGGAGAATTCCTTGTCAGGGCCATTGTCAGGGAGAGGCTCCTTTTGGCATCCGCCAAAGGCCAGGAGCAGGGGGATTAACAGAAGATAGGGTTTCATACCTGAATGGTTTTTAATGTTGTTGCACTTATATAACTGTGCTTTAGGCGAAATCTTGCACGGAGAAAACAAAAATAAATGAAATTTTGCAGGGTGAGAAATATTTTGTACCTTTGCACCCCCTATAATGTGTAGGGATCGCAATATTATTTGTTAACTATTTAAAGATCAAGACAGTGGACACACAAAGTTACAAAACAGTATCCTTGAACAAGGCAACTGTAAAGAAAGAGTGGGTTGTCATTGACGCGACTGATCTCGCGCTTGGTCGTCTTGCATCCAGGGTTGCTCTTGTCCTCCGCGGCAAGACCAAGCCGGGCTACACCCCTCACGTAGACTGCGGTGACAACGTTATCGTGGTAAACGCAGAGAAAGTGGCTCTCAAAGGCAAGAAGATGACTGACCGTGTCTATTTACGCTACACCGGATATCCGGGTGGACAGCGTTTCACGACACCTAAGGAGATCCTCGCAAAGAGACCTGCTGAATTGGTCAGGATGGCAGTAAAGGGTATGCTTCCTAAGACCCGTCTGGGCAACAAGCTTATCGGTAACCTGTTCGTTTATGCAGGACCTGAGCACCCGCACCAGGCACAGAACCCTAAAGAAATTAAGTTGAACGAAATTTAAACAGAGCAAATGGAACAGACACACGCCCTTGGAAGACGTAAAGCAGCTGTAGCTCGCGTTTATATCGTAGCTGGAAAAGGTAACATTACCATCAACGACCGCGCCCTTGAGGATTACTTCAAGGAGGACGCTCTCCGTTACGTGGTAAACCAGCCTCTTGCCGTAACAGGTACTGAGGGCCAGTTTGACATCAAGATCACCATTAACGGTGGTGGTACCAAAGGTCAGGCAGAGGCCATCAGGCTTGGCATCTCCCGCGCACTTTGCGAGGTGGACAAAGAGGCTTACCGTCCTGCGCTCAAGGCAGCCGGCTTCCTCACCCGCGACGCCCGCGAGGTTGAAAGGAAGAAACCCGGACAGCCCGGTGCACGCAGACGCTTCCAGTTCAGTAAACGTTAGTATCAAAGTTGTTTTATCGCACAGCCGCGGTTTCAAACCGTATGAGGTACGGCTGCCGCGCTGCGGAAAATCAGAAAGACCGGCAACAACATTACCGCTACTTGTCTGATTGATGAAAAGAGAAAATTAAAAAGTAAACAAAATGTCAAGAACAAATTTCCAAGAATTGCTTGATGCAGGCGTTCACTTCGGACATCTTGCCCGCAAGTGGAACCCTAAGATGGCTCCGTACATCTTCGACCAGAAGAACGGCATCCACATCATAGACCTGCACAAGAGTATCGTCAAGATTGACGAGGCTGCGGAGGCAATGAAAGAGCTTGCAAAGTCAGGCCGCAAGATTCTCTTCGTAGCTACAAAGAAACAGGCTAAAGATATTGTTTCTGAGAAGGCAACGGCTGTTAATATGCCTTCAGTCACAGAGAGATGGGCAGGCGGTATGCTTACCAATTTCCCTACAATCCGTAAAGCCATCAAGAAGATGAGTACCATCGACAGGATGAAAGAGGATGGTACCTTCGACAAGCTCGCCAAGAGAGAGCGCCTTCAGGTTGACCGCCAGAGGGAGAAACTGGAGAAGAACCTCGGTTCCATCAGGGATATGAGCCGTCTTCCTTCAGCCCTGTTCGTGGTTGACATCCAGAAAGAGGCTAACGCTGTTAAAGAAGCCAATCGTCTTAACATTCCGGTATTCGCAATGGTTGACACGTGTTGCGATCCTTCCCCAATTGATTATGTGATTCCGGCTAATGACGACGCTGCAAAATCTATCGAGTGCGTTATGAACGTTCTCTGCCAGGCCATTCAGGAAGGACTGGAGGAGCGCAAGCTCGAGAAGGACAAAGAGGTTGCAGAAGAAGAGGCTGCAGTAAAGCCCACAGGAAAGAAGCTCCGCGCCCGCAGGGGAGCCCAGCAGGTTAACGTAGAGGCCGAGGCAGAGGCACCGGCCGCAAAGACTGAAGAATAACAATAAACACATCGCACTATGAACATTACAGCAGCAGACGTAATGAAACTGCGCAAGATGACAAGCGCAGGAATGATGGATTGCAAGAAGGCTCTCATCGAGGCCGAGGGAGACTTCAACAAGGCAATGGACATCATCCGTGAGAAAGGTAAGTTGGTTGCAGCCAAGAGGGCTGACAGGAACGCTACCGAAGGTGCGGTTAAGGCACGCGTACAGGGCGGAAAGGCCATCCTCGTATGCCTTGGTTGCGAAACAGACTTTGTTTCCAAGAATGAGGAATTCCAGGCACTCGCAGACGCTATCGCAGATGCAGCAATCGCTGCTACTCCTGCTGACCTCCAGGGTCTCCTCGGATGCACACTGGCAGACGGCCGCACTGTAGAGGCCGCTGTTACAGAGCAGACCGGAAAGACCGGAGAGAAGCACGAGCTTGCTTACTACGGTTATCTTGAGGCTCCTTACGTAAAGGAGTACATCCACAAGATCAACGGAAAGCTTGGCGCCCTTGTAGGATTCAGCCAGGAAGTTCCTGACGAGCTTGCAAAGGGAATCGTAATGCAGGTTGCTTCAATGAACCCTGTATCCATCTCAAAGGAAGACTGCCCTCAGTCAGTTCTTGACAACGAGAAGCAGATTGCCATTGAGAAGACCAAGGAAGAGCAGATCCAGAAGGCAGTTGACTCCGCCCTCAAGAAGGCCGGCATCAACCCTGCACACGTTGACAGCGAGGACCACATCGAGTCCAACACTGCCAAGGGATGGCTCACTCCTGAGCAGGCTGCCCAGGCCCGCGAGATCATCAAGACCGTCAGCGCAGAGAAGGCTGCAAACCTCCCTGCACAGATGATCGAGAACATCGCAAACGGCCGCGTGCAGAAGTTCCTCAAGGAGATGACCCTTATGGAGCAGGAGTACCAGATGGGAGACGGCAAGCAGAGCGTAAAGGATGCTCTCGCAGCCGCTGCTCCTGAGGCAAAAGTCCTGGTATTCAAGAGATTCTCTCTGAACGACTAATTTTCGTTCAATCAGAATAGAAGGAGGTGACCCAGAGGGCCACCTCTTTTCTTATTGACATTTTACCGCGTAGTCATAATCTTTGTCAGTAAAGGTGAAAACACGGTAAAAAATCACCCCTTTGGTATGATCATACCTATTTTCCCACCATTTTGCATAACACATATTCCGGAATTCTTCAGGAATATTGTCCCCCGTCCTATTATGTACAATGGTAATGCCATCATCATAGGTAACGGTTGCCTCCATTACTTCCACGAAGACCACTCTACCACGAATGTCGTATTTCCCTCCAGGAAGAAGCGTAAAACTGTAGGTTTCTCCCTTTAGGGAGTTCTCCACCATTGATACAGACACTTTATGCTGAGAAATATTCTCGAAGGTTGTATAAATAAGCACAGAGGGATCAGTTTCCTTCTTACAGGCAACTGATATCAGACACAATAAAACTAAGGCTATTTTTGAAAAAGGTTTCATAATTATGAGGGGTTAATATCTGTCACTAAAATAATAATCCATTTATGCAAGTAACGAGAAAAAGCTGCTCGATAATATTAATAATTGAGTGAGAATCTTATTTGATGTAAAACATTGGTTGTCAGTTAATTGCATAATAGATAATCAAGATGTTTGAAAAGAATTCATTAATGATGTCATAAGTGCTTGACAATCATCTGGTTACATAAATAATTGTAAATCAGCTAGTTGCAAAGAAAGTCGAGATATTGCTGCTTATACGGAGACTCAATCTTCTTGATATCTTCTATGATTTGAGACTTCCTGACATATATAGATGGCGTACTATATCCGAGCATCATTGATATTGCTGTTGCATCGAATCCTGCAAATAGATAACTTATCAGCCTATATGTTTTTTCCCTCTTGCCAGGATAGTCGGCCCTGATATGTTTCATTATGCCGTCCAGTTCTGTATTTAGCATTTGCTCAAATGCGGCATTGCCTTGGGAATCATCGCTGACTAACTTCTCAAGTTCAGCCAACTTTTTTAGAAGATACTCCTGAGAATCCGTTCTTTTTTTAGCGGTTAGAGAAGTTTCAGCGATATGTTGCAGAAGGGCGAACTGTCCCTTGAATTTTTGTATATATCTTGCTTTGAAACTATCTTTTTCTGCGGCAGTTTCATTTAGCAGGGCTTCTGTCTGGGAGGCTATTTCTGCGAGCCTTGTAAGTTCTTCTTGATATTTAGCTTTGCGACGTGACAGGAAAAAGAAAAAGGAAACCAAAGATAAGATAAAGACTGCAAGAAGGAGCAGAAGAACAGTACGTTGATACTTGGTTCGTTCGTTAAGCCTAGCTGAGGTTTCTTCATAGTAATCCCTTTGAGCCTTAATAGAAGATTGTTTCATAGAGGCTAATACAACAGAGTCTTGTAGGGAGTATGCCTTTTCCTGGTTTTCTAAAGCTTCAAGGTAATTGCCTTCTTTGACATTGATCCTGTAAAGGGTGTTATAAACCTGCGCTTCGCTGCCTCCCAAATCATCCACCTGCCGGATAACTTCTTTGGCCATTCCCTTCTCTCCGGCATCATAGCAAGCTACGGCGTATGCCAGCCAATCTTCAGAGGATAATTTTGCTCCAGCCTGAATCGCTTGATTGAAGAGGGCGTAAGAGCGCGGATAATCCTCAAGCCCGTTTGCCAACAATCTGGCGTGTTGCTTCCAGCAATTGCTCAAAAGAAGGGTATCACCTTCCATCCTTTGCTCAAGGGAGGTATAAACGGAATCTGCTTTTTCATAATCCAAAGTGTTATTATAATGCTGAGCTATTAACAAATCCGTGTCATATACATACCGTTCTTTTCCACACTCAACAAATAAGGCTCGTGCTTCTTCAAGTAAAGGGAGATTGTCTGAAGAGTTATATGTCTTATTATTGGTTACTGCCAGCATCCTGGTGGATAATCCCTTTAAAAACAGGTCCGAGCTTCTTTCCAAATTGTTTCTAGCTTCTGTGAAAGCCACTGCTGCACCGTCGAATCGCTCCATATCATATAAGACCCAACCATAATAATAGTGCATTGCGCCTTTCTCTTCAGGAGTACCGTGTTGAATATACCACATAACGGCAGGGGCAATAATGCTATCTGAATCAGCTGTGATGTAATTCTTGTTTAAAGCGGCAGAACGAAGCAGCGCATATCTGGCACGAAGGCGTGGGGAGCCCAGTTGGGGCTGACTTATTGAATCCAATAATGCAAGAGCTTCTGAAGGGTGCTCATCTATAAGTCCGGCAATATGGTCCAGACGGCTGTTCATGGAACATCCAACAAGCAACAATAATGACAAGAAAATGAGGGTCTTTTTGGACATATCAGTATATGAATGCCCAAATATATGTATAAAAAAGAAAAAAGCTGCCGGAACGACAAGTTCCGGCTTTTTTTGTTATTTTTATGACATATGTCTGAGGAACTGAATCTAGTACGGGATCTGGCCGTTATATTGGTGTCTGCCGGTATATTTACCATTATCTCAAAGGCGCTGAAGCAGCCGTTGGTGCTTGGGTATATAATTGCGGGTTTCCTGGTGGGGCCACATATATCGTGGTTTCCTGGAATCCAGAGCGAGGCAACGGTGCAGGAGTGGTCTGAGATAGGAATCATCTTCCTGATGTTCGGCCTGGGACTGGAGTTCAGTTTCAAGAAGCTGCTGAAGGTTGGAAGCAGCGCGCTTGTGACCGCAGGGAGCAAGTTTGTGGGCGTGTTCGTGCTGGGATTCGTGGCGGGGCAGGCGTTGGGATGGACTTCGATGGAAAGCGTGTTCCTGGGAGGACTGCTGTCAATGTCGTCCACAATGGTGGTGCTCAAGTCTTATGACGATATGGGTCTCAAGGACAAGCCTTGGGCCGGGATGGTGTTTGGAACGCTTGTGGTGGAGGATTTGATTGCTATATTGCTTATGGTGTTGCTGTCCACAATGGCGGTGTCCAATCAGTTCGCCGGGGGAGAGATGCTTTTCAACCTGCTCAAGCTGGCGTTCTTCCTGATTCTGTGGTTCCTGGTGGGCATCTATGTGATTCCTACGCTGCTGCAGAAGGCAAGGCGCTTCCTGAGCGACGAGATCCTGCTCATCGTGAGCATAGGCCTTTGCTTTGGAATGGTGGCGCTGGCAGAGAGCGTGGGCTTCTCATCGGCGCTGGGCGCGTTTGTGATGGGATCCATACTTGCGGAGACGGTGGAGAGCGAGCATATTGAAAGGCTGGTGGGGCCAATCAAGGACCTGTTCGGAGCCATATTCTTTGTTTCCGTGGGAATGATTGTGGCGCCTTCGGTCATAGCCCAGCATTGGTGGGTGATTCTGGTCATTACATTGATTGTCATTATCAGCCATATAGTGTTTGCGGGCGCGGGTATTCTGATGACTGGCGGAGGGCTGGAGAATGCGGTGAATACGGGATTCAGCCTGGCGCAGCTGGGAGAGTTCGGCTTTATCATTGCCGGAGTGGGCGTGAGCCTTGGCGTGATGAGGGACTTCATATATCCGGTGATCATTGCCGTGTCCGTGATAACGACGTTCACTACGCCTTATATGATAAAGCTGGCGGCGCCCACGCACGCGTGGCTGCTGCGCAAGCTGCCGGACAGGTGGATTGCGCGCCTGGCCGCGCCAGAGCAGGGCGGGAAAGCCAGCGTGGCGGAGCAGAGCGAGTGGAAGAAACTGCTCAAGGCATATTTCCTGCGCATCTTGCTGTATGGTGTAATATTGATTGCTATAATGATTGGTTCCAAGCAGTTCCTGGAGCCGCTGGCAACCAGGCTGCTTCCAAACCTGAGCCCGTTCCTGCACAATCTGCTGGTTGTGGCTGTCACGTTGGTTGTAATGACGCCGTTCCTGTACGGACTTGCAATAAATACCGGAGCCATAAACGCCCCGGCGGTGAAACTTCTGAAGGAAAAGGACAGCAATAAGTGGCCTATAGCCGGACTGGTATTGACGCGGAGCTTCATTGCCATATCAATGGTGCTGAGCGTCATAGCAAGCCATTTCCGCATAGCGGGATGGGCGGTGCTCCTGCTGATCCTGGGAGGCTTTGTGTTTGTGCTCACTGCAAGGAGCACAATGCACAAGTACACCGCACTGGAGAAGCGCTTCCTGACCAACCTTAACGAGAAGGAAGAGATAGAGAAGCGGCGCCGTCCGGTGACCACATCAGTACGTAAGATGATGGCGGGGTACGATGTCCATCTGGAGATGCTGGAGGTTTCTCCGGATTCCATATTCATTGGGAAGGCGCTCAAGGAGATTCCTTTCCGGGCAGAGACGGGCGCCAACATAATCAAGATCCAGCGCGGATCGCAGAATATCACTATCCCGTCCGGCGATGTAAGGGTATACCCTCACGACAAGCTGCTCGCCGTGGGAACCACGGAGCAGATAGGGAACTTGCGCAAGATGCTTGCAGAATCCGCCGTGGGCCCCGAAGCTCTGCAGGATACGGAGTTTGAGGTTATTCCAATTACCTTGGACGAAGGCTCCTACCTGACAGGCAAGACCCTTCGCAATACAGGAATGCGCAATTACCGCTGTATGGTGATAAGCGTGCTCTGCGGAGGCGAGTTCCACACCAACCCCAAGCCGGACTATGAGTTCAAAACTGGCGACGTGGTATGGATAGCAGGTGAGACCAGTTCCTGCGAGTGGCTGGCCGGAAGCAAAGAGTAAGGACCCTATCTTTCTTTGCAGATTTCTCTGAAAGTCAAGAAACAGTAAAGGAGCAGCATTGCTGTGCCTGCGATCATTCGCGGCCACATTGAAAGGCCCTTGAGGGCGTACTCGTAAACTGCGAACATTACCGCGGCCACTGCAAAGAAGAAAGCTATGCGGCCAAGGTCGTAGCTGATAGGATACTTTTTCTGGCCGATGAAATAGCTCAGGAGCATTGCCGTGCCGTAGCCGGCGAAGCCGCCCCAGGCGCAGGCAATGAAGCCGAAGCGCGGCACGAAAATGACGTTCACCGCAATCATCACAGCGGCGCCAATTGCGCTGATGATGGCTCCCCAGTATGTCTGGTCCGAAAGCTTGTACCAGAAGGACAGGTTGAAGTATATTCCCATAAAGATCTCCGCCATCATCACTATTGGGATGACCTTGAGGCCGTCCCAGTAGCCGCTTTCCACAAAGTGCCGCAGGATTGGCATATAGAACATCACACCCAGGAATGCCAGCAGGGCGAACACTATGAAGTACTTCATTCCGCTGGCTAGGGTGTCCGGGCTGTTCTTGTCCTGGACTCCGTTGAAGACTATTGGCTCATAAGCGTAGCGGAAGGCCTGGGTGAGAAGCGTCATTATCATAGCAATCTTCACGCAGGCGCCGTAGATTCCCAACTGTACTATGCCTTCTTCTCCAGGGATGAGTTTTGGCAGGAGAATCTTGTCCGCCACCTGGTTGAGGATTCCCACAAGGCTGAGCAGCAGGAGGGGCCAGGTGTAGCCCAGCATACGCTTTGCCAGGTCCTTGTCCCAACCGTATTTAAGGCCCTTGAGTTCAGGGATGAAACCCAGGAACACCAGTGCCGTGCAGATGAAGTTGGAGAAGAAAATCAAGCCCACTCCGTAATTGTAGTTCACGTACAGGTCTCCGTGCGGCATAAGCAGGAAGATGTACAGGTTGAGGAGTATGTTGGGTATGATGAAGGCGAATTTCAGGAGCATAAACTTGACCGGCCTGTGCTGCTGCCTCAAGCGGGAGAACATAATGGCCTGGAAAGCGTCCATCGATACTATTGCGGCCATACAGCCCACGTATTCAGGATGGGCGGCGTAGCCCATGGAGGAGGCTATCGGCTTAAGGAAAGCCAGCACAAGGGCGAGGAATATGATCACTACGCCGCCTACAAGGCGGAGAGTGGTGCTGTAGACCTTGTTGGCGTCTTCTCCTTCCTTATTGGAGAAGCGGAAAAGGGTAGTCTCCATTCCAAAGGTGAGCAGCGCCATAAAAAGGGCCGTATATGCGTACAGATTGGTTACTATGCCGTAGCCGCCGCTTTCCGCCGCTATCTTGTATGTGTACAGGGGAACTAAAAGGTAGTTCAGAAACCGCCCTACGATACTGCTGAGGCCGTATATGGCCGTATCCTTTGCTAAAGACTTTAGGTTCATACGAATACAAAATTACATAATAAAAACAGAAAATCCCCGATTCACATCGGGGATCAACTGCAATTCTAACCTTAATTTTAACCTATGAAAAAACTATTCCGACAGAAAGTATTTCAAGGTTTGTGCCAAACTAAGATTATTTATCCAATTTTATTGAAATAATTTTTACGTCTTCAAGCGGGCGGTCCCTTTCGTCGGTAGAAACAGCGGCAATCTTGTCAATGGTGGCAATTCCCTCTACGGTTTCTCCGTATACGGTGTAGGCGCCGTCAAGCTGGGCGCAGTTGCCCTCGTCCTGGACCAGGTAGAACTGGGAGCCGGAAGAAGCCCTCATAGGGTTTGCGGCATCGCCTGTACGGGCGGCTGCAAGGGCGCCTTTCTTATGCTTGTTCTCAGGAAGGATTTCTGCGGGAACGGTATAGCCCGGGCCGCCGGTACCCCATCTTGCCTTCTGTGCAGGGTCTTTGGAGAGAGGGTCTCCGCCCTGGATCATAAAGCCGTTGATAACCCTGTGGAAGAGGACTCCGTCATAGAATCCGCTCAGGGCGAGCTTTGCAAAGTTGTCCCTGTGCTGAGGGGTGTTGGAGTAGAGCTTAACCTTGATTGTGCCGTAGTTGGTGGTGATGACGAATACGGGTTCGGCAGGTAGACTGGCCAGCTGGGCGGCCACTTCGGCCTCCTTGGCGGCCTGCTGCTCGGCCTTCTCTGCAGCCTCTATGGCTGCCTGCTCGGCCTCCTGGGCCTCCTTCTTGGCGGACCTGTTACCGCACGCTGAGATTGCCAGCGCTGCAAGTGCAAGTGCGATTGCGTAGATAATTGTTCTTTTCATAATATAAAGGTATTAATAAATAATCAGTCCTATGACGCCCGCCGCCGCAAGCAGCAGTATGGGGCTCAGCTTGAAGCAGAAAGTTGCTGCCAGCGCGGCGGCGAACAGCACCCAGCTGCTCCAGTGGGGAAAGTTTTCGGCAATTATGCCAATCTGCGGAAGCCCGTCGGCCCACTGGACGCTGAAGATGAGCACCAGCGCCGCGGCTCCAAGGAGCCCCGCCACGGCAGGCTTCAGCCCCGTCATCATCCCCTTGAAAAGGTAATTGCCGCTGAGTTTCTCGTATACCTTGACTATTGCAAGGACGATGAAGAAGCTTGGGAGAACCAGCGCCATCGTGGCGAGCAGCGAGCCGCCCACGCCAAGCACTTCGTATCCCACGTATGTGGCGCAGTTGATGCCTATGGGGCCCGGGGTCATCTGCGATACGGCAATAATGTTGGTGAAGGCCTCTTCAGTAATCCAACCGTGCTCCGCAACCACCTGATGCTGGATGAGCGGGATCATAACGTTGCCTCCGCCAATGGTTAGGCAGCCTATCACAAAGAAGGTGATGAAGAGTTGAAACGCAAGCGTGATCATTTGCGGCCCTCCTTAAGATAGGTTATACCAAGCGAGCAGGCAATTACTACCAGCAGGATGTAGATGGGGGAGACCTTGAGCAGCACCACGGCCAGCATTGACGCCAAGGTGAGCGCCCAAGCCCACGGCTTGTGGCTGCCCTTGGCTATCATCCTTACCATAGGCACTGCTATAAGGGCGATGGCCACCGGCCTCATCCCCTTGAAGATTTTCACCACGTAAGGATTGTCCTGGAAATTGGTGAAGAACATTGCAACCAGCAGGATGATCAGGAACGATGGCAGCACGCTGCCCAGCGTTGCCACTATGCTTCCCTTGATTCCGCGCAGCTTATAGCCGGAGAAAATGGACATATTTACGGCAAGAAGGCCGGGCGCCGTCTGGGCCAGTGTTATGATGTCCGGGAAGTCTTCTTCAGCGATCCATCCGCGGCGGGTGAGCTCGGCCTCGATCACTGGAATCATTGCGTAACCGCCGCCTATGGTGAAGGCGCCAATTTTGACGAAGACGCCAAATATTTGCCATAAAGAGACCTTGTTCATAGAGTCATTCCGTATACTTTGGGAATTTGCCCAAGCGGAACGCAAAAATAATCAAAAAAAGTTTGGTAGTAAAGAAAAAGTAACTATCTTTGCACCCCGCTTGAAACAAGAGCGGATTCTTTGACAATACTGAAAGATAAGTACAAGCAAGTACCGAATATTTAATAAAGATTCGAGAACGTTAATTCGAGAGTGTCAGGAGCGAACTTAGAGATATAAAAGAATATACAAAGAAGAGTTTGATCCTGGCTCAGGATGAACGCTAGCGGCAGGCTTAACACATGCAAGTCGAGGGGCATCGCGGGGGTAGCAATACACCTGGCGGCGACCGGCGGAAGGGTGCGTAACGCGTGAGCAACATGCCCGTCACAGGGGGATAAAAGATGGAAACGTCTCCTAATACCCCATAACATCGTTTGAGGCATCTCAGAAGGTTGAAAGTTACGGCGGTGACGGATTGGCTCGCGTGACATTAGCTAGTTGGAGTGGTAACGGCACACCAAGGCGA